>Ga0224723_1000793_pt1 | contig 20834 bp, 18 predicted proteins | sample Balambano_FR2_Me_FD_161647 | JGI IMG/M metagenome (GOLD analysis project Ga0224723, IMG submission 161647) | Freshwater sediment microbial communities from Lake Towuti, South Sulawesi, Indonesia - Balambano_FR2_MetaG | ecosystem: Environmental > Aquatic > Freshwater > Lake > Sediment | place... | reverse complement strand
CCCCGCCGCCGTCCCTGGGCGGCGCGCGCCGCCCAGGGACGGCGGCGGGGCGAGGGCGGCATCGGCGTGCGCGCCGTGCCGTCGGCCGAGGGGGCCGCCATCATCGACGTGATCCCGGAAAGTCCGGCCGACCACGCCGGCTTGCTGCCCGGCGACCGGATTCTGGCCGTCGATGGCGTCCGGTTGCGCGGCCTGTCCGACGAGGCGATCGCCGCGCGGCTTTCCGGCGAGGAGGATACCCGCATCGTACTGACAGTGCGGCCCGTGCGCGGCGGCACCACCCGCCAGGTCGCCATCATCCGCGCCCTGGTGGTTGCACCCAGCGTGCAAAGCGAACGCCGCGGCAATGTTGCGATCTTTCGCATCACCACCTTCAACCGGCTGACCGACCAGCACCTGGCCCGCGCGCTGCTGGATGCCAAGGCCCAGCCGGAGCCGCTGACCGGCATCGTGCTGGACCTGCGCGGCAATCGGGGCGGGCTGCTGCGCCAGGCGGTGGCGGTGGCCGACCTGTTCCTGGCCCAGGGCGAGATCGTCGCCACCCGCGGCCGCCACCCGGACGCGGCCCGCACCTATGTCGCCGCCGGCGCCGACCTGGCCGACCGGTTGCCGATCGCGGTGCTGGTGGATGGCGCCACCGCGTCGGCCGCCGAGATCGTCGCCGCCAGCCTGCAGGCACGGCGCCGGGCCGTGGTGGTGGGCAGCGTCACACTGGGAAAGGGCCTGGTGCAGACCGTCGTGCGCCTGCCGGACGAAGGCGAACTGGTGATGACCTGGTCGCGTGTGGTGGTGCCGCCCGGCGTCCCACTGAACGACCTGGGCGTGGCGCCCACGCTGTGCACTGCCAACGGGTCCGAAGCAACGGCCCAGGCGCTGGCGGCGCTGCGCGCGACGTCGCCCCCGGCGAGTCAACGCCCGCGCGCCAACCAGGCAGGTCGCGCCGAGATCGCCCGCGCGCGGCAGGCCTGCCCGCCGCGCGATGGCGCGCCCGAGGATATTGCCGCGGCGCTGTCGCTGCTGGCCGATCCCGCAGCCTTTGCCGCCGCGGTCGGGCAACCGGCGGCGCTGGCGCCGGCCGGCCGTGCGCCACGCGAGCATCTGGCAGGCGCGGATTGAGGCAGCCGTGCTTGACGGAAACGGGCGCGCGGCCTAGTTCCCCCGGCTCGCAACGGAAACTTTCACCATGGCCAAGTCCAACACTGTCCTGATCAAGCTGGTCAGCACCGCCGACACCGGCGTGTATTACGTGACCAAGAAGAACGCGCGGAGCGCGACGGGAAAGCTCGAGCTGAAGAAATACGACAAGGTCGCGCGTAAGCACGTCGTCTTCCGCGAAGCCAAGATCAAGTGACGGCCGAGGCGGCGTTCCCCGCCCTGGGGTGACCAAAGCCGTTACGCAGCCTCGGTCACCTCAACGCGGTTCCGCCCCGCCGCTTTGGCGCGATAGAGCGCCGCGTCGGCCGCTTCCAGCAGTGCCTCATCCAGTTTGCGGCCGGCGCCCAGCACGGTCGAACCCGTCAGCGCGGCGACCCCGATGCTGACCGTCAGCGGCATGCGCACGCCGCCCGCCGCGAAATGCAGCCCGGCAATCGCGCCGCGCAGCCGTTCCGCCACCGCCTCGCCCTCGCCACCATTGGCGCCAGGCATGATCACCACGAACTCCTCGCCGCCATAGCGTGCGACGGTGTCGAACACGCGCACATGCTGGCGGATCGAGTCCGCCACCACCTTCAGTGCTGCGTCGCCGGCCGCGTGGCCATACCGGTCGTTGATCGACTTGAAGCGATCAAGGTCGATCATCAGCACGGAAAGCTGCCCGCCGGCCGCCACCGCCTGGTCGGCCAGCGCCTTCAGGTGGCCGCGCAGGTAGCGCTGGTTGTAGACGCCCGTGAGGCCATCGGTCAGCGCCAGGCTGATCGAATACTGCAGGTCGGCGCGCAGGCGTTCCTGGTAGAAGCGGCGGCGCACCTGGTTGCGGGCGCGGGCGCGCAGCTCGTTCTCGTCCACCGGGCGCATCACGTAGTCGTTGGCGCCAAGGTCGAAGCCGCGCACCAGGAGCTCACGCTGATCAGGGTCGGCGATCAGCAGCAGCGGCGTCTCGCGCGTGGCTTCCTCGGCGCGCAGGCGCGAGGCGAGCCGCAGCGGATCATCTGCCCCCAGCGTCAGGTTCAGCACGATCAGGTCGAACAGGCCGCCGCGCGCCGCGGCCAGCGCCTCGGCGACGTCGTGCGCCCGCTGGCAGCGCACGCCATCAAGCCCCAGGGCATGCGCCGCCAGATCGGCATCGGCCTCCTGGTCATCGACGATCAGCACGCGCGCGCCTGCCACCCCGGGGCGCATGGGGCTCGCTTCGGCCACGCCCAACTGCTGGGTGGTTGCGGTCCGCAGCCGCCATTCGTCAAGCAGCCGCTTCAGCCGCACCAAGCTGCGCACCCGCGCGAACAGCGTGCCGTCTTCGACAGGCTTGGTCAGGAAATCGTCGGCCCCGACTTCCAGCCCGCGCACGCGGGCATCGGCATCGCCCAGCGCGGTCAGCATCACCACCGGCACGTGCTCGGTATCACGGCTGGCTTTCAGGGCAGCGCAGACCTCGTAGCCGTCCATGCCGGGCATCATCACATCCAGCAGCACCAGGTCGGGCGCCCAGCGCGCGGCCAGCGCCAGTGCCTCCTCGCCATTGCTGGCGGTGGCAACCTCGTAATACTCGGCGCTGAGCTTCGCCTCCATCAGGCGAAGGTTCGCAACCATGTCGTCAACGATCAGGATTCGCGCACTCATGGCGGCGGTATGGAACCAAGCCCTCCTCGCGCGGTTTAGCCGACCGCCCTGTACCGACAATAGTCGCAACTTGCACTTGCAGGAAGGCGCGAGTTCGAGGGTTCACGCGCGCGCCCGCTCAGGCTATGGGGGGAACTCCCTCCTTACCTGAGCCTATGACAGTTACAAAAACATGACAATGCGTTCCGACACGGCCGACACACCCGCCCCATCGCCACCCAGCAGCACCGCCAATGCCGGCCTTTTCTTTCGCCGGTGGCTGGCCAATCCGCTGGAGATGGGCTCGATCGTGCCCTCCTCGACGGCGCTGTGCCAGCGAATCGTGCGCGCCGTGCGACGTGGGGCCGACGAGCATGTGGTCGAGCTTGGCGCCGGCACGGGTGTGGTGAGCCGCGCGCTGCTGCAGGGCGGAATCCCGGCGGAGCGCCTGACCGTCGTGGAGATCGTGCCCAGCATGGCCGAGTGGCTCGCCGAGACGCTGCCGGGGGCCAACGTGATCACCGGCGATGCTCGCGCGCTGCCTTCCCTGCTGCCGGCGGCGATGCAGGGGCGGATCGGCACGGTGATCTGTGGCATTCCGCTGGTGCTTTTGCCACTTGCCGAGCAAGCCCGATTCGTGGCGGCGATGCAGGCGGTGGCGCCGGGACGGGGGTTCCTGCACTACTCCTACTGCGTCACCTCGCCGCTGCCGGCGGCCAAGCACGGGCTGAAGGCCACGCGCGAGGCCTGGACGCCGCTGAATTTCCCACCCGCCAGCGTCTGGCGGTACATGCCGATCTGACCGATTCGCGCATCGGGCGACCACCATTGGCCGGGCACACCGGCGGTCTTGATCACCCTGGCCGGATTGCGCATAACATGCCCGTGCGCGCCATCCCTGCCGCGCGCCCATCCGGACCGGAGGACTAGAAATGGCCTGGAAAAAGCCCCGCATCACCGAAATCTGCCTCGGCCTCGAGATCAACAGCTACGCATCCGCCGACCTCGCCTGAGGCTCGGCCTAGCCCCCAGGACCGATCGGTCGTGCACGACGTGCAGGCCGTGGTCCTGGGATCGGCCGCCGGCGGGGGCTTTCCGCAATGGAATTCCGCCGGCCCCGGGTGCATCCGCGCCCGCAACGGCGATGACGCCGCCCTGGCGCGCACCCAGACATCGCTTGCCATCCGGGCCGACGGCGATCGCTATCTGCTGCTGAACGCAGCACCCGATCTTCGCGCACAGATCCTCGCGACCCCTGCGCTGTGGCCGCGCCCGGTGAACGGCGCCGTGCGGCATTCGCCGATCGCCGCCGTGCTGCTGACAGGGGCGGAGATCGACACCATCGCCGGCCTGCTGAGTTTGCGCGAGCGGCACGCCTTCGCGCTCTATGGCACGCGCCAGTCACTTGGCGTGCTGGCGGCGAATCCGATCTTCAATGCGCTCGATCCCGCGCGCGTGCCGCGGCGCCCGGTGACACTGGATGAACCGATGAGTCTGGCCGATGCGGAAGGCCAGCCGCTTGGCCTGAGCGTCGAGGCGTTCGCCGTACCGGGCAAGGTGCCGCTGTTCGCCGAACAGGCCGGCGCTGATCCGGGCCGCGCAGATGATGGCGAGACGATCGGCCTTCGCATCGCCGCCACCATGGCACCCGATCGCGCCCTGTTCTTCGTCCCCGGCTGCGCGGTGATGACGCCTGATCTCGCCCGCCGCCTGCGCGGCGCCCACTGTGTGCTGTTCGACGGGACGCTCTGGCATGACGACGAGATGATCACGGCCGGCGCCGGACCCAAGACCGGGGCAAGGATGGGTCACATGAGCATCTCCGGTGAGCATGGCGTGATCGCCGCCTTCCGCGATCTTGATGTGCGCCGGAAAATCCTGATCCACCTGAACAACACCAACCCCGTGCTGCTTTCCGACAGTCCTGAGCACGCCGAAGCAAGACGCGCGGGCTGGGATGTTGCGCACGACGGCATGGAGATTTCGCTGTGAGCGATGCGCTGCCCATCGAGCGGTTGCTGACGCCTGATGAGCTGGAGGCGGCGCTGCGCGCGGTCGGCGATGAGCGCTACCACATCCACCACCCGTTCCATCACCTTCTGCATGGCGGGAAACTCACCAAGGGCCAAGTGCAGGCGTGGGCGCTCAATCGCTACTACTACCAGGCGAGCATTCCGCGGAAGGATGCCTCGCTGCTGGCGCGGTTGCCCACGCCGGAACTTCGCCGCGAATGGCGCCGGCGCCTTGCGGACCATGACGGCGACGGCGAAAAGCCCGGCGGCGTGGAGCGTTGGCTGAAACTGACCGATGGCCTCGATCTCGATCGCGACTATGTCACGTCGCTTTCGGGCCTGCTGCCGGCCACGCGCTTCGCGGTGGATGCGTACGTGGCGTTCGTGCGCGAGCGCAGCGTGCTGGAGGCGGTGGCCTCGTCGCTGACGGAGATGTTCTCGCCCGACATCATCTCGCAGCGCGTGTCGGGCATGCTGCGCAACTACGAATTCGTCTCGGAAGCGACACTCGCCTACTTCACGCCGCGGCTGACCCAGGCACCGCAGGACGTAGCATTCGCGCTGGACTACGTGAAGCGCGAGGCGCGGACGCGCGAGCAGCAGGAGCTGGTGCTGGGCGCGCTGCGCTTCAAATGCGACCTGCTGTGGGCACAGCTCGATGCGTTGCATTTCGCATATGTCGATCCTGCCCTGCCACCTCCGGGAACGTTCCGACCGTCATGATCCCCGCCTTCGCGCCGGGCGTGCGGCTGCATCATGACAGGGCGCGCGACCGCTGGGTGGTGATGGCGCCCGAGCGCATGATCGTGCCGGACGAAATCGCGCTGGAGGTGCTGCGCCTGATCGATGGCGCGCGGTCGCACGACGCGATCGTTGAGGCGCTGGCCGAAAAATTCGCCGCCCCGCGCGAGGAGATCGCATCGGACGTCGCCGAACTGCTGGATGACCTGTCGGCCAAAGGCGTGCTGGCGCGATGAACTTTCCGCTCGCGATCCTGGCCGAGCTCACCCACCGCTGCCCGCTGCGCTGCGCCTATTGCTCCAACCCCGTGGCCCTGGCGCGCCGCGGCGAGGAGCTGGATACCGCGACGTGGGCGCGGGTGTTCCGTGAAGCCGCCGAGCTGGGCTGCCTGCAGGTGCATCTTTCCGGCGGCGAGCCTACCGCGCGCCGCGATATTGTTGAGCTGGTGCGCGCGGCGTCGGAGGCGGGCCTCTATACCAACCTGATCACCGCCGGCGTGTTGCTGGACGAGGCGAAGGTCGCCGCGCTGCGCGAAGCGGGGCTGGATCACGTGCAGCTGTCGGTCCAGGGGGCCGATGCACCGACCGCCGACCGCATCGCCGGCTACAATGGCCACGCCAGGAAACTTGACATCGCCCGCATCGTGCGCGCGGCCGGCCTGCCGCTGACGCTGAACGCCGTGGTGCATCGCCAGAATCTCGATCAGCTGCCCACGCTGATCGCGCTGGCGCTCGAGCTCGGCGCCGGGCGGCTGGAGGTGGCGCACGTACAATACTACGGCTGGGCGCTGGCCAACCGCGCCGCGCTGCTGCCGAGCCGCGCCCAGCTCGCTGCCGCGACGACGACCGTCGAGGCCGCGCGCGTGGCGCACAAGGGGCGGCTGGTGATCGACTATGTCGTGCCCGACTACTACGCGAAGCGCCCGAAAGCCTGTATGGGCGGCTGGGGCCAGCGGTTTCTGGCCGTGTCGCCGGCCGGCAAGGTGCTGCCCTGCCACGCCGCCGAAAGCATTCCTGGCATGGTCTTCGCCAACGTCCGCGAAGCTTCGCTGCGCGATGCCTGGGAACGATCCGACGCGTTCAACAAGTTCCGCGGCACGGAGTGGATGCCCGAACCATGCCGGTCCTGTGCGCACCGCGAAGCCGACTGGGGCGGGTGCCGATGCCAGGCGGCGGCGCTGCTGGGCGATGCAGGCCTGACCGACCCGGCCTGCGCGCTGTCGCCGCACCACGGCGTGCTGGCCGACGCCATCGGGGAAGCGGCTTCCGCCGGCGAAAACTTCGTCTATCGTGAGTACGCCCGCGCCCCCGCCGGGCCGTCTGACTGACAACGACCGAACAACAAGGGAGGAGACAACGATGAACCGACGCATGTCACTTGGCCTGCTGGCCGGGCTGATGCTGCCCGTGGTGGCCGCCGCGCAGCAGGCCCCTGCCCCGCCTGCCTGGCAGCAGGGCCGCCCGCCCGAGATGGCGAACTCCACGCTGGCGCCGCATGCCCTCCCGCCTACCGCGACGCCGGTCGAGCGGCTGCCGACCGCGCAGCTTCGCGTGCCGGACGGGTTCCAGGTGGAACTTTGGGCGCACGGCATGCCGGGCCTGCGCCACATGGTGCGCGCCGATGATGGCACTATTTTCGCCGGCACCCGCGTCATCGGGCGCGTTTACTGGATCCGCGATCGCGGACAGGCGCGCGAGACCGGCGTGTTCGCGCAGAGGCTGACACAGCCGAATGGCGTGGCGATGCGCGGCAATGCGCTGTACGTCGCCGCGATCGACAAGATCCTGCGCTTCGACAACGCGACCGCCAATCTTTCCGGCGCCACGCCGGTCGACCTGACCGCGCAGTTCGACATCGCGTCCGATGCGCACCACGGCTGGCGACACATCGCCTTCGGCCCCGACGGTCGCCTTTACATTCCGCGCGGCGTGCCATGCAACATCTGCGAGGCCGACCCTGACCGGTTCGCCACCATCGTCAGTTTCAACCCCGATGGCAGCGGCAAGCGCATCGAGGCGCGCGGGGTGCGCAACAGCGTCGGGTTCGATTTCCACCCGTTGACCGGCAAACTGTGGTTCACCAACCACGCGCGCGACTGGGCCGGCAACGACAACCCGTCCGACACGCTGCACGTGGCGATGCGCGTGGGCGAACACCACGGCTATCCCTGGTGCCATGGCGGTTTCCAGGACCCGGCGGTGGCGCCGACCCGCCTGTGCGCCGAGTTCCCGCCGCCGGCGCTGATCCTTGGCCCGCACGTCGCCCCGATCGGCACGATGTTCTATCGCGGCACGATGTTCCCCGAGCAATACCGCAACGCGCTGTTCGTGGCGCTGCGGGGCAGCTGGAACCGCGAGAAACTCTCCGGCTACGAGGTGATCACCGTGCGCGAGGTGGAAGGCCGCCTGGTGGGCGAGCCGTTCCTGACGGGCCTGCGTGACGATGCCAACCAGCGCTTCCTGGGCCGGCCTTCGGGCCTGATGACGCTGCCCGATGGGTCACTGCTGGTCAGCGACGAGCACAACGGCGCGATATATCGCATCTCGCGCCGGTGAAGTTCTGCGCCTTGGCACTGGCGGCGGGGCTGTGCCTCGTCGCCGGTGCCGTGCCAGCCCAGGATGCCGCGCGCGGCAAGGCATTGGCCGAGGCGCGCGCGTGCGGGACGTGCCACGGTGCTGCCGGGGTCAGCACGATGGCCAACGTGCCCTCACTTGCCGGGCAGCACACCGATTTCAATACGCTGCAACTGGTGCTGTTCCGCGAAGGCATCCGGAAGGTGCCGGCGATGCTCGCCGCGACCGTCGGTCTCACCGACTCCCAGATCGAGGACCTTTCCGCATACTACGCCGGCCTGCCGCATGCGCCGCCGCCCGATCGCGGGCAGCCTGACGCCGGGAAAGTCGAGGCCGGCGGGCGGCTGGCTGCGGGCATGTTCTGCGGGTCGTGCCACCTGCCAAGCTACGCGGGACGCGCCAATATTCCCCGCATCGCCGGTCAGCGCGAGGATTTCCTGGCGCACACGCTGCGCGAGTACCGCGACAACATCCGCGTCGGTGCCGATACCCAGATGAACGGCGCGATGTTCGGCGTGACTGACGCGCAGATCGCTGCGCTCGCACATTTTCTGGCGCATTTCCCGACGGATCGGTAGGCGCGAGGGGAGGGCTGAAGCTCACGCCCAACGCCCCCTCTCCCTGTCCCTCCCCCGCGAGGGGGGAGGGAACGGTACGGCACCATGCGTGATCGGTCCCCTCGCGGGGGAGGGACAGGGTGGGGGGGCGTTGGGCCGGACGCTCGCCGCCTACCGCGCCGCGAACTGCGTCTTTCCGAACATCACGTCGCGCTCCTTGTCCGTGATCGGGCCCTGTCTGACCTTGTCAGCCAGCACCGCGCAGCCGCGCTTCACAGCGGGGCGTGCATCGATCGCGTCGAACCAGCGCTTCACGTTTGGATACTCGTCCATGTTCACGCCACGCCGTTCAGGAAAGCGCAGCCACGGATAGGTGACGATGTCGGCGATCGAGTATTCGTCGCCGGCCAGCCACTCGGCCTGGGAAAGTCGCTTGTCCAGCACGCGGTGCAGGCGCTTCACCTCGTTGCCGTAGCGCTCAATGGCGTAGGCGATCTTCTCGGGTGCATACGTGTTGAAGTGGCCGAACTGGCCGAACATCGGGCCGATGCCGCCCATCTGGAACATCACCCATTGCAGGCAGGTGTAGCGGGCGGCGGGGTCCCGGGGGATCAGGGCGCCCGCCTTCTCGGCCAGATAGATCAGGATCGCGCCGGATTCGAACAGCGGGAAGCGCCCGCCCGGTCCCTCGGGATCGACGATGGCGGGAATGCGGTGGTTGGGGTTGATGGTAAGGAATTCGGGCTTGAACTGGTCGCCCTGACCGATCGCCACGGGAATCACCGTGTAGGGCAGGCCAAGTTCCTCCAGCGCGATGTGCACCTTGTGTCCATTCGGCGTGGGCCAAGTATAGACCTCGATCGGGGAAGGCATGGGGGGTGCTCTCCTTGTGGTGTAGCCGCGATGGTGACAGCCTGAGCCTGCGAATCAAGGAGCAGGATGATGACGGAACTGGCCGGCCGGGTCGCGATCGTCACCGGCAGCGCGCGCAATATCGGCCGGGCGATCGCGCTGGCGCTGGCTGATGCGGGGGCCTCCGTCGTGGTGCATGGCGGCGCGCCCAGTGCCGAGGCCGATGCGACGGCGGAAGCAGTGCGCGCCAAGGGAGTGGAAGCCGCGCTGGTGTTCGGCGACACGGCCGATCCCGCAACAGCCGAGGCGCTTGTCGCCGCTGCCACGCAACGGCTCGGCGCGCTGGACATCGTGGTATCGAACGCGGCAGCGCGCAGCAACGTGCCATTCCCGAAAATGCCGCGGACGGATTTCGAGCGGATCGTCGCGGTGGCGTTCGGCGGCACCTACAACCTGGCGCAGGCCGCCGTGCCGGCGCTGATCGCCGGCGCCGAATCCGGCCGCAAGGGCTATGGCCGCATTATCGGGCTGGGCGGCATGCACGCCACCAAGGGCGCGCCGGGCCGCAGCCACGTGATGGCCGCCAAGGCCGGCATGGCGGCATTGCTGCGCGGGCTTGCGCTTGATCTCGCGCCGTGGGGCGTCACCGCCAACGTCGTCGCCCCCGGCATGATCGAGACCGTGCGCCCGGCGTCGGCCGGCAGCGCGCCGGCGCAGCACGATCCCATCCCGCTGGGGCGCAAGGGCAGGCCGGAGGATATCGCGAATGCCGTGCGGTTCTTCTGTTCGCCCGGCGCTGAGTGGATCACCGGCCAGACGCTGCACGTGAACGGCGGTGAGTATCTGAACCTATGATCGGGCAGGCGCCCGTCTAACCGGCGAAGGTGTTGGGCGACCACGGCGCTTCACCCAGGGCGCCCGCGCTCTCAACCGCGCGCAGCAGACGCCCGGCCAGCCGGAGATAGGAGTCGGTGCGCTGGTTGCGATGCTGCAGGTGGGTGTGCGCCGCCTCGAGGATGCGCACCAGCGCATCCATCCGCTTCGGCAGGTTCGCGTCCCAGGTGACGCTGTGGTACTGCTCCAGCATTGAATCGATGGTACGGGTCAGGCTACCGCGCACCGACCAATCGACCTTCGACGCTTCCTTCCATTGCTGTGCGGTCGGCAGATCGGTGCCGGCGGCATAAACCGGCACGGCCGGCGCGTTGTGGAAGGCGGTGAGCATGTTGTTGGCGAGCCGGATGCCGTTCGCCACAGCGTTGCCCCACACCTCGGCGTCGTTCGGCGTGAAATAGATGGTGCCCTTCTTGGTGCTGCCGCCCAGCCGGGCGAAGGCATCGGCGCCGCCAGCGCACAGCGCGCGCACGGCGATGCCGGAGCAGTTCTGGCTGGTGCTGATATAGACGTAGTTGAACTCGGGTCCGTTCCTGAACGCGATGCACCAGTCCACGATCTTCGGCAGGTGCACGCCAAGGCCGCGGCGGCGGAACCGCGCCAGCCCCGGCAGGGTAATCGTCGCCTGGGGCTGCTGCCCCCAGTAGTCGCTGCCGTCATCCTTGAGGCCGATCACGATCTGGCCCGGCCGCGGCGCGCTGCCGCCCTCCAGCAGACCCCGCCCGCGATCGCTGAGCTCATTCACGTAGTCGAACAGGTGGTGCTCCAGGAACTCGGCCGGGCGCTTCGTGGTGTAGTTGCCGACGGTGCCGGACTTCTTCGCCGGGCCTGCTGGCCAGAAACTCACGTAGCGTTCGTCTGGGTCATCGTATGGTGACCACTGGATGCGATCACCGACCAGGTCCATCCGCCATGGTCCTTGTGACATGGGCCGCCGGAGCAGCACGGCGGCATGGCCGGGATGGCCGAGCTGGCCCCTGATGCCCGCGCCGGTATGCCAGATGAAGAACGAGGCTTCCAGTGCGTCGGTCTGCGCAACCGCAAGCGCGGCCGGGTTCGGCCCGATATTGGTCATGCTGCGTTTCCCCTCGGCTGCGCGGATACGCGCGTGAACGGCAAGGTTATGCTGAAGCAATTATCCGAGATGCGGTCGCAGGCGCCAAGAGATGCCGCCGCACAGCACATAGACGATCGCGTTGACGATGTCGCGCATCGGCCAGCGCGGTGGCCGGCCCGCCGGCGAGCGCGCCGTCAGCAGCGGCATTCCGTATCCGTCTGGTCCTGGCGAGGCGACGTCCCTCGCGCATATGCTGGTCGTTGGTGGTTGCGGTCCACGTTCGGGGGATCTCCAATCAGGTTTTCGACAGCCGTTTGAAGTCACACCCAGCCGTGACCACCCCACCCATGTTACGCTAGCGGTCAGTGGCAGCGTCCGAGGAGGAGCAGCGTGGCAGGTGAGCGCCGGCGGCTGGCGGCGATCCTGGCGGCGGACGTGGTGGGTTACTCGCGGCTCGTCGGCGCCGACGAGGAGGGAACGATCGGGCGCCTGCGCGCCGTGTTCCGACAGATCATCCAACCGACGGTTTCCTCTTACCACGGCCGCGTGTTCAGCCTGATGGGCGATGGTTTCCTCGCCGAGTTTCCCTCTGCGGTCGAGGCCGTGCGCTGCGCTGCCGCCATTCAGCATGAGATGGAGACGCGAGGTTCGGGCGACGCTGCAGACTGCAGAATCCGGCTCCGCATTGGCATTCACTTGGGCGACGTTATCGCTGAAGGAGGCGGCTTGCTCGGCGACGGGGTCAACATCGCGGCGCGACTGGAGGGGATCGCAGAGCCGGCCGGGGTCGTCGTCTCCGCCGCGGTGGCTGATGCGGTGCGTGGCCGGATCGCGTTGGTGCTCGAAGACATGGGCGAACGGACACTCAAGAACATCGACCGGACCGTACGCGCCTTCCGGCTCGCCGCGCCGACCGCCAGCGCGCTCGAGTCCGCCTCCATCGCCCCTCCTTCTCGCGCTGCATTGGCGCTGCCGGATCGGCCGTCGCTCGTGGTCCTGCCGTTTCAGAACATATCGGGCGACCCAGAGCACGAATACTTCGCCGACGGCATGGTGGAAGACATAACGACCGCGCTCTCGCGCTTTCGTGGGCTGTTCGTGATCGCCCGCAACTCAGCCTTCACCTACAAGGGGCGCGCCGTGGATGTGCGGCAGGTGGGCCACGACCTCGGCGTGCGGTACGTGCTGGAGGGCAGCGTAAGGCGGGCCGGGGGACGGGTGCGCATCACTGGTCAGCTCGTCGAGGCCGAGACCGGGCACCATCTTTGGGCGGACCGCTTCGACGGTACGGTGGATGAAGTCTTCGATTTGCAGGACGGAGTGACCTCCGCTGTTGCCGCGGCGATCGAGCCGCGCGTGCAGCGGGCGGAGATCGAGCGCGCACAGCGCAAGCCGACCGCCGACCTTACCGCATACGACCTCTACCTTCGGGCTCTGCCGCACTTCCACGCCAAGACCGCGGCCGGGAACGCGGCAGCCCTGCCGCTGCTTGAAGCGGCCGTCGCACGCGATTGCGGGTTCGCCCAAGGGGTCGCGATGCTCGCGCGGGCGATCGCCCGCGGCGTGTGGCAGGGTTGGCAGGAAGACCATCGGGCGGCGCGGGCGCGATCCGAGGCGCTCGCCCGACAGGCTCTCGCCATGGATCCGTCCGATCCTTTCGTGCTGGCGATGTCCGGATACATACTCGCGGTCGGCGCTGGCGAGCATGAGCTCGGCGCCACGCTGCTGGGTCGCGCCCTGGAGCTGAACCTGAACTTCGCCGAGGGGTGGGCCTCCGCGGCCTGGGCCGCGATCTGGAACGGCGAGCCCGACGAGGCGATCGGGCGGCTCGAAACCGCCGAGAGGCTCGATCCCTTGTCGCCGGACAGCGTCCACGTCTGGCACGGCCACGGCGCCGCGCACTTCTTCGGGCGGCGCTTCGAGGAGGCCGTCGCGGCCGAGCGACGCTCGGTTGCGCGGGCACCGGAGTACCCGGCACCCCGGACCTACCTCATCGCCGCGCTTGCGGCGCTGGGCGAGCTCGACGCCGCGCGGCATGAGGCAGCGGCCCTGCTGCGCATCCAGCCGAACCGGACGCTCCGTCGCACCCGGGAGACAAACCCCTTCCGGCACGCCTGGATGATGGATCTATACCTCGACGGACTGCGTCGCGCCGGCATCCCGGAGTAGCGAGGGACGGGGCCGCTCGATTTTGGTGCCAGGGGACGGCGTACGAAGGACGAGCGGACCCTCGCTGTGTTGGCCGCGGCCAAGGCGCGTAGGCGAACGCATCCACGGCCTGGACAATTCGCTGGCGCTGGTCGATCGCGGGCTGACCAAGGTGGGCCTGTCGCCACAGTTCCGCTACCGTCATCCGCCGCGACGACGCGGCGCGATGGCCGGCCGGACGATATCGCCAATACCGAGTGCCTCTTCTGCTCGCCGGGGGCGGAATGGATCACCGGCCAGACGCTGCACGTGAGTGGTGGGGAGCATCTCGTCTCTGGCGATCAGGCATTCCCCGACAGATAATCGATCGCCGCCTGCACGCCGCCCGACGCATGTGGCACGCCGGCCGCGCGCAACCCCATCTCCACCCCCGACAGCGTGCCCATCAGCATCAGGTCGTTGAAGTCGCCCAGGTGGCCGATGCGGAATACGCGATCCTTCAGCTGGCCCAGCCCGTTGCCCAGGCTCATGTTGAACCGTTCCAGGATTTTTCCGCGCAGCGCGTCGGCCGAATGGCCCTCCGGCAGCCGCACGGCGGTCAGCGAGCTCGAATAGTGCCGCGGTTCACAACACTGGATCTCCAGCCCCCAGGCGCGCACCGCGCGGCGCGTCGCCTCGGCGTGGCGATCGTGGCGGGCGAACACGTGGGCCAAGCCCTCTTCCAAAAGCATCTGGCAGGCAGCCTTGGCGCCGTACAGCAGGTTGGTCGCCGGCGTGTAGGGGAAGAAGCCCGTTTCGTTGGCGGCAAGCATCGGCCCCCAATCCCAGTACGCGCGCGGCAGCTTCGCTCTCTGGCGGGCCGCCAGGGCCTTCTGCGAAATCGCGTTGAACGACAGCCCAGGCGGCAGCATCAGCCCCTTCTGGCTGCCAGCCACCGTCACGTCCACGCCCCATGCCTCATGGCGATAGTCGATGCTGGCCAGCGAGGAGATCGTATCGACCATCAGCAACGCCGGATGTTTCGCTGCATCGATCGCCGCCCGCACCTCGGCGATCGCGGACGCGCAGCCGGTGCTGGTTTCGTTGTGCACCACGCAGACCGCCTTGATGGCGTGCTGCGTATCCTTGGCCAGGCGCTCGGCAATGCCGGCGACGTCGGCGCCTCGCCGCCAGTCACCGGGGATGAATTCCGGCAGCAGGCCAAGCTTCTCGGCCAGTTCGCGCCACAGGGTTGCGAACCAGCCGGTCTCGCACATCAGCACCTGATCGCGCGGGCTCAGCGTGTTCGCCAGCGCCGCTTCCCACGCGCCGGTGCCGGAGGCGGGATAGACGATCACCGGGCCGGACGTCTGGAAAACCTGCTTCAGCAGGGCCAGCACTTCTCCGCCCAAAACGCCAAAGGCCGGGCCGCGATGGTCCATGGTGGGGTTGTCGATCGCCCGCAGCACGCGGTCGGGCACGTTGGTGGGCCCTGGAATCTGCAAAAAGTGTCGGCCGGGTGCGGGCATTGCTGGCTCCTGATTGGCTGCCGGTTCATGGCGTGCGCCGAAATCCGTGGCAAGGTCGGGGCATGAACGTTCCTGCCCTCACCCGTTCCCGCCGCATCGGTGATGCCGCGATCGCCGACCGGCTGCGCCGCGAGACCCAGGCCGAGCTGCTGTGGACCGCCGCCGACCGCGGCCGCTACGCCACCGACGCCAGCATCTACCAGGTGGAACCGATCGGCGTGGTGGTGCCGCGCACGATGGAGGACGTCGCCGCCACGATCGCCGTCGCGCGCGAGAACGGCGTGGCCGTACTTCCGCGCGGCGGGGCTACCTCCCAGTGCGGGCAGACGGTGAACGAGGCGATCATCATCGACTGTACAAAATATCTCCGCCGCGTGATCGGCACCGAGGGCGACACCGTCACGGTCGAGCCGGGGATCGTGCTGTCCCATCTCAACGCGGACATGCGTGGCAGCGGAAGATTCTTTCCGGTCGATCCAAGCACGCATCTGCGCTGCACCATCGGCGGCATGGCAGGCAACAATTCCTGCGGGTCGAAATCGATCGTGTATGGCCTGATGGCCGACAATGTCGTCGCGATCGACGCCATCCTGGCCGATGGCACCGCCGCCCGCTTCGCCGAGAATTCCGATGTACCGGCTTCGCTGCTGGATCGCCTGCGCGCCATCGGCGCCGCAGAAGCCAGCGAGATCACCGAAAAGTTCCCGAAGCAGCTGCGACGCGTCGGCGGCTACAATCTGGATACGCTGATCCCTGACCACACGCGCAACCTGTCGCGCCTGCTGGTCGGCAGCGAGGGCACGCTGGCCTTCTCCACGCGGCTGACCCTGAAACTCTCGCCGATCAAGCCGCGCAAGGTGCTGGGCATCTGCCAGTTCCCCACCTTCCGTGGCGCGATGGAGGCGGCACGGCATCTGGTGACGCTGAATCCCGAGGCGGTGGAGCTCGTGGATGCGACGATGATCTCGCTCGGCCGCTCGATCGCGATCTATCGCGCCACGATCGACGCCATGGTGACCGGCGAACCCGCCGCCCTGCTGATCGTCGAGTTTCACGGCCACGAGGATGCGCCGTTGCTGGCAAAGCTCGCGGAGCTCGACACCATGATGGCCGACTTGGGTCAGCCCAACGCCGTGGTGCGCGCCATCGACCCGAAATTCCAGGCCGGCATCGCCGAGGTGCGCGAGGCGGGCCTGAACATCATGATGAGCATGAAGGGCGACGGCAAACCCGTGTCGTTCATCGAGGATGCCGCCGTCGATCTCGAACACCTGGCCGACTATACCGAGCGGCTGGAGGACGTGTTCCGCAAGCATGGCACCAGCGGCACCTGGTACGCGCATGCATCCGTCGGCTGCCTGCATGTGCGCCCGGTACTGAACATGAAGAATCCCGCCGACATCGCGACCATGCGCGCGATCGCCGAGGAGTGCTTCGCCCTGGTGCGCGACTACAAGGGCTCGCATTCCGGAGAGCACGGCGACGGCATCGTGCGCAGCGAATTCCACGAAGCGATGTTCGGACCGAGGATCGTGCGCGCGTTCGAGGCGGTGAAGGATGCGTTCGATCCACGCGGCCTGTTCAATCCCGGCCGCATCGTGCGCCCGCCGCGCATGGATGACCGAAAACTGTTCCGCTACGGCCCTGGCTACGCGCCGGCACCCTTCACCCCGGCGCTGGACTGGTCCGACCATCCCGGGTCGCTGCTGGGTGCGGCGGAAATGTGCAACAACAACGGCACCTGCCGGAAATTCGATGCCGACGTGATGTGCCCAAGCTACCGGGCGACACGCGACGAACAGCACCTGACGCGCGGGCGCGCCAACACGCTGCGCCTGGCGTTGACCGGTCAGCTCGGCGCGGATGCCATGGCGTCCGACGCGGTGGCCGAGGCAATGAAACTCTGCGTATCGTGCAAGGGCTGCCGGCGCGAATGCCCCACGGGCGTCGATATGGCGCGGATGAAGATCGAGGTGCTGCACGCGCGTGCCAAGGCGCATGGCGTGGCCTTGCGCGAGCGGCTGATCGCCCATCTGCCCGCGTACGCCCCCCTGCTGTGGCGGCTTGGCCCTGTGCTTGGCCTCCGCGACCAATCGCGCGTTGCGGCAAGGCTGTCCGAACGCTGGCTCGGCTTCGCCGCCGATCGGTCGCTGCCGCGCTGGAGCGGAACGCCGTTCCGCGATGCGGAGGCCGCGACGCAGAGCGGCAGCACACCAGTGATCCTGTTCGCCGACACGTTCAATCGCTGGTTCGAACCCGAGAACCTGCGCGCCGCCGTCCGCGTGCTGGCGGCCGCCGGCTGCGCGGTGCGTCCGCCTCCCGCGCGCCTGTGCTGCGGGCGCACCTATCTGGCGGCCGGCATGGTGGACCGCGCGCGTGCCGAGGCGCGCCGCACGTTGGAAGCGCTTGCCGGTTCCGACGATCCGGTGATCGGGCTGGAACCATCGTGCCTGCTGACGCTGCGCGATGAGTTCCCCGCCCTGCTGCCCGGCGACGCGGCGAAGCGGATAGCCGATCGCGCCCTGCTGCTTGGCGAGTTTTTGGCGCGGCGCGAGGGGCCGCCGATGCGCTACCGGGCGCTGAAGGCCACCGCGCATGCGCATGGGCACTGCCACCAGAAAGCGCACGGTGCCTTCATGCCCGCGCTGGCGGCACTCCGCGCCGTGCCCGACCTGGTCGTGAAGCCGATCGCTTCCTCATGCTGCGGCATGGCGGGCGCGTTCGGCTATCAGGCCGAGACCGCCTCGGTCTCGCGCGCGATGGCGGAACTGGCGCTGCTGCCGGCGGTGCGCGCGGCGGCACCCGGCGACATGATCGTCGCCGACGGCACCAGCTGCCGTCATCAGATTGCCGATCTTGCGGGCAGGCAGGCGGTGCACAGCGTGCGCGTGCTGGACAGCGCGCTTGGCATGCAGGACGCGACAATCGCACATACCCCAAATTCTCCCTCTCCCCCCGCGCTTGCGGGGGGAGAGGTGTAGGTGAGGGGGGTCGTGCCACAAACAACGCGCTCGTCACTATGCCGATACGGTGACGCCAACGCTTCCGAACACGCCAACGCCGCAGGACCACCCCCCTCACCCATCCCTCTCCCCCTGCAAGCGCAGGGGGAGAGGGAAAGGAAAAGCATATGCCATCGCCATGTGATGCAGGACACGGGGGCATGACAACGCCGGAGGACGTTCTGGCTTTCTGGTTCTCCGATGGTCCCGACACCTGGCGCAAGGCTTGGTTCGCGCGCGACGAGGCGTTCGATGCCGCGATCCGCGAGCGGTTCGGCGCCACCCTCGACCGTGCGGCGGCCGGCGCGCTGGACGATTGGGGAGAGTCGCCGCGTGGCATGCTGGCGCTGGCGATCGTGATGGACCAGTTCCCGCGCAACCTGTTCCGCGGCACGGCACGCGCCTTCGCCACCGACGCACAGGCGCTGGCGCTGGCGAAACGGGCGGTTGTCCGCAGCCTTGACCGCCAGCTGACGATGACCGAGCGCGTGTTCCTGTATCTTCCTTTCGAGCACAGCGAGGCAATGGCCGACCAGGATGTATCGGTCGCGCTGTTCGAAGGGCTGCGCGACGTGCCGGCCATGGCGAAGCCCGACGGCGCGATAGACTATGCTTGGCGGCACCGGGCGGTGATCAAAAGGTTTGGCCGGTATCCGCACCGCAGCGCCGCGCTGGCGCGGGAGAGCACGGCGGAGGAAGCGGCCTGGCTTGCCGCCGGCGGCGGGTTCTAGGGAAGGCGCACATGAGTGACCCAACCGATTGGCCGGTGGCGATCTTCGCCGCGCTGAAGGCGGCGGAGGTGACTCAGGTCGCCTACGTCCCCGATGCGGGCCACGGCGCGCTGATCCGCCTGTGCCATGCCGACCCCACGATCGCTACGGTCCCGCTGACCACCGAGGAGGAAGGGATCGCGCTCGCCACCGGCGCGTGGCTTGGCGGGGCGCGGGCCTGCCTGCTGATGCAGAGCTCCGGCGTCGGCAACTGCATCAACATGCTGAGCCTGCCGGCCAACTGCCGCAGCCCGCTGCTCATTCTGGTGACCATGCGCGGCGATTTCGGCGAGACCAACCCCTGGCAGATTCCGATGGGCCAGGCGGTGCCAGGTGTGCTGCGCGCAATGGGCGTGGTGGTGCACAGCCTTGATCGGGCCGAGGCGGCGGGACAGGCGGTTACCTATGCCGCGCAGATGGCGTTCGATGCCAACGCGATGGTCGCGGTGCTGATCCGCCAGACGCTGATCGGCGCGAAACGCTTCGTCGCCGCGCCGGCCGGGATGCCGTAACGAAGCGGCAATCCACATCAATGCCGCGCGATGGTTAAGGCGACTCGCGCACGGCACTTGCCCCGCCCATGCCTGTTTCGTTAGCGTGACACGTTGTCGGGCCCGAGGTCCGGGCCCGTGCGCTGATGTGGAGGCAGGCAGAATGCCGCCGAAATCCTCGCGACGCGCCCTGCTTGGGGCGGCCACCCTGCTGGCGGCAAGCCGCCTGCCCGTGCACGCCCAGGCGCAGCAGGCGGCAGGGACCGATCCGGTCGATCTGGAACTCCAGCTCGCGCTTGATGTCTCGCGCAGCATGGACCCTTACGAGCAGGAGCTGCAGTTCAAGGGATACGCGAACGCGTTCATGGACCAGCGCATCCACGAAGCAATCGGTTCGGGCGCGGTCGGGGCGATCGCGGTGCTGATGTTCATCTGGTCCGACTACCACATCCAGGAAACGCTGATCCCCTGGACGCGGCTGGCCACCGGCGCGGATTGCAACAATTTCGCCCAGACCGTGCTGGAGGCGCCGCGGCGCATCTATCTCTACACCTCGATTTCGGGCGCCATCGACTATGCGATGCGCCAATTCGGCACGCAGTACGAGGGCACGCGCAAGGTGCTCGACATCTCGGGCGACGGGGTGAACAATTCCGGCCGGCCGGTGACGATCGCGCGCGACGAAGCCGTGGCGGCGCATGTGGTGATCAACGGCCTGCCGGTGATCAACGACCGCCCCGACCCCTTCCCGATGCGCCAGCCGCCGCTCGATGACTACTATCGCGAGCAGGTGATCGGCGGGCCGGGCGCCTTTGTCGAGGTGGCGTCGGGCTTCGAGGCGTTCGACGCGGCCGTGAAGCGCAAACTGCTGCGCGAGATCGCCGGGCTGGCACCGGGCGCGACACTGCCCACCTGATCTTTCGCGGCGCCTACCATTCCATCTGGTTGGTCTTGCGCTCCGCCGCCTGAAGCCGCCTGCCGGTGTCCAGCCAGTCCTGCACCGCCATGTAGCGGGGCGCCAGGAAGGCATAGGCGTCGTCGATCGCGCCGCGCAGGCCGACAGGGGCCGCCGGGTCGATGGCCGTCCAGCGCGCCAGGATCGGGGCGAAGGCGCGCCATGACCGGTGCAGGAAATCGCGCGTCGAGCGGATCAGCGCACGCTGTGCGGGCAGGCTGCGCAGCGAGTCCATCACTTCGGTCGTGTGCGCATCGATCTCGTTGAAGCGGGTGCGGGTGCGTTCGATAGCGACCGCCAGCAGCCGGCCGATCTGGGCCACGGTCTCGGCGCGGTTCCGGTCGGCGCGCATCTGCGGCAGCACGGCCTGCAGCACGGTCTGCATGCGGATCTGGCCGACGATCAGATGTTCGCGCAGGTATTCGATGTAGGCGAGTTCCTGGGCCAGTTCCTCGACCATGGCAACCGCGTCTTCCGCTCGTCGCAGGCCAAGTTCGTCGGCCAGATCCGCATGCAG
>Ga0224723_1000792_pt1 | contig 20838 bp, 15 predicted proteins | sample Balambano_FR2_Me_FD_161647 | JGI IMG/M metagenome (GOLD analysis project Ga0224723, IMG submission 161647) | Freshwater sediment microbial communities from Lake Towuti, South Sulawesi, Indonesia - Balambano_FR2_MetaG | ecosystem: Environmental > Aquatic > Freshwater > Lake > Sediment | place... | reverse complement strand
ATTGCCGAGTGTCTGGCGGTCATCGGCAAATTGTGTGCAGCACAAGCTGACGCGCCGAAGGCTCTCGCTGCATTCACGCTGGCGGAGATGATCCAGCAGGATGTTGGCTTTCACTTTGAGCCGCGCATTGCCGAGGAAATGTACCGCTATCGTCAATCTGCACTGGATGGGCTGCCTGTGGCGGAGGTTCACCGTATCCAGACACACATTCAACAGTCGGGACAATTTGAGTGGCAGGGGATTACTGTTGATGTTTCACAAGGCTTGAAAACAGAGCAAGCGGTGCGGTAAGGTAAACATAAAGTGATGTCATAAACTAAGAAGTGGATTACGCCACTCTCACTTCATATCATGAAACGTCCAGAGGAAAAGCAGGTGGTTTGATAAGAAAGAGGACGGCTTTGCCACCCTCGACGAAAGTACCCTCTGCCAATGTTAGTCAGTCTCAGCCAGGACGGTTGTGGTGCTGAGAGCATCCTGGCGGCACGCTTCATGTACTTCGGGAAGGTGTTCGGATTGCGCCCGATGTCCAGCGCTGCCTGGCGGTAGGTCTTGCCCTCAATCTGCGCCTGGATGGCTCCGGCTATGATGTGCCCCATAAATCGGACAGTAAAATAGCGCAGTTATCAGTGGATCGGAAGCGCTGTGAGAAACACGTACAGCCCGGCGCTTACGATTGCGCTGCACTTGCCCGCGATTTCCATTGTGTCCTACCAATCCGTGCAGGTGACGCTCTGCTACGGCTGAAGCCGTGCAGCTTCTACAGCACGTTTGCGCTTGCGTAGCTTACGCTTGCGCACATCGTTCGATGCGGGCAGAGGCGCTGCGTTAAGCTGTACGGGTGCGTCCCACCCGGCTCGTCTCAAAATGTTGATCGCGGCGTTGTGGTCTCTGTCGAGCGAGAGCGGAGACCCTTTCGGTCTCACACGCCGCATTCTATCCACCGCGTCGAAAGATCGAAATGCTCAAAGATCGCATCACAGTTCGAGCATGTCCGGGACGTAAAGGCGGGATCAATCAGGACGACCTCACGGCCAGCACTTGCAGCCTTGCTCGTGAGCAGGTCTCTGAAGACTCCCCAACCGGCGTCTAAAATGCTCTTGCTCAGATGCTTGTTGCGCACCATGTTGCTGATGCGCAGGTTCTCTACGGCGATCAAATCATAATTTTGCACCAGCGTGTAGCTCAGCTTGTGGGCAAAATCCCGGCGCTGGTTCTGCACATGCTGGTGCTGCCGCTGAACCTGTCGCAGCACTCTCCTGCGGTTTCGACTCCCAGGCTTGGCACGGGCCAGGCGGCGTTGCAGCACACGCAAACGCTGCTGCCCCTCGCGGTAGAACCTGGGATGATCGACTTTTTCGCCTTCAGACGTAGTGATCAGCGCCGACACGCCAACATCCAGACCGATCGCGTGACCGGTTTTGGGCAGCGGCGGCTTGTCCGGCACGTCGCAGACGATGCACACAAACCATTGACCTGCCGTGTGCTTGATCCGCGCTGTTTTCGGCACGCCTTCCATCTCCCGATGCCAGCGCACCGCCACGCGGCCCACGCCAAAAACCTTCAGCCGCTTGCCATCGATCCGAATGCCGTTACCAAACTGCTTGAACTCGACAGTGTTGAACCGATTGTAGGATTTGAAGCGCGGATACCCTGGTTTCTGGCCCGCTTTCAAGCGCCGGAAAAACGCCTGAAACGCGGCATCGACCTGCTCAATCACACTCTGCGCCGTCTGGCTGAACATCTGCTGCGCGTAGGGAAATACCTCACGATAGCGCTTCGCAAGCTCGTACAGGTCTTTCAGTGGCACACTGCGCTTGTCGATCTGCCACGACACCTTGCGCAGTTCAAGCGCCATGTTGTACAGGTTCCGCGCCGCGTTCAGCACGCGAAACAGGTTGGCTTCCTGTGACGCACTGGGATACAGCCGGTATTTGTACGTGCGCATTGCCATCTGTCAACGACCCTTTTGGGCGGCGGTAAAAGTCCAATAGTCTATCTTAATATACACCCTGTTTCATTGAGCAACCGCCGCTTCTGGCGAAAGCCGGAAGGCGCTCTCATCCACGAGGGCTAAAGCCACGTGGCTTTCTCGCGGGCTAAAGCCCTAGAATGTAAATAAATAGATGTCTGAGCTCCAGCCTGAGTACGTTACCGCAGGGGTGGGAAAAGGATAGGTTGCCCGCAATCGCACCTATAATCCATGCAAGCTGAACAACAGGGAGAGCACCGATGGAGAACCTGAGTGGACGCACGATCAAAGGCTATGAATTACGAGAACGGTTAGGCGCGGGCGGTTTCGGCGCGGTCTACAAAGCTTATCAGTCCACCGTCGGGCGCGAGGTGGCGATCAAGATCATCCTGCCACATTTTGCCAATCATCCGGATTTCATCCGCCGCTTCGAGACTGAAGCACAATTGGTGGCGCGGCTGGAACATCCCTATATCACCCCCCTGTACGATTACTGGCGCGATACGGACGGCGCGTATCTGGTGATGCGCTGGCTCAAGGGTGGCAGCCTGCGCGATGCCCTGCAACAGCGTCCCTTTGAACTGCCTGCCACTGTGCTGCTGATGGATCAGATCGCCGCTGCGCTGACTGCCGCCCATCGTAACCAGGTGATCCACCGGGACTTGAAACCCGCCAATATCCTGCTGGACGAGGATGGCAACGCCTACCTGGGCGATTTTGGAATCGCCAAAGACATGGGGATCGCCAAGGGTGTCACCGAAGTGGATGCGATTGTCGGCTCACCAGACTATCTCGCGCCGGAACAGGCGCGCAGCGAACCGGTGACTCCCCAAACCGACCTCTACAGCCTGGGGGTCGTGTTATATGAAATCCTGACCGGGCAGCACCCTTTCCCGCAGCTTTCCGCAGTAGAGCGACTGTACAAGCATCTCAACGACCCGCTTCCAGATATCACGACCCTGCCGGCAGCCATCACGTTTGCAATTAATGAAGTGATTCAAAAAGCCACCGCCAAAAACCCCATTCATCGTTATGCGGATGCGCTGGAAATGACAGCAGCGTTTCGTTCGGCAGTGACACATCAATCCGTGACCTCCAACGCCTTGGTGGAACAACTGACCCGGCGCGAGCAGGACATCCTCCAGCGGATTGTCGATGGGTTGTCCAACAAGGAGATTGCCCAGGAGCTGTTTTTGACTCTGGCAACGGTCAAATGGTATGTCAATCAGATTTACAACAAACTCGGGGTGCGCAGCCGGGTGCAGGCGATGGTGCGCGCCCGCGACCTGAACCTGATTGTCAGCGGCAGCGCCGATACACCCGCCGTCATTCCCACTGAGGATTTCAAGCCGGACAACCCTTACAAAGGGCTGCGCGCGTTCCAGGCAGCCGACCATGCTGACTTCTTCGGACGTGAGAAGCTGGTGCAAAAATTGGTGCGGCGGCTGGGCGAGGGTAAAACTCCTCTGCGCTTTCTGGCGGTGGTTGGCCCCAGCGGCAGCGGCAAGAGCAGTCTGGTCAAAGCTGGACTGATCCCCGCCCTGTGGCGCGGCGATGTACCAGGTTCGGAAAAGTGGTTTGTCGTGGAGATGCTGCCCGGCGCGCATCCGCTGGAAGAACTCGAACTGGCGCTCACCCGCATCGCCGCTAACCAGGTGCCCAACCTCAACGAACATCTGCGGCGTGACGAGCGCGGGCTGCTGCGCGCCGCCAGCCTGATTCTGCCCAACGATGGCAGCGATCTGGTGCTGGTGATTGACCAGTTCGAGGAAGTCTTCACGATGGTCGAGGACGAGGCGGCGCGGGTTCACTTTCTGGGACTGCTGCACACCGCCGCGACGGATGGACGTTCGCGGGTGCGGGTGATCGTCACCCTGCGGGCAGATTACTATGACCGTCCGCTGCACTACCCGCAGTTTGGCGACCTGCTGCGGGAGCACATGGAGACGGTACTGCCGCTGTCGGCGGAGGAACTGGAACGGGCGATTGCCAAACCTGCCGAGCGGGTGGGGGCGCGCTTCGAGGATGGGTTGGTCGCCTCGATTGTGGGCGAGGTGAACTACCAGCCCGCCGCGCTGCCGCTGCTGCAATATGCCCTGACGGAGTTGTTCGAGCAGCGTAAGGGTCGCTTGTTAACCCGCGAGGCCTATGACGGGCTGGGACGGGCGGTAGGCGCATTAGCCCAGCGGGCAGACGAGTTGTATTTAGCGCTGGATGAGGCAGGCAAAGAGATCGCCCATCAGATGTTTCTCCGTTTGGTGACGCTGGGCGAAGGGGCGGAGGACACGCGCCGCCGTGCCGCACGCAGCGAACTGCTGTCAGCCACCAGTGAGCCGGAAGTAGCGGAGGAGATCCTGGATACGTATGCGGCCTACCGGCTGCTGACGCTGGACAACGACCCCGGCACATGCGCGCCGACCGTGGAACTGGCGCACGAGGCGCTGATCCGCGAGTGGGATCGGCTGAAGGGCTGGCTGAACGAGAGCCGGGCGGAGATTCGCTTGCAGCGGCAGTTGAGTGGAGCGGCGCAGGAGTGGCATGAGGCGCAAGAGGATGCGAGTTTCCTGCTGCGGGGGTCACGGCTGGAGGTATTCGAGGGGTGGGCGCGTGAGACGACGCTGGCGCTGACCCCGCGCGAGAAGCGCTATCTGGCGGCGAGCCTCGCCGCCCGCGAACGGGAACAGGCCGCCGAGACAGCCCGCCAGGCGCGCGAGGCACAGCAGCAGGCTGCCACACGGCATATGGAGCAGCGTTCGATTTTCTTTTTGCGGGCATTGGTCACTGTTTTGACATTTGCCTTGATCGGAGCAGGAGGCTTAACAGGGTTTGCTTTGGACCGCCAACAGCAGGCACAGATCGAACGCGACAGAGCGCGGGAATTGGCCTTGGTCAATGGCGCACAGGCAGCTTTGTATGGGGAAAATGGTGATCTGGCGCTGGCGCTCGCAGTTGCCGCCAATCTGTCCGACAACCCCTCCGGACAAGCACAAATGATCCTTGGCGATGCAGCGTATTCACCAGGAACCGTTTATCTGTTGGATGGAACAACTGCTCCACTCACCTCAGCACAGTTCACGCCAGATGGATCAACGATTGTAACCACTGCACGAGATGGGCAGATCACACGATGGGATGTTGCCACAGGTACACCTCTCCAGGCATTCCAGAGTTCAGATGGGATCGGATGGTGGAATAACGTACTGAGTCCCGATGGCGACACCCTGGCCGTGCTTGCGGCAGATGGAAGTTTAGAATTGTGGAATGTCGGAACCGAGGAACGCTATCAACACATTCGTGATGATGAAGCGCAGGCTTCGGCTGTCGCATTTAGCTCCGACGTAGGCACAGTTGTCATTGGTTACACGGACGGAAGGCTGGTGTTGTGGAACATCACTACTAACACACCCGATCGCACTTTTGCCGGGCATACTACAATGGTCAACAGCATTGCATTCAACCCTGCAAACCCGGATCTGTTCTTGTCTGCCGATAATGACGGAAGCGTGATCCTATGGCAGACAGACAGCGATCATCCTTTGCATGTTGCTTCAGCCGAAAGCAGCGGGCATTTTTCAACCGCTTGGGCAGATTTCGCTCCGGATGGTAATTCGATCATCTCCGTCTCGCGTGACAACATGATGATCGTGCGTCGGACAGAAACGTTCGAGCAAATCAGGCGTTTCGCCCTGAATGCTCCGTTGATCAGTCTTGATGTCAGCCCGGATGGGCAATCGGTTTTGTGTGGGACCGGCGATGGCAGCGTGATTGTTGATCTCGCCACTGGACAACTTCGTCTGCGACTGAGTGGATATGCCTCGGAAGTGCCAGCGGTCTCTTACAGCCCGGATGGAAGCATGGCGCTTACACTCTCCCAGGAAGGGACTGCGCGACTATGGGATGTGGGCTATGGTGCGGAGCTGTGGCAGCAAACGCTTCCATCTGATGGATTTAGTATTGCGCTCAGTCCTGACCGCCAGCGTTTAGCAGTGGGGACGCTGCTGTCTAATCCACCTGATCCAGCACGCCTGATTCTGTATGATACCAACACGGGTGAAGAACTTCAGCGTTTGGCAACTCCAGACGACTATCCTTTTGTTGTTGGCGATCTGGCGTTCAGTCCTGATGGGACTCTGCTGATCAGTATTGGTGATGGATCAACCATCCTTTGGGATGCAATGACGGGAACTGAGTTGATGCGTTTAGAGACTGCTGGGGATGTGAGCTTTGATAATTTATTCGCCTTGTTCCAATACAGCGTTGCGTTCAGCCTGGATGGAACCATTGCTCTGACCCATGATCCCAGCAATGGTCTTGCCCTCTGGAACGTTCAACGTGAATCAACTTCCTTTGGGGAGCGCATCCTTATGATTACGGACACCGGCAGCCCAGCGACAAGAAGTCTGTTTATGCCAGATGGTCAATCGCTGCTTACCGGTCACACCGACGGCACGCTAAGGTTGTGGGACGCAAACACAGGTACGTTCTTGCGTTCAATGGGAACTCCTGCGCCTGACAACAGTAGGGTCATCATCAACCTCACTATCATACAGGACGGCAGCGTTGTTTATTCGGCAGGCGCAGATGGCATCATACGCTCCTGGCAGGTAGAAACCGGACAGGTTATCCATGAATTCACCGGACATGTCGGGCAAGTGAATGCCTTGGTGCTCAGCCCGGATCAGCAAACCCTGTTCTCTGCTGGCATAGATGGCACGATTATCCACTGGGACACCATCAGCGCCCAGCCCATTCGTCGCTACAGTTCCGTCATTGCCCCAATAAACGCTCTTGCTTCAGACGGACAAACATTGTTCTCGGCGGAATTTGGGCTGACCTTACGCCGCTGGCGGGTGGACACGCTCCCGCAACTCCTCAACTGGACATTTGAGCATCGGTATGTGCGAGAGTTGACCTGCACGGAACGCGCACTTTACAGCGTTGTCCCTGGGTGCGATCTACAGGGCATCTATCCCACGAGGACACCCTTCTCATTACCCTGAAGTTCGGTTGAACTGAACCGTCTTCAGACAGCACCACAGAAATTCTATCAGGTATCAGATCCGCTGCGAGCCATGTCACTCGGCTTACAGGCAGGCTTTGTATTGCCGGTTTTTCCTATGGGTTTACCCGCTTCAGAGCGGTTACACCAGCTTCTTTCGATATCCAAGCCGATGTTGGCAGGCAGAAAGGACATGATCGCCAATACCCAGAAGTCCATTTGTAAAGTTGTGGAGGAAAACATGTCTGCGAAACGTTCAAGTGCAATCCTGATTGGCTGGTTAGTGCTGCTTGGCGCGTTAATCGGATTGGTAACAGCCCAAGAGGAAATCGAACTGCCTGTTCCACCAGGACGTCTGATCACAGTGGATGGTTATCAGGTTCATCTCTTCTGTGTGGGTGAAGGGAGTCCAACCGTTATTTTTGAGGGCGGCGGTGGGGGCATCAACACACTGGAGTCATGGTCCCTTCAGGAGCCGATCAGCGCCTACACCCGCATTTGTGTTTATGATCGTTCTGGTGAAGGCTGGAGCGAACCCCGAACCGAACCCCGTTCCTGGGAACAGTACACCATTGAACTGGAACGTATTCTGGAAGCTGCTGAAATCGAAAGTCCCTATGTGATGGTGGGCATGTCGTTCGGTGGTCCTGTTGCACGGTTGTTTGCCATGCGAAATCCCGATCAGGTTGTGGGAGTAGTGCTGATTGATGGGATTGTGCCGGGTTTCGAACGCCAGGCCTTGGAGCGCATTCCGGCATATCGTGAAGGGATGGAAGGGTTCATGGGTTTTCTTCGTTCAATGCTGGACGGAGTGGAAGCGGGAACATGGACACCGGCTGATGCGGCGCAGCTCGCCCCGCCTATAACCCTTCCTGGTTATGAGGATCAACAAGCCTACATCTCTATTCTGATGCAGCCTTCCTTCAGTCGGGCTGTGATTGAGGCGTTTACGATGGTCAGGGAAGATGAAGGTGAAGGTTTCACGGAACCTCACGCTCTGGGTGATATCCCTCTGATCGTGTTCGCGCACGGCGGCGAATACGGACTTCCGTTACAGGGTGAGGATCTGGTCACTTTCGAGACGATGTGGCGTGAAGCCCAGGAAACGCAGGCGGCATCCTCCACGAACGGTGTGCTGGTGATCCCACAAGGAACCAGTCACCGCCTCTTCGATGAGCGCCCCGATTTGGTGCTTGGGATGATTCGCACGCTCGTCGAAAGCAGTCGTGACGAAGGCTAAATCAGCGCGAAGAGTGCCTTTCCTTTCCCATATCCTGCTAACAGCTTTTAGAGGGGGTATGGGAAAGGTATGGGATGTGCTTCCCCTGCGTCAAACTGCCTTACAATGCCAGTATCTGTTGGGTGGGAGGTGGCGCATGAACGATCTGACCGGAACCAGTATCAAGGGCTATGACCTGCGGGAACGCATCGGCACCGGCGGCTTTGGCGCGGTCTACAAAGCCTATCAATCTTCCGTCGGGCGCTGGATGGCAGCCAGGTGAGGAGCCGTGTTCAGCGCGGTGCTTATTACGAGCGCGCCCTGAGCCAATTGAGCCAGCACACCTACGTGCTGGCGCTGCAAGGGTTTCTGTTCTTTGGCACCGCCCATCGGGTGCTTCAGCAGGTACGGCAGCGCATGGACGACTCTGGCGCGATATCCCTTCGATTTCTGGTGCTGGATTTTGCCCACGTCACCGGCTTCGATTCCTCGTTCACCTTCATCCTGACCAAACTCCACACCCTGACGGCAGAAAACACATTTTCGCTGATCTTCACGGGGCTTAGTCCCCACATGGAACAGAAGCTGCGGCAGCGGGGACGTTTGAATGACGCAGCCATCACAGTATTTCCCGATCTGGATCATGGACTTGAGTGGTGTGAGGATCAGCTACTCGATCAGGATCAACTCACACACCTGCATGTGCCTGTGACCCTGGCGCTGCAACTGGCGGATAGTGGTTTCCCCTTGGATGCCAGCACTCGGCTACTGGCTTATCTGGAACGGCGGGCTCTGCTGCCGGGCGACTATCTGATCCATCAGGGCGATGCATCCGATGCACTGTACTTTATCGAACTTGGACAGGTCTCGATTTATCTGCAACGCGACGGGCATCCTCCGCTACGATTGCAAACCTCCAGCATCGGTACGATTGTCGGAGAACTGGGCTTTTTTCTGAATGAAACCCGCTCCGCCTCGGTCATCGCAGATGAACACACGCGCGTCTATCGCCTGAGCCAAGGGCAGTTTGAAGCGATGCAGCAGCAGGATGCTGCCTTGGCAAAGGTGTTCCACACCTGGATGCTGCACGTTCTGTCTGGTCGGTTGCGAACGATGAATACGCTGCTGGCAGGCGCACCATCATAAGGCAGCTTGTCTCCACCGCTACACTCACCTCGAACTGCCAGAACAATCAATGGTCGGGATGCCGCAATTCTGTTCGGTTTATGCTTTTCCAGTATTTAAAGTTGCCAGAGAGGGGGTAAACTGACAGGTATCTGAAAAGCGGGAAAAGCGATGGAACTCACAGGCGAGTTGAAAACGACCTGTATCGAAACAGCCCAAACCTTGAAAAGCAGTGATCGACGGGTGTTTATGGCACGGATCGTCAAAGCGTTGGGGCGAGGGGGACAAAGTCGAGCGGCACGGGAGTTGGGCTGGTGTCGGGATACCATCCGCAAAGGGATGCGGGAATTGGAAAGTGGACAACGGCAGGTAGACAACCTAAGCGCGCATCTGCAAACTTGCACTCGCCCCTTCCTGGCATCCTCACCCCTGCTGCGCTTCGCTTAGCTTCCCCTCTCCATGTCATGGAGAGGGGATTGAGGGGTGAGGATAAACGACTTTGCAGACACACTCTAAGCGCGCGCGGTCACAAGAAAGCGGAGGAGAAACTGCCGCATCTGTTGGAAGACCTGCGCGCGATCGTGGAGGGCAAAGTCAAACCGACCCAACCTTTCAGAGTGAACGCTTGTACACACGCCTGAGCGTTGCCGAAGTGCGCCGCCAACTAATCCAATTGCGCGTGCAGTGGATTAAATTCACCAAAGTATGGATCAGACGATTTCGGTTGAAGCCCTGGCAGAGATGGTCAATATGAGTGCAACCACATTTCATCGTCATTTCAAAGAGGTCATGCACTTAGCACCATTGCAGTATGCGAAATCAATTAAACTGCATCGCGCACAGGCATTGATCCTGAAAGGCAAACGAGCGAACGAGGCGGGTTACATGGTCGGTTACAACAGCCCCGCCCAGTTTAGTCGAGAATACAAACGACAGTTTGGCTACGCTCCTTCGGCTACCTAAACCAACGATAGATACGGTCTGAATGTGCGTATTAGGGCCGAAAATGTTCATTTTTCGTCTCCTAACACCTGTGCCAGCGTCGTTGTGGAGTGCCCACGCCAACCATGTACACCCTTGGTTGTGAGTTCCAATAGAGTGAACCGGGAACCTCAAGCAGGAAATCGGTAGAAATGGTCGCTCTCGGCTACGAAATCGACGTGAATTTGCCTCCCGGTGTTTGAATGCGGAATTGTACAGCGATTGTCGCTACTTCAGGTCATTGATGTCCGTCAGACCGTATCGAAGCCCTAGCAGTGCTGCCTGTGTCCGATCAGAGACATCCAGCTTAGAGAATAGGGCACTGATGTAATTACGGACGGTGCCCTCAGACAAGTGGATGGTCTCAGAGATTTCGGCATTGGTGTAGCCGCGTGAGATCAACTTCAGGATTTCTACCTCACGATCATTGAGCTTCTTCAGTAATTGTGTGTCTGGAGCAGGTGTGCGCTGCGCCACTTGATCGAACATCTTGCGAGCAACTTTGGGGTCGATGTGTGTTTCGCCTGCAACAGTCGAGCGAATGGCATCAAATAATTTAGTGTGTGGGATGTCTTTCAGCAGATAACCATCTGCACCACTGCGAATGGCATCAAATAACCATTCATCATCACTATAGGTTGTTAATATCAGCACTTTTACATCGGGAAAACGTTGCTTAATCGCCTCAGTTGCCTTGATACCATTCATAATGGGCATATTCAGATCCATGAGCACAATGTCGGGTTGCATTTCGACAACCATGTCCACTGCCATTGCACCATCAGATGCGGTCACGACTTTGAAATCAGACTGAGATTCCAAAATCAGTTTGAGTCCCTCCGCAATAATATCCTGGTCATCACAAATAAGGATGTTCATCAGATGTCCTCTCAAAATCAACCCGTATCGTTGTACCTTTCCCGATCTGGCTGCTAATAGTCAACTCAGCACCAATTAGCTGAGCGCGTTCCTGCATCCCCTGTACACCGAAATGCCCATTCATCTCGATGATTTTCTGATCGAAACCGCTGCCATCATCGACAACGGACAAGCCAAGGGCAGTGTCGTTTGCATGAATTGTGATAATGAGATGCTGTGGCGCGGCGTGTCTGGCGGCATTTTGCACTGCTTCTTGCACGATGCGATACAGTACATGCTCTTGCTCATTCGTCAACCATGTGAAGTTGCCTGTTGCGCCCACCGTGACATCAAAGCCATATCGCGCTTGTGTCGCCTTCGCTAATTCATGTATGGATTCGATAAAACCGAGGCTTTCGAGCGTTTCAGCACGCAGGGCCTGCAAGGCTCGCCGTGTTTCCTGCAATCCACTGCGAACGGTATCTGTTGATTCATCGACGAGTTGTTTAGCGCGGTCAGGTTGCATGTCCCAGATGACCTTAACTGCTTCAAGTTGGACGGTGACTGCCGCTAATGAATGAGCGAGCGTATCGTGTAATTCTCGTGCTAACCGATTGCGTTCCTGACTGGCAATGAGGTTTTCGCGCGTGGCTGCATAATCGCGTAAGGCTTTTGCCTGTGTGCGCTGTATTGTTACAAGATAATTCACGATTAGCCCCACAAATGTCAGAACGAGTAGTCGAAAGGCTATCAAAGCCAGAGCGACAAAAATTCTAATACCAACAGGCACGAAAAATATAATCAGTACAACATCAAGGAGAGTGATACCAAGTAAGTAAAAAACGACGATTTGCCGCGTGTACAGCCAACTCACAATCAAAAGCGGGATCAACAGCACAGGTATTGTGATTCCGACATTATAAAAGATGACGAAATTCTCAACCAATCCAATCTGAATCTGGAACAACTCCGGAATTGGTGTTGTGAAAAACAGATACATCGTAAACGTACTGCTCATGAGTGGAACAACTGTTGCCCAGACAAGGGCAATCGGAAGATAGCGATCTTTGAGTATCGGCTGTAGCGGTGTAGCAAACAAATAAATCGTCAGCAGAAGGGCATCAAAGCTGATCAGCATGTGACCTAATCTTTGTCCTTCTGTTTGAGATGAAATAACCAACCAGAGAATGACCGAAATAATCAGGCGAATGATGCTGGCATACCGAAAGATCGTCAGCAGCGTATCGACTTGTCGGGTTTGTGGTTGTTGGATTTCACCATTGAATGCCACCAGTGCGTTTTCCCATGAATTTCGCATCTGTATTGTAGCTGGCCTCGCCATCGTGGACACCTATTTTTTGATCTAACGCTTCTCTTCCTCAGCTTAATCCGTCTAGGAAGCAATTATCAGTGATAGCAATCAACACCTGATATGACCGGTGTCATGTCACAGATGACTGCTGTCATAAGAGGTGATGACCGCAATCAATAGATTGTGAGGTGGACATTGTGTTTACTCGGTATACAGCGCAGTGATGAACTGATTGTTCCATTTTTTAAATCAGCGAAGTGCCGTTTACCTGGTTTTATGAGGAGAAAAATGGTGAAAGATAAAACGCATGAACAATAAGGTACGAAACAGGTTGCTTATCGCAGCGGGCATACTGACAGGCGTTGTGGCGCTTATTATCGCATTCCTGCCGCAGATTCTGAACCTGATTGGGTTGCATCCGCACTATGATCGTGTGGAATACAACCTTGAGGGCAGACGTGCACTCATCATCGCCACCAACCACGATACATTGGGCGACCCCGAAAACGGGGTGGCAACCGGGGTGTATGGCTCAGAATTGACCATCCCCTACTACGAGTTTATCGACGCTGGTATGACCGTCGATATTGCCAGTATCGAAGGCGGCGTGGTTCCGTTTGAACCGGTCAGTTTGCGTTGGCCGCTCGCCACACCCGCCGATTATCGGTATCTGGATGACGACGACGCACAGAACAAGACGACCAATTCACTCCGCATCGAGGATGTCGATTTTCTCGAATACGACATCATCTTCATGTCTGGTGGTTGGGGTGCCGCGTATGACCTCGGAACCAGTGAAGTCCTCGGCGAAAAAATTTCACAAGCCCATGCCGAAGGTATCTTGCTGGGGTCGGTGTGTCACGGTGCGCTTGGCTTCCTGATGGCAGTCGATGTTGATGGTAGTCCTCTCGTTGAAGGACGCACGATGACGGGCGTTACCGACAAACAGGTGGACGAACTCGGCATCGGCATTACGCCTCAGCATCCGGAAACGGAACTCCGCCGACTCGGTGCGAACTTCGTCAGCGATACAGCATTCCGTGATTTCTTCGCCACGTATGTCGCTGTTGATGGCAACATCGTCACCGGGCAGAACCAGAATTCTTCCGGCGATACCGCGCAGACATTGCTCCGTATGCTGGCGGAACGCAGCTAACACATTCACCCACGTGTCATCATAATAACACTTAGCCGAGAGGAAGCAATAATGGCTGATATAAAGCAACAGAATGATGCACAACAACCGCAAGAGAATCCTGGCGAAGAACCCCGCGCCAAGGGGATTTCTCGGCGTGACCTGCTGATTGGTGCAGGATTGGGTGCCAGCGGTCTCCTCGTTGCGGGTGGCACACAATTTGTGAATAACTTGCCGGATTTCGCCGTTGAAACACTCATCAATAGTGCAGTGGCAAACGCGCGCAAACCCAGTTATTTTGCAGATGATGCGATACACGTCATCACAACCGGAACAGGTGCTCCATTACCTGATCCCGCACGGGTTGGCCCGCAGACGGTGGTAGTCGTCGGTGATCAGTTTTTAGTCTTTGATGCAGGTCCCGGCAGTACACGCCAACTTGCACTTACCGGGTTGAATCTTAGTGCAATCACTGCGCTGTTCTTGACCCATTACCACTCAGACCACATTAACGATCTGGGTGAGTTGATGCTGCAACACTGGACAAGCGCTGGTGCTGTAGAACCCCTGCAAATCTACGGTCCGCCTGGGGTAGAAGAAGTGGTGGCGGGCTATGTGGCTGCATATCAACTCGACAAAGGTTATCGAATTGAACACCATGGTGAAGATGTTATGCCGCCTTCAGGATTCGGGGGCGTGGCGTATACCTTCGATCTCGGCGACGATCTCATGTCCAGTGAGGTGGTCTATACAGCGGGTGATGTAGAGGTGATTGCCTTCAATGTGGATCATCCCCCGGTTAGGCCGGCGGTTGGCTTCCGCGTGAATTACAAAGGTAGAAGCGTCCTGATTACAGGGGATACCATCTACTCCGATAGTCTCATTCAACACGCGATGGGTGCTGATTTGATGGTCAGTGATGCCTTGAATCATAAGATTTCACAAATGGTGTCTGATGCGGGGAAAGATGCCGACAACAATCTCTCCACGGTTACTGAGGACATTCAGGAATCGCATATCAGACCCGAAGAAGCGGCACGCGTTGCCAAAGAAGCCGGGGTAAGAAAGTTACTCATCACGCACGTTCTGCCCCCGGTACCCGATTTGCTAATCAACCCGTTCTTGCGGGATGCACGCGCCGTCTTCTCTGGTGAAGTGCGAATGGCAAATGACGGCACGATGGCGAAACTACCGGTCAACTCAGATGAAATCATCATCACAGAATTGTTGAGGTAGACGCACTATGATGAACAAAACCAATTATATCCGTGCTGTGCTTGTCGTTTTCTGGCTGCTCTTCCTGACGCGCATCCCAGCTTTCATGACCGGGAGTCCGGGTATCATCACCATCGTATCCACCGTTGTGGAACTCGGCTTCTTCATCTGGGGCATTCTGATTCTTAGGCATAAGGCTTGAGGGCAATCCAAAAAGTATACACCGTCGCATGACTCAAGGGTCCGATATCAGTCCTTGCTTCGGTGGACGTGTGTATTTCATCGGCGTGGATGGCGTACTTTGCGAAATCACTGTCGTCAGGGACTAATTGTAGGTAAAGGCATTCACGCTCTGGGTAACTGCCGAAGGCTTGGTAGTTACCCTTTATCACTCGCACGAACGCTATTTCATTTACCGTAGCTGACCATCGTAATCCCCTTAGACGAATAATAACGACTTTCCACAATGATTCACAGAAAGGTTTCAAGATGGCCGATACACTCAAGCAAACATGGTGGACATTACTCCTGCGGGGCATCGCCGCCATCCTGTTCGCACTACTGCTTCTCTTTGCACCGGGACTCACGCTGGCAACAGGCGTATTCAGTTTTGTCATCCTGTTTGGCGCGTACGCGCTTATCGAAGGCATTGCTACCATCATCGGCTCGATCATGACCCGCGAAGGTCAGTGGTTTCTGCTGCTGCTATTCGGCGTGATTAGCGTCATTGCTGGTTTGGCTGCGCTTGCCAATCCCCTGTGGTTTGGAGTAATGACCTATATTGTCATGGTTTACATTGTGGCATTCAGATCAATCGCCGGTGGTATCGTTGAAATGTTTGCCGCGTGGCGGCTGCGCCAAGAAATCGACAACGAGTGGTTACTCGCCATCAACGGCTTATTCACAGTGCTGTTCGGTCTTATCCTGCTGCGCCGTCCCATCACGGGCGTCGAAGTGCTCGTGTTGATTACATCTTTCTATCTGCTTATGGCAGGTGTGATCCAAATCATCCTCAGCTTCAAAGTGCGTGGGTGGTCGAATGTGCTATCGGAGCAAGTGGTTTCAGCTTGATAGCTACATTTATGACGTGGCGATAGGCAGGACTCGGAGGAACCATGCATCAAGGAACGCAAATCACCAATCGCTATCGAATCATCAGCAAACTCGGTCAGGGCGGCATGGGTGCTGTATGGCGAGTTTATGATCGCCTTGAGAAATCTGAAGTCGCGCTTAAACAGGTGCTGATACCCGACAAACAACTGGATTTCGCCTCAAAAGCGGGCACAGATGACACCGACAAACTCCGCCTGAGCCTCGCGCAAGAGTTCAGCACTTTGGCAACCTTGCGTCATCCACACATTCTGAGCGTGCTGGATTTTGGCTTCGATGACAAAGGACATCCCTTCTATACGATGGATTTGCTAGAAGGTGGAACTGATTGCAAAACCTATGGGATCAACTTAGCGAGAAGGCAACGCATCGTCTTAATGGGGCAAATGCTACAGGCTTTGCATTATCTTCATCGGCGTGGCATCTTGCATCGTGATCTCAAACCTGACAACGTCTTTGTGACCAGAGATGAACAGGTCAAAGTGATGGACTTTGGCTTGGCGAAGCGGGATAAAACACAAACCACACAATCTGATACCATCCGTGGAACGATTGCGTATATGGCACCGGAACAGTTTCAGGGCGAGAGTGCCTCGGTCGCCTCCGATCTATTTGCCATTGGCGTGATGGTCTATGAGATCATGGTCGGGCAGCACCCATTTGAGGCTAAGACTATCGGTGAACGCATCATGAAGATCATGACGCACACACCGGATTTTTCCGCCATACCGGATGATTTTGTCCCCTGGTTAGAAACAATTCTTGCAAAAGACCCATCCAAGCGTTTCCCCACTGCCTATGATGCGATGATCGCATTCTACGATGCGGTTGGTGTGGAACGCCCGGCAGAAGATCAGACCATCCGTGAGAGTTTCTTACAGGCAAGCGAGTTTGTGGGGCGTGATGCTGAACTGAAACAGCTAACAGCGGCGCTTGAAAACCTCGATACACAAAATACCTTCTTCCTGATTGGGGGCGAGAGCGGTGTCGGTAAATCGCGCCTGCTGGGCGAATTTCGTGTACGGGCACTGGTCAATGGTGCGAACGTCTTACGTGGGCAGGGTGTTGAAGGGGGTGGTTTGCCATTCCAACTATGGCGGAACATCGTGCGTCGTATGTTGCTGGTAGTAGAGGTTACTGATTTACAAGCCCGTATTCTCAAAGACATCGTGCCAGACGTGAGTGACTTACTCGGACGCGACCTTCCGGCTGCACCTGAAATTACGGGCAAAGCCTATCAAGACCGCATGGTACTCAACATTGTAGATTTGTTCCGTAACTTGCCGCAGCCAGTCGTTTTATTACTGGAAGACGTGCAATGGACGGTTGAAAGCCTGGAAGTCTTGCAACAAATGCTCAAAATCTCTGAGCAATTGCCGAGGCTGATGATCGTTGTCAGTTATCGTGATGATGAAGCAGCTGATTTACCTGAAAAACTTACAAGCATGACGCATATCAAACTGGAGCGTCTGGATGCTGATGCCGTGAGTGAACTCAGCAGTGCGATGCTCGGCGATGCTGGCACAAATGCCGAGGTCGTCAAGCTATTGTACAGCCAGAGTGAGGGCAACCTGTTTTTCCTTGTAGAGACTGTGCGGGCATTAGCCGAAGCAAGCGGTGATTTGCAGCGTATCGGACGGGGCGAATTGCCCAGAGGCGTATTCACCGGAGGGATGCAAGCCATTACCCGCCGCCGATTGGCTAAAGTCGATGCTGAATATGCTCAGATACAAACGCTTGCTGCCATTATTGGGCGGGAACTAGATTTGAAGCTGCTCAACCATCGGTTTAATCCAGATAAAGTACAGGCATGGTTGACGGCTGCCATTAACGCGGCGGTGCTGGATGTGCAGGACAATACATGGCGTTTTGCGCATGACAAATTACGCAAAGCGATTATTGCTAATATTCCTGATGAGACCTTACCCCAAATACATCGCACCGCCGCCGAAACGATTAAAGCTGTTTATCCCGATGACGCAGGCTACAACGAACCATTGTTATCACACTGGCAGCATGTGGGCGATTTGGACAAGATCTATCAGTATCTGCTGCCTGTTGTTGAACACATGATAAGTATTCAAGGCGCATATACTATCGCTGAAGCCCATCTACATCAGATGCTACAGCGCTTGCCTCAAAGTAATGGGCGGCGTGTCGCGCTGTGGAACTGGCTAGCGAGTAGTGCTGAAAAACAAGGCAATTACGAGACAAGTCGAAGCTATGCTGAACAGGCACGAGACCTTGCCACCATGCTGGATGATCAACAGGGCATCGTAGCTAGTCTCCTTACTCTTGCGGATCTCGAAAATGCGCAAGGGAATAATATCCGCGCCACTGAGCTTCTCCAGCAGAGTCTGGCACGCTCCCAACAATTAGGTGACCAGCAAGCCATCGCACGCAGTCTCAATACCCTCGGTGCTGTTGCTGATGAACAAGGGGAGTATGCCCGTGCCACTGACCTCTACCAGCAAAGTCTGGCACTCTCGCAACAATTAGGCGACCAGCAGGCCATCGCAAACAGTCTCAATCACCTCGGAATCATTGCGCAACAGAAAGGGGAGTATGCCCGTGCCACTGACCTCTACCAGCAGAGTCTGGCACTCTCGCAACAATTAGGTGACCAGCGTGGCATTGCACGCAGCCTCAACAACTTGGGCTTTGTTGCTCATGAACAAGGGGAATATGCCCGTACCATTGACCTTTACCAGCAAAGTCTGGCACGCTTTCAGCAATTGGGCGACCAAAGCAGCATTGCCTTCGTTCTCCTCAATCTCGGATTGATTGCAAAAGCACAAGGAGATTATGTTCGTGCGACCGATTTGTACCAGCAAAGTCTGAAACTGAGCCAGCAATTAGGTTTTCAACTCGGCATTGCCTTGGTTCTCATCAATCTTGGATTTATTGCGAGAGCACAAGGAGATTATGTTCGTGCGACCGATTTGTACCAGCAAAGTCTGAAACTGAGCCAGCAATTAGGTTTTCAACTAGCTCGGTGTCACAATTATTTGGGATTGGGTTGGGTGGCTTTCATGCAGGGGGGTGGGCAAGCCAGCTCTTGGTTCGGGGAAGCCTTACGCATTGCTAGCAGCATCCAAATCACGGCAGAAACCCTGTGGGCTATCGTTGGCTTGGCGGGAGTGCTACTGCGAGCTGGGCAAGCTGACCGTGCCGCACAATATGCAGGTCTGGCACAATATCATCCTGCCCAGAATAGTGATGTCAGCCAAGGACTGTCCGTACTCATGCCGCTACTGCAAGCTGCCCTTAGCCCTGATGAACTCCAAACCGCACTCGAACAAGGCAAAGCATTAGATCTGGATACAGTGGTTCAGGAACTGCTGGTGGAGTTTGGTGATGATAAGCGTGATGTTTCACGTCGCAACCAGTCGGATACTTGAGAAAACAAAGAAGTAAATTGAAACTGCTCTCCAAAATTGCAGGGCAGTCTTGACGTATGGGTGGTTAATGTCTACAACGTTCTTTGAACTTCTCGTACAGCCTGACCTTCGTTCGCAGACGGTGGGTCACACGCCTCTGTCAGGTGTACCCCATTGTTGGTTGGGTGTTGAGCCGGTTGACTTTCGTCCGCTCGATGATCGTCACCGTCAGCATCGCCACATCGCGGTGAAACCCCAGCGCGGGCGAGAGCAGTAGCACATCATCGCTGAGAATTTCGGGCATCCCTCCTCTGGTGTACTCCCATTCGGTTGAACCTGCTGCGCTGCCTTGAGCAGGTCGTTGAACATGCGCGCCTTGATGCCAATTCTTGCCATCTGATCTTTGAAGTTCGCCATGCCGAACTCGTCCAGTTAAACAGCATCCTGAAACAGGTCACGGATCGCGTCCTCGCGTGCCAGTCCCATCAGATTGACGACCCGCTGCACTTCCGCTTCCAGCCAGGGCGTGGCAAGATTGAGCAGGTTCGCTGCCTGCTACGACAACTCGTTCAACGACCTGACGCAGCAGTTCCTTCTGGTCGCTGCGTCCCAACTCAAACAGATGTCCCGCACCGATGGCGCGGACGCACGCTGAGGCGACGCTCTTCCGCTTCCGGGTACAATGGGCATATCTCGTCCACCCGTTGCTCGAACCGATCAACGGTCAGACCGGTACAATGCTGAAACCCGTTCGGGGGTGGCTGAGGTGTTCATATCTCATCATCATGCGCCACAGTCTCACATCCGTTTTCACCCTATTGCGAAGGTTAACTATTGAGTAAAAATCACGTGGTTGTAGCGAAGCAGCGCGCTGTGCCGCTGCGGGAGATCACCGTTTTTGAACATGAACCCTATCTTTAACGCAGGAGCCTGTTGCAATGCTTGAAGATTTAACCACCGACCTCGACCAGAAAACGCTCGACGGGCTGCGGGCGGCGCACGTTGTGGACGGCCATCCAGCGGAGGCGCGGCGCGTGCCCTTCCGCAATATCCGCCACGTGATGAGCCTGCACGCCAAGACAAACGGACGCGGCACGTATCTGATCCATATCGACGCCGACGGCCAGCGCGAAGCCCTGAGCTATGCGGAGTTCAACGCGCGGGCGCACCAGGTCGCCAACTTCCTGCACGACGATCTGGGGGTGCGGCGCGGGGATCGCGTGGCGACCATCGCCTATAACCACAGCGAGACGGCGCTGATCTACTTCGCGTGCTGGATCATCGGCGCGGCGGTCGCGCCGCAGAATGTGACCGAAGACGACCGGCGTATCGCCTATATTCTGCGCAACAGCGAGGCGGTGGTATGCCTCGTCCGCCAGGAATTCCTCGACCGCGCCGAACGCATCATCCACGGGCCGGAAAGCGACGGCCTGGGCGCGCCCAACATCCGCCAGATCGTGCAGGTGGGGGGCGAGGAAAGCGAGGCTTACAGCCACTTCAACACGATGGTCAGAAATCTGCCAACCACCTTC
>Ga0224723_1000791_pt1 | contig 20849 bp, 18 predicted proteins | sample Balambano_FR2_Me_FD_161647 | JGI IMG/M metagenome (GOLD analysis project Ga0224723, IMG submission 161647) | Freshwater sediment microbial communities from Lake Towuti, South Sulawesi, Indonesia - Balambano_FR2_MetaG | ecosystem: Environmental > Aquatic > Freshwater > Lake > Sediment | place... | reverse complement strand
GCTGCCGCCGGGCAAGCTGGCGGCGCAGGTCTATGCCGATGATCTGCATGGCGGCTATTCAATGCTGCATCTCGAACTGGAGCGCGGCACGGTCATCCACGCCCGCAGCAGCCGCGAGACGAATTATCCGATTGGCACGCCGATCAAGTTTGACCTTGATCCGGCGATGGTGCGCTTCTTTAACCCCGACACCGAGATGGCGATCAGCAACGGGAGGGCGTCATGAGCGATGTGCGCCTCGAAAATATCAGCAAGCGCTTTGGCGATACGCTCGCCCTGAGCGAGATCAGCCTGGCGATCAAGGATCAGGAATTCTTCGTGCTGCTCGGTCCGACGGGCGCGGGCAAGACGACCACCCTGCGCGTGATCGCCGGGCTGGAGAAGCAGGACGCGGGCAGCGTCTACTTTGACGGGCAGGCGGTCAACGATTTGCAGCCCGCTGACCGCGACACAGCGTTCGTGTTTCAGCAGTATTCGCTTTACCCCAACATGAGCGTCTACGACAATTTGGCGTTCCCGCTGCGCTCGCCGCTGCGTCGCCTGCCGGAAGATGAAATCCGCCGCCGCGTGACGGAGGCAGCAGAAAAACTGCGCATCACCAAACTGCTCGACCGCAAAACGGCGCGGCTGTCTGGCGGCGAAATGCAGCGCGTCTCGATTGGGCGCGCGATTGTCCGCGAGCCGCGCATCTTTCTGATGGATGAACCGCTCTCGAACCTCGACGCCAAACTGCGCGAGAGTTTGCGCGTCGAACTCAAGCATCTGCAAAAGACGCAGGGCAGCACGACGCTCTTCGTCACACACGACCAGATCGAGGCGCTGACGATGGCGGACCGCATCGCCGTGCTGGACGACGGGCATATCATCCAGATTGGCACGCCGCACGATATTTACGACCGCCCCGCAACGACGTTTGTGGCGCAGTTGGTCGGCACACCGCGCATCAACCTGCTGCCCGCCCAACGGCATAACGGTTCGTTCCGAATCAGCAACAGCCCGCTGGATGTGCCGCTGCCCGCCGCCGAACCGCCGCTGGAAGTCGTGATCGGCGTGCGCCCGGAAGATGTGCGCCCTGGCGCGGGCGCGTACACGGGCAGCATTGCGCTGATTGAGCCGTTGGGCGTGGAGACGATCCTGCACATCCGAACGGGCGAGCAGACGCTCCTGAGCGTCGTCCCCGGCACGGCAACCTTCCGGCTGGGCGACCAGGTGCCGTTCACGCTGGCGCGCGAACGGCTGCATTATTTCGATAGCAGCGGAAAGAGGATTTAATCATGCGTTTTGGTGTCAATACCTGGGTGTGGGTGTCGCCGCTGACGACGGGCGATCTGAAAGAACTGGTACCCAAAGTCAAAGAGATGGGGTTCGACTGGATCGAACTGCCGCTGGAAAGTCTGGACGATTTCGACCCGGTACGCGCGGGCAATATCGTGCGCGAGTACGACTTGGGGGTCAGCGCGTGTGCGGCGATGGGTCCTGACCGCGACCTGATCCACGAAGAGAAAGAGATTCGCGATAACGGTGCTGAATACATTCGCGGCTGCATCGAAGCGGTGCAGAAGCTGGGCGGCACGAACCTGGTCGGACCGATTTACTCGGCGGTCGGGCGCTGCTGGCAGCAAACAGAGAAGCAGCGTGAAGACGACCTTGAACGGCTGGTGAAGACGCTGCGCAAGCTGTCTGAGTATGCGGAGGAACATGGCGTCGTCATGGGCATTGAGCCGCTTAACCGCTTCGAGACCAGTTTCATCAACACCGCCGCGCAGGTCATCGAAGTCGTGGATCGTGTCGATCATCCGTCGTGCAAGGTCATGCTCGATACGTTCCATATGAATATCGAAGAGAAGTCGCTCGGCGATGCCATCCGTTCGGTCGGCAAGCGGTTGTGTCACCTGCACGCCTGCGAAAATGATCGCGGCGCGCCCGGTACGGGTAACGTGACATGGCGCGAAGTGACCGACGCGCTCAACGACATCGACTATGACGGACCGGTCGTGATCGAGTCGTTCACCAACAAAGTCAAGTCGATTGCCCGCGCCGCCGCTATCTGGCGTCCGTTCGAGAGCAGCCAGGACGTGCTGGCACAAAAAGGCGTGTCGTTCCTGAAGAAGTTGATGGCAGTGTGAGGCGCTATGAGTCGTTATCTCAAGCCGATCCGCAATCTGGGCAGCGCGGCGCTGATCGCGCTGGTCATCGGGTTGATCTTCCCGTCGCTGGCGCAGGCGCTCTTCGATGAGGAGACGCGCGGCGGCGTGCTGCTCCAGTCGATTCCGTTCGTGGCGTTCTTCATCGCCGTGCTGCTGACGTTCATCCTGATCATCGTGCTGGTGGCAACGCGCTTTAACGGCAAAATCCCCAGCCGCGCCTACCGTCCGATTGAACTGACGATCATCGCGGGGATTCTGGGCGGCATCTTCGCGTTGTTTCAGCCGTTCACCTTTTCGCCCTATAAGTATGGCTTCGTCATGCTGCTCGGCTCGACACTGGGCTTCATTCTGTGGAGTCATGTCGTGCCGAAGCACGCCAAAGCTGACGCCGACTTGCCGCCGATCAGCAGCACTGCGCAGATCATCGCCGCTGTCGCCGCCATCGCCGTCATCGTCTTTCTTGTGACGAGTGCGATTGGAGCGAATGCGCCGCAGGCACCGTTCGGCGAACGGCAGCGCGTCTGGAATACATACACGCCGGAACGCCAGGCAGAGATCGCGACGCAGAAGATGACGGAGTTCAACACGGTTGAAATCCCGGTGCTGATCATCATGAACCTCCTGCCGGGGCTGCTGATCTTCTTCGCACTGCGCGAACTCATCGCTGCCTTTGCCGCACCAAAGGCTGCGGGTGTACAAGCGAAGCTTGCGAGGGAAACGGGGTAAAAAGCTTATTCAAGAGGGTAGAGGCGAAGAGGCTAGAGAGGTTTTTTGGCACGGGCGATCTGCTTGCCGGGTCGCCCATGCAAACACCGATCACTTGTCCCTCTTCTTAGCGTGCTTGGCGTCTTGGCGGTTCAATTCAATTTTGATCTAACCGCCAAGACGCCAAGGACGCCAAGAAGAACCACGAAGATCATTACCCCTCTAACCTCTTTCCCTCCAGCCTCTTGAATAAGCACTTTTGTTTGTCTTTGGGAATCTGGCTCTAATTCATATTGATGAAAGGATACCTGACATGGCACGACCGATTACGTTGTTTACCGGGCAGTGGGCAGATTTGACTCTGGATGAGCTGGCGGGCAAAGCAAAGGCAATGGGCTTTGACGGGCTGGAACTGGCGTGCTGGGGCGATCACTTTGAAGTGGATAGGGCGCTTTCGGATGACAGCTACATCCGCAGCCGCCACGACATCCTCGAAAAGCACGGGCTGAAGTGCTATGCCATTAGCACGCATCTCGTCGGGCAGTGCGTTGCCGACGCGATGATCGATGAGCGCCACAAGGCGATTTTATCCGGTCGTCTGTGGGGCGATGGCGATCCCGAAGGCGTCAAGCAGCGCTGTGCCGAAGAGGTCAAGCTGACCGCCAAAGCCGCCAAGATGATGGGCGTCAGCGTCGTCAATGGCTTCACAGGCAGCCCAATCTGGCACATGATCTATCGCTTCCCGCCGACTTCGGACGAGATGATTGACGCGGGCTATCGCGAATTTGCCAACCGCTGGACGCCGATCCTGGATGTGTTCGCGGCGGAAGGCGTGCGTTACGCACTGGAAGCGCATCCCGGCGAAATCGCTTACGACATCTACACGGCAGAGCGGACCCTGGACGCCCTTGGCGGACACGCGGCGTTCGGCTTCAACTATGATCCCAGCCACTTCATTCATCAGTTGTTCGATGCTGTCAACTTTATCGATCATTTCCCGCAGCGCATCTTCCATGTGCATGTCAAGGACTCGAAGGTGCGGCTGAATGGCTTCAGCAGCATTCTCGGTTCGCATCTGCAATTTGGCGACCCGCGTCGCGGCTGGGATTTCGTCTCGCCGGGTCGTGGCGACATGGATATGGAAGGCATCATCCGCGCGCTCAACCGCATCGGCTACAACGGTCCGCTGTCGGTCGAATGGGAAGACAGCGGCATGAACCGCGAGCATGGCGCACGGGAAGCGGTGCAGTTCATCAAGTCGAAGGATTTCGAGCCGTCCGCCGCCATTTTCGACAAGGCATTCGCGAGCAAAGAGTAACAAAGAAAGTGCTTATTCAGGCGGCTAGAGGGGAAGAGGATAGAGAGTTTGATCTTGGCGTCCTTGGCGTCTTGGCGGTTCAATTCAATTTTGATCTAACCGCCAAGACGCCAAGGACGCCAAGAAAAATTCTCCAATCTCTTTCTCTCCAGCCTCTGGAATAAGCTTTTTGCTCCGTTCATCAGGTCATTTATCTCACTTTCAGGAGTTTTATGATGGCTGACGAGGTTGGATTTGTAGCGATGGCGGGCGCAAAGGCGGAAGGCGACGCGCCCACGCTCGGCATTGGCATGTTGGGCTATGCGTTCATGGGCAAGGCGCACAGCAACGCCTTTAAAAAGCTGCCGTATATGATGTACCCGCCCGTCGCAATTCCCAGACTGGTCGCGGTGGCAGGGCGCAACGAGGCAGCCGTCATGGAAGCGGCGAAGCGTTATGGCTACGAGAAGGCGTACACCGACTGGAAGCAGATGGTCGATAGCCCCGACGTGCAGGTGTTTGACAACGGCGGACCGAACGACGCGCACGCCGAGCCGAGCATCTACGCGGCGCAGCAGGGCAAGCATGTCTTCTGCGAAAAGCCGCTGGCACGCACGGCTGAGGAGGCAAAGGGGATGCTGGACGCCGTGCAAAAGGCGGGCGTCAAGCATATGGTTGCGTTCAACTATCGCTTCGTCCCGGCGATTGTGCAGCTCAAGCGCCTGATCGAAAGCGGCAAGCTGGGGCGCATCTTCCACTTCCGCGCGGTCTATCTGCAAGAGTGGATTATCGACCCGAACTTCCCCAAAATCTGGCGGCTGGATGCGAAAGTGGCGGGCAGCGGCGCGCTTGGCGATCTGGGCGCGCATGTGATTGACCTGGCGCGCTTCCTGGTGGGCGAACCGACACGCATCAGCGCCATGACCAAGACGTTCATCGAGCAGCGCCCGCTTCCTGATGGCAGCGGCATGGGGACGGTGGATGTCGATGATGCGTTCATCTCGCTGCTGGAGTTCCAGAACGGCGCGATTGGCACGATTGAAGCGTCGCGCTTCTGCCAGGGACACAAGAACTCAAACTGCATCGAGATCAACGCCGAACACGGGTCGGTTCGCTTCAACCTGGAACGCTTCAACGAGCTGGAAGTCTACTGGGCGAACGAAGAGCCGAAGGAAACGCGCGGCTTCCATAACGTCCTCGTCACCGAGTCGTATCACCCGTACTGGGAGAACTGGTGGCCGCACGGACATATCATCGGCTGGGAGCATACGTTCGTTCACGAGTTCCATCACTTCTTCGACGCGATTGTGAACAACAAGCCTGTCGCGCCCTGGGGTGCCGATTTCGTGGATGGCTACCGCAACGCCGTCATCTGCGATGCCATCGTGCAGTCGTCACGCAGCGGGCGCGTGGCAGACGTGGTGTACGAGGGGTAGGGATTTGCAGCAATGGAGGCTAATGGACGCCATAAATGGCGTCCGTACAATCTCCCGCTTGCGCGCATCTGTACGGACGGCATTCTTGCCGTCCATTCCATATCATGTTTTCGTCTCCTACCGCCCGTGATCCGGCGCTGCCGCCACCGCGCCGGGATTGCGCGCGTAAAAGTGCGTCAGGTCGCGCATCTGCTGGCGCGGGAGTTGGTCAAACTGCGCCTCCGTAAAGCGCCACGCCCAGTTGCCGCCTTCCACGCTCGGCGTGTTCATGCGCGCCTGCGCCCCCAAGCCCAGCAGGTCTTGCAGCGGCACGACGCTCATACGCGCCACCGACCCCAGCGCCAGACGGATCATCTCCCACTGAATCTCGTTGATGAAATGTCCGACATAACGCCCCACATGTTCCTTAATCCCCTGCCCCGCCTCGTCGCTCATCCACCAGCCAACGGTCGTGTTGTTGTCGTGCGTGCCTGTGTAGACAATCGCGTTCGGCGTGTAGTTGTGCGGCAGGAAGACGTTGATGCCGCTTTGATCGCCCCACGCGAATTGCAGCACCTTCATACCTGGCAGCCCGAAGCCATCGCGCAGCGCTTCGACTGTCGGCGTGATCACGCCGAGGTCTTCGGCGATGATCGGCAGGTCGTCGCCGAGCGCCGTCTGGATCGTCTTGAACAATGCCTGTCCCGGCGCGTTCACCCACTGCCCCTTGACTGCTGTCTCTTCGCTGGCGGGGATCTGCCAGTAGGCGTCGAAACCGCGGAAGTGATCAATACGCACAATATCGACCAGTTTCAGCACCGCGCGCAGCCGCTTGATCCACCAGGCGAAATTGTCCGCCTCCATCACCTCCCAGCGATACAACGGATTGCCCCAGCGCTGCCCGGTCGCGCTGAAGTAATCGGGTGGCACACCCGCCACAAAGATCAGGCTGCCGTCAGGATTGAGATGGAACTGGTCGCGCGCCGCCCACACATCGCTGCTATCGTGTGCCACAAAGATCGGAATGTCGCCGATCAACTTGACACCTTTCGCATTGGCGTATGCCTTCAACGCGAACCATTGCAGATGAAACGCCCACTGGCGGAACTTCTGCTCGGCAATGTTATCCGCCAGCCGTGCCTCCGCCTGCAAGATAGCGGCTGGTTCCCGCAGCGCCACGCCTTTGTTCCACGTCGTCCATTCCTTACCGCCATAGCTTTCCTTCAGCGCGACGAACAGCGCGAAATCGTGCAGCCACCATTCGTTCTCGACACACCACGCCTCGAACGCCGCTTTCTGTCCCGGCGTCGCGCCCGCCATGAAGCGCAGGTATGCCTTCGAGAGCAGCGCAAAGCGATAAGGGATCACCCAGCCATAATCGACTTTTTCACGCGGGAATGGCGGCACCTCGTTCAAATCTGATAGCAGCAGCCAACCTTCCGCCACCAAACGTTCCGGGCTGATGAGGAGCGGATTGCCCGCAAATGTAGACAGCGATTGATAGGGCGAGTCGCCATAGCTGGTCGGTCCCAGTGGCAGCATCTGCCAGAGCGATTGATCGGTTTCGACCAGAAAATCGACAAAACGATACGCCCAGTCACCCAGATCACCCATCCCGTAAGTGCCGGGTAACGATGTGGGATGGAGCAAGACGCCGCTTGAACGTGGATATTGCATCGTGAAGTGTCCTCAATCCATGCTCGGAAAAAGCGCGAGATCATGATGTAGGGACAGAGCAACCCTGTCCGCTGCGTGTATATACGATTATAGCTGAAAATGATAACTCTACGCCCGGATCACCCCACAAACAGGCGCGTCCCAATCGAGTGCCTGATCCCTCGCCAGAATCGCGTCAATCCCTGCTGCGATTTCCGGCGGGTAGGGCGCGGTCTTGCGCTGCGTAATGTCCGCAAACGAATTGACGCACTCAAAGATCGACGCCAGCTTGCCGCGCGTCTCATTGACCATGAACATCATATAATGCGTGCGCTTCTCTGTGCGCGCGATCACGCGGCTGTAGACGGCGACGGTATCGCCAATGTGGACTTCGTTGAGGTAATACAGATGATGTTCCAGGTCAAACCCGCCCGTGCCGTGCTGGGTGTGAAACTCCGGCGTGATGCCGAAGCTGGCGACCAGCGGATAGCCCGCGTCATCGAACACTGCCAGATACCAGCGCACGTTCATATGCCCGTTCTCGTCCTGATACTCCGGCGGAATAACCGTGCGCAGCAGCAGCGGCAGGGCGGTGATCTTCTCAAGCGGTATGGATGGCGGTTTCATGCAAAACTCCAATTAGCGTTTCCGGCGTTTGCCACGCTCTTCTTCCGCGCGCCGCAGTGCCTCGGCAGCGTCATCACGCGCGGCAGTTGTGGGCGCAGGCGTTTGCACGCTGGTATCGGAACGCGCCGCCTGTTCGCGCTGTGCAAGCTCGGCGGCAAGTGTGCCATGCTCGATTTCGTGCCAGTAGACGATATGGTAGTAGATGTGACGGGCAGCGCGTTCGGCAGCATCACGCACACTTTCGACCGGATCATCCATGCACAGCTTCGCCAATACAGGCAGCGCGGCAGGATGGTTGTGGGTATGCGCTAGGTCAAGCGCAATCGACTTGCGCGACTCGGCGTCGCTCGTCGCGCGCAAGCGTTGAATGAAAGGCGCAATGTCCTCGCTGCCCAGCCGCGCAATCGTTGGCTTGCCACGCCCGACACCGCTAGAGGCAGCCGCCAGCGCGTCCGCTTCTACCAGCGCTTTGCTGGCGTTGGTACTGGACGACAGCACGGAAGGCGCAAACATGAACGCGCTGCCGAGCGTATTGCCGAGCAGTTTGCCGCGCTTTTCTTGCAGCACAGTCGATTGATTGTGGAACGTCAGCCTGTCGATCACTGCCTGCTCGTTAGCGTCCTGCACATCTGGCGTATCAAGGTGCAAATACGCGAGCATGGCTGTGCGTGTGGTGTAGCCTGCTTCCTGCAACGGGCGCAGCCGCCGCCCCGCCCACTGGATAGTCGTTTTTGTCGGCTCGTCCGGCTCGCGCTTGAACTGCGCCAGCAGCGCGTCCAGCGCCGCGACTTCGCCGACGGTTCCCAGAACAGCAGCAGCGCGCCGCCGCACGGCTGCCTCGTCTGCATGGAGTTCATCGCTCCAAATGTTCGGATTCATCAGAAACCCCCGATACACGCTGCGTTAGAACAATCGCATGAAAATGAGGGCAATCTTCAAGAGTTATTCTGAACCGCAGAGGCGCGGAGAACACAGAGTGCAATTCGCAATTTCTCTGCGCACTCCGCGCCTCTGCGGTTCGTTTTGGTCTTTTGACTACGGGCGCGCCAGCCCCACCGCCGTGTTCGTGACTGCGCCGTCGTCCGCCTGTGCCGCCGTGCGCGCATACTTCGCCATCACACCGCTGGTGTAGTGCGGCGCAGGCGGCTGCCAGCGTGCGCGCCGTGCCGCCAGTTCTGCGTCGCTCAATTCGACATTGAGCGTGCGCGAGTCAATATCCACCGCGATGATGTCGCCCTCTTCGATCAAACCAATCGGACCGCCGATCATCGCTTCTGGCGCGATATGCCCGATCATCAAGCCGCGCGTTGCCCCGCTGAAGCGCCCATCCGTCAGCAGCATGACGTCACCGCCCAACCCCTGCCCGACGATTGCTGCCGTCACCTGGAGCATTTCGCGCATTCCCGGACCGCCCTGTGGACCCTCAAAGCGAATCACGACCACATCGCCCGCCACGATTTCGCGGCGCTGTACCGCATGATAGGCATCTTCTTCGCGGTTGAAAATACGCGCCGGACCGCGGAACTGCTTCGGCTCGATGCCTTTGAGCTTGACGACACCGCCCTGCGGCGCGAGGTTGCCCTTGAGGATATGCAGCCCGCCATTGTGACTGACCGGTTCAATTAACGACGTAACCACTTTCTGCCCCGGCGTCTCCTGTGCGCTTGCCGCCTCTTCCGCCAGCGTGCGCCCGCTGACCGTCATGACGCTGCCATCGAGATAGCCACCCTCCAGCATCCGCTGTGCAAACAGGCGGATGCCGCCTGCCCGGTGCAGGTCTATCGCTGTGTACTTGCCCGTCGGCTTCATATCGCAGATCAGCGGCGTGCGCTTGCTAATCGCTTCGATGTCATCAATCGTGAACGGGATGCCCGCCTCGCGCGCGAACGCCAGCATATGCAGCACGCCGTTGGTGCTGCCGCCGCTGCCCGTAACAGCTGCGACCGCGTTCTCAATCGCCGTCCGCGTGATAATCTGGCTGGGGCGCAGGTCGCGCTCGATCAGCATCATGATGACTTCGCCGACGCGTAGCGCCACGTCATCCTTCGCCGCATCCTCCGCCGGAACATCCGACATCCCCATCGGGCAGATGCCGAGGATTTCACCGACCATCGCCATCGTGTTGGCGGTAAACTGACCGCCGCACGCGCCAGAGCCAGGACAGGCGGCGTTCTCAATCGCCATTAACTCCTCGCGGGTGATCTTGCCAGCCGCGTATGCGCCCATCGCCTCGAAGACTTCCTGAATCGTGATGTCCTTGCCATCGTAGTGACCGGGCGCAATCGAGCCGCCATACAGCGCCAAACCGGGGATGTCCATACGAATGAGCGACATGATCGTGCCGGGAATCGTCTTGTCGCAGGCGTTCAGCACAACCAGTCCGTCAAAATAATTGCCGCGCGCCACCAGTTCAATCGAGTCGGCGATGATCTCGCGGCTGATGAGCGAGGTCTTCATGCCTTCCGTCCCCATCGTGATGCCGTCCGAAATAGTGACGGTGTTGAATTCCAGCGGGGTGCCGCCAGCGCGCTTGATACCTTCCTTGATTTTGCCCGCCAGCCGCCGCAGATGGAAGTTGCATGGTCCGATTTCTGTCCAGGTGTTGGCGACGCCGATGATCGGCTTGGCGAGGTCGTCATCGCTTAAGCCGATTGCCTTGAACATCGAACGGGCATGTGACCGATCCACCCCGCCGACGAGTGTGCGGCTGCGGGCGTTCAGGGAATCGCGAATTTCAGGAGAGTCGCTCATAAAGATGCCTCACGTAAAAAAGGTGGTTACAACGTATGTATCCACCAACAATGTCAGGACAAATTGTAACGCACAAAGGAACAGAATGGGTTGACCTGAACGCTACGTTTGCGCCACGTCTCCGGCATGGCAAATCGATAGGCGACCCAATGCCTATAATCGTTTGACAAATAAACGTTTTTTGTGATAACATTTTCTTGTCAAACGATATAGGGAAGTGAACATGACAGGCAATACGCAGTCAATCGATTCCGCAGTACCAAACAAACGATTTCGCCCTGTTGCAGCACTTGCCTTCGCAGGCGGTGTTCTCGCCATTGGCATAATCAGTGCATTTATTGGTTTTTTACTGACCGACCCAAGCCGCAGCGTGCAAACGCTGCCAACGCTTCTCAGTCTGCCGCCGTGGTTCTTCTGGGTTGTCTGGATTGTCATCTATCCAGCGCTGGGTGTTGCCACGTATCTCGTGTGGCAGACCCCGACCTCGCTAGGTCGTCGAATGGCATTGGTGTATTTCACATTGTATCTCGCCTCCAACATTGCCTTCTTGCCAATCAATGCGTTAATTCCAGGAGTCTGGACGGCATTCACTCTCGACGTAATCGGCGGGATCGCCGGAATAGGGCTTGCGGTTGCCTTCTATCGTGTTGCGCCACGCTCATTACCTTGGCTGCTTCCCTTGCTGGTCTGGTTGCCGATTACGACAGCGAACAAAGTGCCTGCTATACTTCACCTGCTCGGTTGAAAAGTAGTTCACTTTGCCACGGGTGTGAGATGACAGTGGAAACATCAGTCCCAGATCAACATGAGTCTGCTGGCAGCCTTCCTGCGCTTCCTGCGTTCCTTATGGAAAATTTGGGCGCGGTGCTGAACTGGATGGCGGGCATTGTCCCACAAGTCTATGTGAGCGCGCTTGCTCCGTTGGGAGTGGACGGGCGACATCTCGCGGTGCTGATGACTTTAAAGCATATGGGACCTTTCGTGCAGGCACAGTTAGCGCTAGTGACACGAATCGACAAAGCGACAATGGTATCGCTCCTGAATGATCTGGAGCAGCGTTCATTCATTGAACGCCGTCCTCATCCATCAGACCGCCGTGCATATCAGGTGCATCTGACGGCACAGGGCGAGGACTTTCTACAGGAGGCAGATGTGGCGACAAGTCACGCGACCGATCAACTGCTGCGTGCGCTGTCGCCATCAGAGCGACAGCAGTTGCACGAAATGCTGGTACGCATTGCCCAAAGCACGACACCACGGATGTATATGGTGGGCGAGCCGCTGTCGCTAAACCGCGAGTGATGTTTGCAGACTTGTCTTGGCGGTCTGAGATCACAAGGACGAGTCAGAAATGTGACTACGTGGGGCGCGTCCCGGACGGAGCGCGGTCACCCAAAAAAACGGCTGGACAGAAGATACGCGTTCGACGCTGATGTAGAGCGCGGCGGGGTCAAGATAGTGTGCCAGTTAGTACCCCGGAAAATCTGAATTGGCGGCGTCAAAACGCTGTCGCCGCACCTCGCTGAGTTCCTGCTCCATATCTTTGAGCAGCAGCGCGACCGGTTCGTTGTGCAGCTTGAACTTGCGCAGTGTTGTCAGCAGGTTCATCACCTGCGTTTCGAGTTCGCTCAACTGCTTCTGCGTGAGCGCCTCTGCCCTCGTCTTGATTTCCATGATGCAATGCCTTAATTTCTATCTTTAGTGTAACATTGATAGCCTGGAATGTACAGGCGGACGAGTCAGCTGTTCTTGAAATTGAGAATGACCTATCAAGGCGATGTGTTTATGATGGCATTCAACGCCGAACATCGTAATGCCTCAGGCATAAAGGCGGGCGACACACTGGACGTTACGCTGGAATTGGACAGCGCACCGCGCACCGTTGATGTGCCGCAGGCGTTGGCAGAAGGGCTGGCGGCACAGCCCGGCGCGCAAGCGTCATTCGACGCGCTCTCGTTCACCCTGCGCAAGGAATATGCGCGGCAGATCACCGAAGCAAAAACAGAGGAGACACGCGAACGCCGTATCGCCAAAATTCTCGCATCACTCACAGAAGGAAAGTAAGACACATCATGAGTCCAGAGATCACCGCATTTATCAACAAACTGACTCAGCCCTGGCAAGCCGAGGTGTGTAAGGCGCTGCACCAGGTCGTGTTGGAGGCAGTCCCGGACACCGAGGAACGTATGATGTACAGCAAGCCACACTATAAGAAGGGCAAGGAGTACGTGGCGGTCATCGGCACGGCGAAGGCGCATGTCAGCTTCACAATCTTTAATGCGCAGGCATTGCAGCCGCCAGCGGGTATGTTCGAGTCGTCAGACACGGGGGATCGCAGGACGATCAAGTTCCGCGAGGGGGATGTCGTCGATAGCGCGCTGCTGATAGCGCTGGTGAAGCAGGCGAGCGGATAGTCGTCTGCTATGCAGGGCAATAAGTAGCAGATATGAGCTATTTGCTGCCAACTCTGATCGATGCTCAACGGAAACGCAACGAGCCGATCATGCGCCACATGACCTAGTTGACCCCCGCAAGCGCATCCACTCGGCATTAGGCTTTCTCACGCCCACTGAATTTGAAGAAAAGTTGCTGGCACTGCAACCAGAACTGGTGCTATGATGAGTTCAGACACTTTTCTGTCCAACTTTCGGGAGCCACTACATGAAACTCGTCATCATTAGCTTGGTTGCGATCCTATGCTTGAGTGTCCATTCGGGTAATCGCAGCGCCGCGCAGGAAGCCATTGACGTATGGGCCACTATCACAGCGGCGCTGGAAGCGTCGCCTCTCACCGACCTGGTTTTCATTATTGGCAATGCCGATGGCGAATTGTACGTCTATGGCAAAGGTCTCGGTTACCCGGATATTCCGGGGGTGCAGATCGCCTCATCTTCAAAGTGGTGGACGAGCGTTCTGCTGATAACCCTCGTCGAGCAAGGTGTCATGTCGCTGGACAATCACCCGCAGGACTACATTGACTGGTGGACGAATGACCCGAACGATCGGCGCAGCCAGATTACGCTCGCGCACCTGCTGTCGATGACCGCAGGCTTCCGCAGCGAACCAGTGTGCGAATTCGACCCCTTTACGACAATGGATGCCTGTGTACAAGTGATGTACGAGCAGCATCATTTCGATGTGCCGGGAACCGTGTTCAATTACAACTCCTCGCATATGCAGGTGGCAGGGCTGATGGCACAGGAAGCGACCGGTGAGACGATCGTCGATCTGTTCCGCACCGCCATCGGTGACCCGCTGGGCATGCAGGAAACGACCAACTTCTGGCGCGCTAGTGAGCAGAATTCATGGATGGCGGGCGGTGGCAATTCGTCGCCGCGTGATTATGCCCGCTTTCTTCAAGCGATCATGGCGGGCGAACTGGTCGCAGACTCTCTACCAATCATGATGGAAGATCGCACCGCTGATCCGGTGCGGATCACCGCTTCACCGATTGCCGCGGTCTTCGAGTGGCATTATGGCTTGGGCATGTGGAAAGAATGCCTTCAACGGACATGGACTGCGGACTGCGACGAGTCGCAGGTGTATTCCAGCCCCGGTGGACTCGGCTGGTACCCATGGATCGACTTTGAGAACGGCTATTACGCGGTCCTCGCCCGTCAGGACTTTGGTACGCGCGGCAATGCGCTGCTCTTGTCGGGAGAACTGGCACTGCAACTGCGTCCGCTTATTCTCCGTGCGCTGCAAGCTTCGCGCTGAAGCAGCACGGGTGTCTGTGTGGTCAAAGATATGAGGAGAACTGCGTTGATCCGAACATGCATCACCGGCCTCATCATCGCTGCGGGTATGGCCTCTTTGGGCATACATCTCACTTTCGCTGCTGACGCTCCCATCGTCACACTGGGCTAGGGATAGTTGGTCGGCGAAGCCGTGGACGCGAGCCATCTGTACTTCGGCATTCCATACGCGGCGCCGCCGATGGGCGACCTGCACTGGCGGGCACCTGCGCTTGCGCCCTCGTGGAGCGGCGTGCGCGATGCCCGGCGCTATGGTGCCGTGTGCCCGCAGCGTTCGGCGCTGGGCATAGCTGGCAGTGAAGACTGCTTGTCCGTCAATGTCACGGCACCGGGCGGGCGGCGGACTGCCCGTAGTCATCGGTATAGATAGGGATCACTTCTGTGATGGGTGCTTCTATCATGTCTGATACCCTCAAGTTTACCCGTTCAAATTTTATCACATCCCCACAGTCTTACACCCCCACCCCCAACACATGCTGCAAGAACTGCCCCGTGAAGCTCTGCGGCTGCGACGCCACAAATTCCGGCGTGCCTTCCGCAATCACATAGCCGCCCGCGTCGCCACCTTCGGGACCCATGTCGATCAGATGATCCGCCACCTTGATGATGTCGAGATTGTGTTCGATCACCAGCACCGTGTTGCCGTTATCGACCAGCGTTTGCAAGACCTCGATCAGCCGCTTCACGTCGGCGCTGTGCAGCCCGGTTGACGGCTCGTCCAGGATGTAGAGCGTCTGCCCGGTGGCGCGGCGTGATAGCTCGCGGCTCAGTTTGATGCGCTGTGCTTCGCCGCCGCTCAACGTCGTCGCGGGCTGCCCGATGCGGATGTAGCCGAGTCCCACCGCTTCCAGCGTTTCCAGCTTGCTGCGCATGGCGTTGAGCGCGGCGAAGAACTCCAGCCCCTCGCTCACCGTCATGTTCAAAATCTCCGCGATGCTCTTGCCCTTCCACTTGACCTGCAACGTCTCGCGGTTGTAGCGCGCCCCATGACACACATCGCACGCCACATACACATCGGGCAGGAACTGCATCTCAATCTTCAGCACACCCTGCCCCTCGCACTTCTCGCAGCGCCCACCCTTGACGTTGAAGCTGTAGCGCCCCGGTCCGTAGCCGCGCAGCTTGCTCTCCGGCAAATCGGCATACAGCGTGCGGATGGCGTCGAACATCTTGGTGTACGTGGCGGGGTTGCTGCGCGGCGTGCGCCCGATGGGACTCTGGTCGATATTGATGATCTTGTCGATATGCTCGATGCCGTCAATTGCATCGTGCGCGCCCGGGCGCTCGCGACTGCCATTGATGACCTGTGCCAGCCGCCGATACAGCACATCCACCATCAGCGAGCTTTTGCCACTGCCGCTGACGCCCGTCACGCACACCAGCTTGCCGAGCGGAAACTCGACATCGATATTCTTCAGGTTGTTCTCACGCGCGCCGCGCACCCAGATGCTCTTGCCGTTGCCCGCCCGCCGTTTGTTCGGCACGTCAATCCGCAGCCGCCCGCTCAGGTACGCCCCGGTCAGGCTCGCTTCGACCTGCATCACCTCTTCCGGCGTGCCAGACGCGATGATGTTGCCGCCGTGTTCGCCCGCGCCGGGACCGAGGTCGATCAGCCAATCGGCAGTGCGCATCGTCTCTTCGTCGTGTTCGACCACCAGCACCGTGTTGCCGATATCGCGCAAATCCTTAAGCGTATCGATCAGCTTGCCGTTGTCGCGCTGGTGCAGCCCGATGCTCGGCTCGTCCAGCACATACAGCACGCCCGTCAGCCGGCTGCCGATCTGCGTCGCCAAGCGGATGCGCTGCCCTTCGCCACCGCTGAGCGTCGCTGCCGTGCGCGCCAGACTGAGGTAGTTCAGCCCGACATTGTTGAGGAAGCCGACGCGCGACTGAATCTCGTTCAGGATTTGCTGCGCGATTTCCTGCTCAATCGGACTCAGGCTGCCGGTCGCGCCGCGCAGCGAATGCACCCACATCTTCAGTTCGTTGATCGGCAGCAGCGATATGTCGTGGATTGACTTGCCCGCCACAATCACCGCCAGCGCATACGGCTGCAAGCGCTTGCCGTTACACACGCTGCATGGCACCTGCGTCATCTGCTCTTCGATCTTCTCGCGGATGTAGTCGCTGTCGGTCTCGCGGTAGCGCCGCATCAGGTTCGTGATCACGCCCTCGAACGCGGTCTGGTACTGCCGCTCGTAGCCCTGCGCGCTGGTGTATTTGACATTGACCTTGCGCCCGTTCGTGCCGTACAGGAACACGTCCTGCTGCTCTTTCGTCAGCTTGCGCCAGGGCTTCTTCAGGTCAATCTTGAAGTCTTTTGCCACCGCCTCCACCAGATTGCGCCCCCAGCCATCTTCGCTGTCGAGCGCCCAGCCGTTGGCGACAATCGCGCCGTCGTTGATGCTCAGGTCAGCGTTCGGCACGATCAGCTCGGGGTCGATCTCCAGCCGGAAGCCCAACCCCTGACATTCAGGACACGCGCCTTTGGGCGTGTTGAAACTGAACGAGCGCGGTTCGATCTCCGGGATGCTGCCATGCCCGTTGATGCACGCCAGCAGTTCGCTGTAGAGCGTGTCGGTCGGCGGCTCTGCGGTCAGGTTGTTGATCGTCAGCACGCCTTCGCCCATCTTGAGCGCGGTCTCAATCGCTTCCGTCAGGCGCGTTTCGGCGTTGCGCGCGTCTTCGCTGGTCGGGTCGTCGTAATGGCGAATGATGATGCGGTCAACAACGACTTCGATATTGTGGATGACATAGCGGTCAATTGTGATGTCGTCGCTCAGTTCGCGCACTTCGCCATCGACACGGGCGCGGGCGAACCCCGCCTTGCGCAGATCATCGAACGTCTTTTCGTGCGTGCCTTTGCGCCCCTTGACAATGGGCGCAAGCACCTGGATGCGCGTACCGTCGGGCATCGCCTTGACCGCATCGACAATCTGCTGCGCCGTCTGCGCTTCCACGCGCGTGCCGCACACCGGACAGTGCGGAATGCCGATGCGGGCGTAGAGCAGGCGCAGATAGTCGTAAATCTCCGTCACTGTGCCGACGGTCGAACGCGGGTTGTGGCTGACGCTCTTCTGGTCAATCGAAACCGCCGGACTCAAGCCTTCGATCTGGTCAACATCCGGCTTCTCCATCAGCCCCAGGAACTGGCGGGCGTAGGCGCTCAGGCTTTCGACGTAGCGCCGCTGCCCTTCCGCGAAGATCGTGTCGAACGCCAGCGAGGACTTGCCTGAACCGGACAAGCCCGTGATGACGACCAGTTTGTTGCGCGGGATTTCGACATCAATATTCTTCAGGTTGTGTTCGCGCGCGCCGCGCACAATGATCTTGTCCTGGGTCATGGGGTTCCCATTAATTCAACTGGCTGCACAGGTGTTCTGCGATTATACGTTCTACAGTGAAAGAGCGCTAGGGGCGACAGTCCCTACTCTGTAGGTCGATCCGTCTATTGCTATATGACGAAGCCAGGTGCTTATGCGTCCACATCCCAGCGCATATGCACGAGCGTGCGCTGCAACTGGAAGCCATAACGGATCAGCAGCATCCGGGTGATCTCATCGTCCGCAGGGTGTTCCAGCGTGAGCGGACTGCGGTTGCCAAACCGTCGTATTGCCAGATTGAGCAGGGCTTCATCGCACACACCTGCATATTCGGGATCGACCATTAACGTCAACTGTGTGCTGCTGGACGCGAACGCGCTTTCCACCCACATGACGCCATGCAGTTCGCGCTCGTCGCCAGAGCGCACCACCAGCCGTTCTATCGAACGGAAGTTGAGGGTATTGTTGATAGACTGAAGCAGCGACGGGCGGAACAAGCCTTCGTGCAGCGGGCGTTGCCAGCCGATCCCGCCCATGATTTCCGGACGCACGGACGCGGCGAGCGTTTGCTCGGTGCGCCACTCTTCATCGCGGCGGCGGTTGATGCGAAACATGGGATTGGTGAGGGGCGGTGGAATGCGCAATGTGCTGCTGCGCCGCCAGTGCGCCCAGGCGCGTTCGCGACGGAAACCCAGCCGTGCATACAAGCCTTCAGCGATGGTGTTATCCGCGTCCACCTGCAAGATCGCCGCCACGCCGCGCTTGCGGATGGCATCCATGCTGACACGCATGAGCTGCCTGGCAATCCCCCGCCCGCGATATTCGGGATGCACGGCGACATTGGCGATGATCCACGTCTTGCCAAGTTTGCGCGGGATGTCTGCCGGATAGAGCGACACATTGCCGACCAGCCGCCCACCTTCCACCCAGACGTAACCAAGGCTGATGCCCTGCACCAGCTCGTTCACACCCAACAGCGTATGCAGCACAGGGCGCATCCGGCTGAGCGTGCGCATTTCGCGGACGGCAGCGCGCCCGTTGTTATCCATCGTATCTGAAAAGGCAAGCTCAATTAAGTCTGCCAGTGGTGCCAAGTCTGTGCGGAGGTTTACCGGACGAATGCCGTCCTGAGTGGAGATGGCGTTGGAAATACTAAGGCTGACCACGACACTGGAATCCCATCGTGAAGATAGACAGAGGTTAACGGTATGTTCATGAATTGTCAAGACGATGGGTGCGCCATCAAAAATATAAAGATTTCATGATGAACGCATTTTTTACATATTTCACGCCCACATTGCCCGTATGATAAGACTGACTTTATCATCGCTGTTATTGTATGTTCATATTTGGAGCGAGCAACCCGCAAAGGAGACGAAATGTGTTAAAGCAAAGTTGGGAGAGCATCGTCAGGTGGTGGCAGCTTAAACTCCACACGGAAGACGAAGACGGGCAGGGGCTGGTCGAATATGCCCTGATACTGCTATTGGTAGCCATCGCCGTCGTTGTGATTGTATCGCTTTTTGGCAATGCAGTCGGTAATCTCTACAGCGTCACCATCAGTTCGATCTAAACCACCGTTTTCCAGACAACATCATCTTATACGTCCTTATAGAAAGACCCTACCGTTGCTGCGATAGGGTCTTTCGTTTAAGATTGGCGCGCAAAACCAACGGACGTTGGGGAGATGATATGACACGAAACTATGGTTCAGTAGGTAGACGTTCCGGCGGTGCCGGTTGGCAGTGGTTGATTATTGGCGCGGTGCTGGGTTTCGCGTGCGCGGCGGTGCTGGGTTTTGTCGGCGTCATCGCTGGCGTGTTTAACGTCACCGGGACAAACCTCGCCTTTGGCGCAAGCCCCACGCCTGTCGTCATCACTGCTACCCTCATGCCCGCGACGGCAACGCCGATCCCGACGGAAGTGGTGGTCACGGCAACGCCGACAGTCGGCGTACAGTCACAGTTTCAGGCACCCAGCGCCACCCCGACAACTGACCTGACGCTGCTTGCGCCTTCGGCATCGCCCACGAGCTTCCCAACGCCCAATCTGGGCGGCGCGACAACCGGCAGCAACAGCGGCGCAGGTGCGTCTTCGGCGCAGACGGTGGGCGATGGACAGCCGGACCCGGTGTTGCTCGATCTGGTACAGCCGTCTGAACTGGTAGACATTCCGGGCGCAGCCGGGCAGGAATTCCAGATGGGAACGACAGCGGTGGAAGTCAGCGCGGCAGTCGATCTATGCATCGAGTTGGGCGGGCGCTGTACTCTGCAAATGGGTGAAGACTCCGACCCGCCCCATCCGGTCACGCTCAGCCCGTTCCGCATGGAACTGACCGAAGTCAGCTATCGTCAATATCTCGCCTTCCTCAACTACAACGAACAGACGCAGGGTCCGCGCTTCCATACCGATGGCTGCTTTGGTCAACCGTGCATCAGCACGAACATTGAGTCGGATACCAGTTCCGTCAGCTTTGCGACCAACTATTCGGTGCTGCCCGTGATCGAAAACCTGCCCATCACCGAAGTGACCTGGTGGGGCGCGCGCGCCTATTGTGAGGCAATCGGGCGGCGGCTGCCGACAGAGGCAGAGTGGGAGCGCGCGGCGCGCAGTGGGGACGGACGCATTTATCCCTGGGGCAATGACTGGGATCCGACGCTCGCTTCGACAAATCGTACAGCCGATGGCAGCGCGCCCGCCAAAGTGGATGTCAACCAGTTCCCATTAGGGACAAGTCCTTATGGCATCCTGAATATGGCGGGCAATGTTGCCGAATGGGTATTTGACTGGTACGACGCCAACTACTACAACCGCGCCGATGCAACCGGTCCAAACCCGCAGGGTCCGGCATCCGGCACGACCAAAGTCGCGCGCGGCGGCTCGTGGGATAACCCGCCGTTCTTCGCGCGCAGCGTGCATCGTCAGGACTTTGCGCCAACCGATGCTACGCCGTTCATCGGTTTCCGCTGCGCCGGCGACGCAGTGACGAACCCCAACGCGGCTGCGCAAACAGGCGGCGCGCTGCTGCCAGGCGCGATCAATACGCCAGACCCGGCGACGCTCGGGCTGCCAACGCCCATTGGTGCGGGTGCGAACGCTGCCCCGACCCTGCCGGCACCGCCAACATCGGCTATCCCGACGGCAACGCCCGCCGCTGTGCTGCCATCGCCGCT
>Ga0224723_1000790_pt1 | contig 20849 bp, 26 predicted proteins | sample Balambano_FR2_Me_FD_161647 | JGI IMG/M metagenome (GOLD analysis project Ga0224723, IMG submission 161647) | Freshwater sediment microbial communities from Lake Towuti, South Sulawesi, Indonesia - Balambano_FR2_MetaG | ecosystem: Environmental > Aquatic > Freshwater > Lake > Sediment | place... | reverse complement strand
CCGTAGCGCTTGTTGGCATATTGGCATCAGTTGTAGTGGAGAATTGTTGTAGATTGGCGACCCATTGTTCGTAGGGTTCGTTTTGTGGTGTTGGATCGACACCTGGAGTATTTGGAACAACAACTGGTTTGAGAATACCAGCGCGGGACATGACAATTTCTTGCCCGGAGTTAGGAGGCCATTCTTCTCTTGTAGCCTCCATACGGTAACCCAAGTAAGGGTAGAGACCTTCATAGAGGGCACGCTCTAGGAGACCTTTTTGATTCATATCTACGATTGCTGGCGGAACTGCATAAATTAGGGACATTGAGGATACCTCCCAAAAGGGTTGAAACTTTTGATTGGTTTGCTCTATATGTGTCCACCTTTTGACCGCCGATGTGAGCGTAGGAGGAGCAAACGATGCTCGGGGATCGAGCCGATACAATTACTGTGGGTAATTGTATAATTTTATATTTAGACATTCAAAGAGAAAATTTCAAATTATGCTTCTAAAAAAAAACCTCCGATACGGAGGTATGTGTGTTGATCATGAAATTGATGGTTGATATACGCCCGAACCTCCATATGGAGACATGAATTAATTATCAGGGCATAAATCCGAATTTCTCTTTGAATTCTTGATTGGAAAGAGAATTAGGTTTGTTTGGTGCAGCAGTTTTTGTATTTGAAAGAGATGTCGTCTGGATATTCGGAGGATCTACCTTGGGCCCATTGGTTGGAACAACTTGAGGGCGTTTAGCTACTTTCATGAAATCCTTTGAAAATTCGGGGTTTTTCTTCACAAACCTATTGAAAAACTCGACCATGTTTTTCTCTGTTAATCGATCGATTTGTTTGGGTGTGTAGTTTTGTTTGAGATACTTTTTGTATTTATCTGCTGCTGCGGGAATGAGTTTAGGATTTATAAACTTGGAAGCCGCAAGGTAGACCCTTTTCTCCTCTTTGCTTATTGCTGCTCGATCACGTTCCATTTGAAGCTTGTTTTGATAATGCGTGCGAGCTTTACGTTCTCTTTCCAAGTCTTCTCTGAGCTTCTCCTGTTCACTCATTGTTGCCCGACGTTGGGTTTCAAGTTGTTTCTCCATTTCATTGTACTTGGTAAGTTTTGTCTCCAGTTCTTCTTTTGACTCTACGCCAAGCTTCTTCAGAAACGACTTATTGGCTCGATCCATACGAGCTTTGAAATCTGACCCTTTGATCACATAGGAAGCTTCATTGGTTGCTTCACTTGGATCATCGGGTATTTCTTGCTTGGATTGAGATGTTTGATGAGAAAGTGGAGTAGGAGGTTTAACTGCTCCATTTGATTCTTGATGCACAACAACGGGGGTAGTTGTGATGTTTGGATCTAATTTATCAATTGATTGCGCCTCATTCATTGTCTCTCTCCTATCTTAAAATTCAGCTGGACTTGGCAATAGAGCATTGAGATCTGTTGCGGGGGCCACAGCCAATTTCAATTTTGCACTTGTGATTGCATCAGTACTGTTAAACAATACTTGGGTTTTTGCAGCATTGATTCGCGCTCGACCCGCCGCGGGGGAGGCTCCAGGAGTTAGGATAATTTTCTTACCAGGTGCTGTACCTACCAATGCTTCTGCTTCTAAAAGTAAAAGTGGAGTAACCGTAGTTGGTAAAACCACTGCATCAGAAACCACATTAACCTGGGAAAGTTCGAGTACATCATAGTACATCGGCAAATACTCAATATCTACTGATAAATGAGCATCAGCAGCCAATACAACAATGTCTCCATTTGGAGCTACAGCAATTTGCCCAGTGGCCGGTGTTGTACCGTAGGCAACAATGGTAAGTTCTCCTGAACCCGCCGTTGCTGCTCTTGAATAAGCTCTAAAAATAAATGATGCCTTTGCATCATCGGGTAATGTGAACGATTGCAATGTTCCAAGTTGGAACGGAGATAAAGCGGGAACCGCCTTTGTTAACCGTGCTGGTAATGCTCTTAGAACATTACCCAAATCTAACTTCTCCAGTAAACTTGCAACCTTGTTAGGGTTACTTTGATTCAACAAATCTTTGAACTTTAATCCAGGCATAACTACCTACTTTCCATTATTGTAGACCACTTACAAACCACTCGATTTTCCCCTGTCCTAAAACCTCCAGGAGTTTCAGATACCGGTTCTGATCGACCTCCAATATGTATACCCCATTGATGGGAACCACCGATACAATATCCGGACTTGCACCGTCCTCAAAGGTCAATCGAAGAAGCATAGGGGCATTGGTCCGAACATATAAAAAATTGGCTTGGGTCACCGAATCAGATGATCCAAGTCCCGAAAGAACAACATATACAAGGGTGTTCACATCACGTAATTGCACACCTGTATGCACGTTTTCAGGTTTGGGAGATGGCGTAAGCCTTAAAATAATATCAGCACGACCTCCAGGAAAACTCGTCTCCGATACCTGTTGAGGGCGTACCTCAATATCCCCTTTGAAAAGTAATGTACCCATTACTTGGACTCATTGTCCACTGGAGGTGCACCCGGCACAGCTCCATTCTTTTGAAGATCCTGAGTGCTATACGAACGCACCGTAGGAGAAGTTAATTTAAACGGTTTTTTAGGGGGGTTGATGCCTTGTGATCTCCCTGCTCCAGGTGATGGGGTTGGAAGAAACATTGTTGAACCCACACTTACAGTTGGATCTTGCTGCAATGTTCCTGTAGGTTGTGAACTATTCAAATTACGATCTTGCCCCTGAATCTTGTCCATTTTCATATTTCCTCTACCTCCAGTTGGATCCACTGTGAAATTTGCGGCCCCAGAAACAGACCCCGTTGCCTGTGGTGCCCCATTACCATTACCAAACGGAGATGTGACTCCGTCTCCTGATGTTTCGCCTTCTCTTCTTGCCATGGTTAGCTCCTGTTTATTCCCCCCTCCATTTACAATATACACAATTTGTCGTTCATCAATATTCGCGACAAATATTGATCAATAATTACTTTGTGGTCAAACATTAGTATGTAAGTTTGTGTGTTGAAATATAAGATATTTTATTGATGAGCGAATAGAAATTGACCTTATTTCAAGTATGTTTATGCTTGCGGTAAGTAACATCGATGTTACTCGGCAATAACTAAAATACTTCTCTTTCAACATATCTTTTTTTTACAAGGTCATTCTTCAAACGAAACTTCACTCGCACCACTCGTCTCCACATTTGAAATGACTTGTTGCCGCTCACGACCATCTTGTTTCTTCTCTTTGGGTTTTTGTTCTTTGCCAAACTTCGACAATGGTACTGTCGTCATCTTTGGCCTTGCAGGTGGAGAACCCTTACGCTTCTCCTTTCTCCACCTTGCAAACACCTCCGCCTCCGAACGAATTTGAAGATATTCAGGTAATGGCCACGCAATACGATGGGGCACCACAACTTCGCGATCATTGGGTCGATTGGGAGGATGCATATACTTACCACCCCACCAATCAAATGCCTGCTCCACTTTTCGTATCTGACCATGCAAGGCTATTGAATCAGAACCCGTACGGTCATCAAAGGTAGCCGCAAGAATCTTTACCATGTCCCCAAGTTCTTCATCTGCATATCTCATGGTCTCCCATCCACTACGATTGTATGCACCCATGATTTCTGTACGCAAAATTCTCTCTGCCCACGACATAGGAGACCCCTGTAGAAACGGAGACTTTGTTACAAGTTCATCTCTCATTTCACTCCACGATTTCTTCATGAGAAGACCTTTTTGCATCACTTGTTCAAAATCTTGGATGGTAGATAAACCATACCTTGCAAGTACGCCCAAACCATCAGGATCATCGGGTAAAGATGATAGTCTACGTATAATAGTAGATTCAGTAGCTTTCGTCGCATAATCAAGCATCGATGCTTCTTTGATGGCTAAACCTTGTTCCCCGAGACCTTTATGTGCCCTATCTACTCTTCCAAGGTATTCACTTGTATTAAGTACCGATTCTCGCGCCGCCGTTCTACCTCCTCTTACAATCTCCTTACCCAAATCTTCAGTTAAGTTTGAAATCACATCCTCCAGTTGGGCAAGTGTCGCTCTCATTTGCGCCCCTGTAAAAGTACCTTCATCGGGGGCATTCACGCTCGATAACATTTGACGAAGCTCGTTGGCAGCTTCTTCCATCAAACCCTTGGTTTGTTCTTTACCCTTAATTTCCGCCAATCTATAGGCCTCCAGTCGATTACGAGCCAATGTCGCTTGAGCTTTTTTTATGTCTTTGGCAGCCATTAATTACCCTTCAAGTAGATCAGGATCACTCTCATCTACAAAATCATCTCCAGTTCTTGGTCTTGGGCTTGCTCCAAATGGTAATTCACCATCCTCCTGTACCTGACCCCCTACATATCCACTTTGATCACCAAACATATTCGCCTGCATTTCTCGTTCTTTTTTCTGCATTTCCAGCACACGTTTATACTCTTGATTCCCCTTCACACCAAATATTGTAGATACAATGTTAGAACCTGTTTCTTGAGAAATAGTAGGTTTATTCCCCGTTGCTGTTGCAACACCTTGGACTACTTTTATTTGATCATCAGGGGTAGGCATAAAATAGGGCCCCCATTCAGGTTCTATGATTGAACCTTGACCCGGTGTACGATTTATAAACCTCTTTATAACCTCCTTCTCCTCTCCGGTTGTCAGATCATATATAGGGTCTTCAATCACACGCTTTGGAAAACTAAACACAACTTCACCTTGTGATCGTTCTACCATTTGCTGAGCAACTTTTATCATGTCTCCTAGTAACTTTGATAAAGCCGTACCATAACATTCACGAAGCACATCACACTGACCAAGCATCGAAGAATACATGGCTTTCAATGCTACAGACGATACACCCTGGGCCGCCAAAATATTTGGGTCAGTAATTACACATTGGGAGGTCTCCAATATTGATTGTCGATTTCTTTCAAACACTTGTAGGGCCACATTTATACCAGAACCAGACATCTCCATATACCGTGCATCACCCTGAAGACCCAACATCAACGCATTATCTGACCCCTTTTTCAAACCTCCTATTCGATTATACATATCCACATCACCCTTGATAATAAGAGTAGGATCCATGTTTGACTTTGTACCCTTAGAAATAATCGAGTGCAATGTATCCACTTCATCAAGGGCCTCATACTGACCATGATAATCAGGTAAACCATCCATTTCATAGGTTTCTGAAGAAGTATTTTGTATCCATACAAAATGACATATACCATCATTATGCACAACCGAACGATCCTCATCAACCTCCCAATTGGGTTCCTGACCACTTACAAATAATTTGTGCTTATATACAAGGTCAACATCCAATGTCCAATCTCTACGAGCCCAATAAAGATTTCGAACTACCCTTTGTTTCGTATTATCATAATCATCCCGCTCAAATAATTGTATTTCTGTCACATGACACGGTATAAGTTTATCCCTATCCACCCAAGTATGAATTACAATGTTTTTTGGGTTGTGAACAGATACTCTAGGTTCTCCCTTGTAATAACACCATGATAAACCTACAGAACCCGTAGAACCTCCTATATTACGAGCTTTTATCATAACTGCGGGTAACTTTGTAAGCCTCACAATTTCATTTACAAAATCTTGCGTATCATCATCATCTGGTATTGAAAACTTAGGAAACCTAAATTCTCCAAATACCATGTTGGTAAATGCCCTTACCATGGCCATACCTAACCTATACGGGTTAGATGGTCTCCGTTGATTCAACGGCACATAAAAAGGCACAGGTTCTGCCGATAAAAAAGGGGCTGTACCCACAGTACGCGGCCCCATAAAATTCATCAATCTACCATCAAAATCATAGGTCTTTTTATCATGTTGCGTACACATATAATACGCATATCTACTCTCCAGTTCATAATATCTCTCTGAACTAATGTGTCTATAAACATTGTAATTAGCATCTAAGTTAAACCCACTACCCCCGTACTGTGCTGCCAATTGAATCGACATGATGCTTAACCTTTCCCAAACCTACTTCTTAGAGAACCTTCCAAGGTAGGTTCTCTTTCATCACTAACATTGTCTTTCAAAAATTCAGCCTCATAAACCATTTTTCGCCCTTTATGAGATAAAGTAGGTTGAATAGGTTGATTATCCACAATAATAGGTTCTGTAGATTCATGCGAATACATCATCCACTTACCCACTCTTACAAACTGTTCTCCTATCCACTTCCTCAACATATTAATAACCTATAGTTGTGAGATCGGGTAACATTACAAATATGTGTTCTCCATCCGGAGCTCCACCCGGATCAGTCACTCTCAAGAAAAAATCAAATGATTGACCTTGCATAGTATCAAAACCTACTTGTGAACCTTGTTCCACTGGAGATACCATGTCAAAAAACGTTATTTTATTAGGTATCAATGGTACATCCACAGGACCTATTTGGAACCATATAAAAGTTCCTCTATCCAATACATATGCATTTGCCACTAAATTCACAGTACCGGAGGGAGGCTTATATCCCACTGCTACCCTATGTACAGGCCAACCCAAATTGCTATAATTACGGGCACAAAGTACATTGCTATTAACATCATTCAATGCTGCTGCTTTTGAAGACTCTATACCAGCTGAATCTATACCATAAGTAGTAGGATCTACATCTGAACCTAACAATGGTACAGGGCCAGTACCCCCTTTTCTTCTGACAAATCTATTCTGAAATTTCATTTTCTCCTACCTCCTACTTTGATTGACAAAATGCTATCCACTTCACATAAAACCCGTGACCCCAACCATACATCGCTACACCCATATTACCATCATGAGTCATTGCAAGTTTAGCATTACCTTGTAAAACCCAATGGTTACCCAAAGATACAAAGTTCTTTTCTGTTAGATTTTTCTCAAAATCTACCTTTGTAGAATAAATAACATTCCCTACTCTTGATTGTAACACCCTTGTATCATCTGATAATTGAACACCCCCACGCATTTCTTTGCGGTCTCCAGTATCTCCTATTGCCATGACCCAATTGAGCACCAACGCTGATGATTTTAAGTTCAAAGTTACTGGGCAAACCATCTTTGGGGTAGCTACAAAAATTTGTGTGCGACCCCAATGATATTTCACATATCCAGATGCCAAATAGCCGTATAAATGAGACTCACAAGGCATCACAATGCCCCCATGAGTCCGCAAAACATCAGCCTCTATTTCACTTACAATATCCCCCTCCACATATGTTGTTTTCTTGCTACCCGAACAAACAACATATTTTTTCGCTTCAACACCGTAACTCATTGCGCCTCCAATTTGTCACCATGCTCCTGTATCCACTTTGCTGCTCGATTGTACCGCGTTTTCATGGCCCGAGAATTCTTTATACATTTTCCATGGGCATACGCCGAAAATTTATCCGACCCCTTCATGTATTTACAAGCCTTTAATGACTGATGAAGAGCCCATAGACCAGCTCGAAAACACTTCACTCGATCAACAACCAAATCTCTCCCATACCATCCGTAGACCCCTTTATAAGCCCCCACGCGCATTTGCATTAAGCACCATGATTGACCTCCGTCTCCGCGAATACGCCCATTATCCACACCCACATGATATCCAGATTCATATGATGCGATTGCCAGCATAAAAAGAGCCGTTTGCACATCTCCAGTGCCCTCCGTAAACAATCGCCCCTCCACTTTTACCGCTTCTAAAGCATCACGCACTATCTGAGTTCTACGAATCATATCGGCTTCTTTCGCCGGCACCCATGACAAAGTCGCGGCCAAAAGGAAATTTATACTATTCATCACAACCTCCAAATACAAAAGCCCCTTATTTTATAGGGGCTTTACAACTCCACTTGCTTTAATATCACTCACTTCACACTTCAACTCTTTTATAACTCTTCTGTATCAACTCTACACCAAAGTCTCCGAATGTGGAGGAAAAAGAACTTGATCGATAAATGCTTGGGCATCTTGAGATGGCCTCCACTCAACATTGTCCGGATCCCACGCACGCACTTGATTCCAAACCTGCAAATGTCTCCTCTCCGCTTCCAATGTCGCCACGCCCCCCACAACTTCATCTGAAGCACCATTGATGAAAGTTATCGCATCGAGGGAATAAAGTGAAGGGGCTTGTGAAGTCTGTACCCATGGATGCATCAAGCCTTCCAATAAATCACGAGCAACAACTTTCGCTTCATCATCTATTTTCGGAGTGGAGATAGGTATATACCTTCCCTCAACGTTTTTTCTAAAACCTCTTGTTTTGGGTCTATATGTACACATAACAGGTTGTACTTTCTCCAGTTGTACACCTTGTGGTCTATTCTTATATCTCCTGACCACCTGACTCAAATGATAAAGATGTCCTGAATCATTATGTTCCCACGCATAAACTTGGGGCATAACCATGTCACATAGTTCATCGAATGTATACCAAACATCAAATGGTTTACCATCCACATATTTGGCCGGAGACTCACTACCCCTATAATCCGGAGGTGCATGAGCTACAAAATCATAACCAACTTTCCTTATACCTTCCACAAGTCTTTTTGCCTTGTCAACTTTCTCCTCCTCGGTATAAGCATCAGTATCTATCTCAAATTCAGCATTAATGATTGCACCATCAACCCCTAAATCCAAAAACTTCTTATATCCACTTATCTCTTTCTCCACTGTACCTGGATATGCAAATATCCACACATAAACCCCAAAAGATGAACCATCATACTGTTTTGCATTTTTCCAAGCCTCTACTGTGCGTTTATCAAAAGATGCATCATTCGCACCCCCAGCACCCCCCCTCAAACTTACCCACGACATACCCATCTTGTATGCTCGCTCAATGGCGACTTCCAAGTCTTTTTCCTTACCTCCAGGATGTAAAGCCGATTCAAACGCTACCCATCCTCCTAATCCAATTGGTTTCATCACACACCTCCTACCATATATAAAAAATACCAATATAAACAACAAACCAATAACCTACCAATAATACAATACCTAACTTACCACCTGGTATAATACCCTCTTCCACAAAGAATTTTTCCATATGATAAAATATCATAAAGAGTAACAACCTTGGAAATAAAAACCATAAAATTTGTGTCATTTTTCACTTATATACTTCTCGTCATAAAAACATTTAGATCTAGCCTTACTGAAATCAATATCAAAAGACTTCTTACCCAAACTCAAAGCTTTATCCAACCTATCAATAACCTTTGTTGCTTCATCCTCATACCCCCCCAAAGTCATACACTTATGCAACATCTCCAATTCCTCCTCTCCCAATCGAATACCCATATAAGTAAAATTTTTCCAAGCTTCAAACGCCATCGGTGCTACAATCTTAGCAAAACCCGCCATCACATCAGCATATTGTCTAACCTCCCATTGAGCATGTTCTTCACACCTAAGACCCAACATATGAAGTAAATTACGTAGATCCATTTTCCATATAACCCTTGTATATACAGAAACCGGTAAACATACCCTAGCCACTTCTCTACTCAAACCCAATTCAAGTAATGTATCATAAGTTGCATATGCAATATTATTCGAACCCTGCATAGCTTTGAGAATATGTTCTACTTTATACTCTTCCAATGTTTCACCAGAACCTTGTTTATTGGTTTTACTTTGAGCTTGTATTCTCGAAGATTCTGGAACATAAAATAGATCTGAAAGTTGAGTGTATCTTGCGGAAACCTCATTAAGTGATGCCGTTCTATGCCTTACAAGTTGTCTCATGACAAAAATAGGTAGACCAATATCAAATACAAGTTCCACCATTTCAAAGGGTGACATATGCTGATGAGCATATAAATAACGTATTAACTTCCTCCGTACCTCCTCTCCTCTCGGTTCACTCAAATATGACAATCGAGCTGCATTTTCTATAGTTTCATCACCCCCCATACTATCAACCAACGCAACAAATCCATGGTCTAATACTGGTATATACCTACCCTTACATTCTTCAATATTCATAATCAAAACCCTTTTCCTTAACTACAACCCATAGAATTTCCACAATTCAAACATCTATAACAAGTACCATTGCGAACCGTTGTGTGCCCACACACATCACACATAGGGGCATCTCCCATCATAGTATCTAATTGATCATTCAAACTATTTTTAGTTTGCAACTCACCATTATCCACAACCTGTATCCCAATATGTTTCTTAATAACTGGAGGTACATAATGTTTTTTTGATTCCTCCAATTTTGAATTCTCTGATTTCACTTGGCACAAGTCATAACGGCGTAGGTATTCAACACCGAGCACCCTGAAAATATAGTCAACAATCGAAGTTGCTAACTTAATGTTAGGATGCCCTTCGACCGTACCTTGGGGCTCAAAGCGTGTGAAGGTAAATTGTTCAACATAGGTTTCAAGGGGCACACCGTGTTGCAAGCCAATGCTCACAGACATGGCAAAGCAGTTCATCATCGAACGGAAGGCCGCCCCTTCCTTATGCATGTCAATGAAGATTTCGCCCAATTTACCTTCTGCATAATCGCCTGTACGCAAGAAAATCTTGTGCCCGCCCACGCGGGCTTCTTGGGTAAAACCTGTTCTTTTTTCAGGTAATCTACGCCTTTGCCCATGATTAAATGCATTCGATGTAAACTCATCAATTTCGCCGCTCACATTAGACTCCCTACACTTAGGAAGTTCTTCTTGATTCTCCACATTGTTTTTTTGAACTTCTTTTCGAACTCCACTTGTTGATAATGGTTGTGAATTTTTACAACCATCCCTATATACCGCCACCGCCTTTAATCCAAGTTTCCAACCTTGGTAGTAGATGTCTTCAATGTCTTTAACGGTGGCATCATTGGGTAAATTAACAGTTTTGCTGATGGCCCCCGACAAAAATTGTTGGGCCGCCGCCATCATGCGCAAATGAGACATGGGCGCCAAAAACCTTTGACCTTTTTTACCACATCGATTGGCACAATCAAACACGGGCAAATGTTCGCCTCGAAGGTGAGGTGCACCTTCAATGGTCATGTTACCTGAAATATGATCACCGGCTTCTTCGATTTGTTCAGCTGAAAACCCAAGGTTGGAGAGCAGATCAAAACCTGGTTTGGTGTCAACAAAACCAAAGCGCACCATGGTCTCTTTGCCAAGCACCCAAGGTGAGAACGCACCTCTCAAATCTAAGGATGAGGGCAAGGCCGCTTCAATTTTGTCGAGATCTTCGTTGGTAAGCCCTTTGGCTTTGAGGCTTGCACGGTTGATATGTGGAGCTCCAAGCAAAGTGTTTGTGCCCAAAACATAGGCCAAGATATCTTGCACTTGAGGCTCAGAATACCCCAATTTGCGCAAAGCTTGGGGCACCGATTGATTGACAATTTTAAAATACCCTCCCCCGGCGAGTTTCTTAAACTTCACAATAGAAAAATCAGGTTCAATACCCGTTGTGTCACAATCCATAAGCAAACCAATAGTGCCTGTAGGCGCAAGTACAGTCGCCTGAGCATTACGAAAACCTACTTTTTTACCTAAATCAATTGCCAATACCCATTCCTCCTGAGCCGCTTTGAAAAGCTCAGGGGGGCAAGCTTTAGAATTAATTTCACGAGCAGCTTCTTGATGCATACCCATGACACGCAAAAAGGGCTCACGATTGGCGGTATAACCCGCAAAGGGGCCTTTTCGTGCGGCCATTTCTGCAGACACACGGTAGGCATGACCTGTGAGAATAGAAGTCAAAGCCCCACACCACGCCCGCCCTGCATCACTGTCGTAGGGAATACCTTGGATCATCAGCAAAGTGCCAAGGTTGGCATACCCTAACCCAAGAGGTCTGTAATTATGACTATTACGGGCAATATCACGTGTAGGGTAGGAAGAAAAATCAACCAAAATTTCTTGGGCAATAAAGAAAACACGAATCGCATGACGATAGCCTTCTAAGTTAAAAGAACCATCTTCTCGCAAAAACTGCGTTAAATTTAAGCTTGCAAGGTTGCATGCGGTATCATCGAGAAACATATACTCCGAACAGTTGTGCACAACAAGACCATTGGCCACAAAATGATGCGTCACCGGTTCTGTGAGATCGTAGACGGGGTGTTCACCTATCAATGTAAGGCTTTCTACCTTGTCTTCCCAACGATCTTCATAGACACTCACTTGTTGATTCAAAGTCGCGAGTGCATGACTTTTTGCGCTTTCTGGCATAAAACCTATCTCTTTTTCAAAGATCAAAAGAGAGCTTCGGCTGATGCGCAAAGAGTGAAGTTGTTGTATGGGGTATTCTTTACGACCGCCTTTGCCATCCGGTAAAAAAGTCATTGTTTGACCTGCAACTCTACGATTGCGGTATATTTTCGATTTGATACCAAAACCTAACAAAATTTGTTGCACTTGAGAAAGCAAGGTGGAGGACACACTTTCAAGAGAGATATACTGATATTTGTCTCCATAATTGGCTACGGTACCATTGGCGGTGAAAAGACCTCTTAAAATGGCAGCGACGGACTCTTTGTTGAGTAGAAAAGCCTCATTTTTAAGTGCTTTTTGCTGGCTACCTTGGTACAAGATGGCATATCGCATTAAAGGCTCAACGACACACCGAACGCTTGTATTGATACTCAAAACGTGCCGTTCTTCGTTTGTGTTCAAACTTGTTTCAGGCTCGATTTCTTTGGCCTTGATTCGGCGCACTTCCGTATCTTGCAAAGCGCGCCCATCAGAAACTTTTTCAACACGGTAGGAATTTAAGTCTTTGTGGACCCTTTGAGCGAGATCATTATTACGGCTACCAAATGTCAGGGTAGCCGTTTGCTGTGCACCAGAAATACAACCGTCCCCCAACATGAGGCCAAGAAATTGAGCCAAACGGAGATCCATCGTTTGTGTACCAAATTGAGGTTTGCCCAAAACAAGAACATCATCTTTGGTGAGCTCGCATGCTGCAACATCACCGCGGTTTTTGGTAAGAACGCGGTGATCGGCTGTGAGCTTCAGTTCTAAACCTGATTTGGTAGAAAGTTTGTAAACGGGTTTTACCCCCGTTTTAAAGGCTGGTTTAATGGTGTAGAGTTCACCATCTGAACCTACAATTTGACTTTGCGAATCTAACATTGAATCTATGCGCTGCAAACCCTTGGATGTCGCAACCAAAGTATCCCCAGTAACACATGGGTTACTTGCACGAATAGGACCAGTTATTGGAACAGTATGCCACCTATTAATTGTAGAATGATACTGGATACCTGGATCTGCACATTCCCAAGCACATTCAGCTATCTCCGACCATAATTTATCGGCCTTATAAGTAGGTCCTTTATCTCCACTTGCACGAAAAATAGTAAACCAATCTTCTCCATTCTGAACCGCATGCATAAAATCATCAGTAATTCTCACTGAATTATTTGAATTTTGACCCGACACAGTTCTGTAGGCTTCACCATTGAAATCATCTGAATAACCAGCATTAATCAATGCTTTAACCTTTTTCTCCTCTTTTGCTTTCCATTGGATAAAATCTAATATTTCCGGATGATCCATGTCAAGACATACCATCTTTGCGGCACGACGTGTTACCCCTCCGCTTTTAATAACCCCCGCGGCCTTGTCAAACACCTCAAGAAAACTCATCAAACCACTTGACATACCCCCACCTGATAGTTTCTCCTGTTTACCCCTGATATTACTAAAGTTAGATCCTGTACCTGAACCAAACTTAAACAACATAGATTCAGTTTTCAAAAGATCATATATACTTCCCAAATCATCTTTAACAGATTGTATAAAACAAGCAGAACATTGAGGTCTTTCATACACATTTTCAAAACGTTTAGGCTCATAATCCTGATTCGACCACACCCACGCTTCTCCATTACCTTTTATACTATACTCATGCCAAAGCCCACAATTAAACCACACTGGAGAATTAAAAGCTCCTATTTGATGTACAAGCATATAAGAAAGTTCATCGGCAAATACATCAGCCTCCTCTTTATTTAAAAAATAACCTTCTTGAACCCCCCTACACTTAATGGTTCTAACAATACGTAAAATAACATCCTTAAATGAAGTTTCTCCTCTTTTATCAACAGAGTATAATCCAGTTTTTCGAAAATACTTCGAAGCCAATATATCTGTCGCTAATTGGCTAAAATATGAAGGTACCTCCACTTTTTTTTGTTCAAAAACTACATACCCCTCAGAATTTTTTATTGAGCTATCACGATTCACCCACTCAACATCAAAAAAAGGGTCATTATACTCTTTTGTATAGAAACGATTAATCATTTTTTCTCCTATCCTTTTTTAACATGTTCAATATTCACATTATATATTTCACTCATAATACATCCTACTTATTTTCAGACAACACTTGATCTAACAGTATCTTAACGGACTGCTTCGGAACCATCTCTCCTTGACTGTATCTCCGAATTGCTGACGGATGAACACCCAATCTACGAGCCAAACACGCCACACCTCCACATATTTTTTCAGCATCAGCCCACATACCTTTGAGAGCATGATGACGACCCTTCTTCTTAGATTTATTTTTTTTTGAATTCATGATATCCACTTTAGAATTCACTTCATCACTTTTCTCCACACTCATATATCCTCCTAATTGATTTGTGAGGCAGGAATAAATTCCATGGAATGTGTATCCAAAACACCACGAATCCTCTCCTGCCCATCATAAAAATTAATCATGGTCTTTGAAATCGTAGCACACAATTTTCCATCATAATAAACTTTGTGAACGACTATATTCTGCATACTTTCTCGCTTACTGCTGATGTCAAGTGCATTCATGATCTCCTCAAATGTATACAAACCTCGCATCTTGACAAACCCATCCTTATACGATGTCTCCCATATATATTTTCGACTTTGAATCATGCTATCCTCCTAACCCATTAAAAAAACGTTGAATAGACTTCGCCCTCGACATACATCTACCCAATGATTGTCCATCCACAGGGGTTATGACCCTAAAATCATGAGCCCATCCACTTGTATATCGCCTTGAAGCCAAAACACAAAGAACTTCATTACGCCCCCCCAAAATACTATGCAATTGGTTCAAAACAAGCCAATCCCACGATGTTGAACCTTCTTTGGGTAAAGTTTGATCATATGGATCGATCTCATCATAGGGCCTTAAAAGACCATGTTTGGCTGATAGGATATACCATTCAGAAGTTACCAACTCAATAGTTCTCCTATACATGGTATAAAGACCTCCTATGTATAAATCTTTCGCACATGCTTTGTGGGGTAACTTCTTAGCTCCACATTGTATAAGACCAATCATTTTACCCCCTTTTTATTGAAATAATTCTTCACCGATTTTGTCTTACACATAGAAATCAAATCTTTCATAGATATATACTCATTGCATTTATTTACTTGTAAAAGACCATTCTCCTGTTCATTCATAAGCTTTGCAACTAACGTAGGTATTGTAGACGTTTGTAGCTCTATAAAAACTTTGGCATTCGTTTCTGAACACCATTTTTCTCTAAGAACAAGTATGTTTGCTTGAATAAAATCTAACCAATCTGCGTGTTTTTTACAAAATTCTTTGTCCTCCACATATATTCTCCTAAAATCATCATGGGAATATTCCCATGATTTGAGATAATCCTTTCTCAAAAACCTTGCAAATTCAACTTCAGAATCAGTACCCACCAATGTCGGTAAATTATTTGACTTCTCATAATACTTTAAATATTGCTTATCTGATAACATTTTCATACCTCCCAGTATATACAACAAACACATACTATATAATTAACCATGTATTCTTCAACTTTGTATTTTTCAAAACCTCCTTAATACCATTATCATCTATCCTATTATATCTTAAATCTAATCTTTCTAAATTTACCAAGTAAAATGATTGAACCAAAAACATAGTAGGTTAAGCAGAAATAACCCTATTTTTTCGTAGACTTCGTTGTTTCAAAAAACCCTTTCAACCCAAACTTTTTCAATTTCTTGTTCGGAGATCTCGATTGTTGGCTCTTTTAACGAATACTCTATCAACAATTCCGAAGGATAAAATACAAGTTCATTGGGAAAAACTTGCATAAGTTTCTCGATAAGACGCTTCGCTATCTCCTCTCTTGACAAAAGCACAACCTCGTAATGTTTGTCAAAACACCCGCCACTGCCTTGACAAAACTCACAATCTGAGCAGTCAGAGCCTGTATCACAATCAGGATCTTGACATACCTTGCATTCTTTACAGCGATGGGAGCAGTATAGACAGTCTTCTACATACAAGTTTTTGAACCTGTATAAGTATTCCCCTAAAAACAGGACCACACCTGGTAGGTAGATTTCAATGTGCCCATCAAAACCTTTCATGGTTTTAGTTGTCTTTATCGCGAATGCCATGTTGCTACCTCAAAGTTGTATTTTACATTTTGCCAAGTAAGGAGATTTTTTAAGAGCTTGAGCGTCTTCTGCACATACCTTGTTATATCTCAAATCCAAACTTTTAAGATTTACCAAGTAAGGTGATTGGGCCAAAGCTATAACACCTTCTAAACCTAAGTTGTTATAATAAATGTTAAGATGTGTAAGATTTTTCAAGTAAGATGATTGGGCCAAAGCCTTTGCCCCTTCTGAACCTATGTTATTACGGCTCAGATCAAAATGTGTAAGGTTTGCAAGGTGAAGTGAGGAGGCCAAAGCCTTTGCCCCTTCATCACCTATATTATTATTGTGGAGATGAAATTGCTTAAGATTTTTCAAGTTTGGTGAGGAGGCCAAAGCCTTTGCCCCTTCTGAACCTATGTTATTACATACAAAAGATACATCCACTAAATTTTCTAAATAAGGAGAGAAGGCCAAAGCCTTTGCCCCTTCATCACCTATATTATTATTAAAAAGATAAAGATCTGTTAGGTTTGCCAAGTAAGGTGAGGAGGCCAAAGCCTTTACCCCTTCATCACCTATTTTGTTATGATTAAGATAAAGCCCAACAAGACTTGTTAAGTGAGAAGATTGAGACAAAACCTCTGCCCCCATGGGGCCTATATCTTTATTATATAAATTTAATATTTTTATGTTTTTTAATGTTTTTGACCGAAGTAACTCGATCGAAACGGGCCATTCAAAACAGATCTCCTGTACAGGAGATCTACCTTTCAATATCTCATGAGATTCGAGCCATTGACTCTCAGTGCATTTTATAAAATGCACAAAACCTCGCTCATATCTCACACCAAGCTTCTCCGGGAGGCCCAATTCTTCATACCAAAGCTCGCCATACTCATCGAGCAAGGCCTTCTCTCTTGATGCAAGCTCTTGACGACGCTCGGGCGAAATCTTACCCTCCCCTTGGATCAGTGCAATTTGTACCGCAATAAACTCACCTCGCGCTTGCAAACTTGGATCAGTTTGCTGTTGCAAAAAGTCTGCATATACAAGCCTTGCGGCATCATCTTTGGGGTCGGCCAATATTTTGGCCAATAATTGTTTTCCAAGGTTTTTCATTTTTTCCTTTTTTTATAATTATTACCAGTCAAATCTAAACTTTTAATATTCACCAAATAAGGTGAGTCAACGAGAACTTGGACGCCTTCAAGACCTAGGTTGTTACTACCCAAATTCAAACTTGTAAGCTTTGTAAGATGAGGAGATTTGGCAAGAACTTGAGCTCCTTCTGCGCCTATCTTATTACCCCACAAATTCAAACTTGTAAGGTTTACAATGTAGGGTGAGTTTGCAAGAGCTTGGATACCTCCTATACCTATGTTGTTACTACCCAAATCTAAATTTGCAAGGTTTGCCAGATAGGATGAGTTGACAATATCTATGACGCTTTTATCACCCAAATTATTGTACCCTAAATCTAGGGTTGTAAGATTTACCAAGTTAGGTGAGTTAGCAAGAACTTGGGCGCCTTCTGCGCCTAAATTGTTACTAGCCAAATCTAAGCTTGTAAGATTTGCCAAGTTAGGTGAGTTAGCAAGAACTTGGGCGCCTTCTGCGCCTATGTTGTTGTACCTCAAATCCAAACTTGTAAGGTTTGCCAAATGAGGAGATTTGGCAAGAGCTTTAGCTCCTTCTGCGCCTAAGTTGTTATACCTCAAATTCAAACTTGTAAGGTTTGCCAAATGAGGAGATTTGGCAAGAACTTGGGCGCCTTCTGCGCCTAGGTTGTTGTACCTCAAATCCAAACTTGTAAGCTTTGTAAGATGAGGAGATTTGGCAAGAGCTCGTGCCCCTTTTGCGCCTAGCTTGTTATCATCTAAATCCAAGCTTGTAAGGTTTGCGAGGTGAGGTGATACTAACAACTTTTTCAGTTGTTTATTTTGTTTTTTTTCATCTTCTCCAAAAGAAAACACTTTCATCTCCACAATGGGTTCTTTAGAAAAAACAACTTCACACACCTCCAGAAATTTCTTCGTTGTGACTACAATGGCATAGAAAAAACCTCGTTTTATATACCAAAAATCAAAACATTCTCCATTTTTCCACTCGTTAAAACACACCTCCATTTTTTTAAGACCCAAAGACTCACACCAAACCTCACCATACTCATCGAGCAAGGCCTTCTCTCTTGATACAAGCTCTTGACGTTGCTCATGTGAAATCTCACTTTGACTTAGGGCCATTTGCACCGCAATCAACTCACCTCGCGCTTGCAAACTTGGGTCAGTCTCCTGTTGCAAAAAGTCAGCATAGACAAGCCTTGAGGCATCGTCTTCGGGGTTGGTCAGAATAGCATTAAGAAATTGTTCACCAATGGTAGGCATGCGACCTCCTATCTACCCCGGTAGGGGGGCAATACAATGTTAGGGCAGGCTGAATTACCTATCCTTTTCACGAGAATATAAACTTTCAATGCGATAAATTGGGTCTCCTCTGACCTCCTCAGGGTCAAAAGTAGGGACATTTGGTACTGCTCTGCGGCGTCTTGCGCCACAGATAGACCCAGCCCACTGGCAAGCGTAAGCTACAGCCAGAGCCTGTTCCTTTGTTTCAAAAACCGCCTCACAAAACTTGACCCGGCGTTCAGGATTTGTTATTAATTGAAACTTGACAATTGCTTTGATTCGATTGCTGTAAGCCCCGAATAAGAGTCTCTTACTCCAAACCTTGGCCTCTGATATATTTTGATCGTATATGACAGCAATCCAACCTGTTTTGGCCATTGTGGCCTCCTTTCAGTACCCCAGTAGGGGTAATTAATCCGATGTTAAAAAGTTCTTCACCAATGGTAGGCATGGTCATTCTTCATCTTCATCTTCATCTTCATCTTCATCTTCATCTTCATCTTCATTTTCTTTCTCCTTTTCTTTCGAAACGCAGAGAAACACAATAATACAAATCCTCACAAAGGTGTAAAACTTCATTTAACCTAACTACTAATGATCCTTTCTTGGCGCCATGAGGCGCCGATGCATCCCTATGAGCTTCAGAAAGATAATAAACATTACCTCCCGGCTCGGTCTGCCATGTATAAATTTTTACGTCGTTGATGTCCCAAATCTCATCAGGCACACTATACACACTTTCTACTTTTTTTGACATTTGATCTCCTATTTTCAAAACTTTAATTAACTACGACTTTTGTGGGTCTTTTCGAAACCCACCTACGACTTTCATAACTTCGTATATATACTTTTTTTCGTAAAGTATTACCAGGTCCATAAACTTGATTTTTTATATGACCTGTGACCATAGTCTGAATCAAATTTGCATTATCTCTTACCAATGATGAATCTGAAAATCTGGCCTCCACATGCTTTTTTTCATTATCTTTTGTAAGAGAAATATACTTTACAACCCAAGCATTTAACATATTTTTTGTCTTCTTCCTCCCCTCCCTTTTCTTTGGTATTCGATGTTCATCACGCTCCAAAATAGGAGCCCCCTCCGCATCTAAAAGCTCCGCTAAAGTAAGTATAAATCGATTTGCTTGATCTAATATATTGTAATATTTTGCTCTGTTTTCGGGCAAAACAATATCATCTCCTATCTCCGATTCTTCGATGGGTCGACCATCGAAAAACCATTTAACCTCAGCAACAGCACAACCATCTGGATAACACCAAATGATCATATATTGTTTACCATCCTCCGTTTTATATCCTCCCATACCCACAACATTATCAAAAAATACTTCTTTTTCTGGATTACGAACCTCCACAATCCAGGGCCCCATTAAAATTTTTGGGCAATCTATGGGGGCATGTTTAAGATCTGTTAATTTCACAAGATCTACAGCCTGTGGAGACAACTGATGCACAACCATTTTCTCTTGCATTGAAACTGCCAAAGCCGCGCAATTTACAAGCTCAAGCTCTGCCTCATGCCCAACTGGAGACTTGGTATATTGCATGGCCAAAGCCGCCGCTTTAAGACGAAGTGATGACGAATGATAAGGTCCCAATCCTCCACCTATGACAATTTCACGTAGTTCCACAATAAATTTACTTAATGAAACAAAACTCATTTTTCTAACCCTCCACTTCGATTAATGTTTTCATCTTCTTAAATACTTCAGCATCTAATATACCTACAATTTTAACCCTAAAATATTTACCTACTTCATGATTCCAAACAAATATCTCCTCTCCCAATAAAAAATGTTTCGTTTTATCGTAGGTAAAATCTCGATTTTTTACGTTTTTTTTACCGTCCCAAATTTCAAAGGGGCGTTCCCCTCGCCGAAATTCATGCTTCGACCCCTCTGGATGTTCTCCTATACTTTTTTTAGTATATTCAGGCAACTTATCTGCCCTGAAAATATACTTACCAATAGATAAAATATAAAACTTCTTACTTGTATAATCTTGAATAATATACTTTCTTAACATATT
>Ga0224723_1000789_pt1 | contig 20880 bp, 27 predicted proteins | sample Balambano_FR2_Me_FD_161647 | JGI IMG/M metagenome (GOLD analysis project Ga0224723, IMG submission 161647) | Freshwater sediment microbial communities from Lake Towuti, South Sulawesi, Indonesia - Balambano_FR2_MetaG | ecosystem: Environmental > Aquatic > Freshwater > Lake > Sediment | place... | reverse complement strand
GCCGCTCAACTTAGCCGTTAGACCGCCTGAGTTATCTGTTGGGACGTAGCGAAAGCTTATCTGTAAGATTAGATGCCTAAGTTCAGCGAGGTTTTTGATTGGGATTTAGTTGGGAGGGTTTGACAGGGAGCGATCGCATCCAGTTCAGTAGTACCCAGCGGGGTAATGGCGAGTTCAGATTGCTCCTTGTAAATTAGGGTAGACATCGATTTAGCTCAAGGCTATGTGGAGAAAGTAATCCCTAAACCAAACTGGAGTAGATGCACGAAGTTAGCAAAGTTGTGTTTCTAAATCACTATCATCAGAACCGGATTTTAGAGGAGATTCATGCCAGAGGATTTGAAAATTGGGGCATTCGTCTTCGGGGCAATTCTTGTATTGATTGCCCTTCTTGGGGGTAACTTCAAGCTTTTTGGGGCTGAGGTGGCAGCAACTATTTCTAATCGGTTCTTACGCTTTGTAGCATTCGCATTAGGCACGACTTTTTTGGTTGTAGCAATGCACTCACCGAATTCAGGAACTATATCAGTTGTTCCTATTACACCTTCGCCAGAGCCTACACAATCACCATCCAGTTCACCCTCTCCAGAACCTCCACAGCCAAGCCCTTCTCCTAGCTCACCACAAGCCAATTCTTCCTCTACCTGCGTTTTAACAATCAGTAACCCGTTGGTGCCACTAATGAGCGAACCTAAACGTCTTGGTAGACAGATTGCTAAAGCAAGACCTGGTGAATACACTTCATTGGGTCACAAGATAATTGATCGTGGTTTAGGAGAGGAAGGGTGGTTTCAAATCGAAGTGGAAGGTCGAAAAGGTTGGATAGTTGACGATACATGGACGATTGACAGGAAAAGCAGTTCATGTCCGTAATGCGTGACCTCAGGAAATAGACTATGGAGATCCTTCCCTTCATTATCATTGCTGTAGCTGGATTGCTGGTTGTAGGAATCTTTGTTCTAATCATAGTTTCCTTAATCACAACTTTCATACGCAATGCTTCCTCACCTCGTCTTGCCAGAGAAGCCCGCGTTGTTGGCAAGCGTTTGCACGTCTCAGGTGGGAAAAGTGGATCTTCTACCTATTACTATGCGACTTTTGAATTTCCTAATGGGAGCCGTGAGGAATTTGGCGTGGGTTCCAAAATTTATGCGATGTTGGCAGAAGGAGATTTTGGGACACTGCACTTTCAAGGGACTTATGTGTGGGAATTTAATCGACGAATTTGAAAAGCTCTCAGCATAAGTCGCTTAGCCAATCACGCATCATCCTTGAGTCCAAAGTATAATGAATGCAGCTCATTATCAAATTCCTAAATAGCCATGACACTTGAAAATCTTGAAGCTGAACTACTCTCGCTTCCGAGAGCCTCTCAAGCGACATTATTAGCTCGGCTCTTGGAGCATTTGGGTCGGAGCAATGAAATTGATCAAGAAGTTGCATCTGTCTGGGCTGAGGAAGCTGAGCGACGGGATCAAGCAATGGATGATGGGCAAACTGGAGTTCCTGCTCAACAAGTATTTCAGCGAGTTCGTGCGTCTTTGCAATGAAAAGCGTCGTATTTCACCCACTAGCGGAGCAAGAGTTACTTGATGCCGCGACCTATTACGAAGAGCAAAGAGTTGGGCTTGGGCTAGAGTACCTAGAAGAAGTAGAACATGCAGTCAACTTTCTTACACGCTATCCTGAAGCAGGTTCCAAAGTTCGAGGTTCTGTGCGTCGTCTAACTTTACCCAAATTCCCCTACTCTCTCTTGTATCGCTTGTTAGAAGATGGCCAGATTCGTGTTTTGGCAGTGGCTCACCACAAGCGTAGACCACAATACTGGCTTGATCGACAGTAGTTGGCGGAGGTCTAACAATTCTGTTGGAGCGGCGAATCAAGTTCCCTCGCTTCGTTTCGGGTTTATCTGTCGCCGCTCAACAGCACCGTTGGGCTGCTTAATCTCCCGGTGTTGACAGTACAGCTAGATTGTCTGTTTTGCCAGGTTAAGTTACCTCTGTGGAGCAATGGCAACTAGAATTCTAGGTGTTGGCGTTGTTTAGAGTACCCCCATGTCTCTCCAGGAAGTTAAAGAACAAGTTTTCAAGTTGTTGATAAGCGATCGATTAGCTCTGGTAAACCTCATTGTCGAATCACTTCAGAAGGAGCTTAACAGCCAGACAGTCCAAATAGAACCTATTGAACAACCATCTGTTTGTATTCCTAGTAGTTCTGTTCGGGGACGTTTACGTGCGGGACGAACAACTTTAATTAACCAAATGCGCGGATTCTTGAAAACAGACAAGCCTGCTCCTACAGATTCTGAAGTTCAGTCCATGTTAGAGGAACGGCTGGCAGAGAAATATTAGCAATGAGAGTTTAGTGGATACAAATATTATTCTGGATTTCCTCCCGGAAAGAGAGTCGTTTTTACATGATGCAGAAGCTTTATTTCAAGGGATAGCCTCTGGACAACTCATTGGTTATGCTACGGCGACAACGCTAACAGATATCTTTTACATTTCGACGCCCTCGCAGAGCGCGCCATCACCGCGATCATGGATTGGAACAACGCACCCGGACGAGCGCATGATGAGAATGGGCAATTAGGATCAACGCGCTTAAAACGCTGGGCGTGAATCAACAGCAAGCTGTGAAGGTGTTGGAAGAACATGCTGAAGAGGTGCAGCAGCAGCATGAACAGCATCAAATGGATGGGGAGAAACATAACCTCAGACACCGCAGAAAACGGGCCATCAATGAGGTGATTACTCTGTGAAAACTCGCTGTATGGAAGCAGTGAGGCTAAGCAAAGGGTTGAAGGCTAAAAGCTAGGGGACAAATAACGTGGAACGTTTATCGAAGAACGTAACACATAGCTCCGAGTTTATATCGTGACTTGCGCTGCTCTATACCAGCGCTGCGGTCAAATAGCGCCGGATCGATGCCAAATATCGTGATACGCGACAACAGTACCGAAGACCTATTGGTGAATAACTCTTCTCCTCTCATGAGTACTTTACAAAAATTAACTGCCACCTTGAGCAGCAGAATGCTATGGTCGTCTCTAAAGCTAATTGCGCGTTCTATTATTTGAATATTCTAGAACGATTCTAAATGCCTGACTAGCTCTCTTTGACTTCGATGTTGAGATGGCAGAAATCTCTAGTGAGATCTAAAGTGGTTAATTATCTCCCTGTTTTTGAACCTCATCAAGCTATTTATAATTCTACAAGCAATCTAATACATCAGAGGAAAACGGGAAGTGTAAGGTATTCCTTTTCGCTTACTCCTTTTACTGAGAGCGGCGATATTAATAACTATCTGGAATATTGTACTCATCTAACAGATTGTGGTCTCATTATGGAGGCTAAAATTAACGAGGAATTGTATCAAACCCAGAAGAATCTTGGAAAGATCTCTGATGTATCATCCAAGGTTTTTGGGTATGACAATCCAACCTCTAAGGGTATGAGCCACACTAGAAACAAAATCATATCTGAGAGCTGGAATCAAGCTTTACAAGCAGAAGATAGTTTATACATTCCGTATGAAGATATAAATTACTTCCTTTTAAGAACCCCTTTCTTGAGGGCAGCAACTCTTGAATTTGGTCTTAGCAATGGAACAGTCTTATCATTCTTGCCAAGTATTGTAAATGGTAGAGATTCGGGAGGCTTTTCTAGATTTAAGGATGTGGGAGAGGCCTTTGTTAATTTAGCCTCCTTCTTGAAGGAAGCGTCATCAAAAGAAGAAGTTGTATTTAAGCCCAAGTTTGGATTTGGGTTTTGGGTACAGTGGATATTGACAACTTTTATATGTGTAATTTTCAGTGCTACAGCATATTGGCTTTTGGAGAGCTACTCATATTCAACTGAAGAAGGCAGAACGCTATCAGAAGGTACAACGGGTCTTATATATATAATCTTACTCAGCGGCTCAATTGGTTTTGGACAGTGGTTAATGATTAGATCACGAGCATCTATAAATATTTGCTGGATAGTGGCTACAAGTGGAGCAACATTTTTAGCGATAATTTTAGCTCACATTACAAGTGTGTCTATAAATTCCGTGGCAGGTTTTGCGACATTTGGGACATCTTTGACAGTTGTAATGCTGTTGTTAATTCGTCGTTCTCTCAACAGATTCAATTCTTTCATTTAGCTCCAGCTTGTACATTTTGAGAAGATAAAAGCCAAATGTTGAAACAGTTAGAAACATTTGAGTAGGTTTTTGTGTAGTATCAGCAGCCCAACACTGCGTGGCAACGGACGAACAAAAGTTGCTTGTGGAGGCTCCAAGGTAATTTGCCGTCGCTGCACTTCACCGTTGGGCCGCTTAATTTGACAGTATACGCATTGATTATCTTTCACATTACTTAACCAGAACGAGACTCATTATGATACAAATTTGGTAGGTCATTACTGAGTAAGATATGTACTAAGGAGCAAGAGTAAAAAATGTATTTAAGCCAAGACTTTATCATTTCGGAGATTGAGGTTCTTGTCCCATTACATGCCGAATTACTTGGTGATGAAGGCTTACATTGGATTGTCAATGGGAACAACCAACCACAAAGTATTGAAGGAGGTTCCTCCATCGAACTTACTGAATCCTTTCGAGTTGGAATCGAAGCTTTTCACTACATACTTTTGTTGTCTGCGGTACTACTACACTTGCATGATTTAGCCCACCAAAATCATGAACAACCTGACATCAAAGCGATCAAGGTGAAGGTGGATGAGTTGATCAAAAGTTTGAATAATCGGTTTCCCGACCTTGAAGATGATAAAAAAGATGAAGTTATGATTCAACTCCAGCAAAAACTGGAGGAAATAAATCGGGAATAGAGTTACTTCCAGTATTATCTACTATGGAAGTTCTAATTGAAACTGTAATTACTTTACGAGTTGTTTGTCGTATTTTAGTAACAATGCCAACCGTTGTATTGGCAATAGTGCAACTTGTACTAAAACCGAACTGGTACAAATTTGCTATTTTAGTTTTGGCTATCTTGTCTGAGCTGCTACTGAGGAGATTAGGGTTATTCCAAGTATCAGTATCAAATTTTGTGGGCTTAGCCAGAACTTTTCAACAATCAGCGAGTAGCAGCACGTCATGGTTACTACAGAAAGTTGATACTAAGTCAGTTGTTTATCCTAATGCTCAAAAAGAATTGCAACGAAAACGACGATTTATATCGTCTGATCACGGATTATTAATACTATCTATATCAAATGGTTTTGGTGGAAAATTAGCATCCTATCGAGTGCTGTATGGCGACGATCTTGTTTCGGTAGTGCTATGTCCGTATAAAGAGCAAGAGATTTTACGAAAACCGATGATTCAGTTATTGTTGAATCACGAGGCTGGGCATACAGATATGATGATAAACATATGGTCAATTGCTGAGCAAGTTTATCGAAAGAGTCGATTATTTTTTTTCGTGTTAATCATAGCGAACCTGCCATCTCATATAACCTATAAAGTAGGGATTTTTATTCTCTTGCTAATCTTTGAATGGATGTGGAGACAACTACCTTCGTCAAAATTTGGTCGTGTACTGGATGAAATATCTGCTGATAACTTTGCCTTGCGACACTGTTCAAATCCTGAAGCAGTAAAGCGCTATAAAGCTTGGATTTTAACGAAAAGTGTAAAACCTCAACCTTGGGACGATGAGTTGTCAATGGAGCATAATACTTCACGTAGAGATGCTCTGCTACAGCAGATAGATTTATGGGAAAGAAATGAATTACATGAAGGGCTTTTAAATGAAGTAGTCAACCCTCATTTCAATCAAGCGATCATTTTGTTGATTTTGGAAGTTATAATTTCTCTGCTTGTGAACTTATCGCTAAATGTCACATTTTTATTATTCGCTTTTTTTATAGCTTTTACATTAATACTACTAACTATTAATGGAGTGAGGAACTCAATGCTACGGGCAATAGTGGAGAAGGAGATTCAAACAAGGATGACACCATGAGCTTACAATCTAAAATAAAAAGTAGAAACTGTTTTGGAAGATTTCACAAAATCTACTTTTTGAGTCATCGCTTCTCTATGAATCTATGTTGCACACAGCCCAACAACCGTGTTGCAGCGGACGGTATCAAGATCTTGGTGATGATATAAAGTCCATTTGCCGCCGCTGAACACGAACGTTAGACATCAGAGTCGAGACCCAGGTAACAACCGAAGATTGCTCTACGTAAAAAATTAGGGCGATAATAGATTTGATCGGCTTTAAATTAAAATTCAGCAGGATGTTAGGAAAAAAGCGCAAGCGTCGAACCCTGAGTTCTCTAATCTGGGAAACCATGCGTGAAGAATGGGGAATTTGGCTAGTAATTGCCATTCTTCTGCTAGCCACGTTTTTGTTCTCCGATCAACTTGCTGTTTGGCTAGAGAAATTAACATTTATAAAAGTTCTTGATTCTCTTGGCAAACTTGGTTTACTGATTGCCATAATCACTTTTTTCAGGGAAATTCCGAAATGGGAAGAAAGAACCCAAGCGGAAGCGCAGCGAAGACAGTTTGAGTACTGGAAGATCATTGATGCTGCCAAGGTCGCAAGAGAAGCATCACCTGATAAAGATAAACGATTTACAAGCCACGCATTGAGAATGGCGCTTGAAAATTTAGCTAAAGAGCGTGATTCAGATGGCAATCCAATCAAAATACGGAATATTGACCTTTCAGGAGTGAATTTAGAAGATGGAATTAACTTGGCTGGAGTTGATTTAAGCCTTTCCAAATTTAGATACGCTAATCTCAGTGGTATTGATTTGAGCCGTACAACTCTACACAGAGCTACTTTCGCGAGAGCACGAATCTTTGGAGCTAATTTTCATTGTGCAGATCTTGGCTCTGATCAATACAAAGCTACTTTTAAACAAGCTGTGTACGATGAAAGTACTGTTTTTCCAGGTAACTTCGAGCCAGAAAATGCAGGAGCGTTTAAGATTGCTCCTGGAGTGTCTCTTATAAAGGCTTCATTGGTAAAGGCTCTACTGTGGGATGCCAACTTGGAGAGAGCCGATTTAGACTCGGTTGATTTAGAAAGAGCTGCACTTGACGGAGCAAACTTTCAAGGATGCAATCTTCAGAGAGGCAATCTTCGAGGAGTGACAGCTAGAAACGCAAATTTTCAGAATGCTAATCTTGCAGATGCAAATTTTCAGGGCGCTAATCTTTTGGATGCAAATTTCGGCCATGCTAACCTCCAAAGAGTAAACTTTCAGAATGCAGAGTATATAGATGTTGAGCAGATTAAAGCTGTTCACAATTGGGAAACAGCAATATACGATGACGACTTTTGTAAAGAACTAGGATTACTCTTATGAAACTCGATCGCATCACCAGCAATCCTAATCGTATGAATGGACAGCCGTGCATTCGTAATCTTCGTCTTACCGTTCGTCGGGTCATTGAGCTACTAGCGACCTACCCTGAGCGAGAGGAAATGCGCCAAGAGTTTCCTGAATTGGAAGATGAAGATATTCGACAAGCCTTAATTTTTGCATCGTCATATTTGGACGATCGCATCATTGAACTACCTAATCGCTATGAAACTGTTGCTTGATCAGGGATTGCCACTCTCTGCGGCAGCGTTATTACGTGATGCAGGTGTTGACACTATTCATGTTGGTGAAATCGGAATGTCTGAAGCCGAAGATGCAGAAATCATCCAGAGAGCGAAAGAAGAAGAACGTGTTGTTGCTACGCTCGATGCAGATTTTCATACATTGCTAGCACTCGATGAAGCAGTTTCTCCCTCAGTCATTCGCATTCGGATTGAAAGACTACGTGCCCAAGCATTGATGGATCTGTTACTGATGGTAATTGCTGAGTGCGAAGAAGAGTTAGAACAAGGATCAGCCATCACGGTTGAGCCAAGCCGTATTCGCATCCGTCGTTTGCCGCTAGTGCCTGATGTCTAACAATTCAAATGCAGCGGACGGGCGAGAGATCTCGGTGCTGAGTTCGAGATTATCTGCCGCCGCTGATTTGAGCCGTTAGCTGGCTCCGCATCAAGTCCTTGCACTCGTCCTTGAAAGTTATCAGTCAGTGCAAAAACGTTTAGGAAGAGATCGATCAGAGTGCTGTTAGGAGGGCGATCGCAGCGATAGGTCAAGATCAATAAGGTGTTTGTCCAAACATTTATTCAATCCAGGAAATACATCATTAATGACCTTTGCAGAATCTCGCGGTGATACCGTTCCAGTTCAGCTTCCCAATGGGGCTGTCGTCAAAGTTGAAGTTGCCAGTACGGGGCGAGAGGATGTGGGGTTTGATGTGAAGCAGTTTCAGCCAGTTGCCGATGCGATTGAAGGGGTGGTGCAGATGATTGCGGCTCCGATTCAGAAGGTGAAGCCTAAGAAGGCGACTGTGAAGTTTGGCATGGAATTGGCAATCGAGTCGGGGCAACTGACGGCAGTGATTGTGAAAGGCTCTGGCAAAGGGAATTTAGAGATTACACTGGAGTGGGAAGCACCGACAAAGGAGTAAGCCTTGACCCCGTTAGAGGAACTGCTGCAAAAGTGTACGGTCAAGATCACCGTCCCTGATGGTTGGGGAACAGGCTTTTTTGTGGCTCCGGGGTTGATTCTCACCTGTGCCCATGTGGTGAGAAAAGCAGCTAATTTGCAGGTCACTGTTTTTTATCCAGCACAGCAACAGTCTTTGTCGGCGATCGTAAAGGCGAAAGCAGACGATGGTAAAACGCTTGACCTGGCTCTCGTTGAACTCTCTGAATCACTGCCTGACCATCCCTGCGTGCTCTTGGATGAAGAAGCGATCGATATTGAACAAAAGCTTTTCAGCTACGGATACTTGAAGTCCTACCCCAACGCAGCTCCAGTACTGGCGGTGCATGAAGGACTGACGGGAGACACACCACCCTTACTCAAACTTCAAGGCGCACAAATTGAGCCTGGGATCAGCGGCGCAGCATTGCTTAACCTCAATACGAATAAGGTTTGTGGCATGATTAAGGAAACTCGCAATCGCCTCTCTGATCTAGGCGGTAGTGCGATTCCAACGTGGGTGATCCTGGAGCAGTTCCCTGAATTGCGATCGCTTCAGCAGCAGTTTCACAAGAGCGATCTTCGTTGGAGTAGGCTATTACCAAATACAACTCAACAAACTGAGACAATCAAAACGGCGGATATTTTTAACTACAAAATTGGTATCTCCGAATTCTATGGGCGTTCGCAAGAACTTACCAAGCTAAAAAAATGGATTCTTGACGATCACTGCCGTCTAATTGGAATATATGGCTTAGGTGGAATTGGTAAAACTAGTTTGGTATTACGACTGAGCGAGCAAATTGGTGAGAAGTTTAAATATGTAAAATTCTTCTCTCTTAAAGATGCTCCACCTCTTGAAAAACTTGAAGAAGCTGTGCGATCTTTTCTTCCAAGACTAGTAGAAACAAAATCAGAATTATTGAGAGGTAGGAATGAGTGCGTCACTGATCTAATGAAATACCTACAAGATCATCGCTACCTTCTTATCCTTGACAACGCGGAATCTATTTTTCAAGAAGGCAAAACAGGAGTCTATCGGAGAGGCTATGAAGACTATGAAGAATTATTCAAGCATATGAATAATTTTTCTCATCAAAGCTGTGTAATTTTAACTAGCCGAGAGCTTCCAAAAGAAATTGCTATTGGGGGAGAGAAAGTAAAATCCTTGAAACTAGAGGGGTTAAGTGTCAAAGACTGTAAAGCAATTGTACAGGCTAAAGGTATTCTTAGAGGAAGCAACAAAGACTGGGAGACATTAATCAAGCATTTTAATTATAATGCTCAATCTCTCATGATTGTTGCGGCAACTATTCGGGAATTGTTTTGTAACAGTGTTTCCAGATTTTTAAAGCAGAAATTTATACCCAATGATTTGAAAGAAATATTTAACCAACAATTTGATCGAATTCCAAAAAACGAAAAGATATTAATGTATTGGTTGGCAATTAGTCGAGAAAATACTTCTTCTGAGCAACTACGAAAAGATGTTTTAGATTGCATTACAAACTCAGAAATTAAATCGGCGTTGTTAGGCTTAATACGCCGATCTTTAATTGAGATACACTCACGGGAATTTACTCAACAGTCCGTTATCATGGAGTATACAACCGAAAGGTTTATAGAGCAGATTTGCAAGGAGCTTGAAACTAGGGAGTTCGATTTCCTCAATAGCAACGCTTTAATTCAAGCAACAGCAAAAGATTATGTGAGAGAAGCTCAAATACGTTTGATTCTTAAGCCTATATCAAATAGACTAACCGGTCAGAACAGACATTTGGCAAATTCACTGCTATTGGAAGCATTAAAGGGTCTACGTAAAACATTTAGAAACTATGCCGGGTATGCGGCAGGAAATCTTCTGAATCTTCTCTGTCAGTCTAATATACTGGAGAAAAATGATTACGACTTTTCTCTCTTGACGATTCGTCAAGGTTATTTAAGAGATTTCAATTTACAAAATGTTAATTTTACTAATTCTGATTTTAGAAATTGTCTATTTACTGAAACGTTTGGTGTCATTGTATCTATGGCGCTTAATCCTGATAAGAAGCTCCTGTGTGTCGGCACTGGCAACGGAGAAATTCGCTTATGGGACATCAAAAGCAGGGAGCCTTTCAAAACCTATAGAGGAAGTACCCATTGGATTCAAACAGTTACCTTTAGTCCTAATGGAAAGATTCTTGCTAGCGGTGGAGACAAACAATTTATTGAGGTTTGGGAAGGAATTCAAGAATCTCCAACCAAATATTTGGAAGGGCACACTGATTGGATTCAAACGCTTGCTTTCAGTCCAGACGGAAAAATGCTTGCCAGCGGCAGTAGTGATCGAACTATCCGATTGTGGAATGTATCTAATTGGCAATGTTTTGAAAAACCCCTTAAAGGGCATCACGGGTGGGTTAAATCGATTGCCTTCAGCCCGGATGGTCAGTTTTTAGCAAGTGGTAGTAGTGACAAAACTATTCGACTCTGGAATTTAACAAGCAAAGAATGTATACACATATTTGAGGGACATAGTGATGAAATTGAATCAATCGCCTTCAGTTCAGATGGCAATTTTGTGGCAAGTGGTGGTAACGATAAGACTATTCGACTTTGGAATCTAAAAACAAAGAAGTGCTTACATATTTTTGAACATGATGATTGGATTCTAGCGGTTGCTTTCAGTCTGGATAACCGAATTCTAGCTAGTAGTAGCGAAAATGTTCAACTCTGGGATCTTAACAATAAATGTAAACTGTATTCTCTAGAAGGGCATTCTGCATGGTTAAGAAGCATCGTCTTTAATCCAAGTAAGAAAGAATTGATTAGTGGTGGAAGCGATCGAAGTATTCGATTTTGGGATATCGACAATATTTATAGTCGCCCCCCTCAATGTTCTTATGTCCTACAAGGACATAATGAGTGGATTGGAGCAATAACTTTCACTCCGGATGGAGAGACTTTAATCAGTGGTGGTAGTGACCAGCGTATTCGTACATGGAATTGGAGAGATGAAAAGTGCTTATCGGAATTAGATAAGGAACATACCTCTTGGATTGAATGCATTGCTGTCAATCCAAAAGGCAATATTTTAGCGAGTGGTAGCAGCGATCAAACTATCAAACTTTGGGACTTGGATGCAAAATACTGCTTTGCTTCTTTGAAGGGACACATTACCACAATTCGTTCTGTTGCATTCAGTCCAGATGGAAACATATTGGCTAGTAGTAGTGACGATAAGACCATTCGACTTTGGGACTTAAACACTAAAAAGTGTTTACATGTCCTCAATGAAGGTAATGATTGGATTCAATGCATCGTTTTTAGTCCGGATGGAAAAACTTTAGCTAGTGGATGTGGTAGTACTATTCGTCTTTGGAACTTGACTACAAAGGAAGTGATTTTTGAGTTTCGAGGACATTTAGATCGAATCTGGACAATGGTTTTTAGTTCCACTGAAAAATTCCTAATCAGTGGCAGTGACGATAAAACAATTCGACTTTGGGATCTTAAAGCTGGACGATGCCTTTACCCTTTGGAAGGTCATACTGACTGCGTCCGCACTATCGCTATAACTCAAGATGGACGAACGTTAGCTAGTGGCAGTAGCGATAAAACTGTTCGACTTTGGGACTTGCGGAAAAGGAATCTTATTTGCACTATTTCACAATTTGACGAAAAAGTTCGCTCTTTAGCCTTTAGCCCAAATGGGCAAATCTTAGCCAGTGGGGCAGGGCAAAAAATTAAAATTTGGAATATTCAGACAAGAGAAACTCTAGGTGAGTTGAGCATATCCAGTCCTTATAAGGGTATGCGAATAACTGGTGCTCGGGGACTAGAAGAAACGCGACACTCATTAATAGCTCTAGGAGCTATCTCAGAAATTCAAAATGAAGATGAGAGGGCTGTAACTCACCCACCAACAAATGTTTTTAATATCAAAACATTCTACGCACCCGGTGCTGCGATTAACCTGGGTGGCACAATTCAGGGCAATCAGATCGGGTCACAGCCCCATCCGCCAGAATCTTAAAATATAGAGTGACTGCGTGAGGAAAACCTGATACCCATTACTTTTCCACCTCAACCTGCTTAGAGCAACCCTCTGAACCAAAGGAATTTTAACAATGAAAGCAATTGAAACCACCGCTACCCTCACAGAAAATGGGCAACTTACCCTCGATGAGCCACTGACGCTTGGCATTAACAGCCGAGTTCGCGTGATTGTACTCATCACTGAAACCGAAGATGACCCAGACGATACCCCGATCGCAGACATTCGGGAAGGACTCTATCAAGGCTGGCAAGATGTCTTAGCCGGAAGAACCAAACCCGTCTCCCAACTTTGGGAGGGTATGGATGTCGATTAACTCACCCATTCAAGTTACAGTCAGCGATCGCTTTGCCACTGAAATACGCCAACTTGCAAAACGCTATCGCCGTATCCGTTTAGATATTCAACCTATTATCGACCAACTAGAAGCAGGTGAGTTGCCCGGAGATCAAATTCCTGGCATGGACTACACTCTCTTCAAAGTGAGAGTCAGAAACAGTGACGCTCAAAGAGGTAAAAGCGGTGGCTATCGCATCATCTACTACTTAAAAACAGTAACCCAAATTCTACTCGTCACGATATATTCCAAATCAGACAAATCCGATATCACCGCTGCCGAAGTCCAAGAAATTGTCACCCGTGCTGAAACTGAATTCAGTGATCCAAAAAATGTAGAAAATCACGATGAGTAACAACTTCAACATCCAAAACTTCAACGCAAACAATGCTGCGATTAATCTAGGCGGCACGATCGAGGGCGATCAGGTTGGGACACAAAATTATTATGCCACCGACCCGGAGGTACAAAGGGCGATCGCCGATCTGCAAGCCCTCCTCACTCAACTTCAGATGCAACATCCCCAGATCACTACCGAAACAGAAGCCCTAGCGATCCTTGATGCCGAATTCACCGAACTCAAGCAGTCCCCGACCAGCAAGCTAGCCACCCTCCGCCAACAACTCCTCAACCCAGAGCGCCATGCTCAAGCCATCAAAGCCACCCTGGGCGAAATCGCCAAACACTACCTGGAAGAAAGCATTTGGGCAAAGGCGACCCTGACCTATCTTGATAAGATGAGCGAATCCCCCAATCAAAGAGCCTAAATCATGCAAATCACCATTCCCTCAAACGTTAAGACCTAAATGTAAACCAGAGCAATCAGCAAGGAAAAGCCAGCTAACAAGTCGTTGGAGCCGACCGCCGAGAGGCTATCTGTGAGTGTTAGAGGTTATCTGCGGCGGCTCAACTTGGTCGTTAGACCTACATCTGAGCCTTAAAATTTTGTAATATAAATTGCTGTCAGATTTATTCGGCAACCATGGAATTTTAGTATTGACTATGGCCAAAAGAAAACCTAAACCGGGTAGATGCGTTCATTGCCTAAAGACATTCGATAATTTAACTTGGGACCATGTATTTCCAGAAGCCTGGTATCCATCTACAACAAAACCTAATCAATACAAGTGGCAAATTCCAAGTTGTGAGAATTGCAACAAAGAATATGGTGTTTTAGAAAATGACTTGCTGACCCGCCTGTCAATCTGCTTGGAACCTTCAGATCCTGCATGTGCGGGAATCTTTGATAAAGGAATTCGAGCGCTTGATCCTGAATGTGCAAAGAAGGAAAAAGATAAAAAATTCAGACAGGCAAAAAGAGAAAAGATCCTACGTGAGCTTTGGGTTGGTGCAGCCATACCACAAAAATATCTCTATCCAGGGTTTGGTCTATACGCTCAACTTCCCATACAGGAACAGGTAGCAATTCCAATAAGTTCAGATTCGGTAAAGAAATTAACTGAGAAAATCGTTAGAGGTATTTTTTATATTGAAGATAAGATTTTCATTGAACCTCCCTATAGAATAGAAAGTTTTGTTCTAAATGATCAAGACGCTCAACCGATTTTAGATAATATAAAGAATTTCGGTTCTTTTTATGCGAGAGAGCCTGGAATTACTGTTTGCCGGGCAGTGATTCCAGAAGATCAGAAAAGCTCATTGTTTGCTATTGAAATATGGAGAATTTTTAAGGTGTATGCAACTGTTATAGATATGGAGAATTAATGTTATGGAAGAAGAATTTCAATACACTCTAAATAATCTATGGAGAGTGAGAAGACTTGTAGATCTTTCAAAAGAAATTGAGTCTCCTGAAGAAACGAGAGATGATCTGCTAGGATCTGCCATTGTATTTTTGCATGCAACATTAGAAGAGTTTCTTCGAGGTGTTGCACTTAGAGAATGGTTCAAACTTGACAGCCAGGAGCTTAAAACTGCTCTTAGAAAGTATTCAAGGCTTAACAATAGAAATATAAAAATTTCTCTTATTGATTTGGTTGAGCAACGCGAAGATCCTATAGAAACTTTAATACATCAAGAGGTAGAGTCTTTTCTTTGTCAAGATATAAGCTTTAATTCACTTGATGAAGTAGAGAAGTTTTTGGATTTAATAAAGGTACCTGTCGATGAAATTAAGAGCGAGATTGGACAAGAGCATTTCGATAATATTCAATCATTGATTCGGAAGCGCCATTTTGTTGCACATCAAGCAGACTGTAGTCAACTTGATTATGATCAGATACTTGTCTGGGGCAAATCATTGCTGATTTTTCTTGCCCAACTGGCGAAATATCTTAGCTTAAATGTGGAATATGGAAAAGAACTAAACAAAATATCTTTTAAGAGAGAACAAAATACTTGACTGCGCATTTTGAAAGAACAACTTAGAATATTGAACTACTCACAGTTTTAGTAATTTCTATATTTTTAATTATGAAGGAATCGGTTTATATAGAAACCAGCATTTTGGGTTATCTCACAGCCAGGTCAACTAAAAACTTAATATTGGCTGCAAATATGGAAATCACCAAGGATTGGTGGGAATTACGCCGAAACGCTTTCATTCTCTACACATCAGAGGCTGTTTTAGACGAAGTGATGCGGGGAGATCCTGAAATCGCGGCTCAACGTCTAGAAATACTGCGTAGTTTTCCCCTTCTGGCCTTGGATCAGAATGTACAAGGCTTGGCAGCACAGTTTTTAGCCAGAAGCAATTTGCCGCCCAAGGCTGAGGTAGATGCTATCCACATTGCTGCTGCAACGGTTCACGGCATGGATTATTTGCTAACGTGGAACTGTAGGCATATTGCAAATGCTCAAATTCAAGGGAAATTGGCAGAAATTAGTCTTGATTGTGGCTATGTGCTTCCAGTCCTCTGCACACCAAATGAACTGATGGGAGATTAGGCGATGTGGAAAGATGAAATTGTGGAAGAAATTCATCGTATTCGTGAAGAATATGTCAAATCATTCAACTACGACTTGAATGCAATATTTGCAGACCTACGCAAAAAGCAGGAAGAGAGTGGCAGAGAGGTTGTAACTTTATCGCGCAAGCCCGGTCTAACAACACGTTGGAGCGGGCGGGCAAGAGAAGTCGGTGATGAAGCAAAGGAATCTAGCCGCCGCTCAACTTAGCCGTTAGACCACCAGCTCAATATGACTCCACGTGACTACAATTCCCTGGTTCGCCTGTATCAACAACAATCGGAACTGATTGCGTCATTTCCTAAGGCACGCTCAGAGTTAATCGACTTCCACTACAAGGATCGACTCGACAGCTATTTGGAGGCAATCGATGGTTTCAATGGCAGAAAGCTCTTCCTTGCAGCAGATTCATCACACGAAGCTGCTTCATTAATCCGTCGATCGCTACTTTTGTCTGACCTTATCGTGTTTAGTGTCGACAGTTTCATTGGCCATCCCGCACTTGCGTTGGTTCCGATTTCGGATGAACTCGCCAGCCCGATACTTGGTGCCTCGGCCATGCTCGATCCAGCTACGGGCGACTATACGTTCGCGCCAGCCGCCGTTTTCATGACTGGAATAGGCTTGTCGATGATCTCGGCTGCCGAATCAAGTGAGAAAATACAAGTTCTTGGGACATCATGGTCGGCTTCGGGTACGAACGGTTGGGAACGGACGATGTTTGCTCGGCTTGCTGATGAAATGAAAGATGTTCGTGGAACTCCTTGCCATGTCGCTGGCGGGCTAATTCATATACAGTTACCGAAAGATGAAACCCTGCTTGACGCCGCCGCGCCTCTCATGAAAATGGGCCGCGTAGTATACGCTCCTTTCATAATTGGTAATGTTGCATCGCAACCGCCAGAACAACTGCTGGTCAAAGCTGGTATGATCGGGAGCACATTGGCTACGCCCACACCTCCTACGCATTCGTTGGCGAATATTGAACAGGTATTGCTTCGACTTGAAATACCATATCTCGAGAATTTGCCGTTGAGCACAATCGCTAAGGTGATCGCTGATGAGGCAGAGTCGATTCAATCGTTCAGACGTCAATTTGACCGTTTGTTGGAAGATCTCACTCAAGCGAAAGATGACCTTGAGTCCAGCAAGCGTATAACCAAGTTTAGGCGAGACCTGCTTGAGGACGAACTCGACAAGGTGCGTAGTGCGCTATCGCGAGTTGCGTCTATGAACTCAGTAATCCGATCTGGTGCTTACATAGGAGTGACGTCACTTACAGTAGCGGCTACACAAGGGCTAAGCCTTCCCTCACTCATCACAGGATTGTCCGGTACGGCCGCTGCATCGCTAGTTGCGTGGTATCCGCTCGTACCTTGATGGATGTGACGCTCGGCGGTCTCCAGCTCATGTATTATGGCGATTCGAGCGGCTGGCCTCATAAAACGGCAAGCACCTGACACGAGCGGGATAACAATGCGGTCAACCAGAGCAGCGGTTCTCGCGTGTTCTGAATTCTTAGCGAGATCGCCTATCGCGTAGGGTGTTGCAACGCACCTTCTCAGCCTTCTGTTTCAACCCGTCAATCCAGTTCATTAGGACGATCAATCGTCTAGATTAAAATAAGAAGGCAACCTTTGAAATGAGGTCAAGCTAATGACAGTTCGACAACCTCGCTATAGCAAAGAGGAATTCGCTCGACGTGGCAATGAGATCTATGAATTTCAGGTTCGCCCTCAAGTTGAGGAAGGCAACCACGGCAAGATTGTTGCGATCGACATTGAAACCGGGGCATTTGAAGTAGCTGATACGCCGATGGTGGCAGTTGATCGACTTTATGAACGTGAACCCGATGCTCAACCCTGGGTGATTCGGATTGGACATCGAGCAGTCTTCCGTTTTGGCAGCCGCAGTCTAAGGAAGCTCGTATGATGTTTGGCGTGGTCAATAATAATTGTGAAGCAATCATCAAAGTTGCGGTGGGTCGTATCGATTCACCCAAAATAACTGTTGATGCGGTCATTGATACAGGATTTACCAGCTTTTTGTCTCTACCACTTTCCATCATCACAGATCTTGGCTTGCTTTGGCACTACCGCGATGTTGGTACGTTAGGTGACGGGAGCGAGGTCGTTTTTGAAATATACAAGGCTTCTGTGATCTGGGATGGTCAAAATCAAATTGTTGATGTGGCGGCTTCTGATGCAGATCCGTTAGTGGGAATGAGTTTGCTGTATGGTTTTAAGCTTCAGATTGAAGCAGTTGAAGGTGGTCGCGTTACAATCGAGGCTTTGAAGTAGAGCAAGATCACTGGTGAGGCACGGTCTAACAATTCAAATGCAGCGGACGGTTGAAAGTCGCTGGAGGGGAATCCAAGGTTAACTGCCGCCGCTGATTTGAAGCGTTAGGTGTCACTAAGGTAACGAGAATCACTAATGACAGAGATAAAAGGTCAGATTGTCGCAATGGGAGGGGGTGGGTTTTCAATGGAACCCGACAATCCTTTGCTAGATGATTTCATCTTGTCTTTGGCGTCAAAAACTCCAGCCAAAATTTGTTTCATTCCAACGGCTAGTGCGGACTCTCCTCAGTATTTGGTGAAGTTCTACCGTGCCTTTAGCGGTCGGGCGATTGCCACCGACCTAACCCTTTTTGATCCTTCGGCAGTGCCCAGACGTCCATCGCTAACGTCACAGATCACCAGCTTCGTAGCCGAGCAGGATATTTTTTATGTGGGCGGTGGAAACACCGCTAACTTGCTCGCTATGTGGCGAACGCACGGAGTAGATAGTGTGCTTCGTGAAGCGTGGTGTGCCGGGAAGATTTTATGTGGCATCAGCGCTGGAATGATTTGTTGGTTCCGCGATGGGTTAACGGACTCCTTTGGAGGGCTTGCGCCGCTTGGAGATGGGCTAGGCTTCATAGAGGCAAGTGCTTGTCCACACTATGACGGCGAGCCTGATCGACCTGCTGCCTATCGTCAGGCAATTTCAAATGGAATGGTGGGTGGCTATGCTACTGATGATGGGGCAGCCCTTCATTTTCGAGGTACCGAATTGGTCGAGGTGGTAACTTCGAGAGAAAATGCATCGGCATATCGTGTGGAGTTGATAGATGGTCGAGTGACAGCAACAAAGTTAGCCACTCGTTTTCTTGGTGAGCCGTAACTTGCAGAGGGCGAGTGTCGCCTAACAACCCCGCTGCACCGGAACGTATAAGATTGGTTGGTTGAGTTGCAAAGATTGTCTGTGTCCGGTGAGCGGGAACGTTATGCCGATTCGATTGAGTTAGCGCATAATTGATGAGCCGCGCATTTGTCTCTGAGGTAGAGCATGAACACAGGAGAATTTCTAAGGCGTTATGAAGAAGGCGAAAGAGATTTCTCCGGGATCAATCTCAGTGGAGTTGACGCAACTTTTGAAACTTTGGTCAACATCAACTTATCAGGGACAAATTTAAGAAAAGCTAGATTAAGTGCGACTAATCTAGAGGGAGCAAATTTACAGAACGCAGACCTTAGAGATGCAGATTTGAGTGCTGATTGTCATGGTCATAACATCGATTTTTCTGGTGCTAATTTCAGAGAAAGTGGTTTATACGAAGGATTCATAGAAAAAGCCAACTTTAGCAAAGCGGATTTTATGGCGCGCGCTTCTCTCAATACATCATGACGGAATGCAACTTCAGTAGCGCAAATTTTAGCAATGCTTGGATTAGCGAAACTGACTTTGCTGGATCAGACTTTACAGGCGCTAATTTTGATCAAGCTGCAATTGCAGCAGGATTTGAGAACGCGAATCTCACAGCCGCAAGCTTTAGAAACGCTGTTTTCTTTTATTCTCCTAAACACCTTGTTTTGACAGGCGCTTCTACTGGTGATGCAGATTTTACAGGAGCAGTGTTTTTTGTTCACCGAGTAGTTGATCCTTCAGAGCTAGAAGATGGAGGGTTTGATGGTGCTATCTCTATTAGTTCTGGAGCAGATCTAGCAGAATTGGATTTAGGCTCGTATAGCCCTTTAGCTGTCGAAGAGATGCAACGTTCTTTCAAAGTAAGACCGTGATTGTTCATCAAAATTTAGATCTGATCAAGATTAAATTGGTATCATAGGCCGTACAATTTTACTACTTCTATGTACGATGATACTTGTCGCTTCCTCGCTGAACACTTCTCCGCCGACTTTGCCAGTTGGCTGATGGGAGAAGCGGTCACCCTGACAGAACTCAAACCCTCAGAACTCTCCCTTGATCCGATTCGAGCCGATGCGATGATTCTGCTCCAATCCGAGGACTCCATCCTGCACATTGAGTTCCAAACGTTGCCCAAGGAAGAGATCCCGTTTCGGATGTTGGATTATCGGGTGCGAGGAAAGCGACGCTACAAAGATAAAATGATGTACCAAGTGGTGATTTATCTGAAGCCGACGACCTCTCCACTTGTCTATGAGACAGCCTATGAGATGGAACGCACTCGCCACGAATTTGACGTGATGCGGTTGTGGGAACAACCCACCTCAGTCTTTTTGCAGTATCCGGGTCTGCTACCGTTTGCAGCATTGGGTCAGACAGCAAATCCCGCAGAGACATTACGCCAAGCGACAGAAGTTGTGGATCGGATTGAAGACACCGCAACCCAAGCGAACCTGATGGCAGCTTCAGCAATTTTAGCTGGGTTAAGATTAGACCAGGATGTGATTTACAGTTTAGTACGGAGAGACATCATGCAAGAATCTGTGATTTATCGTTCCATCCAGGAAGAAACGGAAGCGAGAGCAAAACGCACGATCGCGCTCAATCTACTACGAGGAGGTGTGGATATTAACCTGGTTGCTTCTTCGACAGAGTTGTCGATCGAAGAAGTTCGACAACTTCAGCAACAACTCGACGGCTCCGCACAAAGCTGAAGTTGATCGATATCCGGGGAGTTGATCATAAAAAACGGCATAACAACCCCAATGCAGCGGACGAGCAAAGTCTTCGCGCGTCGTTTCAAGTTCTCTCGTCGCCGCTGATTGGGAACGTTAGACCGCCAGCCTCAAATCTCCGTCATACGAGGAGCAAACT
>Ga0224723_1000788_pt1 | contig 20901 bp, 17 predicted proteins | sample Balambano_FR2_Me_FD_161647 | JGI IMG/M metagenome (GOLD analysis project Ga0224723, IMG submission 161647) | Freshwater sediment microbial communities from Lake Towuti, South Sulawesi, Indonesia - Balambano_FR2_MetaG | ecosystem: Environmental > Aquatic > Freshwater > Lake > Sediment | place... | reverse complement strand
TCCCTTGTCCGTTGATGGTTCTGGCATTCCGGGAGACGCTTCTGACTTTTCTCAATGTCGGCAGTATTCTATGACATCTAAAAAGTGCTGGAGCCTGGGCGCGATTCAGGCTGCATCAAGAGTAGCCTCAATTTCAAATGGATAAAGTCGAGATAAGAAGCTCCAGCTTCTTTCAATTCTGAGGAAAGGAAGCTGGAGCTTCCAAGCTGCATTCTCAAGCTGGAGCTTGGGAACGAGTAGACGAACGAGCAGGGACAGGGTTGCTTCAGGTTGATTCTTGAGAATTGCTGGGAGGAGTGGCAACTGCGCCTTTAGCCTTTTCCCGTTCTTCCTTCTTCTTTCGATCTGCCTTCAGAATGTCTTCCATCACAATCTGTGCCTGAGCAATTTTTTCTAAATTGCTGCGGTAAAGCTCCAGATCTTTCTGCACTTTTTCATCCGGCAAGTTTAATGCAGCATCAATCTGCTGAAGCGCATCATTACGACGCTTTTCATCCTTAACGAGGTCAGCATCTACTAGCTCTAGCAAGGTATACAGACCGATGGCGAACAGGCGGCTGTATTTGAATTTAGGGTTTTGGGCGATCGCCTGAAACTGTCCCGTTAGCCCACCTGCCTCTGAGATTTCAGACTGTTTAAGCTGACCCATCAGGTTATCTAATGACAAGCCAGACACCTCTGACCGCAACCACTCAAAATCTTGCCGATAGGTTTGCGGATCATTGCTGATAGACTGGCAAAGCGCATTAAAAATAGAAACTTTGTCATTTTCAGGTCGGTAGCCCTGCATGAATCGCTCAAACGCAGTAACTACACCCAGCGCGTAGATGGGATCGTAGCGAAAATCCGCATTGACGGAAAGCAAATGCATTTCTACCATCAACTCCTCTACAACTCGGCGGTAAATAGAGTTAATTGGGCGGGTGTGGGTGCTGTAGAAAGCTCGCTTGGTATCGGAGACAGTGCGGACGTTATTCACAAGAAATTCTAAAGATAACTTGATCTCATTGTCTCGCGTAGCGGCTAGTTTGCCAAGCAATGTTTAAGTGAATGCTCAGACAAAAGCTATTTTCAAGAATACTGCTAAATCAGCTAGCAACGCCGCGAGGAGCGCCTTCTAGCGCTTCTGACTCGGTGTCAAAAATTTCAAATACCGAATCCATCATCGTCACCTCAAAGACGAGTTTGGCTTCAGGATGAACGCTACAAATACGAAAGCTACCTTTCACTTTGTCGGCATCACGCATTCCAGCAACGAGAGAAGTCAAGCCCGAACTGTCAATAAAGTTAACTTGACTCAAATTCACGACCACGTGCGGACTCAACCTGGAAATACATTCCTGTAGCTTGAGCCGAAATTGCCACGCCGTTGTAATGTCCAACCGTCCCGTTGGGGTGAGAACGATGATCGTCTTGCCGTCCTGGGTGGTGTGTGTTGTCTGCTCCACGTGAATTATTGCCCTCTTCTTAGGAATTGCAGTATGCAGGTTCTTGGGTAATTTAAGCCTCAAAAAGCCTCAAAGCAAGATTTAGAGATATGCACGACTCAAGCGATCGCTCCCAGAATACCAGTTCCGAAACCGTATCCAGAGAGGGTAGACACACCTAGCCTCGTCTGTCACAGAACTGTGTCTATTCTAATCAAGTCTGATTAAGCGGTTATGATCGCGTGCTTTCGTTAGATCAACAACGTTTAAGCCAAGATTGGCTGCATGACCGCCTTAGCTTACCCATTCCTATGAGTTGCCTATCCTGTTCAGTTCTACTGGTGATAGCTACAAAATCATTTAGGATTGCGGATTAAATAACCTGTGGGGTGGGTGCCTTACCCGCCCGGCCGGGCAAGATGCCCATTCCACAAAATGTACAGTTTATTTAATTTCCAATCCTTACTGAACATTGGGCGACCAGCCAGCCCAATCCTGCGGCTTGAGGAATCTTTCGTAAAGCTCTGCTTCTGGCGTGTTCGGTTCTGGCTGATAGCTATATTCCCAGCGCACCATTGGTGGTAAGGACATGAGAATAGACTCGGTGCGACCGTTAGTCTGTAGCCCAAAAATCGTGCCCCGGTCGTAAATCAGGTTGAATTCGACATAGCGACCGCGACGATAAAGCTGGAACTGGCGTTGGCGATCGCCATATTCCATCCCCTGTCGCCGCTCCACAATGGGAATGTAAGCAGGTAAGAAGGAGTTACCACAATCCTGCACAAAGGCGAATAATTGCTCCCAGTTGCGCGGCTCTATTGCTCCTAATGCGTTGCTGTAGGCTGCTGCTTGCCCGTTTGAATTAGGTCCGTGATACAGCGTGCCCCGCCCATCCTGATAGTCAAAAAAGATGCCTCCAACCCCTCGCGTTTCCTGACGGTGCTTCAGATAAAAATACTCATCACACCAACGCTTGAAGGTCGGATAATACTCTGAATGATGCTGATCGCAAGCCCGCTTCATCGTCTGATGAAAATGAGCCGCATCTTCCGCAAAGGGGTAGTAAGGGGTCAGATCAACGCCGCCACCAAACCACCAAACCGGACCTGCCTCAAAATAGCGATAGTTGAGGTGAACCGTTGGAATGTAAGGGTTGCGCGGATGCAGCACCATTGAAGTGCCCATTGCATAGAAGCTGTGCCCTGCCGCCTCTGGACGCTGCACCAAAATGGAGGGCGGCAAGTCTTTCCCCCAAACCTCCGAAAAGCCAACACCACCCTGCTCAAACACCCTGCCCACCTTCATCACGCGGGAACGACCACCGCCACCTTCCTCTCGTTCCCAGGCATCTTCTTGAAAGGTGCCTTTGCCGTCTACGGCTTCTAATTTTTGGCAAATCTGATCTTGCAGATTTCGTAAAAATTGGCTGACTCGCTGTCTGGAGTCGGAGGGGGGCACAAAGCTAGAGGTCTTGATTTCAGTGGTGTAATTTGTCATAGCCCTACTTTAAATCGTCTATGCCCACTTGAATATTTGAATGGGGCGAAAAGGATAAATGTCTACGCTAGTAACAACAACTGGAGTTGCCACAGTTTGATCTAGAGTATCTTGAATTTCGCTTGATCAAGCGCTCCTTCTGTGAACGTAAACAAACCTTAAAACAGCAAAAGTTTGAGATACAGCACTCGTTACCAAGCTCCTACACTCGTTGCCAAGCTCCAGCTTGACAATGCAAGAGAGGAGGCTCCGGCTTCCTCTTGACAATCGCTCTGTCTACTTGCTCAGGCAATCTGGAAGCTGGGGGACTTCAAGCTTTTGGTTCGGTTCCCTCCTTTTAAGGAGGGTTAGGGAGGATCAAGTCTTGAAGCCTGTTTCAGCTTCTTCAAATTTATTTACAAATAGTCTCTAAAACAGTAGGTTTGAGGCAAGCTGGATCTGTTCAAGCGGAGCAATAGAGCGAGGCAACATCGGTAGCTTGACGAAAGTTAAGCGATCGCCCCTCCCCTCAAACCCCTCAACCGCAATTTCTTCCCCCGTTTGATAACAGTTGTGAACGATGTAGCGCTGATAAACTCCCAGTTTGTTTAGAGCTTGGGTGAGCCGTTGTGCTTCAGAGGCGATCGCTGACTGCGCCTGAAGTACACCAATAAATTCAGTGTATTCAGGATTTTTTAGTCGTTTTTGTGCTCGCATGACCCGCTGACGGAGCGATCGCAACTTTCCCATGAATTCTGTGCGGCCCACCACGTCTTGATATTTGAGCCACAGACGAAAGATCCAGGCAAGCCAGTCTGCCATTGCCGTTGGCATTTCTAGAAAGCGCAATAGATGACCCGTCGGTGCGGTATCTAGAACAATCAGATCTTGTGCCTTTTGCTCCAGCAGTTCCATCACAGTCACGAGGGACAGCATTTCATCAATTCCGGGTAACGCCTGTGAAACAATCTGCCGCCATGCCTGCGGCCCATAGGCAATCTTCAGGTCATCGTCGCCCGTCTCGCCGCTCATCATGTCGGCGAGTTCCCACAGGTAATCTGCTCGAAACTGTTCTAAAACCTCTGCTGCATCAACTTCCTGCCCGCTGAGGCGGGCAGTCAAGGTTGTGGGCTGATGCCCTAACTGCACGCCTAACGCATCTCCTAACGAGTGCGCGGGGTCAATCGAAACCACTCGAATTTTGTGGTCAGGGTGTCGCTCAGCCATTGCCCAGGCGATCGCCACTGCCACCGTTGTTTTTCCCACCCCGCCTTTGCCACCGACCAAAATTAACTGCCGTCCTTCTGCCAAAAAATCACTGAAACCAGGTGGAATTTTCTCAGGCAGAGGTCTGGGTTCAGCCACACGAGCGTATTTGAACTCCTGCGGATGGAACTCCCGGATCTGAACCATCAGCCGATCTAGAGCGGCTGTGCCAACGGGTTCTTCAGCTTGCTGAGGCGCTGTGAATATAGGATGCTGGGCGATCGCCTGAAATTTTCCTAAAATCAATTGCTGCTCATCGTAGCGATCGCTCTCATCAGACTCCGACAGAATGTGATTTACAAATAGCCCACCGATCGGAATTTGCAGCTTTTCTAGCGCTGTCAGAAATCGCCGAGTTTCTAGAAAGCTCATCGGTTGAGCGATCGCCACCACCAGACAAGCCGTCTGCTGCTGATCCTGTAAGAGCTGTCGCCCTGCCGCCAAATCAGCCTTCATCTCTGCCAAAAACGCATCCGCTCCATCGGGTACATACTTTCCCGCAAACGTCTGACTCATGACGCGATGCTTTTCCTGAAATAAATCCATCGCTTCCAGAAAACTATCCAAAAAGTCCATTAGCTCAAACAGGTTCAGCGTATGCCCACTGGGAGCCATATCCACCACAATTCGATCGGCAATTTGCTCTCGCAGGAGCCGCTGAATCTCTAAAATGCCCATTAGTTCATCCAGTCCGGGCCAGCTTAAATCCCAAATGGGGCTGAGGTCTTCGCCCTGCACAAAGCTGCCCCGCTCTACCAAAAGCTCTAGAACTTTGCCATAGTCTGCTTTGAACTGTTGCAATAGGGCTTGAGAATCTAGCGCTCTCACCTGGAGATTGGATAAATTAGGGAGCGATTCCTTCGGAGTTGCGCTTTGCGCTAATCGCGGCACATCTTCAACGGGAGACAGCAAAACATCCGCCAGCGAATGAGCTGGGTCAGTCGAAATCAACAGAATTTGCTCATCAGGAAACTGCCGTGCCCAGCGACGGGCAAACCCACAGGAAAGCGTCGTCTTACCCACCCCACCCTTACCGCTAAACATTGCCAACCGCAGCCCGTCGTACTGATGCATTCCTTTTACCTGAAGCCTGCATCGTTAAAGTGCCCAATCGTTTGGGATGACTAAACCATTGGGATCAGTCAGGAAAACAGAGAGGAACTGATGAGCGACTTCTTTAAGGGATTTGAGCAGCTTCTGGAACTTGCTAAAGCTCTAGAAGAAAAAATAGACCAGGGCGAACTGAAAGCGGATGTGCAAATTAACTCCCGCAGTCTCAGCAGCATTCCGCGTCAGGGCAATATTCCCAGAAGCGGAGTTGGCGTAAACCCGTCTGTAAGTCAAACCTCTTCCACTCAGGCAGACGAGGTCATTGTTACGCCGCCAGCTCCTCAATCTTCCGCCGCTACAGGTTCTCTCCGAGATGTAGGTGGACTCTCTGAAGTGCTGCAAGACCTGCGGGAGCTGGTCGAAATTCCCCTAAAGCGCCCTGACCTGCTGGCAAAACTAGGGTTAGAGCCGACCCGAGGCGTATTACTGGTTGGGCCTCCGGGTACGGGCAAAACCCTGACCGCCCGCGCCTTAGCAGAAGATTTGGGTGTCAACTACATCGCCATCGTTGGCCCCGAGGTCATCGGCAAATACTACGGAGAAGCCGAAGCCCGTCTCAGAGGAATTTTTGAGAAAGCTGCCCGTTCCTCTCCCTGCCTGGTTTTCATTGACGAAATCGACAGCCTTGCACCCGATCGCAGCAAGGTCGAAGGGGAAGTAGAAAAGCGTCTGGTTGCTCAACTGCTAGGACTGATGGACGGATTTGCCCAGGCGAAAGGAGTGATTGTCCTTGCCGCGACCAACCGCCCGGATCACCTCGATCCGGCACTGCGTCGTCCAGGGCGATTTGACCGAGAAGTGCAGTTTCGGGTACCCAGTCGAGAAGGTCGATTGGAAATTCTAACCATTCTGACTCGTGCAATGCCTTTGGATGAGTCGGTGGATTTGGGGGCGATCGCCGATCTCTCGGTTGGGCTAGTCGGGGCTGACCTCAAAGCCGTTTGCCAAAAAGCCGCTTACACTGCCCTGCGTCGCCAGGTCCCCTCTCTCGAAGCCCCAATTCCAGAGACAATGACCCTCAATCAGCAGGATTTGCTTCAGGCAATCAAGCAGGTGAAACCGTCGGTATTGCGCTCTGTTCAGGTCGAGTCTCCTGAAATTTCCTGGGAGCAAATTGGCGGGTTGGAATCCATTAAGCAAACGCTGCAAGAAGCCGTCGAAGGAGCGCTACTCTACCCCGAACTCTATCAGCAGACGGGCGCACAAGCCCCACGTGGAATTTTGCTGTGGGGGCCTCCGGGCACGGGCAAAACGCTTCTCGCCAAAGCCGTTGCCTCTCAAGCCAGAGCTAACTTTATTGCCGTCAACGGGCCAGAATTGCTCAGCCGCTGGGTCGGTGCCGCAGAGCAGGCAGTCCGCGAACTGTTTACCAAAGCCAGACAAGCTGCGCCCTGTGTCGTGTTTGTGGATGAAATTGACACGCTGGCTCCAGCACGGGGCAGTTATGCAGGCAATTCGGGGGTGAGCGATCGCGTCGTCGGGCAACTGCTCACCGAACTAGACGGCTTACAGGACTGCCCAAACGTGCTGCTGGTCGGCGCAACTAACCGTCCTGAAGCCCTTGACCCTGCCCTCTTGAGAGCCGGACGGCTAGATTTGCAGCTTAAAGTAGATTTACCCAATCAGGAGAGCCGCCTTGATATTTTGCGAGTGCATAATGGCGATCGCCCCCTCACCGACATAAACCTCACCACCTGGGCTAGTCAAACTGAAGGCTGGAACGGGGCAGACCTAGCGCTGCTGAGCAATCAAGCTGCCCTGGAAGCGATTCGTCGCTATCGCGCCCAGGGATTCAGCGACCCAAGCCAAATTCAAATTACCGCTAACGACTTTGCCGCTGCCTACCAGCTACTCTCTAGCCAGCGCCAGTCTGAGTAACGCTCACTCTACTGGAGTTGAAGCCGTGCCCTCTGGGGTCGCTTGAGGTAAATTGGTGACAGCGTAGGGGCGAATTCTAGCCTGTTGGGAGTCGAGCAGAGTCAGGCGAACTGATTCTGGCATAGTCACTGTCAGACGGTCATTAGGGGCAAGGTTTTCAGTTTCAGCGGCGATCGCAGCAGGTTCTAAAACCTGAGCCACGGCAGTTTGCTGCTGCAACTGCTGAGTTGAAGAAACCAAGCCGCTCAGACCATCCACTAAGTCACGAATGTTTTGGCGAAATTCCGGATCGCCCGTCAACTCGTCCAGGTCAGCCGTAATCTTCTGAGCATTTTGAAACGTGGCCCGAGCAGAATCTAGCGTCTGCTGTAGCAGCAAAATATTGTCAGAATCGCCGACTGCACCAGTCAAATCTCGCAAGTTAGCCGAAGCCTCAGCCGCATTAGCAGAAAGGACTTCTAGATTCTCAAGCAACTCGCTCTCCTCAATTGCGGGAGCAAGCTGACTGACAGCAAGCTCAAGTTGACTACTAGCCTGATTCAAATTGCCCAGGGTACTGACCAAAACGGAGCGGTTATCTGTCAGCAAGCCATTGACCTGAGCAGCCGTTAAACCAATCTGATTTGCCGCTTGCCCCACTGAGGTTGCCGAAGCTGAAGCTGAGGTGGTGAGTCGATTTAAGTCTCGCTCAACCGAACGGGTCAGCCCTGAAACTTGGCGAGTTAGAACTGCTACCCCCGCAGCCGCGTCTGAGGTGTTGCGGGTTAAGGTACGAATTTCGCCAAAAAATACGGGGTCAGTAATTAGATTAGTTAACTCGACCGTAGAGCGAATTAACGCCTCAAAGCTGACACCAACGTTTCCTTGAAGGCGATCGCCATCACAAATAATCACCGTGTTGTCACAATCGGCATCCAGTGGGTTCGTTGCAACTACGGCGGCTGAAGGCTCTTCAAAGGGGGTCATGTCAATCGAGGTTTCACCAATTAAGCCTGATTGATTTGCCTCAATCAGCACGTCACTGGGAATTAGCAGACTGGCAGGTGTAATTTCAATTGTTACTGCAACCGCATTGGGTCCAGGCTGAATCGATAGAATTTTGCCAACCACTACGCCGCGATAGCGAACGGGCGCACCTGCCTGCATTCCAACCACGTTGGGAAACTCTACTATCGCCTGATAGCTACGGCTTCCTGGGTTTAAGCCACGAATCCAAAGTGCCAATAGCCCAAACAGCCCTAACCCCACCAGAATCAACAACCCGACGGAGCCTTCTCGTATCGTTCGCGATCGCATGATTTCTCCTCAAAACGATTTGCGGCATTGCCAATCTGACATGAATTTGCAGATAAAGATTCCACCTACCTGGTCAAATTCGTCTGTGTAGCAGTGCCCAACTTGTAATCCACAAACAAACGCCAGAATAAACGCTCATAACAGATTAACCGACTTCCTTAACCGACTACCTGAATTGGGCCGTGTATGCTGCCACTAAAAAATTGCCGCACCAGCGGTTGATCAGTGGAGTCAATTGCATCAACGGTTCCCTCCCACTGCACCTTGCCCTTGTAAAGAAATACAATCCGGTCAGCCGTGCGCCGAATCGTACTGTCTTGGTGCGTCACCATCACGTAAGTGCTGCATCCGCCTGCCTTAGATTGAAGATCGCGAATCAGGTCTTCAATGACCGTCGAAGCGATCGGGTCAAGTCCGGCGGTTGGTTCGTCATAAAGCAAAACTTCCGGTGTATCTGAGGGCTTGTCTGGGTTAGACATAATTGCCCGAGCAAAGCTAACCCGCTTTCGCATTCCACCCGAAAGCTCAGCAGGGTAGCGGTTGCCAATTCCGGGTAAGCCCACCATCTCTAGCTTCTGGTTAACTAGTTCTTGAATGTGGCGGGACGGTAGCCTGGAATGTTGATACAGCAGGAAACCCACATTTTCATCTACAGTCAGCGAGTCAAACAGGGCCGCTTGCTGAAATACCATGCCAATTCCAATCGGGTCTTGAGCATCATCAACCAGCCCTTCTCGTCGCTGCCCTTGAACAAAAACTTCGCCCGAATCGGGAGCTAGCAGCCCAGCCATAATTCGTAAAATCGTAGATTTTCCTGTACCAGAGGGTCCAATTATAGCCAGAGCTTCACCCCGATAAATGGTTAGATCAACCTGATCCAAGACTACGTTATTACCGAAAGACTTACTGACTCCCTTCAGTTCAATTAACGGCTCAGCCATAGCGTGTGAGAGGCAGGTCAAGGGAACTTAAAGAAAATTAGACTCTAGACCTTAAACTGTGAACCTTGGCCCAATCAAAGTCCAGAGTCTAGCGTCCAGCTTGCACAAGTGGCACATATTTTAAAGACGAATCGAATCAAGCAATGTACTCTAATCGATTCTGAACGTCTGCGACTAACTCTGATGCCCGCCTACTAGAGGCTTACTCTCAAAGCAAGCCTTGTTAGAAGATTATGGCTTTGAAATCTTTATTCTGAGAACGGTGTATCTAACTTAACGTAAAGGACTTGATATCTGCCTTGACTCTAGCAGATGAGCTATACCAGCATAGGGGCATCAATTGAGAGATTTGGTCGGCTTTCCTAACCTTGCCCGTGATCAGCAATGTCATTCGGTCTACTGAAACAAGCTCTAAAGGCGATCAGGTATGAATCGCGTCACCGCACTCCTGTGAAAGTCAGTCGATGGTTTTTGTGGCTAGCACCAGGGCTATTTGTCAAGCGATGGTTGCTGGTTAGTGCCAGCGGGGTTTTGCTGACAGGATTGGGCTTAGCCATCTGGACGAACCGGACTCCCGTATTCTACATTGGGCGATTTATTTCAGATTTTCTAGAAACTGTCACTAATATTTTTCCAAGCTATGTCAGTGGACCGATCGCAGTCGCAATAGGAATTTTGTTTATCTTCTTGGGGCAAACGCGCAGCCTGGGATCAATCACTCAGGTGCTAATGCCAGAAGGAGATGAGGAACTGATTGACGTACTCATGACCCATCGGCGGTTGAACCGAGGTCCCAGAATTGTAGTGCTAGGCGGCGGCACTGGGTTGTCTAACCTGCTGCGGGGGCTGAAAATTTACAGTGCTAACATTACGGCGATTGTGACGGTTGCAGATGATGGCGGGTCGTCGGGACGGCTAAGACGAGAAATTGGTGTGCTGCCACCGGGAGATATTCGCAACTGTTTAGCAGCCCTGGCAGATGAAGAAAAACTGTTGACTGAGCTATTTCAGTATCGGTTTCAAGCAGGAGATGGACTGACGGGACATAGCTTTGGCAATCTGTTTCTGACGGTGATGAGTGAGGTGACGGGCGATTTGGAAAGAGCGATCGCCGCCAGCTCTAAAGTGCTAGCCGTGCGAGGGCAAGTGCTTCCGGCAACCCTATCTGATGTGCGGCTGTGGGCCGAGCTATCTGACGGTCGGCGGATTGAAGGCGAGTCTCATATTACTGAGGCTCAAGGCAAGATTGTTAAAATTGGCTGCACTCCCTGCAATCCGCCTGCCCTACCCAAAGCGCTGCAAGCAATTCGGGAGGCAGACTATATCATCATGGGTCCAGGCAGCCTTTACACCAGCATCATTCCAAACCTGCTGGTGCCTGAAATTGCAGAGGCGATCGCCCAGCGCCAGGTTCCCCGTGTCTACGTCTGCAACATCATGACCGAAGTAGGAGAAACCCAGGGCTATACTGTTTCCGACCACATTCGCACCATCGATACCGCTGCGGGACATCAGCTTTTTGATGCAGTCGTTGTGCAAAAGAAAACGCCCTCTGCCCAATCCCTGATTCGCTATGCCCAGGAAGGCTCTCATCCTGTGTTTCTAGACCGGGAGGCAGTGATGCAGTTAGGTCGCCGCGTTGTAATTGCCAATGTGATGAAAGAAGATGAACTGACGGGACAGGTTCGGCACGATTCTGAACGGCTAGCCAAAATCTTGCTGCGCTGGTATAGCCGAGTTCATGAACTATAGTGCATATTTTAGGACGCGGTTTTGCGGGAAAACTCCTGTGCGGGAGATTCAAAACATCTTCACCAGGGCGCGTAGCGCTACATCCTACAAATGTGGGTTGTGGAGGTGATTGGGAGGACTGGTAGGTGGCTCTGAGTCTGGATTTGGAGCTGAGGATGAATCTGAAACAGCGTTGTGGTGGCGATCGCGAAGAGATTGAGCTTTTATCTGCAAATCCTGAAAAAAGTCTGTATCTACAATCTCCTGTACCCGCTTCTGACGTTTTGCCTGATCAATCTCAATCCGCAACTCTGCGACCTGCTGTTTTAGAGTTTCCTCTCGCTGCCGCACTTTGCTAACCATGATCTCAAATACTTCGGCTAGCGTAGTGATCTCATCGCGAAATCGCTTCTCTCTCAAAAGGGAAGATAGGCTTTGAGTATAGTCTCCCTCCCCAATCTGCTCAGCGGTATGAGTAAGTTTGACAATTGGCTGCGTTAGGATGCGAGACACAACCCAGACCAGGATAAACAGAGTTCCGTAGGTCATTGTAAAGGCGAGCAGAATGCTGCTGCGAATCTGGTGCTGTACTTGCAGGACATAATCTGCCCGAAAATCAACTCCCAGTGCCCCAACTCGCTCGCCTCTTGCATCGGTCAAAGGAATGGCACCCGATACCCAGATGCCCCACTCGTCTGTGAACGGATCGGTATCAAAAATTTCGGTCGCTAGCCCTCGTATTAGAATCCCTCCTTCAGGTTCCTGATAGGGTTCTAAAAACTTTGCGCCGTCAATTCTTTGATTAACGGCACTGCCACTACCGATAAACAAGATTTTGTTGGGCGTTGAGGTAGCTGTGTAGGTGTAAATGTAGGCGCGGGGTTCAATGGTTTCTATCTGCGCTAACCAGTTTACGTGTTCCCAATAGCGCGGATCGTCACTATAACCATCTGCTCTGGGTGTACCCTGATCCATGAGAGCCGCAAAGTCGTCTGTGTCTGTACCATTGGCAGCAGCCTCCATTGTAGTTTCTAAATCTTCTCGAATTTGTTCAAGTGCAAAGCTGGTCGCAAATTGATAAAACCAATAGTAGGCACCTGCAAAGACAAGACTGAAGACTAGCGTAAAACCTGTCAGAACTTTAAGTTGCAGACCAATGAAATGAAGTTTTTGAGATTTTAGTTTTGCGGTGTCCACGTTTCCTGATTTATGGTAGATCTCTCAGTTTTTTGAATGGCAACTCTCAAAAATTCAGTCTCAAAGATTCAGCTTGTCTAAAATGGCTTTGCCTCGCTGCCGCCTTTTTAATCGCCAGTTAAAAAGGCTTTGCTCGTAAACAGTTCGCATTTTGAAAATGGCGGCGATCGCCACTCCACAAGCAATTAGTCCAATACATAAATAAACATAAAAATAAGTCGAAATATTAAATTGGGTTCCAAACAGCACAACTACACCTGTAGTCAAACAGCCAATAACAGTACCTATTGCAAACAGATAGCTATCCATAAACATACTGACTCTGCCCCGACGCTCTTCTGGCACAAGCGCTTGAAAGGACTTGCGGGCAGATTCATCAATTGTAGATTGAGTGAGTTTAGATAAAGAAAAACCACCGACTCCTCCCACAATTCCAGGAAAGATAATCATGGATAAAGTGCCAAACAGTTGAGCCAGCGGCAGCGCTATAAACGCATTTTTCAAACCTGTTATCTTAATGAAAAAGCTTGTAAAAAAGCATTGAATACCGAACGCCGTGAGGGTGAGTCCTAAACGATACAAGCTGTAAAATTGCTGGTAGCCTTCAGCAGTTTTAAAGACTTGATTGGAGACAACCAAAAAGTGAAATTCAAACACAGTCAGACAAACATTAATTGCCAAAATTGCGATTGTCAAGTAACGGAAGGAAGAGACTTCTCGAACAAAGCTCCAGGCTTCTGTTAAGGCGGCGATCGCCGACTCTTGTTTCTGAGTAATTTGTCTAAATTTTATACCTTTCAACCTGGTTTGAATTAACAGGAAGGCAGCTAAATAAACCAGTGCGTTCAAACTGAGTAATTCTTCTGGCTTTAGCTGAAGTTGAAAGAGGAGGGTGGGGGCGATCGCCGCTAATCCCAACCCCAAAATCTGTCCGATAAAGCTACCTGTAGCAATCAGCGGAAATAAACGCTTGGTTTGCGCCATGTCAAACAGATCGTTTGCCAGAATCCAAAACATCAGCGGAAAGAAAAGCAACTGCTGTTCAGCTAGCAAATAGAGCAGCGAATAGTTGAGCCAACCTGGTGCTTGAAGGCTAAACAACACCCTCAAAACCACCAGCATTAGCACATAGCCACAGCTCATCCAGCCCATCAAATTGACGCGGTTGAACCGATCGACGATCAGAGATTGCAAACCTGTAATCAGAATTGTGAGCAGCATATCTACCAGCCAAACCACCAGGATTTGGTTGACTCCAACGCTGCTCAAAAAACCGCTTACTGCAACCACATCAGACACCTGACAGGCCAAAGCATTACTCAACAGCAGCAGCCAAAGCGTTACGACAAGGTATGTCTCTTCTTTCCTCACGCAGCAGCACAGCCTACTAAATGTAGGAGAATTGCCTTTTGCACGTGTACCCGGTTCTGGGCTTGCTGCAATAGTCTGGACTGTATTCCATCTGCGGCTGCGTCAGAAATTTCCTGCCCTCGGTTGGCTGGCATACAGTGCATGATAAGAGCTTTAGGTGCGTGAGCCATTAAGCTTTCGTTTACCTGATAAGGACTAAAGAGCTGTAATCGACGAGTTGCTTCTGCATCGCTTACCTTCTCCCACATCCCCATACCCTCCCAAGAGTCAGTGTAGATTACGTCTACTTCCTGAACTGCTTCGGTAGGGTTTGAGACACACTGAACGACTTGTTCTCCTGCGATCGCCCGTGCCATGTCGAGCGTTTCTGCTTCCATCCAAAAGCCTTCGGGACTACTGAGAATAAGCTGAAAGCCAAACTTGACCGCTGCAAACAGCAGGGAACGGGCCGTATCCTGATTGCTGGAACCCAAGTAAACCACCTTCAGCCCTGCCAACTGCCCTAACTCTTCTTGAATCGTCAGTGCATCAGCCATTGCCTGACAGGGGTGGTTATGTTTCGTCAGCGCATTGATCACAGGAACAGGCGACCAGGTAGCCATTTCCAGCAGATTGATATGGTCGCTAACTCGCGCTGCAATGCTGTGAACATATTCACCCAAAACCCTCACTACATCGGCAATTGATTCGCGATCGCCCATGTCTACATCGTCCTTGCAAAGATAGAGCGCGTGTCCACCCAACTGCTGGATAGCGATCTCAAAACTGACACGGGTTCGCAGAGATGGTTTTTGGAAAACCAATGCCAAAGTCTTACCACGCATCACGGGAGGATGTCCTATGCTGAAGTGTTCTCGTTTGAGAAAAGTGGCTTTGTCTAGCAATTCCTCCAAGTCGGGGGTAGACCAGTCCATCAAACTCAGAAAGTGTTTTACCATTGCGGATCTCCAGTTCAAGACCAAGCTGCCACCCTCGACTTTCCACGCAGCAAGTCACGGTTTGAAAATTTCATTTCTGGAGTGAAAAATCGCTACGAAATGAAATTTAGAGAACCAGATTAAATTTCTGGGTTAATTCGAGGGGGCTACTCAGGGGGGATGTCTCCTAAGGCTTCCCAAATGTGGTTGGGGAGTAACCGCTGTTTTTCTGAATTAAGTTGAGGTTGGTAATATTCGTCATCTGCAACCTGGCTGAATTGCAGTAGTCCTTGCTCTACCAGTTTTTCCAGGATTTTCTCAATGGTCGCTTTGCTTTGTCCGGTATGGCTAACACAGTCTGATAGGGTTGCTTTCCCCCGACGGATGATCCAATTCATTAGCTGTCGCTCAATGTCGGGCAACAGCAGCAGGTCAAACATTGAAATGCCAGGCTCGGAGGTGTGGGCGGGGGTCGGTGCAGTGAGCCGAGCTTGCATCGCATCTGCGCGTCTGGTTACGCCAATGTTGGTAATCTGCTTGGCGATCGCTCGAACAACTCGACTTAAGGAATGGTCGGGATATCGCAGGCAAAAGATGTCATTGCTGGCTAAGGTCAGCAATTCTTGAGAAAACGGTAAAACGCCTGCTACCGGATGGCCATAAGCTGCTTCAAGCTGCTGTTTAACTTCGTCCTGCAAATATTCAGGCAAAACCTGACTGGCAACCAGCAAAATCTTGGGAACCCCTAGCTTGCGAGCTACATCCAGCGTCAGAGCAATGCCCTGAAAGTTTTGCTGATCCAAACACAGCACTAGCACCAACACGTCGGAAAGGGCGATCGCCAGCAGTGTATCTTCGCTCAAGCCAGGATTGGTGTCAATCAGCAAATAGTCAAGCTCAAGGCGGCGGCTTAGCTCAAATAGCCCCTGACTCAAAGTGCTGGTATCGTAACCTTCTCTCAGCAGTTGAGCCATTTCACTGATTTTGATGTTAGAGGGAGTTAAGCAAGTGCCTCTCCCCATGACGGCCAGTTCTCCCTGGTCAATCTTGAGCAGAGGGTTAAAGGAATGGGCTGTCGGTTGAATTTCTGTGTCGCTCCAGAGATAGTAGTTAAGGACGCGATCTGCCTGGTCTTCATCTAACCCAAACAGCGTATGAACTCCAGATGCCTGCACGTCTGTATCGATGATGCCAACTCGCTGTCCTTGTTGTGCGATGCTGACTGCTAGGTTGGCAGCCAGGTTAGATTTACCTGTGCCGTGACGAAAGGAATGAACAGAAACAATTTTGGGCATTGCAGACCTTGAAATTAGGCAAGCCGCGAAGTTTGTAGCAGAAACAACACAGATCTAAGCTGTAACGAGATTATTCCCCAGTCTAACGTGACAAATTAACGTGTTTTGTGCAGTGTACTGCTTTGATGGCGCTGCTCGAATGAGGTTTTTAGAGAAACTCTAGAGGGTTAACGGGTTCGCCGTTTTGCCGGACTTCAAAATGCAGGTGCGGGCCAGTCGAGAATCCGGTGGAGCCAACAGCGGCGATCGCCTGTCCTTGCTGCACCGTCTGACCTTCGGCGACATAGAGTTCGCTGGCGTGGCCATAAAGCGTAGTTAAGCTACCGCCGTGACTAACTACTACAGCATTGCCATAGCCGCCATACCAGCCTGAAAAAATGACCACGCCTGCATCAGCAGCTTGAATTGTGCTACCGTGACCCGCTCCAAAGTCAACTCCGGCGTGAAAGCGGCGGTAGCCCAGAATCGGGTGAATGCGCCAGCCAAAGTTGCTAGTGACAATGCCAACCAGTGGATAGATAAACTGCCCGGTTCCCCGAATGACTGGTCCTGGAATGGAAAGTCTCTGCCGAATCATCACAGCGATCGTGGCGGAGTCTCGTTCTAGCTGAGCTTCTGCCTCTTCCAGGGCGTTGCGATCTTGACGCAGACGACCAATCAGGTCTTGTTGAATTTTTGCCTGGGCTTCAAACTGAGCTTTTTGAGCGAGAAGCTGTTGGGTCATCAGGGCGATGTCGTTTTTTTGGCGCTCAATCGTGCGTTTGCGCTGATTCAGGTCGTTAAATTGAGCTTGTAGGTCAGCCAGAATTTTGCGATCAGCTTGATAGACGAGCTTGAGCTGACGGCGGCGATCGAGAAATTCGTTGAGATTATTGCTTTGCAGCAAGACTGCCCAACCCTGTCCGCCCTGCTGCCGCTGCAAGAAACGGAGTCGGGCGACGGTGCCAACTTGCTTGTCTTGAAAGCCTTTTTCGGCGATCGCCAATTCTGCCTGCAATTTCTTCAGGTTCTCCGTTGCGGCTCTAATTTTTGCTTCGTTTTGCTGAATCTGGGCAGCGGTAGCGCGAATAGTATTTTGTAAACCACCCAGCCGATCTTGAGCCGATTGCTCCAGGTTTTGTAGGCGATCGCGCTCCCTCTGTAGATCACCCCGCTCTTGCTCAATCTGCTGTTGCTGCTGTTGCAGGGTTTCTACTGACCCAGCCTGAGCCAGCGGCTGTGCTGACAGAGCATAAGCCAATGAGGTTGAGCCGATTGCCAGAAACAGACATAGCCCAAGCGCTACCTTTAAAGTGAATTGACGCAACCTGAGTTGACTCAGTGGTTTAACCATGTCCTGAAACTGTTACCTTATCCTCTTAGGCTGAGGGCGATCGCACCAAACGCCAGCAAAATTGCACCCGAAATTCTGTTTAACTACAGATTGCATCCGCAGTTGCAGCCCCCAAACCTGACAAAAAGCCAGAAGCAATTCCCTCGGTTAAGGTGCGGCGTATGCATAGTACACCAATTGGCCCCACAGGTGCAGCGATCGAGAAGCCAAGGATCAGTCCTCGCCCTAAAAATCCAATATCCATGCCTTGAAGTCTCCCTGATAATGCAATATTCACCTGTGGAGGCGGTAAGGAGTCACCTTTTTCGGAGAAACGCGAATCGGTAAGGCTAACTATTTTTTGGGGTTAAAGGGGAGAGCGTCTGACCAGGGTACTTTTTTGATCAGGAAAGTAGCAGGCAGCACATAGGGGCGATCGCCTTTCCCTTCTCCCAGCGGGGCAGTCATCTTCACAACTAGCCTCAGCGAAAAAGAAATATCTATTCTTTTCTCCATGAAGTCGGCGTAGAGCTGCTTCATTTGCTCTCCTCGCTTGGTCGGTTTCTTGCTATCTGCCTCAATCTTCAAAATATCAATGATCGGAGAAGCAGATTCAAGGCTACCATCGATGTTCATTTTGAGAGTATCTTCAGCCGTAAAGTCTTCTTTCAAGGTTTTGCCAGGTGGCACAATGCTGAGAATCTGAGGCTCAGAAAGATTGAAGCGCTTGCCTGGGTTGAGGCGAATAACTCGGCGTGACCTTCCCTCAAAATCTGTTAACGAACTGTGATCCCAATCTACTTCAAAAGATTTATCGGCAGACTTATTTTCTAGAGACAGCGATAGCTTTTTGGGCTGCTCCTCAAATTTATAGCGATCTTCAAATCTGAAATTGAGACTAATTAAATCCTTTAAATCTTGCTCCTCTAACACCTGATCTAGTTCATTGCGATCGAAATGAACGGTCGTTTGGTCATCCAATGTGTTGATCGCCTGATACAGCACATACACAACCGTGATGATGTAGACCGTCAAGATAAGTAAGTCCAGGTCAGTCATAGCTTTGTAAGAAAAGCGAGTGAAGCAGACACGAGCAGCGATCGCAGCCCAGAGATTTCTTCAGTATCAGGGATTTGAGGATCTTTGAGCGTCTTCCCGATTTCTTCCCGATTTTCTCCCTAATTCTTTACGTCAGTGATGTAGCTTAGCACCCATCACTTATACGCACATCTGAGTCTGTCGTTAGCATAGCCGTCCCTTTTCAAGAGAGGAAACCGTGAGTAACAGAAAGCTTCTACACCTATCTCGCCGCCAGGTCATTCGGGGCTTGCTGGCCACGACAGCCTTTGGCATCACCGCTCGTTTTGGCACCGGGTGCAGCTCCGCCGATGGAGGGGGCGGTGCCGCAGAAATTACCATTGGCTTCATTTATGTTGGCCCTAAAGATGACTATGGCTACAACCAGGCTCATGCAGAAGGGGCGGCTGGGGTTGTCGAGAGTTTTGAATGGGTCAAGATTGTCGAAGAAGCCAGCGTTCCAGAAACCACTGCGGTTGAGGAATCGATGCGAAGCATGATCGACATTGATGGCGCAAGCGTTCTCTTCCCCACCTCCTTTGGCTACTTTGACCCTCACATTTTGAAGCTGGCAGAAGAATATCCTGACGTGCAGTTCTTCCACTGCGGCGGACTTTATCAGGAAGGAACCCATCCAGCGAATGTTGCCAGCTACTTTGGCTATATCGACGAGGCACAGTACATCGCCGGGATTGTCGCAGCCCACACCTCCAAAACCGGAAAGCTAGGATTTATCGGTGCAAAGCCGATTCCTCAAGTTCTCAGAAACATCAACAGCTTCACGCTAGGTGCCCGCAGCATCAAACCAGAGATTACGACTCAGGCTGTTTTCACAGGAGATTGGGCACTGCCTGTCAAGGAAGCGGAAGCCGCAAACAGCATGGCTGACCAGGGAATTGATGTTCTCACCTGCCATGTAGATAGTCCCAAAGTGGTAATGGAAACGGCAGAAAAGCGGGGCATTTTTGCTTCTGGTTATCACGCTGACCAGACGGCTCTAGCACCTAAGGGCTATCTCACGGGCGCTGAGTGGGACTGGACGAGCGTTTACTCCAAAATTGCCGAAGATATTCGCGCTGGCAAAACGTTGATGGATGGCAGCATTCCCCATGTTCTGCGGGGCGGTTTGGCGGAAGGATTTTGGAAGCTTTCGGACTACGGCCCCACAGTGAGTGAGCAGGCAAAGCAGGATGCTGAAGCCGCCAAAGCCGCCTTTATGGACGGCAGTTTGGTGATTTACAACGGCGAAATCAAAGACAACACAGGCGCAGTGGTGGTCGAGGCGGGTCAATCATTGAAGCAGCAAGACCCTGTGCTAGAGCAGATGAATTATCTGGTCGAAGGTGTGATTGGCAGCGTTGCCAGCTAGTCAACGCCAGGACTTTTATTGCTGGTAGGTGGTAGGTAGGGATGTTTCTACCCTATGTGCCATGTATTACCTGCCCCTTCATCCCTCATCCTTCATCCCTCATCCTTCATCCTTCATCCCTCACCCCTCATCCCTTTCCCATGCTCACTCATCGTAAAACCCTGGAGTCTATTTGCATTCCCATTGGCGCTCTAGTCTTTTCACTTATCCTGTTTGGCGCATTTTGTGCGGCAGCGGGGGCAAATCCTTTTGGCGTATATGCCTCCATTTGGAAGGCGGCGTTTGGCAGTTGGAGTACGTTTCAAAATACGCTGATCCGGGCTTCTCCGTTGATGCTGAGTGCATTGTGTACAGCGCTTCCTGCCCGTTTAGGGTTGGTGATTATTGGCAATGAAGGCGCATTAGTGGTCGGTGGTTTGGGTGCAGTCGCGGCGGGTCTGGCGTTATCTACCGCTCCGCCTACGGTTGTGCAAATCGGTATGGCGATCGCCGGAATGTTAGCAGGCGGTCTATGGATCGGTGCAGTCGGTGCGCTGCGGCACTATCGGGCGGTGAATGAAACGATCAGCAGTTTGTTGATGAACTACATTGCGATCGCCCTGCTCAACCACCTCGTTGGTGGCCCCATGCGCGATCCCAGTTCACTCAACAAGCCTTCCACCTATCCGATCGCCGAAATCAATATGCTGGGTTCCATTCCCGGTACGCGGGTTCACTATGGACTAATTTATGGACTGATTGCCTGTGCGATCGCCTATTTCCTGATTCAGCGCACCACCTTTGGCTTTGCCGCCCGGACAGCCGGAGGCAACATTCGCGCCGCCCGGATTGCTGGCTTGCCCGTTGGCAAGTTAACAATGGCAATTTGCTTTCTAGCAGGCTCCTGCGCTGGCTTGGCGGGCATGGTTGAGGTTGCAGCCGTTCACGGTCGCGCCAACGAATCGCTGAATGCCAACTACGGCTACGGCGGCATCCTGGTTGCCTTCATCGCCCGACACAATCCCCTGGCGGCGGCGCTCGTGTCCATTCTGCTGGGCGGCATTCTGGCCAGCGGCGGCATTTTACAGCGATCGCACAACCTCCCAGATGCAACCGTTCTCGTCTTTCAAGGACTCGTCTTCCTGGTCGTTCTGTTTAGCGAATCGCTCTACGGCAAATTTGCCATCTTCAAAGAGCCAATTGTCAAGGCTCCCTCGGCACCCGCAGTTACGGCTATGGGGTGAGGGAAGGGGCTAGGG
>Ga0224723_1000787_pt1 | contig 20915 bp, 20 predicted proteins | sample Balambano_FR2_Me_FD_161647 | JGI IMG/M metagenome (GOLD analysis project Ga0224723, IMG submission 161647) | Freshwater sediment microbial communities from Lake Towuti, South Sulawesi, Indonesia - Balambano_FR2_MetaG | ecosystem: Environmental > Aquatic > Freshwater > Lake > Sediment | place... | reverse complement strand
TAAATGCGCTGCCAGGTGGCTACAGGTGTAGTTCACTGGCGTGCTGACGAGATATTCGATGTATTGGCGTTTGGTTATCATCTCTCTACAATAGCACCAACTTTTCTATCAAGCGAAAGTCCTAGATAAACAACTGCAAAGCAAAGCGTATCGCGAAGAGGTGGGAACAGGCTATCCCTCGAATGAGGGAAATCGATGCGGCACAGCAAACAAAACAGCCCCTTGCAGGGCCGAAACAGAGGTCTTTCCCCTTCTCCCTGAGGGAGAAGGGGTTAGGGGATGAGGGTTTAACCCTGCCTCGGTCGCCCGATCAGCGGCAAGCTGTAGTGTGCGCGAACCGCATCTTCGATTTCGAGAGCGACGGGCTGATTCTCGTGCAGGTACGTGCGTGCGTTATCGCGCCCTTGCCCCAGCAAGCCGTCGTTGTAGCGGTAGAACGCGCCGCGCTTTTCCACCAGCGCAAGCTCCGTCGCCAGGTCGAGGATTTCGCCCATCTTGCTGATGCCACCCTCGGCGAACATGATGTCGAACTCTGCCTCGCGGAAAGGCGGCGCGACCTTGTTCTTGGTCACGCGCACACGGGTGCGGCTGCCGATGACTTCGCCAGAGCTGTTCTTGAGCGACTCAATCTTGCGCGACTCCAGGCGCAGGCTGGCGTAGAATTTTAGCGCCCGCCCGCCGGACGTGGTTTCGGGACTACCGTACATCACGCCGATCTTCTCGCGAAGCTGGTTTGTGAACAGCACCGCCACGTTGGACGCCTTGATTGCACCAGCCAGCTTGCGTAACGCCTGGCTCATCAAACGCGCCTGCACACCCACATGGCTATCGCCCATCTCACCTTCAATTTCGACGCGCGGAACCAGCGCTGCCACGCTGTCCAGCACCACCACATCCACCGCTCCCGAACGCACAAATGCTTCAGTGATTTCCAGCGCTTGCTCGGCAGTGTCCGGCTGTGCCACGTACAACGAATTGACATTCACGCCAATCCGCGCCGCATACGACGGATCGAGCGCGTGTTCCATATCGACAAAGGCGCACAAGCCGCCGCGTTTCTGCGCCTCAGCGATGACGTGCAGGCACAACGTCGTCTTGCCGGAGCTTTCCGCGCCGTAGATTTCGGTCACGCGCCCGCGCGGGATGCCGCCGACGCCGACAGCAATATCGACCGTCAGCGATCCGCTGGGGATGACATCGATCACCAGATGCTGGGCATCGCCCAGGCGCATGACCGTGCCATCGCCAAAGCGCTTGGTCAAATCGGTCAGTGTCGATTCGAGCGCCTTTAACCGCCCTTCGTCTGTGGTCGGCATTTCAAACGGCTGTTGTTCCGCTTTCGAGTCTTTTGATTTACGAGGTGCCACGCGGTTAATCCTTCCACAAATAGCGTGCGCGCGTAGAATAGAAGTCTAGTCTATATCTGGCAATTCGCCAGCATTCGCAATTATTCCATCATAGCACTGATGTTCTAAGCGCGCAAGGGGAATTTACATGACCGCCACTATTATTGACGGACAGCAGATCGCCGACCGCCTGCGCGCGGACATTGCCGCCGATGCTGCCCGCTTTATCGCACAGCACGGCTATCCGCCAGGTCTTGGCGTGGTGCTGGTGGGCGATAACCCCGCCTCACATCAGTACGTGCGCATGAAGCGACGCGCCTGCGAACGCGCGGGCATGGCTTCGTTCGCGCGCGAGCTGCCACAAAGCGCGACACAGGCGGAGGTGGAGACAGCCGTACGCGCGCTCAACGACGACCCCCGCGTGCATGGCATTCTCATTCAGCTTCCGCTGCCGCCGCAGGTGGATGAGCAGGCAATTCTGAGTCTGGTGAGTCTGGACAAGGATGTTGACGGCTTTCATCCGCTCAATATTGGCGCGCTGGCGATGAAGGGGCGGGAACCGCTGTTCACACCCGCCACACCGACGGGCTGCATGGTGCTGCTGCGCGAAGTCGGCGTAAAGCTGGAAGGCGCCAATGCCGTCGTCATCGGGCGCAGCAACATTGTCGGGATACCCGTCGCGCTCATGCTGATGAAGGCGAATGCCACCGTGACGATCTGTCACAGCCGCACGCGCGACATGAAGGCGATTGTTCAGCAAGCGAATATCGTGATCGCAGCAATCGGTCAGCCGGAGTTCGTCAAAGGTGACTGGTTCAAGCCGGGCGCGGTTGTGATCGATGTCGGCACGAATAAGATCGATGATCCAACGACTGAACAAGGGTATCGGTTCGTCGGCGATGTCGAATTTGCGTCAGCAGTCGAAGTCGCAGGCGCGATCAGCAAAGTCCCCGGCGGTGTCGGACCGATGACGATTACGATGCTGATGGCGAACACCGTGAAGGCGGCGTGGCGGCTGGAAGGTGAAAACCGCTAAGAACCAGCCACAATTACCGCCCTGCCACCCACGCCATCGCCTTTGTTGCCAGCTTATCGAGCGCGACCACTGACATGGCGAGATGTTCTTCCTTCGTGTCTTCGATCTTGTTGTGTGATATACCGCGCAAGCTCTGAACAAACATCATGATCGTCGGCACACCAGCACGGGCGACCTCCGCCGCGTCATGCAGCGGTCCGCTTGGCAGGCGATGCGACACGCCCGCTGTCTCTAGAACTGCCTGGTCGCACATCTCGATCAGTTCGGGATGAAACAGAATCGGGTGAATCCGCCAGATGTATTCCCAATCAACCTCAATCTTTTCTTCAGCGGCGAAGCGGTGGCTCGCCTCCTGCGCATCGCGAAACATACCCGCCAGCGCCTCCGCATCCAGATGCCGCTGATCGAGCGTCATACGCGCCTCAGCGACGACCGATGTCACTATGCCCGGCTTGGTATCGACACGCCCAACCGTGCAGACGCCCTTGTAGCGATTGGCGATCTCGCGGATTTCCATATGCAGCTTCGAGACACCGCCGAGCGCGTCGCGCCGCTTGTCCATCGGTGTTGAGCCGGAATGTGCTGCCTGTCCGGTGAATTTGACCGCGTGCCGTTCAACGCCAAATGTCCCCAGGACTGCGCCAAGCGGCAAGTCCATGCTTTCCAGCACGGGACCCTGCTCAATGTGCAGTTCTAGGTACGCTTTGGCGTTCTTGATCTGCCTGCCTGCTTCTTTCGCGCGGTGAATAGCGATGCCGCAGCGCGCCGTTGCCTGTTCGTAAGTAATGCCGTCCTTGTCCTTATAGTCCTTGATTTCGTCAGCATCGAAGAAGCCGGAACACGCGCTGCTCCCAAACAGGCTGCGCCCGAAGCGCGCGCCCTCTTCATCCGCCCAATCGACCACGCGAATCGTCACGGGTGGTGTGCCTTCGCTGGCAATGCGGCGCAGTACCTCAATCCCTGCCATCACGTTCAAGCAACCATCGAGCCAGCCGCCATTCGGCACACTGTCCAGATGCCCGCCGATCAGCAGTTCCTTATCGCTGCTGCCGCGCAGCGTCACCCATACATTACCAGCCTCGTCGCGCTCGTATTCGACAGGCAGCCCGGCAAGCTTGTCTTTCATCCATGAGCGCGCTGTCAGCCAGGTGTCCGTCCAGGCGACACGCTGCGCACCATTATCATCGCCCGTCAGGGCGCGGAGTTCTTTCAGTTCGTCAATTGTGCGTTGTGGGTTGAGCATAACAATATCCTCTTTCGTAGCTATAGAGGTATGTATGCTAACTCAGTCCGACTCGCGCCGCACCTTCACGCAGGAACTTCAGCCCTTCGCTGCCCAGCACTTCCGATGGCTCGTTGGTCGGTCGCCACAGGCACGTTGCTGCCTGCAAGTCCGGGTTGACCGCCGCAAACGACTCCAGCACCAGAAAGCCGTCAAAGTGACTATCCGCCAGCCCGCGCCACACCTGCTCCCAGTTGACCGTGCCGCTGCCGACCAGCCCGCGATGGCTTTCGCTCATGTGGATATACGCCAGCACATCGGCAGTGTTGACGATAGGCGTATAGAACCCTTCTTCTTCGATGTTCATATGATATGTATCGGCGTGTAGCTTCAGATTATCCGCGCCGACCGCAAGGATGGTCTCGCGCGTATCTGCCAGCGTGTTGTAGAGATAGGTTTCGTAACGATTGCAAGCCTCAAGCAGGATCGTGATCCCGCGCCGCTGTGCTTCTGCTGCCACATCCTTGAGCATCTCCACAACAATGGCGCGTTCTTCTGCGGTTGGCGGTTTGCCCGTCAGCGTGCCGAGATGATAGGCGATGCAGCCGCCGAGATACTGGCTGCCCACTTCTTCCGTTTTGGCGAGCGCGGCGTACAGGAAGTCGCGCGCGGCTTCAGGATAAAACGGCATGTGGGCTTCTTTCGGCAGCGCCAGCGAAGTCGTCCCCTGAATGCCGGCTTTGTTCAGCGCCGCGCGGTGGCTGGCGGCGTCAAATTCCGCAGGCTTGAGCAGTGGGATTTCGATGTACTCAAAGCCCGTCTTGCCGACCTGCTCAATCGCGTAATTTCCGGTATCTGTCGTCCACTCCCCAACCCACACAAACGCATGACACCCAAACTTGACCATGACAATAAGTCCTTCAATGAATAATGAAACGGAATTGATGATGAAAAGATTGAACCGCAGAGGCACAGAGGACACAGAGAGGATAGGTACTCTGTGTTCTCTGCGCCTCAGCGGTTTAATTTGCCTTACTCAGGCAGGTTCGCTGTCGTGATCAGTACGACTGGCGACTCGATGAACGGCGCGACCGGACGACCTTCGATCACCTTGATCAGCGCTTCAATTGACAGATACGCCATTTCATCTGGATACTGCGCGACAGTCCCCGCCAGACGACCTTCGGCAACAGCAGCAATCGCTTCGGGAATAGCGTCCACGCTGAGGACGACGACCTGTCCGCTCAGTCCGGCGGCTTCGACCGCTTCGACTGCGCCCAGCCCCATACCGTCGTTGGCAGCAAAGATCGCGCGGATGTTCGGATTGCCCTGAAGGATATTGCTGGCGACATTGAATGCCTCAGCGCGATCCCAGTTGGCGGTTTGGCTGGCAACCACGTTGTAGCCCGCCGCGCTCACGGTATCCGTGAAGCCCGTCACGCGGTCAATGCTGCTGCTCGTGCCAGGCGCGCCTTCGATGACTGCAACTTCGCTACCCGCCTCGACATTGCCAATGACCCAGTTGCCTGCCGCACGACCTGCACTGACGTTATCCGACGCCACCTGCGCGGAGATATTGATGCCTTCCTGCGCGTCCGCCGGAATCAACTCGTCCAGGTTGACAATCGGCAGCCCCGCTTCTGTCGCCTGCACCAAGCCGCTGTTCAGGCTGGTGGCGCGGAACGGCGTCACTGCGAAGCCATTGAAAGTACCTTCGTTCAGCCAGCCTTCGAGAACCGCCAGTTGTTCAGCTTCCGAGTTCTCATTGGGCGTGCTGCCCGTCACGATTTCGATGCCGAAGTCGGCGGCTGCCATTTCGTAGCCGGAGATCATCGTCAGGAAGAACTCGTTGTCGAGGTTCTTCGTCAGCGCGCCGATGCGCAGCGCCGGAATTGCCGGATCATCCGGCAGGCGGCTGCCCGCAGTGGCGGCATTTTCAGCCGTGATCAACTGCACGGGCGATTCGATGAACGGCGCAATCGGGCGACCTTCAATGACTTTGCGAATGGCTTCGACCGCCAGCACAGCCATTTCATCTGGATACTGCGCGACCGTACCTGCCAGACGACCATCGGCAACGGCAGTAACAGCTTCTGGGATCGCATCGACGCTCAGCACGACGACCTGCTCACTCAAGCCAGCCGCCTCGACCGCTTCGACTGCCCCCAAGCCCATGCCGTCGTTGGCGGCGAAAATGGCGCGCACGTTCGGGTTGCCCTGGAGGATGTTGCTGGCGACAGTGAACGCCTCCGCGCGATCCCAGTTCGCCGTCTGGCTGGCGACGACGTTGTAGCCCGCTGCCGCCACCCCATCGGTGAAGCCGCTCACGCGGTCAATGCTGCTGGTCGTGCCGGGCGCGCCTTCGATGACGGCAACTTCGCTGCCCGCCTCGACATTGGCGATGACCCAGTTAGCGGCTGCGCTGCCCGCACGCACATTGTTCGAGGCGATCTGTGCGGCAAGCGCGATGCCTTCCTGCGCGTCTGCCGGGATCAACTCGTCAATGTTGATGATCGGGATGCCCGCTTCCGTCGCCTGCACCAAGCCGCTGTTCAGGCTGGTAGCGCGGAACGGTGTTACGATAAAGCCATCGAAGTTCCCTTCGTTCAGCCAGCCTTCGAGGATGGCAAGCTGTTCAGCCTCAGAGTTCTCGTTCGGCGTCGCCCCGACGACGATCTCAATCCCGTAACGGGCGGCGGCAAATTCGTAGCCCTGCTGCATGGTGAGGAAATATTCGTTATCCAGATTTTTAATCAACGCACCGATACGAATCGTATCGTCCTGCGCCCCGACACTGAAGGCACCGATCAGGAAGATCAGGCACAGCAACAAGAACCAACGGGCAATTTTCATGACGCACTCCCTTTGTACGACCCATCTATTCGTTGTGTTATCGGGCAACGCACCCGTCAAACACCTGCTTCAGGCTATTAGCTTTTGGGTATTAAGTATTGGGGGTTCGCTCATAATTGTGTTGCCTCGAACTGCGAACGCTTCGCCAATCCCCAATACCCAATACCTAATACCGAGATTGCTTCCGCCGCCACTGATCCAGCACGACGGCGAACACAATTACCGTGCCGATGACTACCTGCTGCCAGTAGCTCGGCACGTTGAAAATGTTCATGGCGTTCTGCACCAGACTGATAATCAGCGCGCCAACAATCGTGCCGGCAATCGAGCCTTGCCCGCCCGAAAGCCGTGTACCGCCCATAACGACGGCGGCGATGGCGTTTAGCTCGAACAAGCCGCCAAACGTCGGGTCGCCAGAATTCAGGCGCGCCAGCAGCAGCGCCCCGGCAATCCCCGTCAGCACGCCGACGATCACATACAGCCCAATCTTGTAGCGCTGCACAGGGATACCCGCCACGCGCGCCGTTTCTTCATTGCCGCCAATCGCTATCGTATACTTGCCCAGTTTGGTCTGCGTCAGGATGAACCAGAAGAGCAGCGCAATTACTGCCGCGATGATGACCGCAATCGGCAGCTCGATGTCTCCGCCCAAAGGGATACGCCCGGCAAAGATGTCATTAAACGCACGGTCATAGCCGTAGATCGAGCGCCCTTCGCTGACGACCAGCGCAATCCCGCGAAAAACGCCCATCGTGCCTAACGTCGCGATGAACGGTGAGAGGTTGAGCCGCGTGATCAGCACGCCGTTAAAGAACCCGCAGAACAAACCCACTACTACCGCTACGATGAAGCCGCCAAGCGGACCAATATTCAGATCGCGCATCGCCATTGCCGCCAAGACGCCGCAGAGCGCCACGACTGATCCGACCGACAGGTCAATGCCGCCACTAGTGATGATGAACGTCATGCCGACCGCGATGATGGCGTTGATGGCGGCTTGCAGCATCACTTGAATGATATTGCGCGGCGTCAGGAACAACTGCTGTCCATCGCGCAAAATCGGCGATAGGACTGTCATGCCGATCACCAAGAACACCAGTACCAGCACAATCCCGTACTGCGCCAGAAATTCGGTCAGAGACCGTGCGGTATCGAGCGCCACATCGTCCGTGCGTTTGCGTTTGAGCGCAGGTGCGGTCATCGTTTATCCTCACTCAGGCGTACACTGGAGTGGCGTACCACCAGCTGCGTCTCAAACTGGACGATCTCGTCTACGGCGGTCTCCGGTTCAGCGATATGTTCCAGCAGCAGCCGTGCTGCGTGTGCGCCCATCTCATAAATCGGCTGGGCTACGGTTGTCAGACTGGGGATCATGAAGCCTGCCAGCGGGATGTCATCGAAGCCAACGACCGACAGTTCATCTGGCAGCCGCAACCCCAACTCAGCGGCTGCGTGCATGATGCCAACCGCGATTACGTCCGTCAGCGCGAAAATCGCCGTTGGGCGCGGCGTCTGGCGCAGCAGATCGAGTGCGGTTTTGTAGCCCATCTCATACGGTTGCAGCGTCCCGGCAACCAGCAGTTCGCCATCGCCATTGACGCCGTAATCGTGAAGCGCCTGGTGCGCGCCGTCGCTGCGCTGTTGCAATGCGCGGCTATAGGCGGGCGCACCGATGATGCGAATATTACGATGTCCTAATCCCAACAGATGCGCCATTCCGGTGTAGCCGCCCTGAAAGTTATTGACCAAGACACGGCTCGCCTTCGCTTCCGGGATGTCGCGGTCTACCAGCACCATCGGCACATCACGCTGGTCGAACAAATCGAACAGTTCGCTGCTGCGCCCCGTCGGAACGACAATCAACCCATCAACGCGCTGGCGCACCAGAATTTCGGCATACGCCATTTCTTTATCATGGTCTTCCTGCGCGCTGCACAGCAGCATTCGATAATCGTTATCGAACAGTTCCTTCTCAACCGCATAGGCGAGCGCGGCGAAGAACGGCTGGTCAATCTGGGGGATCAGCACGCCAATCGTGCGCGTCTCCTGGCGACGCAGGCTGCGTGCCAGCGCGCTCGGCTGGTAATGCAAAGCGCGCATCGCCGCCATCACGCGGTCCTTCAAGTCCGGACTGACGTAACCCACGTTGTTGATTACACGCGATACAGTCGCGACGGAGACTTCGGCACGTTCGGCAACTTCACGCATCGTCGTCATTGTCCACCGCCTTACAGGTCGTACATCGGGTCTTTGGCACCCGTGATGTAGGCAACGATTTCCTGCGGCGTGGTGTCCTGCTTGCGCAGCGTCGCGACGTGCCGCCCCTGCCGCAGCACAATGATGCGGTCGGCAATCCGGTAGACATCCTGCATGTTATGACTGATAATCAACATGGTCATGTTTTGCTGGTCGCGCAGCTTTTCGATCATCTGCAAGACCTGTTCAGTCTCTTCGACCCCAAGCGCCGCCGTTGGCTCGTCGAGAATCAGCAGTTCGCGCCCCCATGTTACCGCGCGCCCAATCGCAACTGCCTGGCGCTGCCCGCCGCTCATGCTGCGTACGGGCAGCGTCGGCGCGGGGATTTTGATGTGCAGTTGGCTGAGTGCGTCGGCAGTTTCGCGGCGCATCTCGGCGCGGTTCAATATACCAAACAGCCTGCCAAACCAGCCCCAACGCATCGTCTCACGTCCCAGATAGACATTATCGGCAACGTCCAACTGCTCAATCAGCGCAAGATGCTGGTAGACGGTTTCTATCCCCTGTGCCAGCGCGTCGGCAGGGTTGCGAAAGTGTACAGGCGTGCCTTTGAAAATTAAGTCACCGGAACTCGGCGGATATAAGCCAGCGATAATCTTAACAAGAGTTGATTTACCTGCCCCGTTATCGCCAACAAGTGTTACGATCTCGCCACGATAGAGGGTGAACGAAATGCCCTTTAACGCCTGCACAGCACCATAGGATTTGACGACGTTATCAATGATTAGTAACGGTTCTTTGCCAGTCATAAACAAAATCGCATAAGCTGTAAACGTTTTCAGAAAATGTAGCGTGATGGATAGCGTTTGTCAATGAATTGGTTATCTCGCTATAATGGTGCATAGATTAAGCGAGGTTATGAACGATGCTTGCACCTGTCACCTCTCGTATGACCAGTGCGGAGTTTGAAGCGCTGCCGGAAAGCAACTTTCCGACCGAACTTTTAGAGGGAGAACTTGTGATACGAGGCGCTCCAACTGTGGAACATCAAAGAGCTGTCCTGAATTCAGCAATTCGGCTGCGCGACCTGATACCCGACGGTGAAGTCATTATCGCTCCCGTCAGCGTCAAGCTAGATGACGCTAACTACTTTCAGCCGGATGTGTTTTGGGTCGCAAAAGACAGCGCCTGCGAAATCACGCCCTATGGGGTAAACGGTGCGCCCGATCTGGTTGTTGAGGTGCTGTCCCCGAGTACCACCAAAGTGGATCGCGGATTGAAGTTCCGCAAGTACCAGGCGAGTGGGGTACGCGAATACTGGATGGTCGAACCAGAGTTACGCTTTATGGAAGTCTGGTGGCTGGTGAACGGACTATATGTTCAATTTGGTGTCTATGAAGCCGATGAGTCGTTCGTTTCGCCCGTGCTTGGCAAGGAATTCTCGCTCAAGAGTATTTTTTAATTTGCAAACAATTGGTCTGCGATGGATACAACCAACACTCCGGCATCTGGCGACTGGGGGTGTATCATACTGTTATGACCAGTTTAAATCTCCCCAACCCCTCTACGCCCGCGCCCGACATCGCTGCTCCCCTTCCCAAAGCCGACCTGCGCTGGCTGCTGCGTTTCATTAACCGCCATCGCTTCGCGGCAATCGCCACACTTGCCAGCGGGGCTATAGGCGGCATGACGACGGCTGCCACACCGTTTCTGATCGGCGTCATCGTCGATCATGTCAGCGCGAACATTGACCTCAACCAGATTCTGGGCGATGTGCTAATGCTCGTTGGGCTGGCGATCTTAACGGTGATTGCCTTCTTCGGTCAGCGGTACTGGAGCGGTGTCGTCGCCTACAACGTCAACTACGATGTGCGTGAGACGCTGTTCGATAACCTTCTGACGCTGGAGCAGCGCTTCTTCCAGAGCTACGCAACCGGTGACCTGATCTCGCGCATGAACACGGATATTCAGGCGATATGGCGTTTGATGATGCTAGGCTTCTCGCGCGGCGGCAGCGCCATTGTCACGACGATAATCGCCTTTGTACTGCTGGCAACGATTAACGTCCCGCTGACGATTGCGGTCTTCGTCGTGCTGGTCATCAGCACGGCATTGCAAATGCGGGTTGGGACGATGCTGGGACCGGTGTTTGAGAAGGTGCAGGAACAGGAAGGGACGCTGGCAGCACAGGCGCAGGACGCCTTCAGCGGCATCCAGACGATCAAGACGTTTGGCAAAGACGCAGGCGTTGCCGAGGCATACCGAGCGCAGAACCATGAGCATCGCCGACGCTGGCTGTACTTCAAGCGCCGCAACGAACCGATTGGGATGCTGCCCAACACCATCAGCCAGGGAACGGTCGGGCTGGTAGTGCTGTTCGGCGGCATCCTGACGATTCAGGGGCAGATGACTATCGGCAACTTCGCCCAATTCCTCACATTCCTGGCGCTCATCAGCCGCGTGCTGCTCGAAATCGGCACTATCTACCAGCGCTTCCAGCAAACGCGCGGCGCGCTCACCCGCCTGACGCCGCTGCTGCAACCCGCACAGATTGCGACGCAGCCGGACGCGCGCCCGCTACGCTCCGCCAGCGGGCATGTATGCTTTGAGAACGTCAGTGTCGATATTGACGGCGTGCGGCTGCTGGAAAATGTCTCGCTCGATGTGCCAGCCGGGACGGTCGTCGGACTGGTCGGCGCGACAGGCAGCGGCAAAACGATGCTGGTCAATCTGCTGGCGCGCGTGAATGACGTCAGCGAAGGGCGCGTATTGATCGATGGCGTGGATGTGCGCGACTACGACTTGCAAGCGCTCCGCGATGTCATCGCCTATGTGCCGCAATCGACATTTCTGTTCAGCAAGCCGCTGCACGAAAACGTCAGTATGGGCGATGCCGATGTGCGCGATGACGAGATGGAACGGGCAATTCACATTGCCCGTGTCAGCAACGATTTACCGCAGCTGCCCTACGGCATCGAGACGCTGGTTGGTGAAAAAGGCGTCATGCTCAGCGGCGGGCAGAAGCAGCGCGTGGCGATTGCGCGGGCGATCATTCGTGAGCCTGCCATTCTGATACTCGACGATGCACTCAGCAGTGTTGATACGCAAACCGCCGCCGATATTCTGTCTGACCTGCGCCATGTGGTCGAAACGCGCACCAGTTTCATCATCGCCCAGCGCATGGCGACGGTGAAAGACGCCGATTTGATCGTCGTTATGGACGACGGGCGCATTATCGAGCAGGGCAGTCATGAAGCGCTGCTGGCACGCGCAGGCATTTACGCGCGCATGGTCGCGCGCGAGGCGCAGGAAACGCAGGCGATGTCCATATGAAGACACAGGCAGCAAACACGCCCAACGGCGCGCACAAGCCGTTACAGGAAGGGCAAACCCACAGCAGCGCACCCGTCTCATCTGCCCTGACGGATGCGCGCCTGTTGGAGCAGGAAGGGCAGAAAGTCGGCGACCGCTACCTGCTGTGGATGCTTGGCAAGTTCCTGTTCCCATATCGCTGGCAGATCGCGGCGGTGCTGCTGTTGCTGATGGCTGTCTCAGGAATCTCGCTGACGCTGCCGCTGATCATCCAGCAAGCGGTGGATGGACCGATTGCGGCGGGGCAAATCGAAGGCATTCTGCCATACGCACTTGCCTACTTCGGCGTCATCGCGGCGGTCTTCGTGCTGCGATTGGGTTACACCTATTGGCTGCAAACCATCGGTCAGAACTCGCTGATGACCATGCGCCAGACATTGTTCGAGCATATCCTCAGCCAGGATATGCGTTTCTTCAATCACGCGCCTGTCGGTCAGCTGGTGTCGCGCCTGTCCAACGACATCGAAGCGCTGACGGAACTCCTCTCGACCAGCATAGTCATGGTCTTGAGCAACTTCATCACGCTCGTCGGCATCGTCATCGTCATGTTCGCGCTCAACTGGCGGCTGGCGCTGCTGGCGTTGTGTACACTGCCAATCCTGATCGTCGCCAGCGTTTACTTTCGCAGGCGCATCCGCCCGATTGCCAGCCGCGTCCATCAACTGGTCGCAGAATATCTGGCATTCCTGAATGAACAATTCAACGGCATGTTGATCGTGCAGTTATTCAAGCATCAGCCCGTCAGCCGTCGCGAATTTGCGCAGTTGAACAATGCCTATCGCAGCGCACACATGGAACTGCGCGACATCTACACCTACTACTCCGCCTTCCTGCAAATCATGACTGCTATCGGATTAGAAATTGTGCTGTATGGCGGCGGCGCGGGCGTGCTGGCAGGCTGGGCAACGCTGGGTATGTTGATCGCTTTCATTGACTACACACGCAGCAGTGTTGAGCCGATCCTGACGCTCTCCGAACAGTTCGCGCAGATACAGACGGCGTTCAGCGCGGGCGAACGTATCGCGCGGATGCTGCGCGTCGAACCGGACATCCGCGACCCGGAGATTCCGGTCAGGCTGGCGCAATTCACGCCGACCGTGCAGTTTGAGCATGTCGATTTCAGCTACGTGGATGGCGCACCTGTGCTGAAGGATGTCAACTTCTGCGTGGAGGCGGGTCAGAAGGTGGCGATTGTCGGCGCGACGGGCGCGGGAAAAACTTCGCTCGCCAGTTTGCTGGCGCGCTTCTACGATGTCAAAGGCGGGCATGTACGCGTCGGCGGTGTGGATGTTCGCGACCTTGCCAGCAGCGATTTGCGCCAATATGTCGCTGTCGTGCCGCAAAACCCCTACTGCTTCAACGGCACGATTGCTGACAACCTGCGCCTGTTCGACCCAACCGTGACTGACGAGCAGATGCGTCAGGCAGCTCAGGTTGCCTGCGCCGCGCCGTTCATCGAAAAGCTGCCGGACGAGTATGACTACATGCTGCTGCCCGGTGGTGCGAACCTGAGCCAGGGACAGCGGCAGTTGCTGGCGCTGGCACGGGCGCTCATCCACAGTCCGAACAGTGTGCTGGTGCTGGACGAAGCGACGAGCAGCATCGACACCGAGACGGAAGCGTTCATTCAGGAAGGGCTGGCAAACATTCTCACCAACCGCACCAGCATCATCATCGCCCACCGTCTCAGTACCGTCCGCGACGCCGACCGCATCATCGTCCTCAAGCACGGCGTCATCGTGGAAGACGGCAACCACGACGAGTTACTGGCACACGATGGTGTCTACGCACAGTTGCACAGGCGGCAGTTTGAAGAGATGGATGAACAGCCGATTGCGGGTTGATGACGTGTAGTACTACGCGGAAAGATATGGGTATGCAAAGCCGAAATCATGTCTATATGACCAGCTATGAGTTTGAATCGTTGCCAGAAAGCACCTTTCCAATGGAACTATTGGAAGGCGAGTTGTTCGTTCGCGATATACCAAGCATAAATCATCAGCGAGTATTGCTACGTGTCTTCGACCACCTATCGAGAATTGCCCCGAATGGTGAATGCTATGCAGGGCGCGTCAGTGTCCGGCTCGATGATGCCAACTACTATCAGCCGGATGTGTTGTGGGTAGCGAAGGACAGCCTGTGCGAAATCACGCCCAACGGGTTGAACGGCGCGCCCGATCTGGTGGTCGAAGTGCTCTCACCCGGCACAGCGAAAGTGGATCGCGGTCTCAAGTTTCGCAGGTATCAGGCAAGCGGCGTCCGTGAGTACTGGATAGTCGAAACTGAACTGGGCTTCATGGAAGTCTGGTGGCTCGTCAACGGCGTCTTTGTTCAGTTTGGCGTGTATGAAGCCGACGAGTCGTTCCTGTCACCCGTTCTCGGCAAAGAGTTCTCGCTGACGCGGATATTTGACGCATGACGATATATCTACGAAAACGAGCCTTATAGAATTATATGTGATCGCTATTTGATCTTGGGGTACTTCGTGGTTGAAGACTGGTGAGCTTGGTGTACGCTACTTGTTCACGCGATAAATATGTTGGATAGGCAGTATTATCTTCCGTAGTTAATATGTCATAAGCATCATTAATATGCGATCTTATCGTCGGGTATCCAATCCCCAATTCAAGGGCAGCAACTTTAGCAGACATTCCATAAAGCACAGTAAGTTCGAGAGCCTGTCTCTGTCGTCTTGTCAATGATGGAAATTGGCGAGGAGCAGGAAGTATTTTTGCCCTGTTCGCATATGGATGTGAAAGTAATAATGTCATCGACTGAACAGTTGCAGACACAATTAGAACTCGTGTATTCATTTGATACACTATTGCTGAAGCGATCAGGTGTCCAACATCCCTTTTCAACAAAATAGCGTTGAATCGCAGATCAACCGCGAATGAAACATATTCATGACGCAACTGTGTGATTAACCCCACTAGTCGAATATCGCTGGACATTTTCCGCAATTGACTTATGTCAACCATACAACTCCGTTCTCCGAAAAGACTTTCGACATCCACAACAATCACATCTGGAAACTTACCAACTTCTTCAGTGCAGTTAGTATTGAGATTTGCAATCGAATCATAGGTACTATGCGTTCGCGTGTACAGATTGCGAGCAATTTCCATTTTTATGAACTCTGTTGTGAAAGCATCCGGCGTCGCTATCGCAACACTGATGCTTTTAAGATCAATCACAGAACCTTCTGAGGGAACTAAAAATTCTTCGAAGGCATCAACCAGTTTAGACATCCCTAGTTCAAAGTCGTCCGTCAAGTCGATGTATTGAATTGTTTTCAGCCAATAATGTATTTGTGTGGGGTCTATCGAATCGACCCGCACAACAAATAAGGGTTTAGCTTGATTATCAAGTATCGAAAGGCATTCATCTGTGCAATGTCTTGAATCGACTGAGTGTCCAGATGACACAAACAACCCGGCTTGACACTCGTTCATTGCTTTTTGAATACTTGTATTCCAAGCGTGGGATGGTTTTACATCTTTATGATCTGCCCATCCCCTAATGCCACGTTTCTGCAGAACATCATAAATGCGATCCACAACCGTATCATCTTCCTTCGCATGACTTATAAACAAATCAATCACGATCCGTCTCCAGCTGCAAATAAAATATGTCACAATCGTAGAGTAACACGTAGAATTCTTACACACAACTTTCTGAATTCAACCAGACTTTACCCCGGCACCACCCGCGTCCCCGTCTCGCCGCGCAACGCCCGCAGCAAATTCGCCGGATCAGTGATGAGCGCCTGCGGTCCCCCCATGCGCACGAACTCAACCGCTGCTTCGATCTTTGGAAGCATACTCCCCACGCCGAAATGCCCCTCGGCGATATAACGATCCGCCTCGCGCAGCGTCAGCACATCCAGCCGCCGCTCGTCTGGCTTGCCAAAGTTCAGCGCCACCCGCTCCACACCCGTGCTGATGACGAACAGATCGGCGCGTAATGTTTGTGCCAGCAGGCTGCTCGCCAGGTCTTTATCGATGACCGCATACGTGCCGCGCAGTTCGCCGTCGTCATTACGTACCACAGGAATGCCGCCGCCGCCCACCGTGACGACGATGTAATCGCTCAAAATCAGCGCGCGAATGGCGTTGATCTCGTGGATCATCTGCGGGCGCGGGGATGCTACGACACGCCGCCAGCCACGACCGGAGTCTTCCATCACCTGCCAACCTTCCACCGCAAACTTCTGCGCCTCGTCTGCGCTCATAAAGCCGCCAATTGGCTTGGTTGGCGTGTCAAATGCCGGATCGCGCGGATCCACCCGTACCTGCGTGACGACCGTCACAATCGTGCGGTTGATGCCCAGCCGCCGCAGAGCGTTATCGAGCGTTTGCTGGATCATGTAGCCGATGCTGCCCTGCGTATCTGCGACGATCAAGTCCAGCGGTACGCTGTGAATACCCTCGCGCGCGGCGATCTCGGCGCGGCGCAGGATGTAGCCGACCTGCGGACCGTTGCCGTGCGTAATCACCACACTCCAGCCTTCGGCAATGATCTGCGCGATATGATCGCAGGTTTCGCGCGCTGCCTGCCATTGATGATCAATGTCGGGACGCTTCGGGTCTTGAATAAGTGAGTTGCCGCCGATGGCAACGACTGCCAGTTTGCCGACCATAAATTCATCCTTTACGATTATTACGAAGTGTAACGCTTTTCTCACGCGAAACTGCTTGACACAAAACCCCGTTTTGTCCTATGCTGCTCACTAGAAACTATACAAAACGAATGAAAAATGCCAATCGTGGCATTAATGAGACAAGCGGATAAACGAAAATGGTTGATGTCTACGTACCGAAGAATGTCTGGGTGGAGTGGCATGATCTGAACGAGCCGGAGGCGCGTGATGTCATTGTCCAGATGGAAGATGACACGATGTACACCGCACTGTACGTCACGTTTGGCTATCTGGAACGCCAGATGATCCTGACGCACGAACTCAGTCGTCAGGTGCCAGACGCGCCGCCCGTCTATCACGCAGTACTGGACACGCCGCATGTCATCGTGCCAAACCTCGAACGCGACACGATTGAAGACAGCATCGACAACCTGCTGGCGTTGGAAACGTTTGAAAGCGTCTTTACGCTGGTGACGGAAAAGCCAGAAGAAGACCAGCCAGAGCAGCAGCCACAGCAGCAGACGACACACACCAAGCGCGCCACCCAGGAAATCGCGGCGGTCGTCGTCAGCGAAGTGCTGTTGATGGAACCCAACACCGTCGCCTAGCGCGACGACAAACCACACCCCACGATCTGACAATCCGAAATGACAGTGGCGCATACAAGTGCGTCCCTGTTCATTGTGCGGGCGCTGCATTATCCCAATGCCGTCCGCCTGTTCCGCTGCTATAATTTTGCCCATTATCACGCTTGGAGTGAGAAATCCATGTCCGAACGCTATCAAGACAGCCGTCTCTACCGCATCCGGCATTCCGCCGCGCACATCATGGCACAGGCACTGCTCGACAGCCTGCCTGATGCCAAAATCGCGATTGGTCCGCCGATTGAAGACGGCTTTTACTACGACTTTCAACTGCCGCGTCCATTGAGCGAAGAGGACCTGAAGCAGATCGAAACACGCATGAAAGCGATCATTCGGGGCGATCATCCGTTCACGGTGCGCGAAGTATCAGCAGATGAGGCACGCGCCGTCTTCAAAGACCAGCCCTACAAGATCGAACTGATTGATGATCTGGTCAACGGGCGCGTGGATGACAACGGCAACAAGATCGCCGAACCTGCCGACACGCTAACGCTCTGGACGCAGGACACGTTCACGGATTTGTGTCGCGGTCCGCACGTCGGCAATACGAACGAAATCGACCCGGAGGCCATCAGCATCAGCTTTAAACTGCCCGCTGGCGCGTACTGGCGCGGCGATGAAAACCGCCAGCAGTTGACGCGCATTTATGGCACGGCTTGGGAGACGGCGCAGGATTTGCAGGACTACCTGTACCGCCTTGAAGAGGCAAAGCGCCGCGATCACCGCGTCGTTGGCGAAAAACTGGGCTTGTTCACGTTCACGCAGATGGTCGGCAAGGGACTGCCGTTGTGGAAGCCATCGGGCGCGATCATGCGCGACACGCTCGAACGCTGGCTGCGTCAGGTGCAAATCGACAACGGTTATCTGCCCGTCGTCACGCCGCACATCGGCAATATCGAGCTTTACAAGACGAGCGGACATTATCCGTATTACAAGGACAGCCAGTTCGCGCCGATTCAATCGGATGAAGAAGAATTTCTGCTCAAGCCAATGAACTGCCCCCATCACATCATGATCTACAAGAGCGAGATGCGCTCCTACCGCGATCTGCCGATCCGCTATGCCGAGTTCGGCACGGTTTACCGCTATGAGCAAAGCGGCGAACTGCACGGCTTGACGCGGGTGCGCGGCTTCACAGTCGATGATGCGCACCTGTTCGTGACGCCGGAGCAGTTGGTTGAAGAGTTTGAGAAGGTCGTCAAGCTGATTCAGTACGTTTTCGGTACGCTCGGTCTGACGGACTTCAGCGCCCGCGTCGGCGTCCGCGATCCGCAAAGCGACAAGTACGTTGGCGATGACGCGCTCTGGAATGCCGCCACGAGCGCCATCATCCAGGTTTGCGAAGACTTGAAGCTGCCGCACACGGTCGAAGAAGGCGAGGCGGCGTTCTATGGACCCAAGCTCGACTTCATCTTCCGGGATGTCCTCAAGCGTCGCTGGCAGTTGGGGACGGTGCAGGTCGATTACAACCTGCCGCAGCGTTTTGACCTGGAATACGTCGCCGCCGATGGTTCGCGCCAGCGCCCGGTCATGATTCATCGCGCGCCATTCGGCAGCCTGGAACGCTTCATCGGCATTATTATCGAGCATTTCGGCGGGGCGTTCCCGGCATGGCTCGCACCAACGCAGGCGCTGCTCATACCGATTACGGATCGGCATGTGGAGTATGCCGAACAAGTAGCGGCGACGTTGAAGGCAGCCGGGATGCGCGTCGAAATCGACCAAAGCAAGGAACGGATGCAGAAAAAGATCGCCGCCGCGCGTGACCGCCTCATCCCCTGGTTGTTAGTCATGGGTGATCGCGACCGCGACGCCAACGCCGTCAGCGTCCGGCTGCGCACAGACGAAGACCTGGGGCAGATGCCGCTGAGCGATTTCGTTGCGCTGGCATCGCGCGTCATCGGCGAGCAGTCGATGGAGTTGAAGTAACTGTTTGCGGGCTTGGGAATATTGTGTCCCAAGCCCTACGATAGAATCAACCTAGTCCCCACCCGTCACCGTCACCCTCCGGCCCATGTGCGCAAGGACGATTTTTTCGCGCGGGATACCCGCATCTTGTAATGCAAGTGACAGCGGACGATCAGTAATGTCAATATCGACAACCACATGATCGCCATCAATATGTGCCATGACGACAATATGCGCCTTGCGTTCGTCAGGGTTTTCAGGGATGGCAAGCACAGCAAAAAGGTTCTGTGCTTCATTCGCAACTGTGTGATCGGTCATCAGCCAGCCATCACAGGCATAAGCAAAAACCTCACGCTTCACAATCTCTGCTAATCCATCCATCGTACAATCTCTTCCGACTCTATATCCACCACCACTAACCAAATGCGTTCTCTTCTCAGTATTTCAAGAACTATTGTATCAAATTTTCGCTCAAAGATATGTTTTGGAACATCAAGATAAAGGGGATAATTGAGGTTGGATTTCTCCAATAGCAATCGATAAATCTGATATTGTCCCAGGGGAGTGGTGAAAGGTAGGGACATGAGGTAAAGTTGGTGGAATGAAAACATGTCCATACTGCCAAGCGAGCAGTAAACAAGCCAAAGCGGGAAAGAACGGGTCAGGCAGCCAGCGTTATGTCTGTGGACATTGCCAGCGGCGTTATACCCCAGAACCCAGTCAGATGTACAGCGAGACCATGCGCCAACAAGCGGTCAAGTGCTACGCCGATGGGATGAGCTTTCGCAAAATTGGGCGTCATCTTGGCATCGATCCTGTCACGGTAATGCACTGGGTCAAAGCACACGTTAGCCAGTTGCCGTCTGCGCCTATCCCCACAGAGCGCCCGCTGGACATCGTTGAAATGGATGAGTTGTACAGCTTTGTCGGCAAGAAAAAAACAGGGTCTACCTCGTCACTTTCGTAGAGCGCAGCACCAGTTGCATCATCGGTTGGGCGGTCTGTAAAGAGCGGGATGAAGCGACACTGCAAGCAGTGTTGGAGAGCACACCGCAGGCGGTCTGGTACTATAGCGACCTGTTTGCCACCTACAAAGCTTTGCTCTACACGCCAGGCGTGCATACCCCCATGCCAGACAAGACGGAAACCTACCGCGTCAAAGGCATGAATGCCGAACTGCGGCATTATCTCGCCCGCCTGGCACGTAAATCGCGCTGTTTCTCTCGCTGCATCGATGCCTTACGTCAGGCTGTGAAGCTCTTTGTCTTTGCTTGGAACTCACGCCAACTCTATCGCCAGCGCTATCCCGACTATCCCACCCATCTCATCAATTTCGTTTATCCCTGAGTTTCACCACTCCCTTGTCCCAGACTGGCATATGTTTCGGTGGCAATTGTGTTTTCATCACCAAAACACTTGATCTCGACTACGAGAATGTTCTCGGATGTACCGTTACTGCCACGAGCGAACATGACATCAATGTACGCGCGCCTGTCCTCGAAGTCAATAACTAGAGGGGATTTAACGTCGGTCCATCCTTCTTTCCTGAACGCGCGAATAACTTGATCGTGACATTTGTCCAATGCTGGCATTGATTATCCCTACAGCAACGTAAGCACCATTAGATTGGCTCCCCCGCCAGCAGCGTGCCAGTCTGTGCCGCGCGGTACAGCCGCCAGCGTGAACCGTCTGCAAT
>Ga0224723_1000786_pt1 | contig 20927 bp, 18 predicted proteins | sample Balambano_FR2_Me_FD_161647 | JGI IMG/M metagenome (GOLD analysis project Ga0224723, IMG submission 161647) | Freshwater sediment microbial communities from Lake Towuti, South Sulawesi, Indonesia - Balambano_FR2_MetaG | ecosystem: Environmental > Aquatic > Freshwater > Lake > Sediment | place... | reverse complement strand
CAGTCAACGCTCTCAACAAGCGATCATTCTCCAACGCACGATGGATGTTGAGCATACTCTGCTGCCTTAATCAGGGGATAGAATTAATCTACCTTATAAAGCAACAAGTCTAGTATTAATCCATTGCATAGATAACACGGGGGTTTCTATGCTCTTTGCATATCAGGATCAGAGTCAGGATAGGTTGTCAATTAAACTGCTCCAGGGTCTTCTAGGCATCAGCTTGCTATTTTGTTGGGGCGATCGCGCTCTGTGCCAAATTATGCCAGACGACACATTGGCAGGGGAGCGATCGCAAGTGACACCCAATGTAAGAATCAGGGGATTGCCCGCTGACCGAATTGACGGTGGAGCCGTGCGGGGAGTTAACCTATTTCACAGTTTTAGCGAATTCAATGTAGCTGCATCGCAACGTCTGTATTTTGCCAATCCCAGAGACGTACAAAATATCTTCAGTCGGGTGACAGGTAGCAATCCCTCTAGCATTTTGGGTGTGTTGGGAGTCGATGGTTCTGCTAATTTGTTCTTACTCAATCCCAATGGCATTTTGTTTGGGGCTGAGGCTCAATTAGATCTACGCGGTTCTTTTTTAGCAACCACTGGAGACCGATTTACCTTCTCAGACAATAGTGAATTCAGTGCCGCAAATCCTCAAGCTCCCCCGCTTCTAACCGTCAATGTTCCTGTGGGAGTACAGTTTGGTGAGCGCCCTGCCACGCTGACTAACAGCGGTTGGCTGAGTGTAGATCCAGGACAATCTCTAACCCTATGGAGTGGCAATATTGTTAATCAAGGATTGCTTACTACAACAAACGGTCAGGTGCAACTGATTGCAACTGATAACGTTGTGCTTGATGGCATTCTGTCTATTATTGATACAGACGGTGGCGATATTTTGATTGAAGCGGGAAACCAGATTAGCGTTGCCAACTTGGCAGAAATTAATGCTTCTGTGAGGTCAATTGAGTTAGATCGTCCATCGGGCAACATCACGCTGCGGGCTGGTGGCAATATTAGCCTGTCGGGACAATCTGCCATCCGCAGTGTTGTAACCAGCCAAGCTACCAATGATGCTGGCCAAATTTCTGTGAGATCTGACGCTGATATTATCTTGTCACAAGCTACTATCGATAGCCGAGTAAATGGTAGTGGTAATGGAGCATTGCTGCAAATTCGGGGGCGATCGCTCGTGCTTCAAGACAACTCGACACTCGCCGCTTCTACTAATAGCACAGGACATGCTGGCAGAATCGATGTCCACACCCAGGAATCTATTTTTTTGAACCAAAATAGCGGCATTTTAGCCAATGTTTTGTCTGGTGCTACGGGTGATGGCGGAAGACTGAACTTATCAACTCGGCAATTATCAGTGCTGAATGGCTCTGTTGTCTCATCGGTGGCTTTGGGCAGCGGACAGGCAGGGCGATTACAAATCAGTGCCTCTGATTCCATTTTAATTAGCGGGGCGATCGCAAGTAATGAACCAGCTTCAACCAGTGCAATTAGTGCTGACACGCTGGGGTTTGCAACAGCTGGTGACATTGTTTTGCAAACGAGAGAATTACAATTGGGTGAACGTGCTGCTATTTCAGCTTCAACGTTTGGTGCAGCGGATGCTGGACTTATCGTTTTACGAGCAGACTCAATCGAGTTGTTGACGAGCACCAGTCGCATTGTTGCCAATGCTGATAATCCAACTGAAACAGGTCGTGGTGGAGATATCTTGATTCGGGGCGATCGCTTGTTTGTGCAAAACGGGGGACAGATTGCTACCGGCACATTTGGTGCGGGGAACGCTGGAGATTTAACTGTGATTACGACCGAAACTGTACAACTCACAGGCACCTCGCCTGAAGGAAGTCCAAGTGGTCTATTTACTCAATCAACTCGCAATGCGACGGGCAAGGCTGGTACTCTAGAGATTCGCACGGGTAACCTGAGTGTTACCGATAGAGCAGGAGTTTCCGTTAGTGGCATTGGTGGTGATCCAGGTAATCTGCGAGTCATAGCCAATCGGGTGATTTTAGAACAGGGTATTTTGGAAGCAGGAACAGCGTTTAGTCAAAATGCTAATGTGCAGTTACGGGTGAGAGATGCGATCGAATTGCGTGAGAATAGTTTGATTTCAGCATTGGCTCGTAATGATGGTAGTGGTGGTAATGTTGATATAGAAGCGCAATATGTCATCGCCTTTCCTGGCGATAGCGACATTGTTGCCAATGCCTTTGCTGGTTCAGGAGGAAATATCACTATCACTGCTCAAGGTATTTTGGGATTAGTAGAGCGCCGCGCTATTCCTGATAACGGCACAAATGATATTGATGCCAGTTCTCAATTTGGCGAACAAGGCACTGTCATTCTCGATACACCGGATGATCCCAGTCGCGGGCTGATTGAGTTGCCCGCTGAGGTTACCGATGCTGCTCGTCTTATTGCTCAAAGTTGTCGCGAGGCGATCGCCAATGGCAGCGAGTTTTACATCACGGGTCGAGGAGGAATACCGCCCAGTCCATTGGATGTGTTAAGTGGGGAAGTGATTCTAACACGGTTGGCAGAACGCTTAGAAGACCCACAGGAAGCCCGATCGCTGGACTCTCATCTCGCCGCTGCTGCTACACCGCCAATAACACTACCAATCGTTGAAGCCCAGGGTTGGATTGTACAACCGGATGGTGCGATCGCTCTGGTGGCGGCAGTCCCAAGTGCAGGTTCAACATCCCTTGGCAGCGGTTTGAGTTTTCTATCGCCATCAACCTGTCGTGCGTTACGTTAACGCTAATGAAATTACCGTAAGTTCGACGAGCGGTTTTTCGTTGGGGCGGGCACAGCCCGCCCCAACGAAAAACCGCCGTTTGAGGGGTGTGGCGCGACGCGCCACACCCCTCAAACGGCGATTATCGAACTCACGTTAAATTACCGTTTGAGGTTACTCTATCTCTCAAATGGTAATTAACGTGAGTTACAATGGTATCGCCAGTGATGGATCAAAGCTCTAATTCAGCTTTGACAATGTCCATACTACGGTGCAGTTGAAAACCAACTTTTTCGCAAACTCGCTGCATTGCCACATTTTCTACCAGAATCTCGGCTGTGATTTGATGCAGTCCCTCGTCTTGGGCAACTCTGACCAAGCGACTGAGTAACTCTGTACCTAACCCCAATCCCTGATAGGAATCAGCCACCAGCAGAGCAAACTCGGCAGCATTGGTGCCGTGTAGTTTGCTGAGCCGCGCAGCCGCCAGAATCTCGTGACTGCCATTTTGGCATAGCGCACAGGATCGGCATCTCCCAGAATATCGATGGGGTTACTACGGCTCCAGAAGGGAGGTAACACGTCATTGAGGGCAGCGATCGTGCTTTCTGAAAGTTCTGCTAGTTCACCGCCACTGGTAATCAGGGCATCGGTGGCTAATACCCCTGGACCTCCAGCATTGGTAACAATCGTTAAACGAGGACCTTTGGGACGGGGCTGCTTCGCCAGAATTTCTGCCATATCAAACAACTCAGAAATCTGCGTGACGCGCAGCACCCCACAGCGGCGGAAGGCTGCATCCAGCACTTGATCACTGCCTGTCATTGCTCCCGTATGCGAAGCTGAGGCTTTGGCGGCGGCTTCGGTCTTGCCTGCTTTGATCACGATAATCGGCTTGGTCAAAGCGACCTCTCTGGCCGCCGAGAGGAACGATCGCGCATTGCCAATCGATTCCATGTAGATCACAATACTCTGGGTATTGGGATCATCGCCTAAATAGTCAATCAGGTCGCCCCAATCCACATCTAGCATGGAGCCAATGGAAATAAAGGCACTGAAGCCAACGTTCTCTTGAAAACTCCAATCCAAAATCGACGTGCAGAGTGCTCCACTCTGGCTGATAAAGCCGACATTTCCAGGACGGGCGATCGCGCTGGCAAAGGTGGCATTGAGCCTCAAGTGGGGATTCATCACGCCCAGACAGTTGGGCCCAATAATGCGTAAGTTGGCTGCTTGAGCACAAGCGAGGATTTCTTGTTCTAAAGCGACTCCCTGGGGCCCCGTCTCCTTGAATCCAGCCGAGACGATGATGGCTCCTTTGACTCCAACCGCCACACACTCTCGCACCACAGCGGGAACAGTAGCGGCCGGAGTGGCAATGATGGCCAAATCGATCGGTTCGGGCACCTCTTGGAGAGATGGATAAGCCCGAATCCCCAACACATTATTGCGGTTTGGATTGACGGGAAACACCGTGCCCCCAAACGGATTGCTGATCAAATTCCATAACAAAGTGCGACCCACACTATTCGCTCGATCTGTTGCTCCAATGACGGCGACGGTTTTGGGTTGAAAAATGGCGCTGAGCGGCTGACGTTCGGAGCGCAAGATGTCATAAGCCGGATCAGTCGTGAAGGTTGTAGAAGTTTGCATAGATTTTGGTTCAAACTCTGCCTTCATTCTTAGCGCGTTTTTCTGGTATCCCAGGCATAACTTCCAGTTTCCGTAATCTCAGGAATTTGTCATCCCGTAGAAACCCTTCTAGAAAATTTATTAGGACTTAGGCAGTTGGGGGATTTGTGGGACGCGACGCGCCCCACAAATCCCCCAATCATCCCGGTTTACGCACGAAGTGCGTAAGTTCTGTTTATATGGAAAAACAAAAGCCCCCGCAGTGGAGGCTTCTCATAGCAGCAGCAGCATACTGTGCTTCGACTACGCTCAGCACTCGAATAGTCATGGTTTGAGCACAGTCGAAATCCACATCCTACTGTCAGATCTTTAGTTGCCAGGTTAATCATTCACGCGATGTGCGATTTCCTTTCAGGCTTTGTGGGATGGCCATCTTGCCCGTCCAGACTGATTAGGCAAGGTGCCTGATCTACGAAAGACCAAGCTTTTTCAGGATTAAGTTGCACACTATGTTAGTTCATGCTTTTAGTAAGCATCCTGCAATTCGTAAAAGTCGGGAGAGATGTAGTCTTTTCGTAGCGGCCAACCGACCCAGTCCTCTGGCATCAAGATGCGCTTCAAGTTGGGGTGTCCCTCATAGACGATGCCGTACATGTCGTAGCTTTCTCGTTCCTGCCAATCCGCTGCTTTCCAGATCCAATAAACCGAGGGAACTCGCGGATCTTCGCGAGGCAGAAATACCTTGACCCGCACTTCTTGCGGCTTACTACTGCCGTCACCGATTTTCACAAGATGGTACATGCTAACCAGATCGCCCCCAGGGCCAATATCATAGGCAGCTTGACACTGGAGATAGTTAAAGCCATAGGCATAAAGAGCAGTGCAGAAGGGGAGCAAGAATTCGCGATCGACCCTCAACACCTCAACACCCAGGTGATCTGCTTCCATCAGTTGGTGTTCAAACCCATTCTCCGTCAGCCAACGAGACACGGGGCCGGCTTCAGCTAATTGGGTAGATTCCGCTTTTGCCAGAGAAGATTGTTCTTCAGCCACGCTCCACTTCCTCCTTTTGAGCTTCTTGTAGAACGGCAGGAACAGGCATTCCCATCGCTTCCATCAATTCCTTCGGGGGGGCTTGGCGAGCCTCGGACAGGAGATACTGGCCGTTGAGAATTTCAGGAATCGCCTTCATTTGATGGCTGACTGTGTAGAAGCGGTGGGTTTGAGTCGCCAGACCCCGCTCTTGAACCGCTTCGCTAGAAATTTTCTTTCGCAATTTGATGATGGCATCAATGATGGCTTCTGGACGGGGAGGGCAACCAGGGATATACACATCAACCGGGATCAACTTATCAACTCCGCGCACCGCCGTGGGGGAATCCATGCTGAACATGCCGCCCGTAATGGTGCAAGCACCCATTGCGATGACATACTTGGGTTCGGGCATCTGCTCATAAAGCCGCACCAGAGCAGGAGCCATCTTCATCGTGATCGTGCCTGCTGTAATAATCAAGTCGGCCTGACGAGGACTGGAACGAGGGATGAGTCCAAAGCGATCGAAATCAAACCGAGAGCCGATTAAAGCTGCAAACTCAATAAAGCAGCAAGCTGTACCATACAACAGAGGCCAAAGACTGGACAGGCGTGCCCAGTTATACAAGTCATCAACGGTTGTGAGAATGACGTTTTCAGAAAGATCCTGGGTGACCTGAGGTGCTCCTACAGGATTTGTGACCTTCTCGGTCGGCAGATTCATGACCATTCCAAAGCTCCTTTCCGCCAAGCGTAGACGAGTCCAACAACTAAAATTGCAATGAAGATCAGGGCTTCCACAAAAGCCAAAAGTCCAAGTTGGTTAAAGGCAACCGCCCAGGGATAAAGGAAAACCGTCTCAACATCAAAAATGACAAAGACTAAGGCAAACATGTAGTAACGAATATTGAATTGAATCCACGCACCGCCAATGGGTTCCATGCCGGATTCGTAGGTGAGTCGGCGCTCAGCACTACGGCGACGCGGTGCAACAATATAGGCTGTGCCAAAAGCAATGATAGGCAGCAGCCCACAGATCAGCAGAAATCCCAATAGGTACTCGTAGCCGCTGAGAACAAACACAATATTTCGTCCACTTTTTGATTGATATATCTGTCAATATGTTACTTCGTTTTACATAGATTTTCAGATTTTGGAATCGAGAGACAGAGGACTTACCTCACATCTTTTCAATGAAGTATATTGAGAAGTAAAGGGGACTACAAACTACCTCTCGATCCCCAATCCCATATCCCAGGCAATGACAATAGGGAAAACCTCTCTATCATGTCGAAAAATCGAGGATCTTTGATTGAGCACTCAGATCGGGAGTGGGTTTCGACTCCGCTCAACCCACTCCTGCATGTTAGAACTTTGGTTGCCAGGTTAATAGCTGTCTTCATTCGCTTCATTAATGGGTTGATCGGGTGCATCAGATGGTGCGAAGGGTCTGGGGTTGACCAGGGAATAACGGCGGAAACGAACACTGCGGTGTGGTGTCGTTGGTGAAGTAGGAGCCTGATCCATAGGTTGCTCCGGTCGGACAGAAGATTCAATCTCTGGATTGAGAGCGATCGCGATCGGCGACAACACTTCAGCCACCTCAGTTTGCTGTTCCAATTCGTCAGTCAAAGAAACCAGGTTATTCAGACCATCAATCAATTCTCGAATATTGCGGCGAAACGCTGGATCACCTGTGAGTTCATCTAAATCAGCCGTAATTTTTTGGGCATTTTGGAACGTACCCCGAGCCGATTCGAGCGTTTGTTGGAGGAGGAGGAGGTTTTCAGCAGTCCCTAAAGAACTGGTTAAGTTGCTGAATCCCAATGAAGCATCGCGTAGGTTAACCGAAGCTTCTACTGCATTAGCAGAAAGCACATCCAGATTGCGAATAAATTCGCTTTGCTCTGCTTGTTGCAAAATTGGATCTAAACGCACGATGGATTGGCGGAGAGTATCTGTCGTCTGATTAATGTTACTCAACGTGCTATTGAGTGCCGTTCGATTATCAGCCAGCAGTCCGTTCACCTGGGAGGCTGTAATACCAAATTGGGCTGCTGTCTCTTCGATCGCTGTTGCTGTTTCACCGATCGCCTGAGTTGTGGTGTTTGCTGAACTAGACAGGGTAGAGAGTTGGCGCTCAACAGAGCGGGTTAAGCGCGTCACTTCACCCGTCAACTCCGTAACCCCTGCTGCTGCATTGGAACTGTTACGGGTCAATTCTTTGATTTCATCAAAAAATTCAGGATCATTTAACAAATCTGAAAGCTGAATCGTGGCTTCAATTAATTCTGTAAAACTGACTCCAGGTTCTCCGGCAATGCGATCGCCATCACACAGAATCAAGCTACCAGGACAATCTGCTGCTAGGGGAGTGGTGTCAATCGGCGGCAAAGCTGCTTCTCTGGGAAAGATATCCACAGAAATTTCGCCAACCAGCCCCGATTGGTTCGCTTGAATTACGGAATTACGTGGAATTGTTAAGGTTGCTGGGCTAATTTCCATCTCGACATCGACCTGATTTGTGCCCGGCTGGATTGAGGTGATCTTGCCCACAGTCACGCCGCGAAAGCGTACAGGGGCCCCAACCTGCATTCCACCCACCCCTGGAAATTCCACTATCACTTGATAGCTACGATTGCCTGGATTCAAGTTCCGTAACCACAGAATCATCAGCCCAAACAACCCTACCCCCAGGAGAATCAGCAAGCCAACTGAGCCTTCTCGAATTGTCCGCGATCGCATGAATTTTCCCCACAACGTCTAGCCGCAATATCTCAATCTAAATCCAATTGCCTCTATTCCACCGTAATCATTTGAGGCAGAGGTCCAGGCTTTGTGGCAATCCTTCCTAGTTCTGCCATTGTCACACTCCAACCTTAGCCAGACGCAAGTTCAATGTAAATTGAATTAGGCTAGTTCTAGCCCACTCAAAGCCTTGCCACGATTCAGGCTGATTCTGATGAGTGCATCACTTTTGACTCATCTGCTTTTCATTTGATCGGCTTAATTTGAGCAACGCCTACTAGTGCCCTCTAGACGTTAATTTTAGACTGACTCCATGCCTTCTATTGCCCGAAAAAATCTGTTTGAAGACATTCCCCGGTTTCTAGTTGCTCAGGCGGGCATTATGTTTGCAGTTAGTCTGGTGACAATTCAAACTGGGATCTTTGCCGGATTTTCTCGTTCAACGACCACTTTGATTGATCAATCCGAGGCAGATATTTGGGTGGCTGCTGAAGAAATGGTGTTTCTGGAGTTGACTTTGCCCATATCTGCTGGCTTGGTTAATCGAGCAGAGGCGATCGAGGGAGTAGAGCGGGCTGAAGCCTTGGTGATTAGAAGTGCGACTTGGCGGAGTGAAGATGGGACGATCGCTCCTGTCCGTCTGATTGGGTACGCCCCACAAGGACAATTGTTCTATCCTGGTACTGCGATCCAGGGCAATTGGCAAGATGTTCAGGAGCCGTATACCTTCATTCTCGACCAGTCCAACCTCAATTCTTTGCGCCTTCAGCAGGTGGGAGATACAGCAACTATTGGTTCATTACCTGCTAGGTTGATTGGATTAACCCAAAACACTCAGAACATTGCCTCCAGTGCCTATTTGTTTACTTCCCTGGAGAGCGCCAATGCGTATGTTACTTCTGGTTTGACTTCCACCACTAATTGTCAGTTGGACTCAGGACAACTCCTATGTACTAACGTTTACTCCAAAGACCAATCCACTGCGGCGGCAACCCTGCCCCGCTCTTTGTCGGCGAGTGATGGGATCACACATATTTTAATTGAAGCTGAACTAGGGCAAGACCTGGAAGTGCTAAAACAACGTCTCAACGAGGCTCTGCCAGGAACGACAGCTTACACCAAAACAGAGATGTCTAATCTCACGCGAGATTACTGGCAACGGCGCACAGGGCTGGGATTTGTTTTGGGATTAGGTGCAGCAGTGGGTGTGGTTGTGGGCATTGTCATTGTTGGGCAGATTCTCTACTCGTCGGTGTCAGACCACCTGAAGGAGTTTGGCACCCTTAAAGCAATGGGAGCCCCAGATTGGGCGTTGTACCGGGTGATTATCGAACAATCGCTGTGGATGGGCATCTTGGGATTTATCCCTAGTATGGGTCTCTGTTTGGCGCTGGGTGCTTGGACCTTTGCTACCCAGGGCATCATGATTTTGATTACCCCATTGACGGCGGGTGGGATTTTGGGAATCACCATGATTATGTGTATTGGTTCGGCTATCTTTGCGATTCAAAAAGTAGTGCAAGTTGATCCAGCAATTGTCTTCAAAGCATAACCCTTTGAGGATTTCGTATAGAAAACCACTTCGGAAAACACAGGAGAAAAATAGGCTCAATAATAAAGGAAGAGATCGAGTTACAGGATGCGGATTGGGAACACTCTCTGTTGAATCTATGCATGAAGCAAACTTACCCTCTGTCTCATTACATACTCATGTCGCATTTTGCAAGTTCACCCAATCAGGGAAGTCACTATGAGGATGCTTTGATTGCGATCGCCTCTCTATCTTAGAAAAATGCCGAAATCTCTTTTCTGTTAAATGGCCCTGTTTCTCGACTGCTCAATTTTTACAATCCAGGTTAATAGACTCATGACTGCCCAAATCGACTTTAACCCGCCCAGTAAATTCCGGCATACTAAAGTGCAGGAGAATAATGCCCCCGATGTGTTACCAGCGATCGCTGCCCACGATGTCTCTATGAGCTTTCAGACCGGGAAACAGACGTTTCAAGCATTACAACAAGTTAACCTGAAGGTCAGCAGGGGAGATGTTCATTTACTTATGGGGCCATCCGGTTCTGGGAAAACAACTTTGCTCTCGATCCTGGCAGGGATTCTGACTCCTACCGAGGGCAGGGTTGAATTACTTGGACAGGAGATTACCCGATTATCCCGCTCCAAGCTAGCACAATTCCGCTTAAATCATATTGGCTTTATTTTTCAGGGCTTCAATTTGTTCCCAGCCCTCAATGCATTAGAAAATGTGGCTCTTGCTTTAACTGTAAAGGGAGTCAGTGAGCGGACGGCGCGGTTAGAAGCCATGAATTTACTGGAGCAAGTGGGACTTGCCGATCGCGCCAAAAATATGCCTAAAGAAATGTCAGGGGGGCAAAAACAACGAGTGGCGATCGCTCGTGCTCTGGCAGGTCAGCCACCTCTGATCATGGCTGACGAACCCACTGCGGCCTTAGATTCGCACAATGGCCACGCTGTGATTGAATTACTGCGACGATTGGCCAAAGAGAATGACCATACGGTGCTCATGGTGACTCACGACCCTCGAATTGTGGATGTCGCAGATCAAGTCACCTATTTAGAAGACGGTATGATCAAAGGAGGCAAGAATCTCAAGCTGTAGGTATTAATCCATCTAGGAAAATCCATTTTGATGAAGTACCGGGCTTCGACTGCGCTCAGCCCTCGTCCATTTTGATGAGGTATCGGGCTTCGACTGCGCTCAGCCCTCGTCCATTTTGATGAGGTATCGGGCTTCGACTGCGCTCAGCCCTCGTCCATTTTGATAAAGTATCGGGCTTCGACTGCGCTCAGCCCTCGTCCATTTTGATAAAGTATCGGGCTTCGACTGCGCTTAGCCCTTGTTAGGTGGCTTAGCTCTTGTTAATCCTTCCTTCCCCCTCTTTTACTTTGCTCCTCAAGTGGTCAAGCCTGTGTTAGAACTACAGGATGAGTGAGTCGGCAGTGAACGTGGGGGTGCCATGACAAAGCAGAAAAAACACGACCTGAAGTGGATTAAAGAAACCCTTGACTTAAGAGAAAACCATTACTGGCAGTCTACTCCTGGCTACAATGTGTTTGTTGCGGGTCGCGGGGCTGTGCGATTTGAGGTGCCGCACGATTGGTTTTTTGAGCCGGATACCAAATCTTTTAAATTTCTAGACCAGCAGCCTCCAAACGACAACTGTCGTTTGGAGGTCTCTTACAACCATTTGCCCCCTGCTGACTATACTGGCTTGCCCTTAAGTAAAATCCTCTCTGAAGTGTTAGACAAAGATGAACGAAATGTTCTGGAAAAGGGTGAGGTGGTTCGAGTCAAGCGGCAAACGGCTCGAATCGTCTGGGCCGAGTTGAAATTTTTGGATTCTCAAGAACAGCGGCAAGCTTACTCCCGTATTTGCGTTGGCATCGGCTCTGGTATTCAATGTTTAATTACTTTCGACTTTTGGGTTGATGATGCACCCCATCTGCTCCCTGTTTGGGATCATGTGATGGAAACTTTGACGTTAGGGTTATACATTAGCGATCCAACCACAGGTGCCGCTTTCCCAGATTAGGAGTAGCCCAGCTAGTGGTGACGAATAAAGTCGAAGATTCCCAGATAATAGCTTCCTGGATCGTTCCAGGAGTAATCATATTCCATGCCTTGCAGGACTAACTTTTCAAACTCATCGGGGTAGGAGTAATACAGCCCGATCGCCCGATCCATCGCCGATTCAATGGCGGCGTGGTCAGTTTGGTAAAAGACATAACCATTGCGTTTCTGCATGGGCTGTGTATGGTCGTGATCGCGATCAAACACCGTATTCACCAGACCACCCACTCCTCGAACGATAGGGATAGTACCATACTTTAGCCCAATCATTTGAGTCAAGCCACAGGGTTCAAAGTTGCTGGGCACAATGATCATGTCTGCCCCTGCATAGATCAGGTGGGACAGTTCTTCGTTGAAGCCTAATTCGATATGACAATTGGGATTATCGTTCAGAAAGTGTTTTTCATGCCAGAAATGGGCGTTGATTCCTGGCTCTGTAGCAGAACCCAATAGAACAAACTGAGCCTGCCGTCCCAGAGCATAATAGATTGCATGGTGGACGAGATGAACTCCCTTTTGCTCATCCAATCGCCCGATGTAGCAAATAATGGGCTTATCGTCATCATGTTGTAGCCACAAGCGATCGCGTAGAGCCTTCTTATTCTTTAGTTTTCCAGTTAAGTCTTCTGGGGTGTAGTGGTAGGAAATATAACGATCGATCGCTGGATTCCAGATATCGTAATCAATCCCGTTTAAGATACCACTAAATTTATGTTGGTGAAGGTGCAAGGTGTGCCCTAACCCATAGCCGAAGTCAGTATGGCGGGCTTCCCAGGCGTGATTGGGCGAAACCGTGGTAACGAAATTGGCATAGACAATTCCCCCTTTCATCAAATTAAGGGTAAAGGGATTGAAGTTATCTTGCAGGCGATCGGCATGGAAGTAGTAGGGTTCGCGGTTCAAGCCCGTTGCCCAGAGGATCTCTGCACCTGCATGTCCTTGATGCTTGAAATTGTGAATGGTGTAACAGACCCGCTGATTGCCCATGCCATGATGTTGATAAATTTCAAACAGCAGAACAGGCACCAGTCCAGTTTGCCAATCATGGCAATGAATGACATCAGGTCGCTTGTTGGTTCTCAGCAAAAACTCTAGGGCCGCTTTGCTGAAGAAGGCAAAGCGCATGTTGTCATCAGGGACACCATAATATCGCCCCCGATTAAAAAACAAATCCTGGGAATGGGGGTCAATAAAGAAGCACAAACGACCATGCACCCAACCACAGTAAACCGTACAGTGGATCGCGCCATCGTACCAGGGCACCCATAGGTCATGATAGGCTTTGTGCAACCCCCAGATATGGTCGTATCGCATACAGTCATACTTGGGCAATATGATTTCGACTGTATGCCCCCGAATTTCCAACTCACGGCTAAGTCCGTATACAACATCACCCAAGCCACCCGCCTTGATTACAGGAGCACATTCGGAGGCAATCTGTACGATGTACATCTTTATTCCCTAAATAAAGCAAGATCTATAATTTTCTAATCTTTACAAAAGTATTCTAAAGACGATTGGGAATCAAAAGCTAGTCCTTATTGGAAGGTTTTCTAGAGATGATAAGTACTCATAATCAAACTGCTTTACCCTCTACCTGATTCTATGAGAGCTCGGTAGCCCCATTTTGCACGTAATGTCCCCAAAATGAGACTTTGGGGAATTTTTCCGCGCCTCAAAAAATTTCCCAAGCTCGTCCAGCGACTTCATGTCCGTTCTACCGCGTCCTTAAGTTTCCATTTGGGAACGCGACCGCCGGAAGTTCCCGCTTCCCACCTTCTTGTTGTCTTTAAGAAAAATTTACAAACTTCAAAACCAATCTTCAGAATCGTCCTGCGGAGAAGACTCAGCTATGGAAGACCCAGCAGAGGAGTGCATGGCAATCTCAGGTTCCATTAATTCAGGAACAGGTTCCATCATCTCTATCGCCACTGTCTCAGGTGTTTCCACCTTCGCCTGAAGAGATTTTGTTCTCCTTAAAGTTGGACGAGTGGAATCTGATAATTCTAACTCTGCGTTCAATTGCACTAAGTCATCTTCCTGTAGTTCCTCATCCGTAACGAGTTCAGCATCGATCGCTGCCTGTTTCTTCACTGAGGATCGACGTTGAGAGGATCGACTGAAATTCTTGCTAGCATTAACCGAAATTGGGGTAAGTGCAGACTGAGGAGAACCTGTCAATATTTGTCGAACTCGCTGGGTTACTGTAGCCACTGAATGAGGCGATCGGGGCAACGCGGTTCTCATAGATTTGGAGTGAGAGCGTTTGCCAGGAGGCTGAGACGTTTGAGCGGTCTCCGTGGATTCTAGAGAGGATGGCTGTATCCTTGTAGGACGAATATCGCTCAAAGGAATTGGAACAAGAGGTTGTTTGACAGTCTGCTCCAATTCAAGTTCTTTCAATAGTTCAGTTGCATTTTGTGGGGCGATCGCCTCGTCGTCGGCAGATTTCTCTGCCACCCCAGACAAGATGCGTTGAAAACGCTGATTGAGGTAGGTTTGCGATCGCGCCCATTGCTCCTGAATAATTCCGCCCATCGTCTGTTCTGGCTGATCTGCCAATGTCCTCAAATTTTCAGGCACTAATGCACGACGTAAATTGATGGCTTGCCAGACAAACCAGCCCAGCAAGGCTACACTCGCAGTTTGCCCCAGTAACACCGCTCCTGTGATCCGTCCGGCACAGACCCACAGAACGAGAGCATAGAACATACCAATGCCACTCCAGATAAAGTCAAACTTGCGATGCACTTCTGGAAAAAAAAAGGCAGCCATGTACAAGCCAAAACTACCCAAACCAACAATGAGTGCCAGGAGATACGCCATAAAATTTCCTCTTGCCTTGAAGATGGCATACTTCCATTTTGCGTGAGATTGACCACAACGGAAATGGCATAGATACCAAGAAAAAGCCCTCAAACCCGGTGAGGAGTTTGAGGGCGAAATCAGGGTGCATCTACCACTTCAATGTTCTTTCGCTGCATTGGCCTATCCGGATTGTTTTTGACTTAGGATCGTAAATTAAATAAAACCGAACTTTTTTGTGGGAAGCGCGGCTGCGCCGCGCTTCCCACAAAAAAGTCTTGGGTTTTATTTAATCCTTAATCCTTAGGATCGTGAAATAAATATAGCCCCATGTACTCTGACTAAGACGTATTTGCAGGGAGTGCCACAACCATGTATGCAAATGTGAGGGCACATGATCGCATAGCGCACGCGCACATGTTAAGGCATAATTTTCTCTCTAATGAGCGATGAGGAGTGATGACTTGAGTATTTCTTTCGATCGCGTTTCAGCTCAATATGATGCATCTCGCACCATCCCACCGGATGCACTAGAACGGATTGTAGACTGTATGTTGGATTGTGTGGCAGCAACTCAGGAAACTCATTTTTTTGAACCAGGAATTGGGACAGGACGGATTGCTTTACCCTTGGTGCAACGGGGTTATCTCTACACTGGTATTGATATTTCTGAAAACATGATGGCCGAATTACGTCAGAAGGTTGCTGGATTTTCCCATCGGTTGACCCTACTGCAAGCCGACGTGACGAATTTACCTTTTGAAGACAAGACATTTGATGTCGCGATCGCTGTTCACTTACTGCATCTGGTTGCAGACTGGCCAAAAGCCCTACATGAAATCCGCCGAGTGCTGAAACCGGATGGCATTTTTCTTTATAGCCACGGTCGTGTGCGTCCGATGGTAAATCAGGAAGACGATCGCAATCCAGGTGTTGCTGCTTTTAAGCAAAAGTGGCAAGCGCTTCTGGCAGAACATCAATTTGAGATTCAGTATAGCGCGTCTGAGTCCGAGATCTTGCAGCTTTTGCAACAACAGGGAGCCACTCTAGAAACATTGATTCCAGTCGAGTGGCGCGTCCCTTTGACCGTTGGTGAACTGTTAAGTAGATATCAGCAGCGGTTGCATAGCTCTTGTTGGCAAATTCCAGATGAGATTTTTTCACAGGCAATCGCTCAGTTAACGACATGGTGTGAATGCTTTTTTGATGCTTGGAACACGGATTTGTCTTATACCAATCCATTTAAGCTGGTGGTTGTGCGAGATTGGGCGCGATTGCGAGATTAGCTTTACAGGGAGAATTTTGCCATGTCATAAAAGAACGAGTCAGGCAATGACTAACCCTGCTCCATTAACCAAGCCTGTAAATCTGCCAAACTGGTGAAATCGAGTAAGGCTTCGCTCAATCCTTCTAATGTGGGTCGAGGGAGTTGAGTGAGGGGCGATCGCAGGTTTTCCGGCAGTTTCCCAAATCGTTTGGTCAATTGCCGCATCACTAAATTCAAGGTAGCCTCTTCACGTCCTTCTTCACGTCCTTCTTCACGTCCTTCTTCACGTCCTTCTTCACGTCCTTCTTCACGTCCTTCTTCACGTCCTTCTCGCAAGATGGCTTGATAGGTTACAGACTCGCGCATCACATCCCTCCTGATGATTTGGGTAATCACTGACTCCTCCAATATTAACCCAGCTAAGACATAGGCGGCCGCCATCGCCTCATGCTGTTGGATCTCATTCGTTATCTTCATCATCTCTCGCACTGCCCGTCGCAAGGTTTGTTGTGGATTAGTACTGCGACTTAAGACCATAAAGGGTAAGAGTCCTGGAAAGCCCATTAGTTGGTCTGCGGGCACTTCCCACAGGCGCACTACATCAAACTCGGCATACATGCCTGCAATCTCAAAATAGTTCTGGTAAACGCGCTCAGATTTGGTTGCTCGCAAATACAGCACAATTTGATGAATGGTTTTTTGGGGAAACTTGCGATGCAGACGCAAGCGATAGTCTGCTAATCGCATAGGGACATCAGGTTTGGGGTCAGTTTGGAATTCCACATGTAAGATGTCTGCCTGACCTTGCAAGAGAATCACACTATCGGCTCGGATGGGTTCAATCGAAAGTTCGGTGGGACTCAGTTCGGTTAATGCAATCCGACTGCCGAGGAGCCAACTGGCAAAGTCTTCTGGAAATATCTCTGCGAGTCGCCGACAGGTGGTATCAAAGCCCATGCTGCATCACCTTTACATTTAAATCCAGAACAAGCATACTATATTTAATTCCTTGCGTGGTTATTCGTTGGAGCGAACACAGCCCGCTCCAACAAAGAATCGCTACTTTAGGTTGTGGCGCGACGTGCCACAACCTAAAGTGTGGCTACCAAACTCACGTCTGTAAAGATAAAATGGGGGCTAGTTATAGTGGAGAGAAGGTTAACGGACGCGATCGCCTCTCTTTCGTTTTACAGGGGCTTTTTTCTTAGGTAAAACTGCATTATAAATCTGTTCATTTTCCTCGGCAGACTTCATTAAGTCCACTATTGGTTCTGGGTAATCTTGTCCGATTTTTACCTGGAATCTTTCTTGTTCAACGGGTAGTAACTTCCAGGGTTCATGAATCTTACTGGCAGGCACTAACGCGAGTTCAGGAAGCCAGTGTTTGACGTATGCACCATCAGGATCATAATCTTTCGACTGTTTCAAGATATTAAAAAAGCGAAATCCTCTGGCATCATTACCGACTCCGGCCGTGTAATTCCAATTGCCCCAATTACTACAAACATCGTAATCAATGAGTGCAGACTCAAACCACTCTGCTCCCATTTGCCAGTTTATTCCTAAATTCTTGGTCAAAAAACTAGCGACATTCTGGCGACCACGATTCGACATAAATCCCGTTGCTGCCAACTCTCGCATATTTGCATCGACTAACGGATAGCCCGTCATGCCCTGTTGCCAGAGCGTAAACTGCTGCCAATCCTCTTTCCAGCGGATGTCTAGTCCCTGTAAACCCGATCGCAGAAATACCCGATTACCATGTTTGGCGCATACTAGTCGAAAGTAATCTCTCCACAACAACTCAAATACTAACCAATACGTCGAATCATTGCGAACTCTTGTAGCTTCATATCCCTGCACCTGTTCATAAATGTAGCGAGGGGAGAGGCAACCCGATGCCAGCCAGGGTGAGAATTTTGAGGAATAATTCGCACCTAACATACCATTGCGGGTTTCTTTATAAGCCTTCAGGCAATTCTGTTGCCAGAAGTAATCTTGCAAGCGATCGACTCCGGCAGTTTCGCCTCCCTGGAACTTTAGAACAGCGCGATCGTCAAAGGTGGGTGGTTTAAGCCCTAAATCAGTCAGGGTCGGCAACGTCCCCGCTTCTACGTCTGGTAAAGGCGGCAGTGTTTTGGGTTTGGGGTAAACTAGTTGGACGGATGAAGAGGATTCGATTGCTTTGCGGAAACTGGTAAACAGTTCTGGCAATTCACAAATGTCAAAGGGCAAATCGTCTGGGTGATACAGGGTATGTCCCCAGAAGCTACGTAGTTTGACTCCTTGAGATTGTAAGGCAGACTGGAGTGCAGTTTCGACAGCTACTTCTTCGGCGGTGACTTCTTTGTAATAGAAAACTTGTGAGATCTCGAGTTGCTGCATCAGTTCCGGGATGACTAGCTCCGGCAGGCCTCGTCGGATGATCAGATTGCTGTTAAGAGATTGAAGCGATCGCCTCAAATCTGCCACACTTTCTAGCAGAAACTGTGCTCGAAACGCTCCAGTCTTGGAAAAACCAAAGGACGTTTTGCCAAATTGCCGGACATCAAAACAATAGGATGGAATGACCTGAGCCTTTTGCTTTAAGGACTGGTAAAGCGGTGCATGGTCATGCAGGCGCAGGTCGTTACGAAACCAGATGAGGATGCGATCGTTTGCCACAAGCAACAGTCATGGGTTATGTGAGCTATCTTCATTCTATGATACGAAACTTTACCTTTCTATGAAATTTGTACACCTCCTTAAATTTAGCTACACGAATCTTCCTATTTCGGTCAGCAATTTGCTTGGTTAGTATAGCTACGCTAACCCCCCATATAGGATCAGCACTAAAGCTCCCAGATTAAACAATTTGACTCGAGCAGATGGGAATGGGATGATTGGCAAATTCATGTTAGTGCAATCGTATTTGTCTTTCATTTCTCCGGTTGCTTTGCAATCTTCAACCTCGTTGAAATGAGATGTTAATTCCTGCGGTCGCTACAATGATTCTGATAAAACCTTTTTAGGAAGAGACTTCAAAGGACTTCAGAGAAACCAAATTCTGATAGTTCTTATGCAGCTGATCGCAAGATTTAGACTGCCATCTGGACGAAAGCTTCCTTAAGATAAAGTTTAACTTTCATGTTTTTACCCCAATATCAGTCTCAGTATGCTAGGGTTTTGGTGATGATTATATTCGGTTGTGAATTCGTTTTTCCAAGCGTTTCTCCGAATCTATCCTCTCTGCACTCTCTGATTTTGGAGACTTTTCATGTCAATTTATGTTGGTAATTTGTCCTACGAAGCGACATCTGAAGATTTAACTCAAATTTTTTCCGAATATGGAACAGTGAAGCGTGTGCAGTTGCCCACAGATCGAGAAACAGGCCGGATGAGAGGGTTCGCTTTTGTTGAGATGGGGACAGGAGCCGAAGAAACGGCTGCGATTGAGGCTTTGGATGGAGCAGAATGGATGGGTCGCGATTTGAAAGTGAATAAGGCAAAACCTCGTGAGGAAAATGGTTCCAGAGGAGGAGGGAATTGGGGTAACCGGGGTGGTTCCTCTCGGCGTTATTAAGCCGTTTTACTAAGAACTTCGCTCTCTAGTCTTAAGGGTAGACCAGGGGTCTGCCCTTTTTTGATGTTATCTCGCTGTTCTGTTGTTAGGAGATCAAATGACCCAAATCATTCTGGGCGAAAATGAGGGAATTGAGTCGGCACTCCGGCGCTTCAAACGCAAAGTTTCTAGGGCCGGGATTTTTCCTGATATGCGAAAAAATCGTCACTTTGAAACACCTATTGAAAAGCGAAAACGGAAGGAAATCGCTCGACACAAACAGCGACGGAAACAATCTTTCCGTTGAGATTGCATCCTTGATCTTCACCTCTTCATGCTCAAGGAATGTGAATTAAAGAGACCCCAAACCTGACATCGCTAAATCGGGGGATAATTTTGGAGGTGGGGACTGAGTCCTCACCTCTCACAATCTATATAGGATTTTGCTACATTACGCCCTAGCTATTTATCTAGGAGTAAAGCTACCAATTTGCCTGATGCTGGCTGGCAGAAGAATTTGGCACTCTGAGAGCACGTATTTAGAGAAGTGCCATGACGACCTTATCAGCTTTTTCACATGAACTTGCAAAAGTAATCTCGCAGTCTGCCTTAACTGTCGTTGCCCTGCCGGCCAAGCGCTGCTGCGTCAGTGGAGTTCATTGGTCTCCAGGGATTATAGTCACAACGATTGATGCGGTGCGCTGCCAGGAAGAAATGACGCTGATGACCTCAGCGGGTGAAGTTTTACCTGCCAGTGTCGTGGGGTCAGATCCAGGAACAGACATTGCCGTGCTGCGTGTCGAGGCACCCAATTTGCCTACCCTTGAAGTTGGTAACCTGGAGGATTTGCAGGTCGGGCATTTAGTGTTAGCCATCGGACGTTTGGAAGATGGGAATATACAAGCGAGTTGCGGCATTCTAGCCTCTCTAGGCAGAGAGTGGCAGAGTTGGACAGGAGGACAAATCGATCGCTTGATACGCCCAAACATTCAACCGTTTTCAGGTTTCTCTGGCAGTCCACTGCTCGATGTGGAAGGGCGTGTATTGGGTATCAATACGACCTATTCACGAGGTCGTTATGCGATTACTATACCTCCAACGACCGTCGATCGTGTTGTTGCTCAGATCTTAAGAGCAGGAAAAGTGACGCAGGGCTATTTGGGAGTAGGATTACAGCCAGTAGAGTTGCCGACCTCACAGCAACAATCGCTCAATTTGAGCCAGCAAGTTGGTGTGTTAATTGTGAGTATAGAAGCGGACAGCCCTGCCGATCGCGCTGGCGTGTTCATCGGTGATATTCTGCTGGCATTGGACACTGAGCCAGTCACCAGTATCAGAGCATTGCGATCGCAACTGCGCTCTGAGCGCGTGGGTCAACCTGTTGTGGCGCAAATCATTCGGGGTGGCGAATTAATCAATCTGACTCTAACCATTAGACTTGTTGCTTTATAAGGTAGATTAATTCTATCCCCTGATTAAGGCAGCAGAGTATGCTCAACATCCATCGTGCGTTGGAGAATGATCGCTTGTTGAGAGCGTTGAC
>Ga0224723_1000785_pt1 | contig 20956 bp, 16 predicted proteins | sample Balambano_FR2_Me_FD_161647 | JGI IMG/M metagenome (GOLD analysis project Ga0224723, IMG submission 161647) | Freshwater sediment microbial communities from Lake Towuti, South Sulawesi, Indonesia - Balambano_FR2_MetaG | ecosystem: Environmental > Aquatic > Freshwater > Lake > Sediment | place... | reverse complement strand
AGTTAGAATAGTCAATGTAGATATCGATAATTTCTCCTTAAGAGAATTACTAGAAAAATTACAATCTGGAGTAGTATTTACACCTAACGTTGACCATTTAATAAAACTTCAAAAAGATATAGATTTTTTTAAAATATATAATGAGTGCGATTACAAGATTTGTGATAGTCAAATGCTTCTTTACGCTTCTAATTTTTTAGGAACACCAATCAAGGAAAAAATCTCAGGTTCTGATTTACTTCCAGCTTTCTACAAATATCATAAATATAATGAAGAAATTAAAATTTTTCTTTTAGGAGCGTCTGAAGGAGTAGCTTTCAATGCCCAAAATAAAATTAATGCAACAGTAGGTAGAAAGATAGTAGTTGGTTCATATTCTCCTCCTTTTGGATTTGAGAACGATGAACAAGAATGTCAAAAAATACTTAATATTATTAACAATTCCGATGCTACAGTTTTAGTAGTAGGTCTTGGTGCGCCAAAACAAGAAAAGTGGATAAGTAAGTATAAAGATAAATTACTCTATATTAGAATTTTCATGGCTTTAGGAGCAAGTATTGATTTTGAAGCTGGAAATATTAAAAGAGCGCCAAAATGGATGAGCCAAGTGGGATTAGAATGGGTATTTAGATTACTTTCTGAACCAAGAAGATTGTGGAAGAGATATTTGATAGATGATATCCCTTTCTTTTTATTAATTTTTAGACAAAAGATGTATTTAACAACTAAAAAAATGCAAAAAAAGAAAAATCAAGTTATAAAAATTGTAGATAAATTGTAATTTGATTTTTAGGTGATTTTGAGAAGATAATAATAAAAATGCTGTGTGCAAAGTAGAGCGCATTCACAACTCCACTCTGCACTAGATATCAGTAAATACCGACTTGATCTGCGACTTTATCTAGGATTCTACCTAAAGTTGCTCCAACTGCTTCACAAGAAAAATGCTCTTGAGCGTAACGTTGAGCTGCTTTTCCTAGGCGATCGCGCAATGCATGATCATTCCACAATAATTCAATCGCTTCTACCAACTGATCAACTGATTGCGGTTCTACTAACAAACCAGTTTCACCATGTATGATGTAGTCTTCAACTCCATGACAACGACTAGCTATCAAAACTCTACCCATAAGCATAGCTTCCACAATCGTAACTTGCCCGGCTGCTGTCACCTGTTCTTTTGGCATTAAAGGTACAATATTAATCCGGGCTTCTTGAGCTATCCGCAAGCAATCTTGTCTACCAATACCAAACGGTGTCTTGACGTTAGTAGGAATAGTTAATCCTTCTAATGCACGTTTACCGGATGCAACAACAGTAGGTAATTTCAGCCTTTCTACTGCTGCAAATAAAGTGGGGAAGTCTCGATGAGCAGAACCTAGAGCAGCAATAAAAGGATAATCTGTAATTTCTTGGTGATTAATAGGAATATTTTTCTCATGGTAAGGAACAAATTCAAAGCGCTCTATGGGAATTCCTAACCACTGATGATAAATCTCTCGCTCTCGTCGGGTATGGACAATAAAGTAATCGATATTTCGGAGACTAGCTTGGGCAAATTTACGTCGCATACCCGGATCACAAGTACCAACATTAAATAACCAAGCCACTATTGGGATTCGCTTACTAGTCATACGTCGTTGCATACCTAGTACTGCTGGAAGCTGAGGAAATACAGTAATTACACCTCCCTCAGTTGCTTTTATCGCTTCCATACCATGTTGCCAATATATCAACCAATCCTTAAATCCAGTAACTTTTGATTTGCGCTCGTGCCAGTTCTGTAATGGTACAGAACGAGGGATAATATCAAAGCGATGGCGAGAACCAGGAACAAATGGAGTTAGCCAAACTTCGTCAACTAAATTTGATTTATTGATAAAAGGAGCCGCAACTGTCCAATGCATAAATTTATTTTAATTACTTGACTAAAGAAACAATTAAGGTTAAAACGTGAATTTTTACACCTTATCTGAAATTAGAATGAGTATATCAAGAAGTTATTAAACAACTTTTTACTAGCGAAATACACTCTGATCACAGTTATATTGCAAATCGTAGCTGAATAGTAAACATTATGACTTTTTTTATACATCACTTACTACTTTGCAATTAAGCCGTAAAACAATTTAGTATCTCTATAGATATATTTATGAAGCATTCCAATAATAAAATACTGCAAACTTATAAATGTGTAAATATTGACATAAGAGTTTTTACAATACTTACATCTTATTTTTAAAGAAACTTTATTTGATTTAGTTAGTACACTTATTTATACTACGCGAGAGTAGTATAACTGTAGAAGTCAGATTACGTTCTGTAGGTTAACAGAGTAATATCATTATTTATAGAACCAAGAAATTCTGTATCTTGGTTAACAAAATACTTGTCAAGACGCTCGATTAGAACCTCTTTATAATCGGGCATAATTAAAAAGTTATTGTAAAGACTTAATTTCTTCTACAATATCTTTAATAACTTGATAACCAAACAAAGACTTTAGCAATTCTCGGTCAATGCGAACTTTCACAGAAGTTGTTAGTAAATTGATTATTTCTTCTGCAAAAGATTGTGCATCTTCAGCTATTTTAAAGAACTGTTTTACTTCTTGAGGTATTCCAGCAATTCCTTGGGGTGTAGATACAATCGGTTTATCTAAGAGTAACATTTCTATCGACTTAATGCTGACACCACTACCTGTCAAAACTGGGTTAATTAAAACCCGTCCGGAATTATAAATTGCTAAAGAAGAAGGAGGGTTAATACTTAAATAAATTCCTTCTTGTTCGCAAATTTGTTGAATTTTATCAACCGGATTTAATCCTGCTATTAGTACTTTAACTCCTGGTATTGTGGAACGAATGATTGGAACTACTTGGTTAATAAACCAGATAACACCAGCTATATTATTGTCAACAAATAAAGCACCTAAAAAGACAACGTCATATTCAGGTGTAGTTACTTCAGTTGGCTCTATTGAATTCTGATCTGGAACTTCTAAAAAAGGAGGTAAGTATCGCACATTGTCAAAACCTTGGCTTTGCCAAAACTTGAAATCATCAGCAGATATATCATAAAAAAAAGCACTTCTTTTTAACAAATTCTTTTCATATTTTTCTAAATGAGATACAGATAAATATCTTCTCAATCTACTTTTAATATCGATTGTAGATGCTAGTAAACGTTGATAGTATAAATGCTCAACATTGTGAGAGCGGGTAACTAAAGGTATACCTAACTTTTGACTTAGAGTATTAGCAATTTCTCCACCGTGAATTCCATCCAACCAAATCACATCTGGTCGAAAAGTACTAACGGCAGTAAGTACAGTATTTAATTCTTTTCCTCTAAGAATTCTAGAAGTCACTTCCAAGGGATAAGCAAATAAATCAATAACCCGACGTGCTAAAAAAATTTTATTATATTTAAACGGGATGAAATGAGTATCTTGACAATATTTTTTCATCTCATTTATCTGCTCAGACGTTGGTGGTTCGCTATACCAAGTTATTAATTGTAATTCCACACCAATAGAAACAAAAGCTTTCATGCGACGCCATATATCTATCCTTGCTCCACGATTGGCAGGGTAGGGAATATCATGACATACTAAAGTTATTTTCATTATGCTAAAAGTTCCTCACTTGATTCTTTATATTCATAGTTGAATATTTTGGCTTGTTCATATTCCACAGCCATTGAGAAAATGGTTGAGACGTAGATAATCCAAAATATACTGTTAGTGGCCATAATGGTACTTTCTGTCATATTGTAAATAAGCATAAAAGTCAAATACATTAATGGCCATAATCCTTCTGCTGTGGGAACTAACCGCAACCAACTTATACCTTTGATATAGGTTGTGACAAAACTTAAAATAAATAAAATTAAGCATGGAGCGCCTAATTCGGCCATTAAATCTATGAAACCGTTATGACCGTAAGGACATTCCCAACCAAGTATACGCCACATACGTGCCGACGCGACACTATCCCAACCTTGCCAAAAAGCGTTAAAACCGTAGCCAGTTAAAGGACGTTCTGCAATTAAGTCCCACATAGCAATCCAAATATCTGTACGTCCTGTTAAAGTTAAATCTCTACCAAAAGTACCTGCTATCGTTTCCAAATTCTCTATTACTATTGTTCCCACACTACCAACTACAAGTATAAATACAATTAACGAAGGTATTAGTACAGTATATTTTTGCCGCAAGCTTCTATATAACGGTAAGATAATTGTTAAGGTAATAGTAGCAACTAAAGAAGTTTTTGAAGTTGACAGTACTACCAAAGCTATTGATAAAACGTAGCAAATCCAAGTTAACCAACGGTATATTCCCCGACGAATTGGGTGAGAAATTACCATCAAAAGAAACAACATATTAGTCAAAGCCATTAACCGACCCAAAATATTTTTATGAGTCATTACACCCCGCCAAGCACCAGCATGAGCGCCATTTTCTTGAACACTCATGATGCCGTAATAAGGTAAAGCAATGGCAAAGACAAAACTCAGTATAATTACTAGACCTAACGCCCAAGCATATAACTCTAACTGCTCTCGAAAATCAAAGCGTGTAGCTATATATATACCAAATACTGTTGTCCCTAAAAGTAGTATGCTACGACGTTGGGTAATATCTGGCATCACTGTCCAAAGCATCGATAAGAGCGCGATCGCTACCAACAACCAGATAAATATGTCTTTTGTCGCAATATGTAAAAAACTCTTCCATCGTAAAATAACTAGTACACCAGTAACTCCATAAATCAACATAAATAAAATTGGAGTATAAGGGTCTGGTGCAGTACCAGAAGCATCTTCAGTATTGACAAGTACAGGTACTAATGCTGGTGTAGCTAGAAAAAGTGACACTACAATAAATATCTTTTCTGCTAAGTTAGTAAATTTTTCCATTTTCTGACTTAATAACAATACTGAAACCTCAATCTTGGGAGATAAGAGAATCCCTAGAATATCTAATAATATCAAGCTGTTTGTCTAGTTTGACACGGGCCCTCTCTTAGTGCTACTAATTATAGAAACTAATATTTTCAAAAACTAACTTCGCTCTTCAGATTTACTGTTGACTTTACACAATCTTCATCAGTAAGGTTTTATTGTGAATTTTTCGTTAATCGCAAAAAATCACCCGGGAAGATATGTTGAGTATATCTGATGAGAAAGTAAATGTCTCTCTTTGGTAATGGGTGTTTATCTACTGGATGTAGTGGGTAAGGTAATATAGTTGAAAGTGAAAAGCTGCAATACTTGACTAATAGTCATCTATGAAAGCATTCACTTATTTTTAACCAGGGGTACTGGAGTATTGCTGCAATGTCTCCCGTTTGTTTACGGTACTACATGGGAAAAAAGCAGAGTGCCGACAATTAAACAGGACACAAAATCTAAAATCTACTCATATTGTCGGCTTTTAGTTATACTGGCAATGCCGATATGTGTTTTTTATGAAGCATGATTATAGTAGGTTTTATTAGAGATAATCTATCTACCCTACTTTGCTGATTAATTTTTTGAGAAGAAATTTATCCCATCGGTATTTTCAATTATTTTAAATGAGTACAGAAATGCCAATTAAGGAAGAAGGCTTGCAACAGCTAAAAAATCCCAGTTCATTGGAAAGAGAACCTTACTGGTTTAGAAGAAAACCACAAGGTGAAGAAGAAAACGTGGGATTACATCAAGTCTTCGGTGTTTTACGTCGTCGGTTAGCCATAATTGTTGGTGTAACAGTCTTAATGACAACAGTCAGTGCTGCTTGGACTGCGACTCTGACTCGGATGTATGAGGGTAAGTTACAGCTATTGGTTGAACCTTTAAAAACTTCTGACAGCGAATTACTTAAAGCGCTTTCTGAGACTCTCAAGCAGAATGTTAATGACTTGACGAAACAAGCTAGCACTACTTTGGATTATCAAGCTTTGATGGAAGTTTTGAAAAGTCCGAAGTTGATTAACCCAATTGTGGAGCAATTACAACCTGAGTACAAAGATATTAGCTACGATCGCCTAGTTGGTAATGATGGAACTGGTAAAGTTTCTAGTAACAAAGTCGGAACACTGAATATTACACGGATTGCCAAAGGAAAAGATGAGTCCCGAGTCATAGAAGTTCGTTACCGAGAGTCTGACCCGAGAAAGATTCAAACAGTGTTGGATAAGGTATCCCAAGGATATAGAAATTATAGTGTTGAGCAACAGCAAACGAATTTACGTCAGGGAATCAAATTTGTTGATCAGCAAATTCCTAACTTGCGATTAAGAGTCAATTCACTACAAGGACAACTACAAACTTTCCAGCAACGGTTCAATCTTTTCAACCCAGAACTCCAAGGAGAACAACTGGTTAAAAGAGTTGATCAACTACAAGCACAGCAAATAGAAACTCAACAAAAACTATCGGAAGCAAGATCCCTTTACGTTTCCTTACAGAATCAGTTGGGGATGCAACAAAATGCTGCGATCGCCTCTTCTGCTTTAAGTGAATCGCCCCAGTATCAACAAATACTCACACGCATCCGTGAGATTGAAGCCAAAATTGCTACAGAATCAGTTCGGTTTACAGAGGGAAGTCCAGTAATGGTATCCCTACGGCAACAAAGGGCTGAATTAATACCTTTATTGAACCAAGAAGCACGGTTAGCGGTAGGAGGTAACATACCACGTGAATCGGTAAGTCCCCAAATTGGAGTTTACCAAAATTCTGTACGACGTGACTTGATTCAGCAACTTGCCAACACAGCTAACCAAGTTCAAGCTTTAGAAGCTAGCTTACAAACAACCAACGCAGCAGCAGCACAACTGAATCAGCAAATCAAGATATACCCGGCGATTACTCGTCAACACGCTAACCTTCAGCGAGAGTTACAAGTAGCAACTGATACACTCAATCAGTTTTTATCAAGACAGGAAGCATTGCGAGTAGACGTAGCTCAGCAAGAAGTGCCTTGGGAGATAATTATGCCTCCTACCATACCTCGTGATCAAGCAGGTAATTATGTAGCAGTGTCACCTAGTGCTGGACGAAATATTATTTTGGGAGCGATCGCTGGTTTATTGCTAGGTACTTTAATTGCCTTTATGATCGAGAATTTCCAGAACGTCTTCCATGATCCCGAACAAGTTAAAACTGCAAGTAGAGTTCCACTACTAGGCTCAATTCCTTTCCACAGAGAAGTAAAAAAACTAGCCTTAGTATCAGATGTACCTTTAAGCGAAAAAGAGAGTACTAAATATCAAGAATACAGAGATACTGCTTTTTCCCAAGCCTTTGGCTCACTTTATACCAGAGTCCAATCTCTAAAATCTGATATTCCTAATCGGACATTAGCGATCACATCAGCGCAGTATGGTGATGGTAAATCTACTGTAGCGGTAAATTTAGCTTCTAAAGCAGCAGAAGCTGGTCAACGTGTATTGTTGGTCGATGCAGATTTACACCACCCTCAAGTACACGAAAAATTAGGTCTTGTCAATACCAAAGGATTGAGTGAAGTACTTGCTGATGGGCTGAATTTAGATGATGTTATCGGGCGATCGCCAAAAGAAGAAAATTTATTCGTAGTCACCGCAGGTGAAATACCGTCCAACCCGACAAAGCTATTTTCCTCCAAGCGAATGCACACTTTTCTAGAGCAAGCGCTAGACTATGACATAGTTATATTTGACACACCACACTTTTTAGGAAGGTTGGATACTAACATTCTCGCTAATCAGGTAGATGGTATCTTATTAGTTGTAGGACTAGGCAAAACCTCACGTCCTAGTATAAAACAAGTATTAGAAGAATCTAAAGCTTCTCGCGTTCCTATATTAGGTATGGTTACGAATACACTTGAACCTTAAGTAGTATAAATAGTGAATCTTATTCAGCAGCTAAAGAGTAAACTCCAGAAACTGTTATCTAACCAGTTCATTCGTAATCTTGGCTGGCTGGGTTTAGCAGAAGTCATCTACCGCTTGCTCCGTATTGGACTCGTAGTCATCATCTCTAATTTTTTGAATAATACAGACTACGCATTAGCAGCGATCGTAATGGCAATACGCGAGTTTGCAATCACGTTTTCTAAAATAGGTATCGGAGCAAAAATTATTCAAGCTGAAGAGAAAGAACTAGAAGATTTGTGTAATTCCGCATATTGGTTGAATTGGGTAGTTTTTTGCAGCTTATTTATTATTCAGTGTATTATCGCTTATCCAATTGCTTTCGCTTACAAAAATCCATCCTTGATTCTACCAATTTGCGTAACAGGAATTGTCTATTTAATTTGGCCAATTACTGGCATTAATAAAACTCTGATTCAAAGAGAAAATAGATTTAAAATTATTGGAATTACCGATTGCTTCGCTAATATTATTGGTACAGTAATGGCAGCTTTACTAGCGGTAGGAGGAATGGGTGTATGGGCTTTTGTATTACCACCAGTTTTAATAGCTCCTTTAGAGGTTGTCGTCTACTCTAAAAATTATCCTTGGCGTCCTTCTAATTTTACAACAAAGTATTGGCAGGAGATTTTTAGCTTTGGTAAAAACATTTTAGGCGTAGAATTACTAAGAACTTTGAGAAATAACTTAGATTACCTAATATTAGGTAAATTAGCAGGAGAAATAGAATTAGGTAATTACTTCTGGGCTTTTAATGCTGGATTGGGAATTAGCTTGAGCGTAATTAATGCAATTAATTCAGCGATATTACCTCATTTATGTGCAGCCCGTCATGAATTATTACAATTTAGGAAACGTTATTTCAGTAGCTTAGTAACTATTAGCTTTATCATTGTTCCTTTAGCTTTACTGCAATCTAGTTTAGCTCCTATTTACGTACCAATAATTTTCAATCCAAAATGGATTCCCGCTATTCCTATTTATATGTTAATTTGTTTATCAGCAATTCCTAGACCTTTCGCTGATGTTGCTTCTCAATTATTAGTAGCTATCGGGAAACCCTATTTAGAATTTCGCTGGAATGTTATCTTTACTGCCATATTTACAGTAGCAGTATTTATCGGAGTTCGTTGGCAAGGTATTGGTGTTGCTATCAGTGTTTTAGCAGTCCATGTAATCTTTTTACCTTTATATACAATCTGGGTAACTCGCTTAGTTTTCCCGAAAGTTAAAAGCGTATAGATGTGGCGATGGCGGTCGTTTTTGTGGTAGCAATGGTTTAGAAAATTCTGTTGGGGTGAATAATGGTAACTCCTTCAACCAAAATAAAGTCTTTTGGATTTAAAGTAAGAATATGGCTAATTTTATGGGCAAGCGTCACTGCTTGTAAGCGTAAATCGTAAATGCGTTTGCCTGAAATCTTGTAAGTTGTAACGAGACGAAACCAGAGGTTAAATATATCTGGTATCTCTTCTAACCATTCAAACTGATTTATCAGCATTTGAACAGCTTGTTCAGTTTCTTCTGGCGTCCATCCTAATCCATTTACAGCTACAGGACGAGTGGCTACAACCCAAAACTCAATTAAAACTTGAGACGTAATAAAGCATTGACCACCTTGTAGCAAGATTTGAAAAATAGCATTGTTTGTAATTTCGTACTCCGAAGAGTGAGTATCAGCAAATCTGAGAATAATATTCGTGTCTAATAAGTAGCTTGTCATGTACCGCGATCACCATAAATATTTTCACGTTCGCTTGCTTTCAAAGTTAAACTCACATGACTCTTAGGGAATTTAGCTACCCATTGACGAAATTGCTCAGCTTTTTCTGCTGATGTCAAATTTTTGTGATTCTCAGCTTCTAACTGTCTAGTGTATAGTCTGGATTGAAAGAGTTTCTGGTCTTCAGGGGAGAGGTTGATTATCACTTCTACTAGAGAGTTAACAAGTTGTACATTCATAGTTGTGTATGAGATTTACTTTTGTCACGCTATATGATTGTGAGAACTACTACTATGGTCTACTCCTTTATATTCTACAATTCTTGCTTCAATAGTTACAACATTGTATAATTAGTTGCAATATATTATTTTGTAGTTATTTTAGTAAAAGTTTGTTAGAAAGGTAGTGATGTAGAATATGTACATACTCTCAGTTACCTTTTTATTAGAGTGTTTTATATGAAAGTGTCTGTAATTATTCCTGTTTATCAAGTCGAAAAATACATAGAAGCTACTGTCAAATCGGTATTATCACAGACTTATAAGGATTTTGAGTTACTAATAATAGATGATGGTTCTCCTGATAAAAGCATAGAGATTTGTCAACAATTTTCAGATCCCAGAATTAGAATTATTCATCAAGAAAATCGAGGTGTAGCTGCTGCTCGGAATCATGGTATCCGGGAAGCTCAGGGAGAATACTTAGCATTTTTAGATGCTGATGACTTGTGGATGCCAGAAAAACTAGCAAAACACGTAGAGCATCTTGATAACAATCCAGAAGTAGGAGTTAGCTTTAGTCGCTCCGCATTTATTGACGAAGCTGATAATCCCTTGGGTATTTATCAAATGGGTAAGCTTAAGGATATTACTCCATTAGATTTACTTTGTCGGACACCAATTGGCAATGGTTCTGTACCAGTGATTAGACGACAAGTTTTAGAAGAGATGAAATTTCAAGACAACGTTTATGGTAGTGTAGAAGATTTTTACTTTGATGATGACAGAAAATTGCATCCCTCAGAAGATGTAGAATGTTGGTTACGGATTGCGATTAAAACAAAGTGGAAAATTGAGGGACTTGCTGAACCTTTAACACTTTACCGAGTAAATCCTCAAGGTTTTTCTGCCCAATTGCAGAAAAAATTGAGTTCATGGGAAACAATGTTAGAAAAAATTCGTGCCTATGCTCCTCAAGAAGTTCAAAAGTGGGAAAATATTGCCATGGCATATCAATATCGTCATCTAGCACGTAGAGCAGTTACTTTAAATTTGGGTAAAACAGCCGTAGAATATTCCATGCGATCGCTTGCTCGTCATTGGCGTATCCTGATAGAAGAACCGCGTCGCACCTTAATTACAATTGCAGCAAGTTATTTCCAGTGGTTAATACCCTCCACAATTTACCGTCAAATAGAAGCTTTAGCCTTAAAAATTACAGGAGCAAATCAAAAACGACGCATCCAGCAGGATGATAGCAAAAACCCAGCCACAGTTTAATCAAATAAAGACGTTCCAGTGGAACGTCTCCACAAGAATGCTATTTTAAACTAGCGACAGCATCAGCAAATAGCCCAGAAATAAAAGGTAAAATATCTCTACCTTTCGCGTGAGCTTTACCCTCAGTAAATATTACCAACAAATAAGGACGTGCGTCTGGTAACTCAATATAGGCAACATCATGACGCACTTGACTAGTCCAACCAGCTTTTGACCAAATTTTACCAGATTGAGATAGACCACTACCACAAAAACCCGTTACTTGGTCTTCTTCAACATCGGTGGGTAACTCATCCGGATTGAGACTGCGATTCAGAACACTCATCATCGCTTGCGATCGCGCACTGGAAACAGCAACACCACCAACAATACTATGCAGTAACCTAGCCGTAGCATTAGTTGTCAGCATATTGCGATTATCAAATAATTCTCCGTAAAACGCCCTTTCCCTTCCATAGGGACCATCAGACCAAGTTTTCTGACAAACGTTAATTGATTGCATTTCCGGCCACCCCAAAGATTGGTAGTAGCGATTGACAATATTCCGCTGATACTTCCATGTATCAAAAGGGCCAGAGGGCAATTCTGGACCAGAAGTAGTTCCGCTCAGCACATCTACAACTAAGCTAGTCGCATCATTACTAGATTCTAGGATCATATCTCGCATAGCTCTCTCCAATTCAGCAGAGCTATTAGTCATACCTTTTTCTAGCCATTCGTGTATCGCTACCAAGTAGAACAATTTAACTACACTAGCAGGATAAATTCGCTCAACACCTCGGTAAGTAAAACCACGTACTTTATGATTCCAAAAAGCACTAGGAGTTAAAGCGCCACCAGTATTAACTAACACAGGTGGATCATAAACTATCCAAGTTAATGCAATTTGGTTACGGGCTAACGTCGGAAATTGTGCCCATGTTGCCTCTAAAATGCCATTACCTAGCTTATCAAGCTGTTCGTCTTCACTAAAGAAAATCATAGAGCCTCAAAAAATGTCCTTCAATCTAGAACCCCAAATATCACTAACCGCAGAATACCAATGTCTGGCTGACCTGAATGTATATGATTCTCCTGAATGTAAGCGCTTAGCAACTCAAGCTGCGACTGGGCGACATCTACGGGTAATATCATCTCGGGAAGTGACAGCTGTCCAAGTGTGTCTTGTTGAAGATGATTATCCCGGTTGGTTGTCGGTTTCAGATTTGAGTTTATTACAACCATGCACTGTAGCTTACCAAGCAAAATTATTTTCGGAAGCAGAGATTAAAAAATTATTACCAGAGGTAATAGCTTTCGCTCATAAAGCTATGGCACAACCAAATTACTACCTTTGGGGTGGTACTGTGGGGCCAAATTATGATTGTTCTGGTTTAATGCAAGCAGCGTTTGCTTCGGTAGGTATTCCTATACCCAGAGATGCATATCAACAGGAAGCTTTTACCCATCCCATTAAAATGGAAGAATTAGAACCAGGTGATTTAGTATTTTTTGGGACTCCCCAAAAAGCAACTCATGTGGGACTCTATTTTGGAGGTGGTCGTTATATCCACAGTTCTGGGAAAGATAAAGGACGTAACGGTATTGGGATTGATACTCTTTCGGAACATGGTGATGATATTAGTCAGTCATACTACCATCAGCTACGCGGTGCTGGCAGAGTGATTAAGAGTTACGTTGGCACTTGTCTGTAAGGTATACCACAAGGAAGCGAAGTCATATGAGGAGTGGGTTAATTTACGATGGCATTACTGAGGAAAATAGTGGAGCAACCTTACCTGTTCCTGAGGTTTCCTTAGTGATACCAGTGCATAATGAAGTGGAGAGTTTGCCACATTTGTTGGAGGCGATCGCTTCTACGATGGTTGCTAGTAATTTAAGTTATGAAATTATCTGTGTAGATGATGGTTCTACGGATGGTTCAGCAAAGTTACTCAAAGATGCAGCCCAAGAACGTAGCGATTTAAAAGCTTTGATTTTACGGCGTAATTACGGACAAACTGCGGCCATGGCTGCTGGATTTAATTATGCTCTGGGAAAAAGTATAGTAACATTGGATGCGGATTTACAAAATGATCCTGCGGACATTCCCATGTTACTAGCTAAATTAGAAGAAGGTTATGATTTAGTTAGTGGTTGGCGGCAAAAACGCCAAGATGCAGCAGTATCCCGGTTATTACCTTCAAAAATTGCTAACTGGTTAATTCGTAGTGCTACTAGTGTACACATCCATGATTATGGCTGCTCCCTCAAAGCCTACCGTGCGGAAGTAGTGGCAGATATGAATTTATATGGCGAACTACATCGCTTCTTACCAGCACTAGCCTACATTGAAGGAGCAAGAATCACCGAAATGCCTGTACGCCATCACGCTCGTCGTTTCGGACATAGTAAATATGGAATTTGGCGGACTTTTAGGGTATTAATGGACTTGTTAACCATCCTGTTTATGAAAAAGTTTCTGACCCGACCCATGCACGTTTTTGGTCTTTTGGGGTTAGTTTCTATGACAGCTGGTGGAGCAGTTGGTATTTACCTAACTTACGTCAAATTAATTCTTAGAGAAGATATTGGTAATCGTCCTCTATTAATTTTGGTAGTTCTGTTATTAGTGACTGGAGTACAATTGTTTTGCTTCGGTTTATTAGCAGAATTACTCATGCGTACTTACCATGAATCCCAAGGACGACCAATTTATCGCGTCCGTGAGGTAGTAACGAAGAAGTAGCACTCCCTCCTCACCCCGCACTCAGCACTCAGCACTCAGCACTCCACTGCACCCCGTATCTACCTTGAAAATTCTTCACACTCTAGACGCACAAGTGCGACGTAACCTGCTGTTTTTATTTGCGGCAGGTTTATTATTCTGGTCAAGTTTAGCTTCTTTATTACCAACGCTACCACTTTATATTCAGGATACAGGAGCAACTAAGCAAGAAATTGGTATTATTATGGGCAGTTTTGCCATCGGATTACTGATATTTCGTCCTTGGTTAGGACAGTTAGCGGATCGGCAAGGTCGTAAAATTGTATTATTGATTGGGATGGTGGTAGCCGCGATCGCTCCCATTGGCTATGTGTTAGTCAAGTCTATTTCCTTATTAATTGCTTTACGTATCTTTCATGGTATTAGTATTGCGGCTTTCAGTACTGGTTTTAATACGTTGGTAGCGGATTTAGCACCGTTCTCAAGACGTGGTGAAATCATTGGTTATATGAGTTTAGTAAATCCCATAGGTTTGGCAATTGGTCCAGCGATTGGAGGATATTTACAGGATACAGCTGGGAATTTGCCTTTGTTTTTACTTGCAGGGGGATTAGGTTGTCTAGGATTGTTGGGGATAGTACCAATTGTAAATCCAGAACATCAGCAGACTCAACACAGTCATAATTCCCGACAGTCACATAACCAACGATTTTGGCAAATATTAGTTAGTCCGAGAGTAAGAGTCCCAGCTTTTGTATTGTTGATAGTTGGCTTAGTTATTGGAACTTTGCACACCTTTGCTCCATTGTTTATTAAATCGATGGAGATAGACTTGAATCCGGGGTTGTTTTACACAGCAGCTGCAATTGGTAGTTTTAGTGTGCGATTTCTTGGTGGACGATTAAGCGATCGCTTTGGTCGTGGTTTAATCATAACTGTCGGCTTAGTTTTCTACGCATTATCCATGATTATGCTGTGGAAAGCTAACAGTAACTTTACTTTCCTACTGGCAGGAATAGTTGAAGGAATCGGTGGTGGTACGTTAATTCCGATGGTTACAGCCATGATGGCAGACCGCTCATTATTACATGAGAGAGGCCGGGTTTTTGCTTTATGCGCTCTAGGATTTGATTTGGGAATTGCGATCGCAGGTCCGATTTTTGGCTCTGTTGCTGAAGAAGTTGGATACCCGAATATGTTTGCTTTTGTCGGTGGTTTGACATTACTGGCTATTTTAGTATTTGTCACCCAATCTGGAAAAAATTTATCTAGTTCTGTACGCTTTGCCTTTGGTCGTGGTGAAGATACTTATAGGGAAGGGAGTAGGGAGTAGCTCCCTCTTAAAAGACATTTTAAACTTTCAGAGAACATACTTGACAAACTATGGCATAACATCGGATTCTACTTACATTATATAAATCAGTACTCATCAACCGATGTCTTACAGCCCCTGAATCTCAGCACTGTTAGCAATTGCTGACCTGAGTGCAATTTTTGTAGTGTCTACTCTTTTGGTTAACTATAAAGTTAAGGATACTGTAAAGTGTAGTCTATTTAGCTAGCTTTACATACGCCCATAGAGTAGATAAAAATAACTTAGTAAATGTAAAATTTTCCTGAAACTAGTCAGTAAATGCCGTCATTAAGGAAAGCAGCAACAAGAGGAGAGAAAATGATGAGGGACCTTTATCTGTTGGCAGCAGGAGTGTTAACAGGATTGGCTATACCAGCATCAGCTCTTCCGCAACTGCCAAATATCCAACCAGAGAATTATCTACAACTGTGGAGCTTAAAAGAATCAGAAGCGACTGCTGGAGATAAAGTAACTCCAGATGTTGAGACGACACCTACACCAGAATTTAGTAACCAAGAATGGCAAACTTCAACAGAATCATCCTCTAATCTCAATTCTCGAATAAACCGCCAACCTTTATCTGGAAACCAACTTTATTATCAGAGAATAGCAGCTCTTAAGGTTGGTCAAGCATATACTCGTTTACCCGATGATGCATTGCAATCTTTATGGGGATCAGTTAAAAGCCAAAGTCAAATCTCTTACTCCAACTGGAAAAACTTACTGTTTCTAGAAGGTAAAGCTATGGCTCGCGGTCAAGGAATCAATCGTTTGAGTATACTAGTGGGTGATTCCTTGAGTATGTGGTTTCCCAAAGAAAAACTCCCTGCTGGTAAATTGTGGTTGAATCAAGGAATATCTGGAGATACTTCTGATGGAGTCTTAAAAAGATTATCTGCGTTTTCTGATACTAAACCAGATGTAATATATGTAATGGCTGGAATTAATGACTTACGCAAGGGAGCAAAAGATAAAGCTATTTTAGTTAATTACCGCCGAATTATCCGTAATTTACGCAAAAATCATCCTAGTAGTTTGATAATTGTCCAATCAGTGCTGCCAACTCGCATGGCAAAAATCTCTAATAATCGAATTCGTCAAATCAACAAACAGTTATTACTGATTGCGAAAGAAGAGAGGGCAAATTTCCTCGATATTCATACCTGGTTTACTGATTTTGAAGGAAACTTACGTCCTGATTTAACTACGGATGGATTACATCTATCTCAGGATGGTTATGAAGTCTGGCAATCTGCATTACAACAGATAGAGTTTAAACTAGCACTTTCTAAAACTAGTTCAAATTCTCAAGTTAACAGACAGTAATAAATGGTTATAATCGATACAAAATATTTAAATTTGACTATTTTTGCAAAAATGATATAAGCCTAAAGGCTGATTTAATTAAATTTAAAATACTACATTAGGATGCTGATTTAAAAAAAAATATCCGGTTAAAATCAGCACAGTGAAAAATTAATACCTCATTTTTCAACTCATTTTCAGGGTTACACTATTAGCGATAACTTAGAAATAGAACGATGAGGAAAAGTTAGTAGCTAGGAGTGTAGATGCCCAATAGGGCAACGTCCGATTGTGGGTAGAGTTAGTAGTCAAGAGCATATGCACTTTTTTATTAGCTTCCCAAATGGCGGGGAGTTATAGATTAAGATCCATAGCTCGTAACCCATAACTCATAACTCTACTTTCTAGCTTGTGGGTATTGGTCTACATTTTTAGGCATAAGTTAAGGATATGACAACAGCAAATCTCACCCGTGGACAAGTAGAACGAACGTTAGCACAGCGGATCCAAGCTTTCTACCGCGAACTGCTAGGACATCAACCCAGTAAGGTTACGTGCCAATTAAATGATCGCAATCTTTTAGTTGTGCTTGAAGATTCTATTACTCAAGCGGAACTTTTGCTTGCCCAAACTGGTCGAGAAGAACTAGCAGAGCAAGTTCATTCTGACTTAGATGATGCTATGAAACCTCAATTCAAGGAATTAATCGAGGAAACTTTGAGCGTTAATGTAGTTGATTTGCTTAGCGATGCCACACTAGAAACAGGTCGTACAGGAATTATTGTTATCCTATCAGAAGCGCCTGATGTTCGTATTCCTGCTTCTATAGCTAAGAATCGCAAAAGACCACTACAAAACCGCAATTCTACAGAAGTAGAGACACAAGCTCAATAGATCACTCTTGGCAGTCTTGGCAGAAGTTAAAAGTCCACATAGGACTACTTCTCCTTGAAAGGTAGTGGTAAATTAAGGCTTCTAAATCCTCAATCATATATGGTTTACTAATATAGTCATCAAAGCCAGCCCTGAGAATACGTTCTTTATCTTCTGAACTGGCTAAAGCTGTAACCGCGATCGCCGCAATATTTCTAGTTAAGGGTTCCTGTTTGAGATGACGTACAACATCTAAACCATTTAAACCAGGCATTAATATATCCAGAAGTATCAGATCCGGCTGATACTCTTTTGCCAGCACAACTGTTGTGGAACTGTCTTTCTGGCAAATCGTTCTACACCCTAATGACTCTAGGGCATAATTCATCAGCAAGAGATTATCTTCATTATCCTCCACCACCATAATTAAAGGGGGTTGGGAATCGTACTGATTTTCATTACCCATTATTACATTTGCCAGTTGCATCTCTTCTCCAGAAGATTTAGTTTGTATTAATCATCTACATTTAGAGAACAGACGAGGCATTCTGTGAGCGAAGATATACGGTTCATTCAAGAGTGGCTCGTGTTTTAAGTTTGCCAATTGGCCGTCTTTGCCCATTTTCACAGAGGAGAAAAATTCTTCAAAATGAGAAAATGAGAAAACACTCCTTGATTATAGGCAAAATAGTCTGAAAAAACACTAACTAAATTTAACACTGCTTCATATTTCTAAAAGAAATTTAACAAAACTTTACTCTCAGATAAAAATATTTGTAATATTTAATTTCAAAACAAATTGCATACTTCTGCATAAAAACAGTAGCTTCGTATACAAAATGCTGAAAAAATAACAAATATTAAGAATGTACAACGGTTTTAGGAGACTCAGCTAAAAGCGTTGTAGTACGTAGATTTACAAGGAAGATATCATGATTCAGGCAATATAGCAACTCTAACGTTTTACCTTTGGGAAAAGCCAGTTATATGCTTACTCCAGATAAAATTACAAAAAAATTCCTCCAGAGTATTGACACTTTTTGTATTACGAGCGTAGTATAGAAACATCAAAAAGAATTTACTAAGCAAAACGTGGTTAACCCGATATTAATCAAAATCCAGGAGGTGGTTAAAATGGTTCATATTAGATTTGAAGGTCGTTCTTACGACGTTAGCGAACAAATACTAAACTTAAACGCAAGTATGAACGACATGACCATCAAACAAAGACTTGCACAACATTTTGACGTACACCTCAACCGTTTTGAATCTTACGTCATTGACCGCAAACAAAGTGGGGATGTGATAGTCAGGCCAGAAGCGGTTTACGGTTAAAGTTAAAATGTTCACCCCGCACCCCAACAGATATAGCTTACACACATTTAACTTGGCAACAAGTTTGTAGGTTCAATTCCTGCCATCTCCACTATGGAGATGTAGCCGAAATGGTATAGGCGCAATGTAAATCAAGCTTTATCAACTTGTGTGGGGATTTAAAAATATCTATTGTTCCGTGCCCTCATCTGTAAAGCATACACACATTCGGCTGTTAACCGAGAGGTTATGGGTTCGAGTCCCATCGTCCGCTTTTTGTGCGGATGTAGCTCAATTGGTAGAGCGCTAGTGAAAAAAAGCTTTGCTAACTTGCACGGAACATCAATATTTCAAAAGTAAATTTTTCACTCCGCGCCCTCACAGAAAAAGCTTACATACTAGCCGAATGGTACAGGCACTTGATTTTTGCTCAAGATATTGCAGGTTCAACCCCTGCGTATGAATCCACAGCTTCTTCAACTTGCGCGGAGTGTTTAAAATTTATAAAAAAAGGGAATAGGCAACAGGCAATAGGGAAAAGGGAGAGACGATTTGTTTCACGTTGGCTGATAGATAATAATTAGTAGTGATCGGAACACACTTATTAGTGGGAAGCGCTATCCGTAATTTAGAACTTAATCATCATACGCAGTCCTTGTTGCTAGCTTCTATTTGACATTAAATGTTTTTAAAGTTACAAAGGTAGTTGTCGCTGCGCCCTTATGTAGAGAGCTTACATACAAACGAAAGTTTAGTTTAATGACAGCTTTCTCAACTTGCGCGGCGATATTCAAGCTTCGCTTTGTGCGACAACTATCTCCATACAATTCCTCGAAAGGGGGTAGTAGTAATGAATACAGCAGAACGCGATCTACGTTTAGAACTGCTCAACAGTTTGCTAACAACACCTCACCGCCAGTTAGCAAAGGTTGCAGAATTTCATAAAATTATTATAGAACTTGACCCAATTTTCTACGGCCATCTAGCTGTATGGTATCAGCAAAATGGTGATGTCCGTGACCATAAAGAAGTATTTCTCGGACATCTTTTAACCAGTAACTTGCATGAACATCGTAATGCTGGCTTTGTAATGCTACAAGAATTTCCACCTTACCAAGTGGCGCGAATTGTAGATTTTATGAAGCAGCAACTAGGTAAAGTTCCTCGTTCTGCACGAACTGCGGTGCGTTTGTATCTACAAGAGCGGGAAAAAAGCCCGCAGTTTTTTGATCGTGCAGCTTTACGGGGACGCAAAGCAATGAAGCATTTATATGCAACTTTGCACATCAAACCTAATCAGCGTGCAGATGCGGTGCTATTTAAAGATGCACCACCAGAAGATAGCTTGGCTTTTATACTCAAGCAACTGGCGAAAACAGAAAATCCCACAGAGCAAGCGGCTTTAATAGTTGAGCATAACATCCCTTACACAATTGCTGTTGGCGCAATCAAGCAATTAACACCAACTGTGTTAGTCGCATTGATTAATTCCATGTCTGGACAAGAGGTAATAAATAATCTTAAATCCTTGCAAGCGCGAGGAGCAATGGAGAATCCTCAAATCAAAGCCCTCATTAATGCAAAGTTGGAGGAAGCAGCTAAAAGCGATCGCGTGTCTGCATTTAAAGCCACTGTTGCTGGTAATGTAGTTAAATTGGACACTGAGACTGCTGCACAATTAGAAAAAGTCGCTAACGAGCAAGTCAAATGTCGCGGCAAAATCATGAAGCCTACAGCTTTATTGGTTGATAAATCTGGCAGTATGGACGTAGCCTTAGAAGTCGGCAAGCAAATTGCAGCAATGATTTCTAGTGTTACTGAAGCTCACTTGTTTGTTTACGCTTTCGACACTATCGCCTACCCGATCAAAGCACAAGGAAAAGAACTGTCTGATTGGGAAAAAGCGTTCCACAACATCTATCCTAACGGTGGGACGAGTCTTGGTGCGGGTTTGGAAACGATGCGGTTGAAAAAGCAGCTAGTTGAGCAAATCCTAATTGTCACCGATGAAGGAGAGAACACCAAACCCTACTTTGTAGATGCTTACCAAGCTTATCAAAAAGACTTAGGTATTATGCCGAATGTCATTATTGTCAAGGTAGGTGATGGTGGAGCTTTTGGTTACGTAGAAGCTCAGCTAAAACAAAAACATATACCAGTAGAAACATTTACCTTTGCTGGTGATTACTACTCTCTACCTAACTTAGTTCCCTTATTGTCTCGTCCATCTCGTTTAGAGTTACTCTTAGAGATTTTGGAGACACCCTTGCC
>Ga0224723_1000784_pt1 | contig 20997 bp, 17 predicted proteins | sample Balambano_FR2_Me_FD_161647 | JGI IMG/M metagenome (GOLD analysis project Ga0224723, IMG submission 161647) | Freshwater sediment microbial communities from Lake Towuti, South Sulawesi, Indonesia - Balambano_FR2_MetaG | ecosystem: Environmental > Aquatic > Freshwater > Lake > Sediment | place... | reverse complement strand
CTGTTTCTTTTGCTGGCGCTGCTGTCGATAACGGGCAGGTCGGTTTCTTCACAAAGTATCGAACCCACACCGCTCGCACCGCCGGTCGATGAAGCCTTTGTGCCGGATGGCACGCTGCGTCGAATTCAGGCCCCCATCCTGATGTATCACTACATCAGCGAACTGCCGCCGGACGCCGACGACATTCGTATTGATCTGACGGTTTCGCCCGGCGCGTTTCGCCAGCACATGGAACATCTGCGCGGGAACGGCTATACCGCCATCTCGCTTTACGATCTGCACAACGCGCTCATGAGCGGCGCGGAACTTCCGCCGCGCCCGGTCGTGCTGACCTTCGACGACGGGTACATCGATCATTATGTACACGTCTTCCCGATCCTGCGCGAATTTGGGTACACGGGCACATTTTTTGTCATCACGGGCCGCGCTGACCGCGCCCATCCTGATTACATGACCTGGGCGCAGATCACGGAGATGGCGCAGGCCGGGATGAGCATGGAAGCACACACGAAGGATCATTACAGCCTGGCAGAGCGCGATTATGATTTCCTGGTGTATCAGATTCTCGGCAGCATCGAGAGTCTGGAAGCCCATACCGGGCGAACGGTGAATATGTTTGCCTATCCCGCCGGACGTTATGACGAGACCGCGCTCAGGGTGATGGAAACGATGCCGATCTGGCGCGCGGTGACAACCGAACACGGTTCCCTGCATACGACCGATAACGTGCTGGAGACACCGCGTGTTCGTGTCCACGGCGGGATGGGTGGGGCCGGCCTGGCGCAGCTGTTGAGCAGCATCGGTTTTTGAAATCAAAAAGGCGGCCCACAGTGACCGCCTCTCAGAACCAGTGACCTGCTGAGGCTTAACGCCGCTCGACCGACGCCGCTTCGCCCACGCGCACCTCGGCGCTGGCCGACGGGATCAGGTCAAGCCGTTCGCCTACAATCTTGAAGGCGTGCAGCGCACGATCCAGATGTTCTTTGGTGTGGCGCGCGATGTAGCTGGTGCGCAGCATACTGTTATTCGGCGGCACAGCGGGTGGGATCACCGGGTTGGTGTACGCCCCCTCTTCGATCAGCGCCTTCCACGCCAGCGCGGTGCGAATGTCGTCGCGGATCACGATCGGGATGATGGCCGAGTTGCTCTGCGCGGTGTCATAACCCAGCGCCTTGAAACCGGCGCGCATATAATTGGCGTTATCCCACAGCCGCTGCACGTGTTCCGGCTCATTTTCCATAATGTCCAGCGCGGCCAGCACCGCAGCGGCATTTGGGGCAGGCAGCGCGGCAGAAAAGATCAGTGAGCGCGCGTGATGCTGAATGTAATGCACCACCTTTTCGCTGCCGGCGATGAACCCGCCGATCGAAGCGAAGCTCTTGCTGAATGTACCCATGATCAGGTCTACGTCATCGGTCAGATTGTAATGGGCCGCTGTGCCGCGTCCACCACCCGTCACGCCGATGCCGTGCGCGTCGTCCACCATCACGCGGGCGTTATACTTCTTACAGATCGCCACCACCTCTGGCAGCGGGGCGATGTCGCCGCCCATGCTGTACACACCATCCACAATTACCAGCTTGCCAGCGTCGGCGGGCAGCTTGCTCAACACCTGATCCAGGCTGTCCAGGTCGTTGTGCCGAAAGCGCTTCATCTCGCCGAACGACATCAGCGATCCATCCACAATGCAGGCATGGGCGTCCTTGTCCAGGATCACGTAATCGCCCTTGCCAACCAGCGCTGAGATTGTGCCGACGTTGGTCTGGTAGCCGGTCGGGAAGACCAGGGCCGCCTCCTTGCCCACAAATTTCGCCAGGCGGCGGTCGAGTTCGAGGTGCAGTTCCAGCGTGCCGTTCAGAAAGCGCGAGCCGGTGACGCTCGTGCCATAACGTTCCAGCGCCTCAGCAGCAGCCTGGCGCACGCGCGGATCGGTCGTCAGGCCCAGATAATTGTTCGATCCGATCATGACGACCTCTTTGCCTTCAAAGATGGCCGTCGTCCCTTCTGACTCGCTCAACGCGCGGAAATAGGGGTAAATGCCCATCTCCATCGCTTCTTTGGCCTGCGTAAATTTCTCTGCCTTGTCAAATAGATCAGCCACAGGGTTCGCTCCTACAGGTCTGGCAACTGGCGTCCTCCCAATGAATTCGGATGGAGGTCGCTTTGGGCCAGCCATGGTGTCTTGTGCGATACTGATAACACGCGCAGCAGGGATAAGATGTGCTGCCGGAATTCAGAAAATTTTAACGTTATTTGACGTGCTTCACAAGTCGAGGCCAATGCAGGTCAGAGGGCGTCTGCGTCCCGGTCACGGATCAGTCACGATGGCGTGCTGAATCGCCAGCGCCACCGCTTCCGTCCGGTTGGTCACGCCTAACTTGGAGAGAATGTTGCTCACATGGACTTTGACCGTCGATCGGCTGACGACCAGTGCTTCGGCGATCTCCACATTATCCAGCCCGCGAACCAGCAACGCCAGCACCTCGCGCTCGCGGCTGGTCAGATCATGGCCGGGTTTGGGTGGCTGCGATCTGACGTGGATGAGTGCCTGAAGGGCTTCCGGGGCCAGGGTCGGCTGGCCGGCGTGAGCGCTGCGAATGGCGCGGGCCAGTTCATCAGTCGAGACATTTTTATACAGGAACCCAATCGCGCCGGCGTCCATCGCCTTTTTCACCAGCGCCTGTTCCTGAAAGCTGGTGAGCGCGATCACCCGCGTCTCCGGGCACGCTTCTGCAATGACCCGGATCGCTTCGGTGCCGCCCATGCCGGGCATCATCATGTCCATCAGCACCACGTCGGGGCAGTCCCGCTGGCACAGGCGCACCGCCTCCTCACCCGTGGCCGCCTCTGCGATCAGGCGCAGATCAGCGTGGGTGGACAGAAACGCGGCCAGCCCGCTGCGCACCATTTCGTGGTCGTCGACGATCAGGATGCGGATAATGCTGCGGCTCATGATGCTAACTTTCTTCTGTGGCCGGCCACACCAGGGAGATTTTTGTCCCTTGTCCCGGTTGACTGTCGATGATCAATTCAGCTTGAGCGGCTTCGGCCCGTTCCTGCATGATCCGCAGCCCGAAGTGCGAACCCTCCACGTGATCGACAGAAAACCCGTGACCGTCGTCGCTGATGCGCAGATCGGCGTGCTGAGGGCTGTAATCGAGCGCGAGCCGGACGGACTGAGCGTGTGCGTGCCTGACAATATTATTCAACGCTTCCTGCGCGATGCGATACACGGCGATCTGCGTCTCCGGCGGCAGGAGGCCGCTCCCTTGCAGCGCCAGATCGATCTTCAGGCTGCTGCGCGCCAGGGCCGCCTCCGCCAGCTGGCGCAAAAGTTCGCTCAAGGTGACTTCCGTCAGCGCGCCAGGCCGTAATTCTACCAGCAGCGTGCGCATCTCAGCCAGCGCGCCGCGTGTCAGCCGCCGCACCTCCAGTGTGCGCCGTTCCGCCTGCTCCGGATCACTTTTCCACAGGGTCGGCAGCACCTCGGCGATCACACTCGCTGAAAACAGGGTCTGTGTGACAGCATCATGCAGGTCGCGCGCCAGCCGCTGACGTTCCGCGTCCACCGCCGCCTTTTCGATCTGCATTCGCAGGCTGGCCGTCTCGATCGCCAGCGCGGCCTGATCGCCAAAAGCCTTCGCCAGCGCCACATCTTCGGGCAAAAATTCACGCTGCTGGGGATAATACAACACAAGGCCGCCATAAACGCGCTCGCGGATGAACAACGGCAGCGCCAGGATCGAGCGGAACAAGCGGATCATGCCGCTGACGATCGCCTTTTGCTCAGCGTCCTCATTGGCTCGATAGGCGGCCACCACCGGCGCGACGTTGGAGATCGTGATCGGCTGACGTTCGGCCACCGCCCGGCCCACCACGCCTTCGCCCAGCGGCACACGCATGGTTTCCAGATAATCTGGCGGTAAACCGAGCGCCGCCTGCACGGAGAGGATGCGTGTTTCCTCGTCCAGCTTATAAATGGCAACTGCTGCCGCATCCAGCAGCCGCGCCGCCTGCACCATGAGATAATCCAGCACGTCGTCCAGATCGCGGGTGGAGTTGAGCGCCTTCAGGATGTCGCCCAGGCTTTCCGCGATGAGACGACGTTCCTGCTCCGCGCGGTAAAGACGCGCATTTTCCAGCGCCACCGCCACCTGGCCGCCGAAAGCGGATGCCAGCGCCACATGATGGCCGGTGTAAAAGTTGGGCTTCAGATAATCAAACGACAGCGTGCCGATCACCTGGTCGCGGGCGATCAGCGGCACACACATCCACGACTTGATGTAGTGCGCCAGTTTGCCAACGCTCTGGCGGAACTCAGCCGCTTCATCAGTCAAGGCCTGCACATCAGAGATGATTATCGGCTGGCCGCTCTGGACGACCTGCCTGCTCACCGGTTCATCGTTCAGCGACCATATCCTGACCAGTTCGCTGGCGGGGATCGGCCCTTCATAACGCACCAGCCGAAGCTGATCCGGCGATTGCAGCACGTAGATCGCCGCGCCGTCATAATCGACGATCGGCTTGAGCCGGCCCAGCACAAGCTTCAGCAGCGCGTCGATGTCCAGCGTGGAGCCAAGCGTGCGCGAGACTTCCAGCAGCGCGGCCAGCTCACGATTGGTTTTCTGCTCGTCAGGGTCGCGCGCGGATTGAAAGGACAGCCCATAAGCCCCCAGCAGCGTGATCAGCGTCAGCACCCGCGCCGCCCACTCCAGCGCCGACTCCGGCCAGTGCGTTGCGATGACGGCGATCCCCAGCGCGATCGCCGTCAGCAATAAGGCGTGGTAAAGCTTATTCGGGTTCACGCTTGATCACCACCAGCGTCTTGTCGTCGAAGTCGCCCTCCTCGACTGCGAAATTGACCGCAGCCAGCACGATCCGATCTGCGATAGTCTGGGCCGAAAACTGCGCCGACTCCATCACCACAGCGGCCAGCCGATCCTCACCGAATTCCTCGTCTGTTTCGTTGATGACTTCGGTGATGCCATCGGTGTACAGCACCAGAATATCCCCTGGATCAAGGGTCATGGTGTCTTCTTCAAACGTGGCCGTGTCAAACACCCCCATCGCCACCCCCAGCGCAGAGCAGAATTCGCACCCGTGGCGGCCAGCGCGGTAGACCAGCGCCGGATTATGCCCGCCACAGGCGAAATGCGTCTCCCCGGTGACAGGCGAGAGATAGGCGATGAACGCGGTCACAAACATGCGCGATCGCTGCCCGGCGAGGATCGATTCGTTGGCGCGGCCCATAACGTCCGCCGGAGAAAGCTCCAGGCCCATCGCAAAGCGCAGCACCGTCACGCTTAACGCCATAAACAGCGCGGCGGGCACACCCTTGCCAGACACATCGGCGATCACGACCGCCAGCCGTCCATCGGGCAGCGTGTAAAAGTCGTAGAAATCCCCCGCTACCTCGCGCATCGGTCGCCAGTACGCGGCAATTGCCCACCCGCTGATCTGCGGTGTGCGCTGCGGCAGGAAGCTGCTCTGAATGGCACGGGCGGTTTCCAGTTCCTGCTCCACCAGCCGCTGCCGAAGTTCCTGCGCGTTCAGCCGTGAATTTTCGATGCTGATCGCGGCCTGTGCGACCATCGCCACCAGCAGACGTTCATCGCGCGTGGAAAACACATCGCCGCGTTTGTTCAGCACCTGCACCGCGCCCACAATCTGATGCCGGTGATCGAACATCGGCGCGGCCAGGATCGTGCGCGTGCGGTAGCCAGTAGCCTGATCAAAGGTCGGGTCGAAGCGCGGATCGAGATAGGCATCCGGGATGTTCAGCACGGTTCCAGTCGATGCCACATAGCCCGCGATCCCCTGGCCGACCTCAAGCCTGACCTGCTGCAAGCCCTCCCGATCCTCGATCAGCACCTGAGAGACGAGTTCGCCGGTGCTTTCATCGATCAGATACAGCGTGCCGCGTTCGGCGTCGAGCGTTTCCACCAGCACATTGACGATGCGCTGAAGCAGAAGATCCAGGTCGCTGCTGGTGATCATCAACTGGCTCACGCTCAGCATGGCGTTCAGTTCACGTGCCACATCCGGCGGGCGAGCGCCGGGCCGCAGGCGTTCGATCTTCTTCACCAGCACCAGCGCATTAGGGCCGCCGCGATCCGCCTGCGTTTTGCGCGTGACGACATCCATCAGGCTGTGGATAAAATGCAGCCCCATGCCGCCGCTGATGCGGGTTTCCACCGGTGCGTTGAGGTCGAACGGCTTCACCTTGTCCGGCTCGAAGGGTCGGCCCCAGTCGGTCAGCGTAATGTGGATCACATCTTCAAGCGCTTCGAGCAAGATCACCATGTCGCCGGGTGCATCCGCTGAGTAAGCGTGCCGGACGATATTGGTCGCCGCTTCCTCCACCGCCAGGTCGATCTCAAACAGCGTCTTCTCGGTGAGTTGAAGACGCTGCCCGACGCTTTGCAGAAAGCTGGCGATCGTTCGCAGATTCTCCGTTGTCGCCTTTACGCGGAGTTCGCCTAACAGGATCATGCCGCTATGCGTCCGCGCCCTGATACGCTGCCACTGCCGCTTCGATGGTGTCGTAGATACGGAAAAAATTGTGGAAACCAATGATCTGAAGCACGCGCAGCACACGAGGCGTGAGCGCTACCAGCTTCAGATCGCCGCCTTCTTTGGTGTTGCGGGTCAGCACATCGGCCAGCGTGCGCAGGCCGGCGCTGCTGATGTAGTTGACGCGCGACAGATCGAGGATCATTTTGTGCTTGCCTTCGGCGACGGCCGATTGCAGCGCCAGATCGAGATCGACCGCGCCCTGCGTATCGATGCGCCCTTCAGGAGTGTAAATCGTAATGCCTTTTTCTTCACGTTCGAGTACGTTGGTCATGATGTGTTCCTCCATGAGATGATGCTTCAAATAATCTTCTTGGGCGAAAATTGTGTTTTCTTCATGATACCCCGATCGGCCTGTTCAGGCATCGCTCCACGCCGCTAAAACCTGTCGAATCTTCAGCCCACAACGGTTGATTTTTGTTTGAAATAAGTTGTAAAGGAAACCTCCTGCCGCAGCATTGCGTCTGTATGAGTGTTGATCTGTTTAATGTCAGCTTATGGCGCTGTGCCTTGCGCAGCGTGGATATGATATGGCCCCAATTCTCCCTGTGCCTCAGCCGCTGCCGCCGCGCCCGGTCAGACGTCCGCCGTCGTGGCTGCCGTGGGTGCTGATCGGCGGCGCGACCGGATTTGCCTTTCTGATCGCCATCGTCTGTCTGCTGGTGCTGATCGTGATGTATCTGAGCGCCAACAACCGCATCGCGGACGGTGTTTCGGTGGCGGGCATAGACATCGGCGGCCAGTCTGCCGAGGATGCCGCCGGCGCGCTGGAGATGACCCTCAGCCGCAGCCTGATCTCGCTGACAGACGGCGATCGCGAGTGGCAGGTTTCGTTGAGCGAACTGGGGATCGCGCTCGATACCGACGCGCTGATCGAACAGGCCGCCGATGCTGAAGCCAACCAGACTATCGCGCCAGCCTACACCATCGATTTTAATCAGACACAGACACGCCTCATTGCCCTGAGCGAAGCGGTCAACATCGCGCCGGTACAGGGTCGTCCCGGTCAGAATGGGCGCGCGCTCGATATTGAAAACACGCTGAACCGGCTCTACCTCGATCTGAACGGCGAGATCGCCGACGGCGTGATGGCCCTGAGCATGATCGACGTCGAGCCAGCGCCGATCGAAGACCTGGCGACTTACAACGGCGAGACGACGACGCACGTGGTCGAGCGCGGCCAGGAACTGGGGTTGATCGCGCGCCAGTACGGGGTGACGGTCGAGGCGATTGTCGCGCTGAACGCCATTGACAACGCCGATCTGATCTATCCGGGTCAGGAACTGCTGATCCCCGCATCGGGTGAATATATCCCCGAAGATCTGCCGCAGCCGCCGACCAACTCAGGCCGCGCGCTGGTGGTGTCGATCAGCCAGCAGCGCATCTACGCCTTTGAGAACGGCGACGTGGTGCGCACACACCTGGTTTCGACCGGGCGCGACGAAACACCCACCGTGCTGGGGGATTACACCATCCGCGTCAAATACGCCGCCGACGATATGAGCGGGCCGGGTTATTTTCTGCCTCAGGTTCCGTGGACGATGTACTTCTACCAGGGTTATGCCGTTCACGGCACCTACTGGCACAACAGTTTTGGCCGCCAGATGAGCCACGGCTGTGTTAATCTGCCCGTGGAAGAAGCCGAATGGTTCTTCAACTTCGCCCAGGTCGGCACACCGATCCGCGTGGTGGCGTAAAACGCATATCCACCGCCCAACAGTTGAGCATTTGCGGGCGTGATTCCAGCCAAAATGCCCATATAATCAAAAGCAATAGGTTACTGCTGGCTCAGGCTGGGGACATCTCGCTCATGAAACTTCGCGCCAAAACCCTGCTGATCATCACCGCCACTTTTGCCGTCCTGCTCGTGCTGGTTTATGCCGCCTCACGCGCGATCCTGCTCAATAATTTTGTTCGGCTTGAGGAACAGCTTGCCGAAGAAAACCTGTCACGTGCGGTCAACGCGCTGGACGCGGCGCTGGATTCGCTGGAGCGTTCTAACGCCGACTGGGCACACTGGACGGATACTTATAACTTTGTGCAAGGGGATGAAAATCGGGAAGAATATCAGACGATTAACCTCGGCCTGGAGACCTTTCAGAACCTGAACCTCAATCTGGCGATTTACCTGAACGCCGAACGCGACATCGTGTTTGGAGGGGTGATTGAACCCGGCACGACAGAGATCGCATCCCTGCCGCAAGGGATCGAGCCGTTGTTCACGCCAGACAGCCCGCTGGTTGACCTGCCCGGCCTGCTGGACTCGGCAGCGGGGGTGATCATGCTGCCGGACGGCCCGGCGCTGGTGGTGTCTCATAACATCCTGACCGGGGAGCGCACCGGCCCACCGCAGGGCACGCTCATCCGTGGGCGCTATCTCAATCAGACCGAAATTGACGCCCTGGCCGAATCGACCCGCCTGAGCCTGGAAGTTTATCCGGTCGATGCGGGTGATCTGCCTGGCGATTTTGGGCAGGCTGGCGCGGCGCTGAGGGATCAACCCGTGGCTGTGAACGTGCTGGCGAATGGCCGAATCGCTGCCTATACCGTCATCGACGATCTGTACGGTAATCCCGCACTGTTTATGAGAATAGATATGGAACGCAGCGTGTTCCAGCAGGGTGAACAGGGCATTGTTTATTTTCTCGCCGCGCTGGTGCTGGCGGGCTTTTCTGTCGGCATGATCGTGCTGCTGCTGCTGGAAAATTTCGTGCTGTCGCGGCTGGATCGCCTCAACCGGGATGTCACCGCGATCGGATCCACCGGGCGCGCGTCTGACCGGCTGACGGTTGACGGGGCCGATGAACTCTCCAGCCTCGGCCATGCCATCAACCGGACACTCGGCGCGCTGGAATCTGCGCAGTTGAAGCGCCAGCAGAGCGAGGCCCGGTTGGAGGCGATCGTGCGCGGCGCGCCAGTCGTCTTCTTTGCGCTGGACGGTCAGGGACATATCCTGGTGCTGGAAGGTAAAAAGCTGCACGAACTTGGATTCGATACGCGCTCGTACATCGGTCGCTCGATTCACGAGCCGGCCATGCATCAAGCGCTGCCGCAGATCGCCACCGCTTTTGAGCAGGCCCGGCATGGGCAGGCGGTTCGGATCACGGCGGGCCTGCGGGAGGCGATCTTCGATATCTGGTGTGAGCCATATTTCTCTGGCGAGGGCGAAATTGGCGCGCGTGAGTTCAGCGGGGTGATCGGCGTGGCGACTGAGATCACGGAGCGTGTGCAGGCACAGGCGCAGATCGAACAGGCCCGTGAAGCGGCGGAGTCTGCCAACCGTGCTAAAAGTCTGTTTCTCGCCAATATGAGCCACGAACTGCGCACCCCGCTCAATGCGATCATCGGATACAGCGAACTGGTGGCCGAAGAATGCCAGGACAGCGAACTGGATCATCTGGTGCGCGATCTCGGCAAGATTCAGGCGGCGGGGAACCATCTGCTGGAACTGATCAACAACATCCTCGACCTCTCGAAGATCGAGGCCGGCAAAATGGATCTCGACCTGACGCAGTTTGACCTGACCTCACTGATCAACCAGGTGCAGATGACGATCGCGCCGCTGGCGGCCAGAAACGAGAATCATCTGAGTGTTGATGTGGCCCCCGATCTGCCGGAAATGTTCGCCGATCAGACCAAAGTGCGCCAGGTGCTGATCAATCTGCTGAACAACGCGAACAAGTTTACACAGCACGGCCGCGTGAACCTGCGGGCGCGCAGCGTCCTGCTCAATGAACGTCCAGCCGTATGCATAGAGATCAACGATACCGGGATCGGCATGACGCCTGCCGAGATCGATCGGCTGTTTGCGGATTTCTCTCAGGCTGATGCGTCTACCACCCGGCGCTATGGCGGCACAGGGCTGGGCCTTTCCATCAGCAAGCGCTTCACCGAGCTGATGGGCGGTCGGATCGATGTGGAGAGCGCCCCTGGCGAGGGGTCTACCTTCCGCGTCCATCTGCCCGTTCATGTCGAGCCGCTGGCTGTGCCCGTGGATAACCGTATTGTCTTTGAAGAAAAGTGAAGGTCGCGTCCCGCGTCGTGCCGCATCTCTTTTGTGACTGCCTTTTCAGCCTGTCGATTAGGACGACGGCCAGAACCAGGCTGGCCGTCACTTTCTTTGCGTCAGGTTCATGAATGTGATCAGCAGATCAGAACGGGTGATGATCCCCACCAGCGTTTCGCCGCGCATGACCGGCAGGCAGTGAATGTGATGACTGAGCATCAGCCGGGCGGCGTCACTTGCGGAGGTGTTTGGCTCGATCACGATAGGCGCAGGCGTCATCACTTCATGCACGGCCAGGATGGGCGTGAGCCGGAAGGCACGGCGCGCTGCCGATCCGTCGCTGGCGGCTGCACAGGCTGTCTTTTCAAGCGCGCGGTAGAGATCACGATCGCTGACAATGCCGATCAGATGTCCCTCGGTGTCCAGGACTGGGAGATGGTGGCAGCCAGCGCGCGCCATGGTCTCCAGCGCGCCGCAAATAGAGGTGTCCCGGCCGATCGTAACCGGGTGACGGGTCATGAATTCGGACACGATCATAGCCGATGGTCTCCATCCGACCATGCGCCGCCGCAATAAATAGGCAGCAGCCTGTTTACCATTTCGGGTTGATCATAAAGTGCAATGGCCGAGGCTGGGGTACTGAAGCGGGCATGACGAATGTCATTCCGTTGCTATGTGGGGCGACCAGACCGGGTAGTCTAGAGGGATAAGGCGGGCAGCGTCAGGGTCATCTTTGTGCCCTGGCCTGGAGAGGTGTTGAGGGACAACTTCCCGCCGTGGATCAACGCGCGCTGGTGGAGATTGCGCAATCCCAGACCGCGGTGTCCTTCCAGATCGTGCAGATCAAAGCCTGAGCCGTTATCCGCAACGATCATCTGAAATGCCTGATCATTCTGCGTCACGATGACCTCGACACGGCTGGCGTTGGCATGGCGGATCACGTTGCTCAGGGCTTCATGCGCGATCTGGCAAACTGCCTCAAATACTGGCGCGGAAAAGGGCGGCAGACGATTCGGCGCAGTAAGGTGTATCGCCAGCGTCGGCGGGAAATGCAGCCGTGCCATCACGTCGCGCAGCCCTTCCTCCACCGTTTGCTGCTGATAGGTCACCGACCGCAGATTCAGGATGTAGCTGCGAATGTCCTCGATCACCGTATCCAGGTCCTGAATGGCGGCCAAAAGCTGATCGTCCGTCGCGCTGCCATCCAGCCGAATAAGCTGCATCTGCATTCCCACAGCATACAATGACTGGATGATCCCATCGTGCAGCTCCATCGCCACGCGCTCACGTTCTTCCAGGAGGATCAGGCGGCTCTGCTGTTCGCTGATCTGGACACCGGCGATCGCCAGCGCCGCATAACCGGCCAGCACCTCAATTAGCCATTCATCATTCTCGTCAAAAGGTTCGCCATCGACCCGATCACAGGCATACAACATGCCATATAGCTGTGCGCCGACCTGGATCGGCACGCCGAGGAAGCGATCCATGCTGGGGTGATTTTTGGGGAACCCGATACTGCGTGGATCGTCTGCCATATGATCGACACGGACCGCATGACGTTCGTGCATGACTGCGCCAAGCAGTCCGCGACCGATCGGGGGATGATCCAACCGCGCGATCTCGTCAGCCGTCATCCCGGCAGTCTTAAAATAGCGCAGGCTGTCGTGATCGTCAGGAACGCCCAGCGCGGCATAGCGGCAGTGGACGACCTGCTGCGCGACGTGCGCGATGCGGTTCAGCACCTGGTCGAGTGTCCGGCTTTCCGCTGCGCCGATCACCGCTGCCGTGATATCCTTCAGCGTCGTCAGGACGATCTGCACCTGTTGAGGGTGATGATGATGACTATTCATCAAGGTTCTTTGGGAGTACACTCATGAAATCGAATTTTTCCTGACGGCCTATTGTAACTGATCGATGGCGATATGAGCAGCACATCAAAAACGGTTCGGATTCTCGTCGCGGATGACCATGCCGTGGTGCGCGCCGGTCTGCGGGCGCTGCTGGAGCGTGAACATCACTTTCGGGTGATCGCGGAAGCGGGGACGGGAGAGGAGGCGATCGCTAAAGCCGTCGAGCAGCGTCCCGACGTGGCGGTGATGGATATTCGTATGCCGGGGATTTCCGGCATTGAGGCTTGCCGTCAGATCACCGAAAAAGTGCCCGGCTGCCGCGTGATCATGCTGACATCCTATGCGGAGGATGAGTTGTTGTTCGCCGCCATTCGCGCCGGGGCTTCGGGTTACGTGCTCAAACGGATCGGAGACAATGACCTGGTGCGGGCTGTCGAACGGATCAGCCACGGCGAAAGTATGCTCGATCCCGTCATGACGGCCGCTGTATTCAGCGAGATGCGCAAGGTCAGCGAGTCGCGGCAGGCCGCCGCCTTCGCCGACCTCACCCCGCAGGAATTGTCGGTGCTGTCGCTGGTAGCGCAGGGGTTAACCAACCGGCAGATCGCTGTCAGGCTGTTTCTGGGCGAGGGGACGGTGCGTAACTATGTCAGCAGTGTGCTGGCGAAGATCGGCGTCGCCAACCGCGCCGAAGCCGCCGCCTACGCCGTGAAGAACAACATCAACGAAATCATCCCGCCGGACAGCCATTCCTGAATCCGCAAGTGGTCGCCTCAGCGCGTCCCGTGCATACTCATGCCGGATACCCGTATCGCCTTATGCTGTTGTGGTGATATCCCCCTCGCTGTGGGTCATTTTCTGCCGGTTGGGGACTACCATAACCGGGCAATGCGCTGACCCCAGCACCTTGTGGGTCACGCTGCCGAACAGCCAGCGGCCCACACCCGTCCGCCCATGCGTACACATCACGATGACATCCGCACCCTGTTCTGCGGCCGTCTTGACGATCACGTCTTCCGGGGCGCCTACATCGACCCCATAGCTGACCTCAAATCCCTGTTCGCGCAGCGGCTCACTGACCCGCTCCAGATAAGCATGTGCCCAGGATTTGATCGACTGGGCATCGACCTCGAAGGTCGGCAGCGAGGCGTTCAGTGTTTCATAGCCGTAAATGGGCACTTTCGGCAGGTCAATGGCCGTGACCAGGATGATTGCCGAACCGTCAAATTTCACAGCGGCATCGATCGCGGTCTCTGCCAGCCGGGAGCCATCCAGTGGGATCAGTATTTTGTGAAACATGCCGCTAACCTCCCATCACAACCATCACCTGATTCCATTATGACCGGTGAAGGACAGCCAATGGTCACGGCGCGGCGGTGACATTCGCCATATGTCACGAGTCGCACAGCGGCTCGACATTAAACTGCTCCCGTTCTGAACAGGTCAGCGGGTAGACATAACGGTTGGCCTGCGTCCAATCGACCACATCCCGCAGACCTTCGATCTGCCAGACGATGATCGTATCGCCGCCCGTAGCGGATACGGCCAGACGACCATCGCCGCGCAGGGCCAGGCCGGTCACTGGCGCACTGTGGCCGGTGTAGCGGCGGATCGGCTGCCCACTGCTTGCGTCCCACAGAATCAGCGTCGTGTCGTCTGAGGCGGACAGGATCGTGGAGCCGTCAGCACTGAACAGCGCGACGTTCACATCTCCCCGATGGCCCACAAACACCAGCTCGCGTTCGCCCGTTGCCATATCCCACAGGATCAGGGTGTCGTCGTCGGAGGCTGTCAGCGCGAAGGCGCCATCGGGACTCACACGCACGTCGTTGATCGTCCCCTGATGTTCCTGAACGTTAAAGCGCAGCCGTTCGAGACCCGTCACGGCATCGAACGCGATCAGCGCGCCGGGCAGCGCGTCCGCCACGTCCGGGCGACCAGTCGCTGCCAGGATGGTCAGGTTATCCGGGCTGACGGCCAGGCTGGTGATCGACTCGCCGCTGCCCACAAAGGTTTTGGGCAGATTGAGTTCACGGCGGCCCTCGGCCAGATTCCAGAAGTACAGGCCGTTGCCCTCAATAATCAGGCGGCTGCCATCTGCGCTGAAAGCCGCCTGGCCGGAGAAAATGTCATCTTCTGCGCCGATGAAGCGGATACGGGTCTGATCGACCATATTCCACAGGATGGCGACGTTCTCCGAAATGGTCAGGGCGTGCGGCTGGGCCGGGCTGTAGATCGTGCTGAGGATTTCGTCGCCGACATAGATGCGCCCCGTCTGCTGCCCTGTCGCCAGGTTGAAAGTAAACAAATCAGTCCACACACCCGTGTACACGCTGAACCCATCCGGGCTGATGCCGGGATCATTGGCCTGCGGTATCTGCGTCTGCACCTGGATGCGCCCCAGTTCGACGGTTTCGCCGGTCGTGATGTCCCATACGCGGTAATCCCCGTTGATCGCGCGGGAGATGGCATGAACGCCGTCCGGGCTGAAGCTGACCGATTCCACCCGCGCGTTGTGGGCGGAAAGCCGCCGAATCTCCTGGCCGAGCGCTACATTCCAGATCACAAGCTGGCTGCCGAAGCCGGAGATCGCCAGCGAACCGTCGCCGTTAAAGGCCAGTCCGTTCACGTTTCGCGCCGCTTCACCGTCAAATTCCCGCACCTGCGCGCCAGTGGCGATGTCCAGCAGCACCAGCCGGCTGCGTGTGCCGTCAGCGCTGCTGATGCCGACCAGGATTTGATTGCCAACCGGACTGAAGGCGCGGCTCCCGGCGCGATCGACCGACCAGTCAAACCCCTGCGAAAAGCGCCGCACCTCCGCGCGGCTCACAGCGTCGTAGAGGATCAGCGTGTTTCCCTGGCCGCCGATCAGGGCGTTGCGGCGCAGCGCGTCAAAGCCGTTGAACGCAGTCGATACCGTGCCGAGTGATCCGTTATCGGCATTCCATACCGCGACCAGCCCGATCGCGTCCGGTGTCCAGCCGAAGACGGAACGGCCTGCCTCGCCATACTGGACGCGGGCGATCGGATGGCCGACGCCTTCATAACGGCGCGCTTCCTGGCCGCTGGCGACATCCCATGCGATCACAAAGTTGGCACTCTGTGTGGAAATGGCGCGTGTGCCGTCCGGGCTGAATTCGACATCTACCACTGGGCCGGAATGACCCGCCATCACATGGCGCGGCAGTCCTGTTGCCAGATCCCATACGATCACCCGGCTGTCCGCTGACCCGCTCAGGACAACCTGGCTGTCCGGGCTGAAATCCGCGTCTAGGACGGTATCCGTGTGACCTTCCAGCCGCAGGGCCTCCTGCCAGGTCGCCACATCGATCAGGATCAGGCTGCTGCCAGCGGTATACAGCAGATAACGCATATCCGGGCTGAAAAGCGTCTGCCGCGATTCCGGGAAGCTGAAGCGCGGGCTGTTGTAGACGATCTGATTCAGGATGCGCTGGCTCTGAACCAGGCCTGGGTTAAGCTCGCTGGACTCAAGCGCTAGGGCCAGCGCCAGATCATAATTGCCGTTGGCGATGGCCTGTTCGGCGCTCACGGCCAGCGATTGGCTGCGAGCAAGAATCGCGCTGTACTCGGCGGTGGCCTGCGCGGCGATCGCGGTAGCGGCGTTGTTAAGCGCAAGCTGCTGCTGAGCGGCGGCAAATTCCGCCTCAGCTACGGCCGTGCCCTGCGCCTGCTGCGCAAGTTCGGCCTGCACAGCGACCTGTGTGCCGCGATCTTCTGAAATGCCAAGCAGCGCGGTGGCCGTGGCGGCAGAGTTAAGGGCAAGCTGCTGCTGGGTGGCAGCGAATTCCGCCTCAGCGACAGCCGTGCCCTGCGCCTGCTGCGCGATTTCGGCCTGCACAGCGACCTGTGTGCCGCGATCTTCTGAAATGCCAAGCAGCGCGGTGGCCGTGGCGGCAGAGTTAAGCGCAAGCTGCTGCTGAGCGGCGGCAAATTCCGCCTCAGCTACGGCCGTGCCCTGCGCCTGCTGCGCAAGTTCGGCCTGCACAGCGACCTGTGTGCCGCGATCCTGAGAGAGTTCCAGGAGCTGCGCGGCGGTGGCGGCCTGTTCGGCGACTTCGGTTCCGCGCCGCTCAGAGATGCCCAGAGCATTCGTGGCCGTGGCTGCGGCGTTAAGAGCCAATTCCTCCTGGCGGGAGGCGCGCTGAGCTTCCGCCAGTGCTGTTCCTTGAGCCTGCTGGGCAAGTTCAGCCTGTTCAGCGACCTGTGTGCCGCGCTGCTCAGAGATGCCCAGGGCGTTCGTGGCCGTAGCGGCGGCATTCAGCGCGGCCTGCTCCTGCGTCGCGGCAAAATTCGCTTCCGCGATGGCCGTGCCCTGGGCCTGCTGGGCCAATTCGGCCTGAACGGCGACTTCGGTTCCCCGTTGTTCGGAAAAGCCCAGCGAATGGGTAGCGGTCGCTGCCGCGTTGACGGCGATCTGCTGCTGGGTGGCGGCGCGCTGCGCTTCTGAAAGGGCGGTCCCCTGGGCCTGCTGCGCCAGTTCGACCTGCTGTGCCACCAGCGTCCCCCGCTGTTGAGACAAGCCGAGCGAGTGTGTGGCGGTTCCGGCGGCGGCCAGCGCGATCTGTTGCTGGGTGGCGGCGCGCTGGGCCTCTGCCACGGCGGTTCCCTGAGCAGCCAGCGCGGTCGCGGCAGAATTTTCAGCGATCGCAGCGTTCTCGATCGCCGCCCGCTCCTGTGTGGAGGCGCGGTTGGCCTGCGAGCGCGCGATCTGTGACTGGGCCAGACCGAAGATCGCCAACCCGATCGCCACGATCAGCGCTATCAGCACGGCGGCCAGCAGTTGGCGCTGGCGTCTGCTCTGCGCGTGGCGGCTGGAAAGGATATATTCGGTGTGCAGATCGGTCGCCTCAGGCGATTTGGTCACGGCCTGCGTCAGCCATGCTTCCGCCTCGTGAATCTGACTGCCGTCGAGCAGGTAACTGGGTTCTTTGCCGCGCGCTTCCCATTCTTTGGCCCGCACCAGCAGACGGGTGTGCATCCGCACATGGGCGAGATCGGTATCCACTGCCTCCAGCAGGGACTTGAACGAGTCGTCGAACGAGACGGTCTCTTGAAACATGATCCAGTTATGCGTGCTGATGGCGGGATGCGCCAGGCCGCCATGTTCGGTAGCATCAATGTCACGATAGAGGATCGGGATGAAGCGTTTGCGGTGGCGGACGGCATGTTCGATTTCGTCCCGACAGACCTGAGAACGAATCGAATCGGGCGTGATCACAAACACGAAGGTATCGGCAGATTCAATGCCAGAGCAGATTTCCGCCCACCAGTCTGCCGTCAGCGGAATATCTTCCCAGTCCACCCACACTTCGCGCTTGGTATTCTTCAGGGCTTCATGCAGCTGATGGACGAATGCTTTATCGACGCGGGAATAGGAGATGAAGACATCGGCCATAACGCCTCCGATTGTGAGCCTCCGATGAGCGGCAATTATATCGTGTTTGCTGCGCACAGCATTACGACAGGCTGGCATTTCCATAATGAAAATCATGCGCCAGCCGCAAAATATGACAATCTGCGTCGCTCTTGCTCATGAAGGGTCAAAATCAGCCACCTGACCGAGTAATAAACTCCCCCGTTCGGTGAAACTCAGCGCATAGCACAGATTTATCATCAGAATAGTTTTGTGCGAAAGTTGAGACGGAACTATACGTGATGGAAAGATTTAAGATGACACCCCCGCTCAGTACGATTATTGCAGATTCTCAGTCCGTGGTGCGCCATGCGCTGCGCACGCTGTTTCATCTGAACAGCGATCTGCGGGTGAATGTGGTGGGGGAGGCGGCCAGCGCCGATGAGCTTCAGAGCCTGCTGGCGCTGCGATCGATCGACTTGCTGATCCTGGATGCGGATTTGATTGGCCTGGCGCGGGAAGGCGGCGTGCGCGCGATTCGCAAGCTGTGCCCCGGCACGGCAATTATTGTACTGGGGGTGCGCCCAGAGAGCCGTTCAGCAGCCCTTGCTGCCGAGGCGGAATGCTTCTGTAGCAAGGTGGATGGCGTGGAATATCTGCTGGCCTGCATTCAGACCATTCAGCAGAGCGCTGACCGTAGCGCGAATGCTGGGTTCGCCAGTTAGAAAACAAAGCGCGGACGGATCGGGTTCTGCCCGCGCCTTTGTTGGGTGTCTGGCGCGATCAGTCCGGCCAGATGCGCGCGTCCAGAATGCCATCCAGAATGGTCACGAAGATCAGGCCGATCGGAACCATCGTCACCAGGAAATAACCGCGCCCATATTCAGCAATGCTGACCGACTTCGCGTGCGGGTCAGGACTCAGCGCTGGGAGCGCAAAGGTGATGACCAGCCACGAGACGATAAATCCGGTTCCCATGCCGACCGCCCAGCAGATCAGGCGGCGAACTGTCAGTGAATTCATGCGTACACTCTTGCAATTCGTGTTCCGACTATTATGATACTGATATTGTAGCGTGTCCCCCGCACGTATCGCAAGCGATTTTTTTCACGAATACACAGCGTCCGGCTCGTGTGTAATGAAGGCTCCGTTCTCCCTGTTGATCGCGCGAAAAACGACGGCATCCGCTAAAATCATCGGGTCTGCCGCCTATTCATCCGATCACCATTCAAAGGGGAGTTCATGCCAAACAAGCTGCTCGTGATCATGATCGACGGAGTCAGCGCTGATTATTTCGCCACCGAACGCGGGCGGCTGCCACATCTTTCCGCACTGGCAGCGCGCGGCACCGTGATCCGTAACCTGCATTCGGAAAATCCCGGTGTCTCGCTGCCGGGACGCACGTCGATGATGACCGGCGTCACGTCGGATGTCAGCGGCGTTTACGGCAATCTGATCTTCGGCGGAGAAGGCTTTCGTTACGCCAATCCGGACGATGTGCGTGTGCCGACGCTGCCTGCCCGCGCCCGCGCTGCCGGGCTGGATACGGCGGTGATCGGTTTTGGCATGATCCGTCCTGAAGACGCGACGATCTTCCGCCCGCCGTGGTGGATCAATGAGTTTATCCAGCGCGCGCGCGATGCCGAGCCGACCGCAAGCGATCGGGCCTGGCTGCGGGCGTACCTCCATCAGGACGGTGATAATCGTCTGGAACGGGCCGCTTACGCCGCGCGCTATCCGCTGAAGTGGCCGGAATTACCTGTCTCCACACGCGCCGAGCGCCTGCTTTATGGCCTGATGGCGGATCATCATGCGCTGGAATGGACTGGCCTGCTGGCCGCCTCCGAAAATGCGCCTGATCTGATCGTCACTGAGTATCTGACCACCGACTCCGCGCAGCATTACACCGGTTACAAAAGCGAAATCTCGCACTGGGTGACGGCGCTGGCCGATCAACTGGTCGGGTCGGTGCTGGCCCGCCTGAATGCTGCCGGTGTCGCCGACCGCTGGAACCTCGCTGTGATGAGCGATCACGGTCACAGCGCGATCGAGACGGCCATTCATCCGCGTGTGATCATCCCCGGCACGACTTACCAGTCCGAAGGCAGCGTGCTGCACGTGGCCCCGCGTGACGCCGATCACCTGGCGCAGATCACCGCCGCGCTGGCCGAATATGGCGCGCAGCCGCTTTCCAACCATTATATCCCCGCCGATCACCGCGACCGGGTTTATGCCTTTGTCGCGCCGGATAAGTTCAGCTTTGAGGATGAAGACCCCGATGAGAAAAATCCCACCGGCGCGCCCAAGCTGATCTCCAGCCACGGCCTGCTGCCCGGATCGCCAGGGGATGATCGGTTTGCGCTGTTCGCCGGGCCGAATGTGCCGACCAGTGAGATTGCCTCCGCCGACGCCGTACAGATCGCGCCCACGCTGGCGACCATCCTCGGCCTGCCACTGGGCGATTTTCCCGCGCAGCCGGTCTTTCAACCGACCACAGCACCCGCATAAAGGGCAGATGAACGATGGACGATCATCATGACATCTGGGAATTTCTGAACCGGCATCTGACCGCGATCTTCAACGGCGACTGGGCCACTTATGAAGCGACGACATCACCCGATCTCTCGCTCTACGAATACTGGGTGATCCCGCACCGGCAGGATGGCCTCGATTTTCACCGCTTCATGATCGAGCAGCGCTGGGCGGGGGAGGCGCAGGCGCAGCGCTTCGACCTGCTGGAAAGACGCTGCCAGCGTTACGGTGACACCGCCATCGTCACTTATACGTTCATGCTCACGCAGGCTTTTGCGGATGGCATCCGTCACCGGGCGCACAACGAAACGCGGGTGCTGATCCGCCAGGATGGGGAATGGCGAGTCGTCCACGTCCATAAATCTCCGGCGGGCTGATGGCCGCGCGGTGCAGCTTTGTCTACACGCGCCGCCGCGTTTGGGGTTGAACACCTGCGGCGGCTCATTGCTCTTTGAGGACAACGATTGATGATGCGGCGGTTTTTGCTCTATATGTCTCAGGCGCGGTGGGCGCGGCGGATCGTGACACGCTGGCCGGTGGCGCGGCGGGTGGCGCGGCGTTTTGTCGCTGGTGAAACGCTGGACGATGCGCTTCAGGCCACGCGGACCCTCAACGCGCAGGGGTTGTGGGCGACGCTCGATTATCTGGGCGAAAGTGTTTCC
>Ga0224723_1000783_pt1 | contig 20997 bp, 11 predicted proteins | sample Balambano_FR2_Me_FD_161647 | JGI IMG/M metagenome (GOLD analysis project Ga0224723, IMG submission 161647) | Freshwater sediment microbial communities from Lake Towuti, South Sulawesi, Indonesia - Balambano_FR2_MetaG | ecosystem: Environmental > Aquatic > Freshwater > Lake > Sediment | place... | reverse complement strand
GGGCATCCGTGGGCCTGCACCGAATTGATTGCTTGCGTTTCGTGACTTGGCCGGGGGCACTAAGCATCGATGATACCGGTAGAAAGACCTCCAGCAGATTCGGGGTACGGAAGCGGTCCAGCTGTTACGGAGGTAGATTCAGCGTGCCGAGACGCGCATTAACGGGGGGAAGATGCCGGCCGCATATGTGGGGGGAAGTTTGCTTCATAATTTCCCGAATGAAGATGCGGTTTTCGTCACGGCAAGGGACCAATGAAGTAGCTTGGGCCTACAGCGTGTAGAAGGGCGGATCCAGCAACTATGAGAGTTCCGCAGAAGCTATCGCCAAGCACTTGAAGAAATTCCTGGAAGAGCATCCGCCGTAGCGGATAGTCATTTGCCCCGAAGTACCGATGCTTCTTCGTGACTGGCGAATAAACCATGCGCCCAGTTGGCCTTGAATGTTTAGAATGAGTAATTCCGGTACTGGCGCCGGACACGAGCGCGATGGCTTACTTTATCGATTTATTCTCGCCCGAGACCTATGCGGAGTTTTCGAAGTCCTCGCGGGATATTTCCGGGTTTCGGGAGCGCCACAAGAACGTGGCGGCGAGGGTGCAGCCGGGCGACTTTTTTATTTGCTATGTGACGCGGCTGTCGCGGTGGGTGGGAGTGCTGCAAGTGGTCGAAGGGCCGTTTCTGGATGGCAGCCCGGTATTCGTGGCGGAGAATGATCCGTTCGTCGTTCGCTTCCAGGTGAAGGCCGATACTTGGCTTGATTTGGAACACGCGATTCCGATCCATGAGGACAAAGTCTGGAAGAGCCTGACTTTCACCAGAGAACTTCCCGCAGGCTCTTTGGCCTGGACAGGAAAGGTGCGGGGGAGTTTGGTTCGGCTTGAGGATGCGGATGGAGAATTCCTTTCCAGCGCCATTCGGTCGCAAGCGCAAGAGCGGCGCTTGTATCCGATCGCGGAGCAAGATCGAAAGAAGCTCGACAGCCACAGAGTGGTTCGCGAAGACAAGGTCATTACGGTTTCGGTTCCGGAGGAAACAACAGAGCAGGCTCCCAGCGAAGCGCGGGAGTCCATACGCATGCAAGCCATGCTGGCGAAGATTGGCGAGCAAATGGGCATGCAGATTTGGCTACCCCGGGCAGACAGGGCGGCGGTGTTGCGCGAGTGGAAGGCGGAGGAAGGCAGCTTACTGGAACGGCTTCCGCTCAACTACGACGAGACGACGCTGCGCACGGTGGAGAACATCGATGTGTTGTGGCTGAAACGGCGTTCCATTGTGCGGGCATTCGAGGTGGAACACACGACGTCCGTCTATTCGGGAATCTTGCGGATGGCCGACTTGCTGGCTTTGCAGCCGAATATGGACATCAAGCTGCATATCGTCGCGCCGGATGCCAAGCGCGAGAAGGTGTTTCAAGAGATTCGGCGGCCGGTGTTCAGCCTGTTGGAGCGCGGGCCACTGGCGGAGAGTTGCACTTATCTTTCTTATGAAGGCTTGCGGGAAATCTCGGGGTTGAAGCATTTGACACACATTTCCGATAGCGTGCTGGACGAGTACGCGGAGGAAGCCGAGTAGGGTTCACGGCCAGCCGCAATGGAGATCATCGACAACATCAATAAGCTCCTGGGGGACGATCTGAAGCGCAGCGTACAGCAGGGTGCGCGGCTGCGCATCGCGGCTTCTTGCTTTTCCATTTACGCCTACGAGGCTTTGCGTGAAGAGCTTGAGAAAATCGAGTCCCTTCAATTCCTGTTCACCTCGCCCACGTTTGTGGCAAGCGACGTTACGGACCGAGTGCGCAAAGAGCACCGGGAATTTCATATCCCTCGGCTAGAGCGGCAGAGGGGCTTCTATGGCAGCGAATTCGAAGTCCGCTTGAAGAACAAGTTGACGCAGAAGGCGATTGCGCGTGAGTGCGCGGAGTGGATTCGACGGAAGGCAATGTTTCGATCCAACCGAAGCACAGCACCGATGCAGCAATTCGTATGCGTGCAGCAGCCGGACGCCAACCTGGTATACATGCCACTGCATGGATTCACGGCCGTGGACCTGGGATATCAGCCGGGCAATGCCGTTTCCAATCTGGTGAACCGCTTCGATGAAGCATCCGCAAGCGCCACCTACATCGGACTTTTCGATCAGATCTGGAAAGACTCGGAAAAGCTACAAGATGTCACCGAGATGATCCGCGAGCATATCGCCTCGGTATATCAGGAGAACTCCCCAGCGCGCATCTACTATTTGATGCTGTACAACATCTTTAGCGAGTTCCTGGAAGACATCAACGAAGATGTATTGCCCAACGATCTGACCGGCTACCAATCGAGCCTCATCTGGCAAAAGCTCTTTCCTTTCCAGCGAGACGCGGCGACGGGGATTATCAACAAGCTGGAGACCTACAACGGTTGCATTCTGGCGGATAGCGTAGGGCTGGGAAAGACCTTCACGGCGCTGGCGGTGGTGAAGTATTACGAGTTGCGAAACCGCTCCGTGCTGGTGCTGTGTCCGAAGAAACTGGCCGACAACTGGACGAACTACAAGGGGAATCTCAAGACGAATCCCTTCTCGAAGGATCGCTTCAACTACGATGTCCTTTGCCATACGGATTTGTTGCGCAATAGCGGCTATTCGCTCGGGATGCGCTTGAACCAGATCAATTGGGGAAACTACGATCTGGTAGTGATCGACGAGTCCCACAATTTCCGGAACAACGATGCGTACAAGGACCGGGAGACTCGCTACCAGCGATTGATGAACCGGGTAGTCCGGGAAGGCGTGAAGACGAAGGTCTTAATGCTTTCGGCGACACCGGTAAACAATCGCTTCACGGATCTGAAGAATCAACTGGCGCTGGCGTATGAAGGGGACCCGGAGAATCTAGCCGGGCAGTTGGCTGGCAAGCTGCCTGGCCCATTGCGCGGCGGGCGGAATGTGGAAGAAATTTTCCGCCGGGCGCAGGCGGCGTTCAATGCGTGGTCGAGGCTACCGTTGGAAAGCAGGACGCCGGCCGCCATTCTCGAAGCTCTCGATTTCGATTTCTTTGAGCTACTCGATCAGGTAACGATTGCACGGTCGCGGCGGCACATCCAAACCCACTACGATACGAAAGAGATTGGGCAGTTTCCGGAGCGGCTGAAGCCGCTCTCGTTCCGTTGCCCGCTTACGAGCCGGCAGGATGTCATTGGCTTCAACGAGATCTTCCGCCAGCTTTCCTTGATGAAGCTTGGGGTGTATGCGCCGGTAGCTTACATCTTGCCGAGCCGACGAGCAAAGTATGCCACGCTCTACGACACGGACGTGCGCGGGGGAAACACGATCTTCCGCCAGCAGGATCGCGAGAGTAGCCTGCAGACCCTGATGGTGGTGAATTTGTTGAAGCGATTGGAGAGCTCCGTGCAAGCTTTCCGGTTGACGCTCGAACGCTTGGAGAACTTCCATCGGAGTACGCTCAGCAAGATTGAAGGCTATCGCCGTACGGGGCGCGACACGGGCTTCGACGACATCTCCCCTTCTTTTGAGGGCACGGAAGCGGAAGACGAAGAGAGCTTTTCGGATGCATTTGACGGCACGCTAGAGGGTACGGGCGACAGTAGCGAGACCGGGGGAAAGGTGCGCATCAGTTTGGCGGACATGGATCTGCCTTCCTGGGAAAACGATCTGAGAGCTGATCTGGAGATTATTGAGTCGCTACTTGGGGAGATGCGAAAGGTTTCGGCCAAGGATGACGCGAAACTGCAACACCTACGCGAGTTGATTCTGGGCAAGATCGAAAATCCCATCAACGGCGACAACCGGAAAGTAATCGTGTTCACCGCCTTCGCGGATACGGCGCATTATCTCTTTGAGGAGTTGGCTGGGCCATTGCGGGAGGCGACGGGAATTCACGCCGCACGGGTAACGGGCACGGAGACCCCGAAATCGACACTGGGACGCGGTTACGATCTGCAATCCATCCTGACGCTGTTTTCGCCGCTATCCAAGGAGAAAGCCGCCTTGTTCCCTGAGGAGCCGAACGAGATCGATCTTTTGGTGGCGACGGATTGCATTTCCGAAGGGCAGAATCTGCAGGATTGCGATTATCTGATCAACTACGACATTCATTGGAACCCGGTGCGGATCATTCAGCGATTTGGCCGCATTGACAGAATTGGTTCCCAAAACAGTTGTATCCAGTTGGTGAACTACTGGCCGGACATTAGCCTGGATGAGTACATCAACCTGAAAGAGCGCGTGGAAAGCAGGATGGTGATCGCCGACGTGACGGCCACGGGGGACGACAACCCGCTGGACGGGCGGGCGAACGACATCGCGTATCGTAAGGAGCAACTGCGCCGCCTGCAAGACGAAGTGATCGAACTGGAAGATTTGAAGACTGGGGTGTCCATCACCGATTTGGGGCTTAACGATTTCCGCATGGATCTGGTGAACTACGTAAAGGCCCATGGGGATTTGGACAACGTGCCCACGGGAATGCACGCCGTGGTGCCCGCCGATCCGGAACGGGGTTTGTTGCCGGGCGTGATCTTTGCGCTGCGCAACCGGAATGCGAGCGTGAACATCCAGCAAGCGAACCGGCTGCATCCCTACTATCTGGTTTATATGGGGGAGGATGGCGAGGTAGTAGCAGGGCATGTCGAAGTGAAGCGGTTGCTGGATGTGGTCCGCTCCGCTTGCAAGGCAAGTACCGAGGCAATTCCGGCGGCCTATCAGCCCTTTAACCGGAAGACGGACGATGGACGGGAAATGCAAGAGTATTCGGATCTGCTCTCGCGAGCGATCCGCTCGATTGCGGACGCCAAGGAGGTGGAGGATCTGGAATCGCTTTTCAGCAGTGCGAAGACCTCGGCATTGCGCGAGCCAATCGCAGGCTTGGAAGACTTTGAACTGATTGCGTTCCTTGCAGTACAGAGCATTCGTGGGCAGAGTGTTGGCGGGCAGAAAATTGAAGGGCAGAGCGTTCAAGCACGTAATGAGTTGGAGGCGGGAAGCGGGCGCAAGCCTGCTTGAGATCCTCGATGTTTGCCTACCCGCCGCAAGCGGCCGTCCTGCGTCCGGTTCCCAAGAACAAGTTGTACGGTCACGCGCGACCCAGCAGGGCGGTACGGGAAAGCTTTGTCTCCGAGGTCCGCGAGATTGTCTGGAAGTACAAGCTCGCTCCCGAGACGGTGAACCTGCCCGCGAAGCCGCCGGTGCAGGAGATTCAGATCTTTGAGTTAACCCTTAAGGGTGAGGATTATTCGGAAGACGTGCTCCGTGCTCTCGACAAGGCCATTCCTTCGCTTCTGTTTTTTGAGATTCGGTCTGCGGAGCGCGTCCAGTTTGCGGCAGCCTACAAGCGACCGAATGAAGCGGATGCAAGCAAGAACGTGATCGACGCCTACTTTGCTACTCCTTGGCAGCCAGTGGAGCAGGAGCGCCCCGCTCTTCCGCTGGCCTTGGATCTGGCGGCTCTTTATGAACGGATGCTACAGGAGCACATGAAGGCGAGCCCGATGGCCTTGACGCCTAGGCGCGATGAATCCTTGCATGCCATGGCTGAACGGGCGCGCTTGATCCAGATGAAGGAAAAGGAGTGCCGGAGATTGCAAGCGCAAATGGATCGAGAGATTCAGTTCAACCGAAAGGTAGAGTTGAATGGGCAGTTACGCCGCATGCGCAGCGAATTGCATGCATTGCATCAATAGTAGAGAGGAGCCGAGATCGTGGATCGGTGCTGTATGCCGCGCGCTTGCATCTTTACCGTATAAACGGTCTGAATTACCAAGCATGAAGTGGACGTTAGGGGGGCCCGATCTTCCTCCCGAGATCTTGCAGTCTCTCGAAGATGGTAGCCTCGTTGTTTTTTGTGGGGCCGGCATTTCAATTCCTGCGGGCCTCGTTTCTTTTCGTGGTCTCGTCGAGAAGGTGTATCAGCTCACTAATCAGACAATGTCTGAAATTGAGGAGTCCGAGTTCAGCCGTGATAATTTTGACCGTGTTCTAGGATTACTTGAGCATCGCACTGCAGGTAACCTTGTACGGAAAGCGGTTATGGACTCGTTGAGGCTTGCCGCTTCGGCAGATTTAGACACGCACAAGGCCCTACTCAAATTGGCTACAAGTCGTGACGGCATTTGCAGGCTGGTTACCACAAATTTTGATCGGGCCTTTGAAATTGTCAATGAGAACAACATTCTCATCGACTCGGCCCCTCGATTGCCAGTGCCAAAAATAGGAGCGTGGAGCAGCATTGTTCACCTCCATGGACGGATATCCGACGCGGATCCAGACGGCAAATCACTTGTGATCACGAGCGCCGACTTCGGCGCGGCCTATCTAACGGAGCAGTGGGCTAGCCGCTTCGTGAGCGACCTCTTTCGAAGGTTTTCGGTGATGTTTGTGGGGTACCGCGTAGAGGACCCAGTTGTGCGCTACATGATGGACGCGTTTGCCGCGGATAGGGCAACTGGAGAAGGATTAGGGAAAGCATTCGTTCTCAGTGGTTGCGCTCAGGGGGCAGAAGAGATTGAGGCACGCAGATGGAAAGCGAAGGGTGTAATTCCATTGCTATATGAGAATTCCGACAACCACGCCGCGCTACACAGAACGCTTAAGCGATGGGCTGAGTGCCACGAGCGGGGACTTCTAGGGAAAGAGAGTGTGATTGCGAAGAACGCGGCTGAACGACCCGCCAAGCCGATGGATGAAAGCGCAGAGGTGTCACAGGTGCTCTGGGCGATTAGAGAAAAAAGCGGCCATGTTGCAAGAGTTTTTTCACGGATGGAACCTTTGCCCCCAATCGAGTGGCTCGAAGTATTTGAAATGCACAGTCTGCTTTGCCTTCCACCGGCACCACCTAGCGATGCCAGTGGTAACGGGTATTCGGTACCTTTGGCTGATCAAGGGACGCGGGCTACATCTGCACCCCCACTGAATCCGGTCAGCTTCGCATTGGGGGAATGGTTGTCCCGACATCTTGGAAAGGCTGAAACATTTGAATGGATAGTGCGAACTGGGTCTGTGCTGCATCCGGCATTCCGTGAGAGCGTTCGCAGAGGCCTTTCGAACACGCCTGAAGTACCGGCGGCACTCCGGAAACTATGGAAGGTACTTGCTAGTGAGACTTCACCTTCATGGAACGAGCCGCACTGGTTCAGCTACGACCTTCTTAATTGCTTGGCCAAGGGACCATGGGACTTGAACCTTCGGCAGGATGTCCTTGGCGCTTTGGCTCCAGCCTTGTTGCTGAACCCATCAATGACTCGAATGATGCACCCCGAAGGGGGGCCGTTCGAAGACTCAGTTGCTTACTTCACCGAGGCTGAAGTTGTGCCGCGTTGCAGAGGCAATGCTCGACAAATTCTTGAGGCAATCGAAAAACTCCCCACTCGCAATCAAGTTCTGGCTGAACTGGCTGACGACGCTACCAGCCTGCTAAGTCGCGCCATGCAATTGAAAGAGTTGATGGAGCAAGCTGCCCCGGCTTGGGATTGGAGTTATCTCCAGCAGCCATCGATCTCACCTCACCCTCAAAATTCTGAATTTTACGAATGGACTATTTATGTAGATCTTTGCAGGGAATCTTGGCGTTCGCTACTAGCAGAAGACAGAGGCCGAGCCCGAAGCCTTGTGGAGCGATGGCAAACGATACATTACCCAATATTTCGCCGACTTTGCTATTTCGCGATGACGGAGTCGACATTGTTTTCAGCGGAGAAGCGCCTATCTTACGCCCTCGAGAATGAGGGTATTTGGCTATGGTCCGTACATGCAAGCCGCGAGCGGTATCGACTGATTCTAGGGATCTGGTCAAATCTGTCCAGAAGCCTTCGGGAGGACCTGACAGCAAGGATCGTGAGCGGCCCTCCGAGGTCTAATTTCCGTGCGGAAGTAACGGACGTGGAGTATTTGAAACTAGCAAGTTATCAAATTTGGCTTTATCTTTCCATTCTTGAGCAAGAGGGCAGAACCCTTCCGCCAGCCGGAATCGCAAAACTCGCGGAATTAAGAACCTGCCACCCGCAGTGGACGCTTCAAGAAGGCGATCGAAATGAATTCGAGTCATGGATGGAAGGAGGTTTCGGTGAGCCGCCAATTGAAAACGAAAATGAGTTCATTGCCTCGACTGATGATCAGATTCTTGACAGGCTTAGTGCCGTAGCACTCTCTGACAAAGATCTTCGGCGCTGGCGGCACCTGCTCCAGGCGAACCTTGAACGCGGAATTATGTTGCTAGGTAAATTGGCGGATGCAGGAAACTGGCACGCTAAAGTGTGGCGAGCAGCCATTGAGCAAGTTGGCCGAAATGAACAGACTCTGATTTTTTGGCCAGCCATCGCAACGCTTCTCTTCCGCGCGCAGGATCATTTCCTAGCTGAGATCGTTGCCCCATTGGCCTATTTCATTAAGGCTGTGCGTAAAGGCCATAGTGCGAGCTCAGTTGTTGGGCCAGAGGACCTATTGTGGAAGGTTTGGGATCGCATTCAACCTCACGCCTTCAGCAATTCTAAAGAAGAAGCTACCGATTATGTGACGTCGGCTATTAATAGGCCAGCCGGTCACTTAACCGAGGCGCTGCTCGAACATTGCTTCGCCTCAGACCCAAAGGGACATGCGGACATCTCAGAAGACCATTGGCGACGAATCAGACTGATTGGCGAAGGTGAGGGCATTTCGTACATTTTTGGAAGGGTGCTGCTCTCGGCGTTTCTCGCGAGGCTTCATGTACTGGCACCGGTATGGGTTGAGATGAAATTGCTTCCGCGCTTCGATGTTGGTTCGTCGAATGAGGCGATGGCCGCATGGCAGGGATTTCTCTGGGCGCCTTACATTACCGAGGAGCTATGGCCGAAGATCAAGACTCATTTCTTGAAGTCTCTTGAACGGCTACAACGCGTAAAGGGGACAGCCGACCAGAGCTGTCGAGTCCTTGGCATGATTTGCATAGATAAGCCCGATTGGCTGAGTGCGGATGAGACTCGCCATGCCTTGCGGACAATTGAGGCGAATGGGAGGGCAATTGTTGCTCAAGTTGTTTGGCGGAGACTCGAGGCGGCAGGCGTGAAAAGCGTTGCACTTTGGCGCGATCAGATTGGCCCTTGGTTGGCACAAGTCTGGCCCAAGGATCGTGACACACGCGATCCGCTTTCTTCCCTGAACTTAGCACTAGCGTCCACGACTGCAGGCGAAGAATTCGCGAGCGCGGTGGACTTGATTGTGCCATTGCTAATCCCAGCGAAGGATTGTTCACAGCTTTGGATTCAGCTTGAGGCGTCTAGTCTTCCGGACCGCGAGCCGCAGGCAACGTTGAAACTCGCTGTCGCGATTTTTGATGAAGATAGTAGTTGGATTCATGCCAAACTTCGAGAGGTCTTGCAGCGAATCGAGAAGGCGAGTGCCGCAGTGTCCAAACAACCTGCATTTCAGAAGCTAGACGAGCGATTGCGTCGATTGAGGTTGTAGGCCCGACGGCGTAGGGAACCGCGAATGGCTGCCAGGGCGCCATTTGGAGTAAGGGGGTAGACCATGGAAAAATTAAAATTGCATACAGCAGATCTCATCCGTAACAATGTCGCCAAAATTGCGGAGCTATTTCCTTCGTGCGTAACGGAGACGCGGGACGAACAGGGCAAGGTGACGAGAGGGATTGATTTCGATCAATTGCGACAGGAGTTGTCCGAGCAGGTCGTGGAGGGCCCACGGGAACGCTACCACTTGGACTGGCCGGGAAAACGCGAAGCAATTCTGGCGGCGAACGCGCCGATTGCAAAGACACTGCGGCCTTGCCAGGAGGAGAGCGTTGAATTCGATGCGACGAAGAATCTCTTTATCGAGGGAGACAACCTTGATGCTTTGAAGCTATTGCAGGAGGCGTACCTCGGGAAGGTAAAGCTGATCTACATTGATCCTCCGTATAACACGGGCAACGATTTTGTCTACGAAGATGACTTTGGAGAAAGCGCAGCTTCCTATTTCGACAAGTCAAACCAAACGGATGAAGGTGGCAATCGAATGGTTGCCAACACTGAAGCGAATGGAAGGTTCCATTCGGATTGGCTAACGATGTTGTACCCACGCCTTCGCTTAGCGAGGCACCTACTTCGCGATGACGGCGTGATTTTCGTTAGTATTGCGGACCACGAGATCCACAACCTTCGCACGATCATGAGCGAAATCTTTGGATCCGAGAATTTTATTGCCACCATCATTTGGCAGAAGGTATTTTCGCCTAAAAACTCGGCTCGGCATTTCTCAGAGGACCATGACTATCTGGTTGTCTTTGCAAAGGACGCTCGCAGTTGGGTACCTAATCTACTGGCGCGAACCGAGGAGATGAATTCGCGTTATTCAAACCCTGATGGAGACCCCAGAGGACCATGGACTTCCGGCGATTTGTCTGCAAGAAATTCTTACGGTGATGGGACTTACCCGGTAACCTGCCCTTCCGGTAGGGTGCTGGAAGGTCCTCCCCCAGGGACTTATTGGCGCGTCTCGCCATCAAAGTTTAAGGAGCTTGACGCCGACAACCGGATTTGGTGGGGCGCTGATGGTGACAACGTACCAAGGCTTAAACGTTTTCTGAGCGATGTAAAGTCTGGGCGCGTTCCACAGACGTTATGGACGTATGAGGAAGTAGGGCATACGCAGGAAGCAAAGAAGGAATTGCTGGCAGCGGTAACTTTTCCCGACTCTGACTCAATGTTCGATACTCCTAAGCCAACGCGCCTCTTGAGGCGGGTCCTCCAGCTAGCAACGACTGCTGACGAAGAATCGCTAGTATTAGACTTCTTCGCCGGTTCAGGTTCGACCATGCAGGCAGCGATTGCATTGAACGCTGAAGACGGCGGGAGGCGCCGGACGATCTTAGTTCAGTTGCCCGAGCCGCTTGCCGGGGAGTCGAGCAAGCACGGCTCATTAAAGACCATTGCAGATATCTGCAAAGAGCGCATTCGGAGTTCTGGAGAAAAATTAAAGCTAGAAACCGCGCTGGTTTCAGCGGATCTTGACGTCGGCTACCGCGTCCTGAAAATCGACACCTCCAACATGAAGGATGTCTACTACACGCCAGACGAGTCCAAGCAAGGCGACCTTCTCGCCCAAATCGACAACATCAAGCCAGACAGAACGCCAGAGGATTTGCTCTTCCAAGTCCTGGTCGATTGGGGATTAGACCTGGCATTGCCGATCACGCAAGAAACACTTGCGGGCAAGGCGGTCTTTTTCGTAGATGGCAACGCGCTGGCGGCATGCTTCGATACAGAAGTCACAGAAGACTTGGTGAAAGAGATCGCCAAGCGGCATCCCCTGCGGGCGGTATTCCGGGATAGCAGCTTCGGCAGCGATAGCGTGAAGATCAACGTCGAGCAGATCTTCAAACTTCTCTCCCCCTCGACCGAGATCCGGTCGTTATAGCGGCTTATACCAGAAGCAATGAAGCTACGATTCAAGTCCCAAGCATTTCAGAGCGAGGCCGTGGCGGCGGTAGTGGACTGCTTCCAAGGCCAGCCGTTGAGCGCCGGCGCAGTTTACCGGATCGATCCCGGCAAGGAGGCGAATCCCGAACAGGGGAGCTTGCCCAACATCGAATACACGGGATTCAAAAATGCCGATGTGGCGCTTCCACCCGCGGAGGTGCTTAAGAACATTCAGGCGGTGCAGCGGCGGCAGGATCTTCCCCAGTCCGAAGCGCTGAAGCGGACGGCTGTTTGCGATTTCAATCTCGATGTAGAGATGGAAACCGGCACGGGCAAGACGTACTGCTACATCAAGACGATGTTCGAGATGAACCAGCGCTATGGCTGGAGCAAGTTCATCATCGTGGTGCCGAGCGTTGCGATCCGGGAGGGCGTGGCGAAATCGCTGGAGATCACCGCCGAGCATTTCCTGGAGCATTACGGAAAGCGTGCGCGATTTTTCATCTACAACTCGAAGCAGTTGCATAACCTGGAGAGCTTTTCCTCGGACGCCGGAATCAACGTGATGGTGATCAACGTCCAAGCCTTTAACGCGCGCGGGCAGGATGCAAGGCGCATTTACGAGGAGTTGGACGACTTTCAATCACGGCGGCCCATCGACGTGATTTCGCGGAACCGCCCGATTCTGATTCTGGACGAGCCGCAACGGATGGAAGGCGCGAAGACGCTGGAGTCGCTAAAGGAGTTTCGGCCTCTGCTGGTCCTGCGCTACTCAGCAACGCATAAGCAGGAGCACAACAAGGTGTACCGGCTGGACGCGCTGGACGCCTACAACCAGAAGTTGGTGAAGAAGATCGAAGTGCGCGGCATTTCGGTGAAGGGATTGGCGGGGACGAATGCGTATTTGTATTTGGAGTCCATCGAGGTAGCGAGCGGCAGAGCGCCCGAGGCGCGCGTAGAAATTGAGATCCGGCAGAATAGCGGCATCAAGCGAGTGGTGCGCAAACTGGGCAAAGAGGATCGGCTCTTCGAGCTATCGGATGGCCTCGATCAGTACAAGGGATTTGTGGTGGCGGACATCAACGCGCTTGACGATACGGTGAGCTTCACGAATGGCGTGGTGCTGCGGGCCGGCGAGGCGGCGGGGGATGTGACGGAGAGTGCGCTGCGCCGGATTCAGATCCGGGAGGCGATTCGTGCGCATTTCGAGAAGGAGCAGGAGCTTTTCGCCCGAGGGCTGAAGGTGCTGACGCTGTTCTTCATCGATGAGGTGGCGAAATACAGGATCTACGAGGGTTCGCAAGAGGTGTTGGGGGAATACGGGCAGATCTTCGAGGAAGAATACAATCTGCATCTGAACGAGGTGATGACGCTCGAGGACTCCGCGTACAACCGTTACTTGAGGGAGATCCCCACCGCGAAGACGCATAACGGCTACTTCTCGATCGATAAGAAGACGAAGCGGATGGTGAATCCGAATACGGGGGCGAAGTCCACGGAGGCCGACGACGTGGATGCCTACGACTTGATCCTGAAGGATAAGGAGCGACTCTTGTCGTTTGCCGAGCCCGTCCGATTCTTGTTTTCGCATTCCGCATTGCGCGAGGGCTGGGACAACCCGAACGTATTTGTGATCTGCACGCTGAAGCATAGCGACAATAGCGTTTCGCGGCGGCAGGAAGTAGGCAGGGGAATGCGGCTTTCGGTGAATCAGGCGGGCGAGCGCATGGACGACCCGGCTACGGTGCACCAAGTGAATGTACTGACCGTGGTCGCTAGCGAAAGCTACAAGGATTTCGTGGCCGGGCTGCAACGCGATATTAGCGCGGGACTTTCCGCGAGGCCGCTGAAGGCGGACGAGAAGTATTTCTTGGGCAAGGTGTTGAAGACGGAGTTTTCCGGCGAGACGAAGGTGAGCGCGGCGATGGCCACAGCAATTTGCCACTATCTGATTCGAAACGAATACATTGACACGAGCCATCGCATCACCCCCAAGTACCACGACGCCAAACGCGATGGGACGCTGGCGGCTTTGCCCGAGGATTTGCGGGAGTGGGCGCCGCAGATTTATCGCTTGATCGACGCGGTCTATAGCGAAGCGCAGTTGCCGGCGATTGAGGATGGGCGCAAGGTGAAGGCGAATCCGCTGAATGCGAATTTTTACAAGAAGGAGTTTCAGGAGTTGTGGAGCCGCATTCATCGCAAGGCGGCATATACAGTGCACTTTGAGACGGCGGAACTGGTGGAAAAGGCTGTGGCGGCGCTGGATGCGGACTTGCACGTCACGCCGCTGCAGTATTTGGTGCAGCGAGGCGAGCAGAAGGAGACGGCGAGCTTCGAAGAGCTAGAAAAGGGGGACACATTCCGGATCCAGGAGACGCAGACGGAGCACCTGAAGGTTTCGGTGCATTCCGGCGTTAGGTACGACTTGATTGGGAAGTTGGCGGGAGAGACGAAGCTAACGCGGGCGACAGTGGGAAAGATCCTGCACCGCATGCGGCCGGCGGTGTTTGCGCAGTACCGGAGTAATCCGGAAGATTTCATTCGCAAGGCGGCGTTGCTGATCAATGAGCAGAAGGCGACGGTGATTGTGGAGCATCTGGCGTATAGCGCGGTGGATGAGACGTATGAGAGCGATATCTTTACGCGTGAGAAGCCGCGGGAGGATTTGAGCCGGGGGGTGAAGGCCGAGCGGCATATCTACGATTACGTGTTTACGGATTCCGAGGTGGAGCGGCGCTTTGTGCGGGAGTTGGAGGTGGGGGCGGAGGTGGCCGTGTATGCCAAGCTGCCGAAGGCATTCTTCATTCCGACGCCGGTGGGGGATTACAACCCGGATTGGGCGATTGCGTTCCAACAGGGGGCGACGAAGCATATTTATTTTGTGGCGGAGACGAAAGGGAGCTTGTCCTCGATGGATCTGCGGAAGGTGGAGGAGAGCAAGATCGAGTGCGCGCGGCGGTTCTTTGCGAAGATTACGTCGGAGCAGGTGCGGTATGGGGTGGTGGATAGTTATGAGAAGTTGATGGAGGTGGTGCGGTAGAAGGGCGTTCCAAGAAGTGGATCCCGAATAGATTCGGACCGTCGAGTCAATCTAGCTCGATATCAGACATTTGAGCTTCTCCCCAATGGACTGCAGCATATAGTTCCCCGCTTCTGGCGTGCTCCACTTGTTGAAGGCTGCCCGCTTCTGAAACATCGTGGCGACGGCCTGAAAGCTCAGCTACGGCTCGCTTTTCGATTGCTTTGAGACCATTTAGCGATTCCAAGACTTCGGGACGTATTCCGTGCCTGACCGTGACCCAGCGGATTGGGCGATTATTTAGAAGCAACCCAATAGGCATACGCGTTCGTTCCACGCTTCCCTGCCATTCCCCAGCAAAATTGACAAAGCGTTCCGTCGAACGCGTACTGAGGAGCCCAAAATCATACTCCTCGTACTCTTTACGAAGTATCTTCCGAAGCAGCTGCGTTTCGCCAGATAGGCGAAGAGTCCTCGCAAGAGTACCGATTTTCAACTCAATGAGAAGATCATTAAGGTTGCTCAGCTTAACGAAGAAGTGGGGCTTTTCTCGATTTGGAGTAGGGTCTTCGATACGCAGCACGGAATCCCATTTATCATCCGATCTGGCGATTGCAACACCGACCACGAGGCGTTGGCTGACAAATTGGGACTCATCCATGAAGATGACATTCCGTTTTTGGGATCGTCCATCTTGAAGCTGCCTCGCGAGCTTCGTTTTGCTTTCCTGCGTGCCTTTGCATTCAATGATGTGAAGCTTGCCCTGCTTATCCGTGCAGATGAAGTCTGGACACTTGCTTGGGCCTCTGCGCTTGCTTGGCCCGTTATAAGTTGCAAGGCCATCTCGCTGGAGTCGCTTCAGCAAGCTTAGCCCGTTTTCTTTCTGCAGATAGCGGAACTGCGAATCCAACCACTGGAGGGACAGCGCCACACCCCAGTCATCACTGAGAACCGTCTTTAAATGAGGATCCAGGTCGCTGATGGCCGGATGTAATCGGAGGCTAGGGCTGGATTCATCGAGCATCGTGAGATAGCGGACCATCGCCCAATTGGTGGACATTCCCCAACGCGGTATTCCCGCAGGAACAGTCACTGTTCCGAGCAAGAGCATGGCTCGCAAGAAGTTGATCGTATTGCTTTGTGAACTGGTACTGAATTCGGGCGGGATTTCGTGACGCATAGCTTCTGGCTGCGCGCGCCAACTGGACTCTGCGATTTCTACTTCTAACTGCTTGATCATGAGCAATGAGTATCCTCATGATCCCAACAGGAGAAGCAAAAAGCCATTGCCGATATGAGGCTTAGCTGGAGTACTAGCCGATGTTTCGGCGATCAGTTCTCGCTTGTTCGCATCCAGCTAGTGTAGTGCTTCATAAATAGTAACGTTTATCATCCCGCGCGCGTCCTTATACTTGAGGAGCAAGAAATGCGCGTAGCCCCACGAGTGGAGTTGGACAAAGCCGCCCAGGAAACTTTGGAGAAGTGGGCTAACGGGCGCAAGTCGCCTGTGCGTTTGGCCGAACGAGCCCGCATCGTTCTGTTGGCGGGAGAGGGAAAACAAGACTTGGAGATTGCCGCTACCCTCGGTATTACGCCCAAGAAAGCGAGCCGTTGGCGCGCCCGCTTTTTGGAATTGGGTGTTCCGGGTCTGGAGAAGGACGCTCCTCGTCCCGGCCGCACGCCCGCCATCCAGCGCGAACTCGTCGCCGAAGTAGTTCGGATGACCACCGAAGAGACCCCGCGCGAGGCCACGCATTGGAGCACGCGGAGCCTGGCGGCGGTCCTGGGAATCAGCGACTCCAGCGTGTTGCGCATTTGGCGGGCGCATGGACTCAAGCCGCATCGCATCGAGAGCTTTAAGCTCAGCAAGGATCCCAAGTTCAGCGAGAAGCTCGAGGCCATCGTCGGCCTTTACTTGAGCCCTCCCGAGCACGCCATCGTGCTCTGCGTGGACGAGAAGAGCCAAGTCCAGGCCCTGGACCGAACGCAGCCTGGTTTGCCGATGAAACCGGGCCGGGCGGGCACCATGACGCACGACTACAAACGGCATGGCACGACTACTTTGTTCGCCGCCATGAACGTCGCGAGCGGTAAGGTGATCAGCTTGTGCCAACAGCGCCACCGGCATCAAGAATGGCTGAAGTTTCTCCGCTTAATCGACGACGCGACGCCCGAGGATAAGCAACTGCACCTGATCTGCGACAACTATGCCACGCACAAGCATCCCAAAGTACAACGTTGGCTGAAGCGTCATCGGCGCTTCCACGTTCACTTCACCCCTACCAGTTCTTCCTGGCTCAACATGGTGGAACGCTTCTTCCGCGATCTCACGGTGAATCGCTTGCGGCGTGGCGTATTCCGCAGCATCGTCGAGCTGATTGAAGCCCTGGACGCCTACGTCGATCAGCACAATGAAAACCCCAAGCCCTTCATCTGGACGGCAAAGGCCGCAGACATCCTAGCCAAGGTCGTTCGCGCTCAAGCGACTCTTAAGCGTCGCTCTGTATGAAGCACTACACTAGCGGGGACTATGGGGTAGCCTATGAACTAAAGTGCAGATGCCGAGAGTTCACCTAGGTTACTTGGAAGAGGATTATGTCATCGAGTATCTGAACCGGGCTAAGGAGCGAATTCGCTTCGTGGGACCAGGAATGCCGGTCGGAGCAGCCTTGACTCTTGCAAGTCGTTGGCGAAGATTGGGGTCCAAAGCGGTAGAAATCGTCTTGGATGTGGATTCAGAGCTCTGCCGCATTGGCTTTTGCGATGGCGAGGCCCTGAGACTTTTGTTGGAGGCGGCCTCTGACATGGGTGGGACCCTCCAATGGCAGAGCGGCATCCGTCTGTGCATCCTAGAGATCGACGATGAGCAGATCATCTTTGCGCCCACGCCCCGTTTGGTTGAAGAACCTAGAGGGATTTCTTCTCAGATAGAGTATTCGCTCTCCCGAGGCGAAAGACTAGCCGAGCAGATTCACGCACCTGCGAGTGCAGGTCCGAAGTTCCTTAACGAGGCGATCGTGGACAAGGTCGCGTCCGACCTGGCGGCGAGTCCACCGCTACCGTTTGACTTAGCCAGGCAGGTGCGCGTGCTGAGTACTCGATTTCAGTTCGTCGAGTTCAGCCTCCAGCGGGCGGCGCTCTCTCGAAAGCGAGTTTCCGTTCCGCCGGATTTGCTGGGGCTGGGATCGGATCCGGTGACGGAAGAGTTGCTCCGGGCAAACTTCAAGCTCGTAACTTCGGGAGACGATATCTCCGGTGAGCATCTGACAGCCCGAAAAGAAGCGATTGAGAGGAAGTACCTAATCACCATACTCAACTATGGGAAAGTGATCGTGCGGAGTAATCGAAACGAGTTTGACCTTGAGGTTGCGGCGCTTCGAAGAGAAATCGAGAAGTTTCAGGAATCGGCCGAAACTAAACTGAATGAGGCGCTCGAACGAAATTGCGCAGAGGTGATTGCCCGGCTCTTGCCAGCCGTGAAAGCCAGCGTCCCCACGCGATGGAGATCGAGACTGGGCGCAAATCCCTCAGACAGCGAGATTCGATCACGTCTCGAATACGATCTTAAGGGGGCTTTTGGCAATGCCCGTGATCATTTAAGCAAGATTCAAGTGCGCCTGCTGTTTAAGGATGTGACCGTTGAGATGCTCAACGACGGTAGTTTCGAGTATGAGGCTCATCGAGCTAATTTTGATCTTCGGCAGTTCTACGAAGAGTTTGAGGCGGCGAGGTCGCGCGACTAGAACGTATGCAGTTGGATGAAATTCAATGCCATTGGACTTTGAGACGATTCGGCGGATGACGATCACGGCGCTGTTCAGCGACGATGATTTGCTGGATCAGATCGTGTTGAAGGGCGGCAACGCGATGAGTATCGTGCACGGGTTGACGGAGCGGAGTTCGCTGGATTTGGATTTTTCGATGGAGGAGGACTTCGCCGATCTCGACACGGCGTTGGAGCAGATGCGGCGGGGCTTGGAGCGGCGCTTCGCACCAGTAGGGCTTGTACCTTTTGATGTGAGCTTACAGCCTAAGCCCTCAGAACCCGGCGAGGAGGCGCTGCCTTGGTGGGGAGGCTATCGGCTCCAATTCAAATTGGTGGACGAGGAGCGCTTCTTTCGCCTGCGAGGCAATCTGGAGCAATTGCGGCGGGAGTCCGCCGTGGTGGGGCCAGGACAGCTTCGCACCTTTAGCGTGGACTTCAGCAAGTGGGAATACACCGGAGCGAAGGCCGCGATGGAATTGGACGATTACGCGATTTACGTTTATCCGCCGGCCATGATCGCGATCGAGAAGGTCCGGGCGATTTGCCAACAAATGGAAGAATACAAGCTCACTGGAAAGACGCGACGACCACGGGCTCGAGACTTCTATGACATCCACACGATTTTGACGAAAACGCCGTTCCACTTTTCGCAGGAAGATGCGGCGGAACTCCTTCAGGCAACCTTTGCGGCGAAGCAGGTACCGCTCGCATTGCTACGCAAAATCGCGGAACAGCGGGAATTTCATCGCAGCGATTGGCCGAGCGTGCGGGGGAGCACAAGCGGAGAGATTGCAGAGTTCGATCACTACTTCGATTTTGTAGTGGAGGGCCTGCGGCCGTTAGAGGCCCTTGGGATGGAATAAGCGCCAGCGGGCATCGAAGTCCATTTCTTTCATGCCGTGGGTCAGATAGAAATTGAATTCGGCGCCGAGTTGGTGGAGGCGCGACCATTGCTTTTCCGGGTAGCCTGCGCGCTCCAAGTAGAAGCCGATGGCCTGGTGGTACGGATAGATGTAGTCAAGTTGCTTGAGGGTGCTAAGGAGCTTGCCAACGGAGAGCAGGGGCTTCGCGGCGCGATAGGCGTCGAGGACCTGGTGGACTCCGCCGGCGTAATTGGGCCGCACGGCGATGTCGATGAGCGTGCGTTCGAGGCTGGTGACGTCGACTTTGCCGCCCTCGGGCAGGCGCTTGGTTTGGACCTCAAGGCGTTTTGTATTCTTGCCGCTCAAAAGGATGAGGGTGTAGTCCTCGTAAAGGAAGGCAAAGGTGGATTCGCGTTGGCGGCCGCGGAAGGCGCGGTCCATACTTTCCTGGGTGAGGGCGCCGGTGGGGCGGGGTTTTACACTCTGCTCGTAATTCACATAGAGAACTTTGGGGAGTTGCTCTGTGAGGCCGTGGACGAGGACGGCGCTGGCGTGGCAGAGGTATGCGCTGGCGCGGAGAGATGAGGCTACTTCGAGAGGCGAGGGGTTTTGCCCGAGGTAGCGGGTGAATGACTTTTGGTGCGTAGGGCCGGAGAGGATTACTTTACGAAATCCGAAGTTTGTCTCCAGGTAGAGGATGAATTGATCGAGGGTAACGCCAGCGAGGAGCGACCAATCCTCGCGATGGAGATCGAAGAGCTTTGCGAGATCCTGCGGGGCGAAAACTTTGCGACCGTCCTGCTGGAGAGCTTCGATGATTCTGGACTCGGTCTCACGGGCGTATTTGACACGCGAGATGCGAATCGGGGACTTGAGCGTCATGTTTTCGTGTCAAGCAAAGCTTGTAGGTATATATACTCTACAAGCTTTGCTTGGGGAAATCGATGCTTATACCGGATGCTGCCATGGAGATTGAAAAACTCGTTGGTATATATACCAACGAAGCCAAAGAGCGTGAATGGTTGTGAAAGATCCACTCCGGCCCTAAACCATTGAAAATGCTGCTCGAAGGCTCGACACATGCGAAGCTAGCCTGCAATTAGGAATGAGCACCCGCGGCTAGCGTTGGTATATATACCAACGCTAGCCGCTCTGGCGACTGGCAACGCTTCGCGCCGTGATTCTAAGGTGATGTAGTTCTTCATGAAGAAGCGAGGGGCGACATCGGCTTGGAAAGCGAAGGCGAGGAGTGCGATGGCGCAGGTACCTAGGGCGAGGGAGGATTTCTTGGATAGGAGTGCTTGGATCGGATAGCGACAGACAGGGCTACAGAGGGCATGCGACGCGAAATTGGTTGAGAGTGTGGAGGGGGAACGGTTCCGCAGGCGGGTCGTGGAAAAAGAAGGGAGGGAGCTGACCCCATTTATGGACCCCGTTTATGATTTGCGGAAGAGGAGGAGGGCGCGCATGGCTTGGTGGAAGGCGCGGGAGAGGCGGAGCTCCGCCGTGTCGAGGGCTTCGGTGGGGTGGTTGGATGCGCGGAGGAGGGCGTCGGCGGCGAGGGTGAGTTCGAGACCGTTCCATTGCTTACCGGGGTGCTGGTCGAGGACGCTCTGGATGGATTGCTGCCAGTGGCCCTTTTGGATCGAACCGTAGCGGCGGCGCTTCCAGGCGAAGGTGACGAGCTGCTCGATGTACTCTTGATCGACCGAGTCCAGCGGGGCGGGGCCGGCGAGGCGGTTGGTGAAGTCGGCGAGGAGCCGGTCGTAGCTTTGGGGATCTTCCGTGGGGAGACAAAGCTGCGTGCTGTGCAAACCCAAGGTGTGGGCGTTTTGACTCGAGACCGCTTTGCCGCGGGCCGACTTCGGGCCTTTCGATTTGCTCCCGTTGCGGCGGGAGGCTTCGATTTGTTTCTGCGTACGTGACATTCCAGGCTTTCTTTTCGCGCTTGATTTC
>Ga0224723_1000782_pt1 | contig 21011 bp, 15 predicted proteins | sample Balambano_FR2_Me_FD_161647 | JGI IMG/M metagenome (GOLD analysis project Ga0224723, IMG submission 161647) | Freshwater sediment microbial communities from Lake Towuti, South Sulawesi, Indonesia - Balambano_FR2_MetaG | ecosystem: Environmental > Aquatic > Freshwater > Lake > Sediment | place... | reverse complement strand
GACGTCGGCTTCATAGCGTTCCCACGCCGCCCCACGTTCGGCTTCATAGCGTTCCCACGCCGGATGGTCACTCAAAAACTTGTTCACCAACCACACGACATATCCACGATCCGCCTGCTCCAGTGCCGCGCGCGGCGTCGTGCCTTCCGGCAAACCACGCAGCCATTCCAGCGCCGAGTCACATGCGCCGTGCGCTTCCAGAACCTTGATTGCCCGCTCCAGTGTCAACTCGGTTGCGCTCATGCTGCCTCGCTTTCTGTGCGTGCGTTCTTTTGCGTGCTGCAACTTGCGCCGATGATCGCGTTCGGCGTATCATCAGTAGTAAGCGTTGTCATCGCTGCCAGCTTGTCTATTGCGTGCTGTAATCCGCTTGTGTTGCCAGCCAGCCACGCCGCCAGCAAGCGAACGCCGTTGTCCGTAGAGGGGTTAGTTGTCATGGAGCTTTACTTTCCATTGATCGCCCACGCGCTCAATTCCAAGCCGCTGAATGTGGTAGTACACCGCGCTCGGCATACATTCGATTTCATTCACGGCAACATCCCAAACGCTGCCGTATTCGTTCAATGCGTTTACAAGCGCCTCTGCCTCTGGCTTGCCTTGCGCATTGACCCATTCGTCAAACACGCTGTTACGTCCCGCCGTTCGTCTGTCCATCTAGTACTCCTAGTTAGTAGTTTTTCAGGATAAAAAAACGCTCAACACATTTCCATAGTACTACTGAATAGAAATTGTGTCAATATGGCAAAACTGTTATGATTATGCGAGGGTGATGTATGGCGAAGAAACCGACAAAGCAAAAGACGTTCGTATTGCGTGGCGACCGTCTGGAAGAGGCGCTTAGATTACGTAATAAAAAACAGATGGACTTGGTTAACGATAACGTAATCTCCGCGCCGCAAATATGGCGTTATCTTTACGGACACGGAGACCCCGACCTCGTAACGTTTAGAAGGCTGGTCGATTATCTTGAGATAAGCGCAGACTTTTTATTAGGTCGCACTGATGACCCGATCCCTAAGCAAGCAGGCATGAGAGATTCGCGCGTCATCGTGGAATTGCTCGCCAACGCCCTCAGTGACGCCGAACTCGATCAAGCGCTCGATGCGTTTCGTATCGCCGCTGCGAACCGCGATAAGAATAGCCGCCATGAGCGATAAATCGCTGCGGTCAAGACCGGCGATTAGACCAAAAATGTTGTGCATATAACATCTCCCTTAGGCATTACTGATGATTAAATTTAACATTACATTTACAAAATGCGCAATTCATAGGCGGTATAAATTTACGTTCTTCGGGCTACGATTACCATACGCATCCACCGATGATACATCAATTTAGAATAATTGTTCGTATGAGTTTACAAACTATACAACTTAGGGGCTAGAATGAAATCCAAGATTGCTGTGCTCATCATTGTCCTGTTGCTTACCGCTTCACTGGTACAAGTTTCCGCACAAACGGAAGGTTCTGTTTGCGCACCCGACCTTGCGCTCACCACCATTGCCGAACTCTCGACCGACGATCCTGACCTTGATACCCTGATAGCCATTCGCGATTTTGCCAGTGTGACAATTACGTCATGCACTGGGCTATCGTTTGGGGATGAGGGCGCGTTCGTGAGTGACGTGTTCAATATTCCGGCAGGCGTTTATCGCGTCAACTTTACTAGCAGCGCAGCGGGAAGCGCGGTCATCACACCACTTACGGGGGAGTGCGGCGCACCCCGTGCGCAAGCCAGATCAAGCATCGCAGGGATGATTACAGACACGGCGGGCGGCGAAGATGTAAACGTCTTTACATCAGAACAATGCAGCGTCCTGCTGGAAGTCAGCACGCGCGGCGCGTGGTCACTCGCATTCGAGTTTATGGCAGATAACTAATGCGCGCAATCGTGTTGGCTGCTGTATCCAGCAAGGCGCAAGCCAAAGAAGAGAAGGCGTCCGTGCCATCTCAACTGGAAGGCGGCAAGCTGGCGTGCGAGCGGCACGGGTGGACGATTGTCGATACACTCATCATTGATGGTCATTCGCGCTCGTATGTTGATTTCTACAAGATGTTGCGCGATACACAGGACGCGGGCATAGACGCCTATTCGCGACTGATGGACCATCTTGAAGCGCGCGATTTTGACGTGCTGGTAGTGTTTGAAGGCAGCCGTCTGGCGCGCGAGCAGGCGTCATTGATGTTTATCGTTTCCAGCGTCATCCAGGCGGGCGGGCGCATTTTTCTGTGGAAAGACGAGTCGTGGATTGATAAATCGAATTATCGCATGTATGGCGTCATGCTCGGCTATGCTGCGGCGAATGAAATTGACACCAACGTGCAAAAACTGGAAGCGGGCAAAAACAAGAAAGCCGAGCGCGGGCTGTACGTTCAAAACCGCCCGCCATTGTCGCACCGCTGCGTCTATGAGCGTGGCAAGCTGATTGCGATTGAACCGAACCCCGACACCACGCTGCTTATCCGTGATGCATGTACGCTGGTGTTGGAAGGCGTCTCCTGGTCACAAATGGAAAACGAGTTGAGCGCACGTTTTGGCTATCCCTTGCACCGCCAAAACACCTTTTACAGACTGTTCTACAATCCCTATTTTTGGGGTCACACGGCGCGCCATTTCCGACGGCGTGGCGATAAAACGTGGGGGGGGATGTGGGCAGTTGAACCAGGACACGCGATACCGGAGCATGTGCTAATCCATTACAATCGTTTTGCGCCCGCTGTTACGGGCGCGCTGGCAGATGACGTAAAAGCAGAGTTGGCGCGGCGCGGCGGGATGCGCGGTCGGAACAGACCGTACAGCAGCCATCGTTTCAGCGGCTTGCTGGTCTGCGCATATTGCGGCTACGTTTTGAACTTCGGTCATGGCAAGCGCAAACAAGATCGTTACTGGAGATGCACCACATCTAGCCGCCAACGCAGAGAACACCCGTGTACGCACTATCGCGCCTATCCTGAACGCGACATCATTGCCATTGTCGATAGCGCATTGCGACTGGCGATTGAACAAAAGTCTATTGCCCCCATGTTTAGTGAGCAAGACACATCTGGAGATGAGTTAATCGCAGCGGATATTGACCGCCTTGACCGCGCCATACGCACGTTGATAGAGCAGCAAATAAAGACGCCCGACGCTGCCGACTTTTACCAAGAAAAGATAAGTGAATTATCAGGACAATTGCGTGCACTGCGCAATCGGCAAGCGCGCGAAACCATCGCCCGCGCGCCCATGTATACGCAAGCATTGCAATCGGTGGAACGCCTGATTGACCGTCTCTGGCAGATAGATGAGGTCGAGTGTAACCGCATTCTTTTGCGCGTGCTTGGCAACCACCGCCTGCGAATCGGGCGCAACGAAAAGGGCGAAACCGCCGTACTGGGGGTGTCAAAGGCGTAGTGTTCTGGCGTTTCAATATTTCAAAATATTGAATGGTATACCCGTGCCGGGCAAATCATGAACTGGGACCCGGCGGGATGGGAAGACCCGCTGCATCCTGATGTCGAGTTCCGTCGTGGCGATTTCTTCGACTTGAAGGACTTCGATCACAGCCGCAAGGATACGCTCGATGCGCTGGTCAAAGTCTACCAGTACTGGATCGCCGTCAGCGATTGCGATGGTTTTCGTATCGATACGGTCAAGCACATCGATCCAGAGTCCTCGCGCCGCTTCTGCTCCGCCATCCACGAATACTGCGAAACCATCGGCAAAGAGAACTTCTTCCTGCTCGGCGAAGTCACGGGAGGCGAATATATGGCGGGGAGCTATCTCGACCTGTTCGGGCGCAATCTGGATGCGATTCTCGACATTGGCGAGTCGAAGTCACACCTGCGCGCGATGGCGAAGGGGCTGGGCGATCCAAAAGCTTTCTTTGACCAGTACAGCGCGGCGGACATTTTGGGCAGTCACCGCGAGACCGGGCGTTATCACGTCTCGGTGCTGGATGATCACGATATGGTCGGTAACGACAAGCGGCGTTTCGCGGCGGGCGTCGCCATCGCCGCGCGTTACGAGCAGGTGGCGCACGCCGTCGGCATCATGCTGACGACGCTCGGCATCCCGTGTATCTACTATGGCACAGAGCAGGCGTTCGACGGCACAGTAGATCGGCACGATTTCGGCGTCGAGCCGACGCTGGGCTTTGAAGATCGCTATATACGCGAGTGCATGTTCGGCGCGACGTTCGGCGCGTTCAAGACCTCCGGCTGCCACTTCTTCGACCCCGAACACCCCGCCTACCTGCGCATCGCCGCCATCAGTCGTGTGCGCAATAGCGACGACCTGAACGGCTTGGCGCTGCGGCGCGGACGCCAGTACTTACGAGAGATCGCCCGTGCCAAAGGCGAGCCATATGTTTATCCTGGAATGGGCGATGTCACTGCCTGGTCACGCATTATGTGTGAGCGCGAGGTGCTGGTGGCGGTCAACACGCACGGGCTGGAGGCGCGCTCGGCGTTCGTGACGGTGGATGCCAATTTACACCCGCCGGGCAGCCGGCTGTGTGTGCTGTACAGCGGCGACTGGAGTGATGCCGAACTCAAGCAGCCTCCGCTAAGCGAGGCGCTGGTGGTTGAGGGGCATACCGGGCGGTCAGTTGTGTGGGTCGATTTGCCGCCCGCCGGGATGGTGGTGCTGGGGGCGTAGGGACGCCTCATGCCTCGTCCCTACCGCCCCTGCGCGTCCAGCGCCTCCAGCGCCGCCGCGACCGCCAGCAGGTCAGCGCGGCAGCCGGGCGGGAGCGCGCTCTCCGGCAGCGCTTCCAGCTGCGTCGTGAAGCCCGCGTAATCCTGCGTGCTAAGTTCCGCCGTCAACGCTGTATCCGCCGCTGGTGCTAACCCGCAGGCGTCGCTGATGGCTTGCAGGCGTTCGGGGGAGGCGAGCGGTACGAGAACCTGGATCAGTCCCCCAAGTTCGGTTTCTACAAAGGTCGAGCGCGAAACAGCCAGACTCGCTATCTCGTTGTTGGGACTCGCATCGAAGGTTGAATTACTCTCCAACCCCGTCAGCAAACGCCCGCCAAATGGCGACCAATCAATAACTGTGAAATACGGCGGCAGATTGAAGCTCTCAATCAGATTGCCGCTAACAGCGTCCATCGTGTACAAGATACCGTCTAACCCTGTAGCAATGTAGCGGTCATCCGGACTCCACATCAACAAAAGTGCAGGATAGCGAAAACCACTTCTCAAGGTACTAGTCGTTCCACTGGAAATTTCGAAGACTACAATCGATCTCAGATCATAACTGCCCACGCCGTCTCCTCGAGGGAAACTGCCTGCTGTGCCTTCAGGTACTAGCTTTCTAAGACTTATGACCAGTCTCGTGCTATCCGAACTCCATCTAAACGCTTCTATGTCTCCATCAAGCTGGTGATTTGCTCCAATTTGTTGTCCTGTAAGGGCATCCAGTAGTACGAGTTGGTTGCTTAACCCGGCTACATAATAAATCCCATTGGGACTTCTCACAGGAGGATAAGCCCAACCCCAAGCGCTCGCAGTTGAAGTGGTAAATTCTCGCAGCAAGCGACCATCTGCTGCGTTGTAGATCATTAGCCCACCTGGCAGATCCGTAGTACCCGTAGCCAGTTCAGTGCCGTTAGGACTCCAAGCTGCTAGTCCGACAACATCAGGCAAAACCCGAACAGTCTGTAGCGTATCCGTATCCCAAATTTCGGCTGGTGCGCTATTGACCATCAGCAAATTTCCGTCCGGGCTGAGGGAGACGCCACAGCAGGGGATTTGCCGCGACGCCAGAGGCTGCCACTGAGCATCGTAGACGGTAGCGATGACAGTACTTTCATTTCGTACCATCACGACGAGCCGTGAGCCATCGCGACTCCAAGCGTAGTCATAAAAAGTCGCAGGCTGGGCGAAGGTTATCTGGCTGATGAACAGGACGCAGAGCAGGCTGCAAAAGCTTATGAACGGTTTCATGATCCACTACTTTCTACCAGCCCCAGGCGGGGTCTACATACAGTTGGTTGAGGACGTTCGGTTGGGTGGAAACGACCACTTGATCCGGCAGCGTGAAAAATTGCCAGTCATGCGCAAAGAACCGGTCTTCGTTGCCCGGTGTTTGATTGGGAACTCCCCGCTCGAAATCAAAATACATAGTGCAATAGAAGGGGCGCGGCACAGGATTTTGAGTTTCTACAGTTCCGTTATCGTAGATAGGCGGGGCGGTGAAGTCAACTACCCAGGGTACGGGATTGGTTATCGTAGTACCATCCAAAGCGATGGTAGAAGTTCCTGGCACATGCGTTTCTGCAAATTGAGTAACCATCCAAGTCCTGAACGGGTTCTGATAGTTACCCCCTTGAAAGATCGCCGTCCGGCAGTCCAGCGCCTCTTGCCAGCCAATCACCATCAGTCCATGAAATGGGGAACTAATAAGGGGGTCGCCTAGCCAATTGGTAAGTGTGGCATTCGCGGGACGTACCATCGTGATGTAATCCCCCATTTTCAGTGGGTGTGAGGGTTGCTGGTTGTTTTGATTTTGATTGAGAAGCGAACTCACTCTCGCGCTCAAAGCAGGTCGATCAACTACAGTGCCTTGTCCCAAGTTGATCAACTGCGGGCCAACCAATGAATCTGGATTTAAGTCCGTTCTTAGCGTTAGTGGACCATTATCAGGGTTAGAATTGGCTGAACTAGCACGCCCCACAATCACAGAGCCATACTGCCCACCCTGGATTGCGAAGCCGCCTCCTATTGGGGATGGTGGTTGCAACACGGTTGAGTTTGTCCAATAGGCACTTAGGTCACCGTGGGTATCAAACGGATTGCTCGTTTGCTCACCAACAAAATTAGGGACTGGACTAACGAAACAATACCGCCAGCCCTTGGTCGCTCCTCCGGCGCTCAGGCAAGAATCCTCATGGATGTCGGGCGTATTTGGATCATCCACACGTTCGCCCCACGTCATAGGCATACCACCCATCCATTGGCTTTCTGATACAAATAACGCTGAGCCGGTGATGCGTTGTCCATCGACCGGATTGATCGTCCCTAATAGATTGTAACGAAAGTAGGCGTATGGTATAGAACCCGGAGGAGGGGGAAGTGTGGACAGCGCCTGTGTAACCCGTTGTTCAGTGTTCTGCAAGAACGTATGATTGATCGCAGTATCATAGCTATGCTCAATGGCGTAACGTGCCGCGAGTTGACGATCATAGGGGAACGTTAAAGTACCCGGTGGCGTTGGGAAATTGTTGACACATGGATCGGAGAATGTGATGAAGTCTTGCCCATCGTAACGGACAACGATCCATCCCTCTGCTGTGTCATCAACAGGATCGCTGACAAGATACCAGATTTGCTTGTCCTCAGTACCCTGCGGGAATTCAATTCTTGCGTAAACTTTCAGATAGTTGCCCCAGATATAGCGTAAGTTGGCGGCTGGGCGACCATTAAGCGTGGGCGTTTGCAGTATTCTGATCTCGGTTTCGTTTGCGGTAATCACGTCCATATCCCGCAGTTCCTGCGTTGCCGACTGTGGAACGTTGGTGTATTGCGCGGGCGAAATCAACTGTATCACGTTGTCAGCGCAGGTGGCATCAACCGCGATGTCGTTGATTTGGATCCAGTTGATGAAGACATACAATGGCTGATAAAGGTTATTCGGACCGAGACTCCTATAAGCATGTATGTCGAAGTTACTTCCACGCCTTTCCGGTACAGAGAAGGTATGTTCGTAAGTACCATTTGCCAAATTTGTTAGAACAGGCGTTGCCGCTAAAGAGCCCCCCATGCGAACATAAAATTGTTGCAAAGACACATCAGCCATTTGAACGGTGTAATTGACCGTCATTCGCAACGCATTGACAGGCAAAGTTTTAACCAGAGTATTATCTGAATTGCCTCCACATGTAGCACTAATACCGAATTCAAAGCGCCAGGCAGATCCGGTGTAAGTCACACAATTTTCGTTAGGAGGGTATCCAGCGAACCCGTGTGACTGTCCGTTCCGGAAATCATACGTAATCGCAGGCGAGCCACTTGGCGGCACGCCCGGCGTCGCCGTCGGCGTGCTGGTCGCGGTGGCGGTTGCCGTAGCAGTGGGAGTAGCTGTGGGCGTCGGTGTGGGCGATGGCGTAACGGTCGGCGTGGGTGTCGCTGTGGGAGTAGCGGTCGGCGTGGGGGTGTTCGAGGGCGTGGCGGTGGGCAGTGGCGTTGCTGTCGGTCCTGGCAGATTCAGCAGGTGCCAGTCGGGATTGTTCGTGTTGTAATTGGTGTAGGTAATCGGCGCACCCGCAAACAACAGCGGCATCGGACTGGTATTGGCGAGATACAGACCTGTGTCATACCAGGCAACAACCTGCGCACCATTGGGCGAAAAATCTGCCTTGATCGGTCCATACGTACTGTTCTGCGTCGAAATTGGTGTCACCCCGCCCCAACTCCCCGCTGGACGCGCAATGGTGTACAGACGATTGTACATGGTCGGCTGCCCGCCGGGCGGCGTCACCGGTTCCAGCGCGCGGAACATGATCTCATTGCCATTGTTCGCCCACACAGGCTCGAAGTCGGCGGCGTTGGGCGCGTGGGCGATAAAGTACGGCGAACTCGGGGGACTCATGACGTAGATATCGTTGGTCTGCGTCCCGCCGTTGAAGACCGAAAATGCCAGTTCATTTTGCGTCGGTGAATAATCGGGGTCTTTGCCATAGGCGGCGAACACCCCGCCCTGCGAAGATTGCTCGCTGACATTGATGATGAAGATCGCTTCGGTATTGCTCAGGCGCGTCGAAACAAACGCCAGCGCCTGTCCATCATGCCGCCATGTCGGGCTGTAGTCATTGGCGGCGTGGGCAGTCACGCGGCGACGATTGGTGCCATCGCTGTTCATCACCCAGATGTTCAGATTCGGCACTGGTGAAGTCACATCTTCGTTGACTGCATAGGCAATCTGGGAACCATCGGGCGAAATCACAGGATCGAGTTCTGCCTGTGTGGAAGTCTCAGTGATGCGAACGAGATTTGTGCCTGTGGGACTCACTCGGTAGAGTTCATAATTACTGTTGCCAAGGTTGTAATCAAAGACAATTGTAGATTCGAGCGCCATCGCCCCCAACGCCTCCGGCGCGGCAGGCAGTTCCGGCTGCGGCACGGGCGCGACGATTTCCGGCATGGGGATGCGTCCGCCGACCGTCACGTTATCGACCCAGATTTCGCCTTCGGGAATGCCATCCGCGCCCAACCAGACTTTGCCTGGTGGCAGCGGCGCGTCGTCTGCAAACGTCAGCACTTCCACGTCCTGCACCGCCGCGCGCAGGTTGCCGTTGGTCGCTGAGAAGCGCAGCGTGAACCAGCTATCGGGAATCGGACCGATGTTGGTCGCAGCGACGACCGTCGTGCCGCGATACAGTTCGATCAGCCCGTCCCCACTGACCGCCAGCCGATAGACCGCAAACTCGCTGACGTTGGTGTAGAGCGAGACGCGCCCGCCCGTCATGCGCACGTTTGCCGTCAGGATGATCTCGCTCTGCTCCGGCACGCGCGAGCGCACGTACCATTCCGAGCGGAAGTGCAGCGCAAAGCCACCGTCGCGCGGCGCAAGGATTTCTTCTGCGTAGTCCCAATCGCTGACGTAGGGCATATCAAACGCGATTGCCTCAATCACTTCCAGCACCGGTTCGGGTTGCAAGATGCGCCCCGGTGTCGGTAGCGCCAGCGTTGCCAGTGGCATCGTTGGCAGCAAAGTGACCGTAGGGACGCCAAGAATGGCGTCCGTACCTGTGGCTGTCGGGGTGAGCGTTAGACCCTCTCCTTCGGGAGAGGGGTTGGGGGTGAGAGCAGTTTCCGTCACCGTCGCCACCAGCGTCTCAATCCACGTCGGGCTGGCGGTCGGTGTTTCGGTCATTGTCGCTGTAAGCGAAGGCGTCAATGACGGCGTTTCACTTATTAGTATGGGGGGGGTAATAGTGTAACGTCTATGGGCTGCTCAATAAGCCCCTCGCCCTGAGGGAGAGGGGTCGGGGTGAGGGTGGGAATGTCCTGCGCCCACGCACCCCACGAAATCAACAGAAAGAACGACGCAACCAACAGAACGACGAGCCGCAATGTCCCTGTGCGCATCATGTTTACCTGATGAACTATTTCATTTGTTCCACCATATCTCTATCGACTTGAGAAGTCAATAATCCTTAGACAAAGCTTAAAGGAGCGTAGGCAAATCGTGTAGTTTGTCATGCACAGCGCATGACAGACATACTATGGCGGCTTTATGGCAAAGGCGTCGCGCGCAGCCAATCGGCACAGCGCGCGACGCCTTCCGCCAGCCCCACCTGCGGCTGCCAGCCGAGCAGCGCCCGCGCCTTCGCCATGCTGAACTGCGCCCTTCCCAGCGTGAAGCGCAGAAAGTCCGACGCCATGCGCCCACGACTGACGGGCGGCGACAGCAGCATCACCACGCCCGCGACTGCGTAGCCGAGCGCGGGCAGCAGCTCTACGGCATCGTTCGTCTCGTGTGCCAGCTTGCCATACGCCGCCAGGAACGAACGCCACGTTGGGGCGGGGTCGGACGAGCAGTTGAACGCCTCGCCGACTGCGCGCGGATGTTCCGCCAGCAGCGTCATCATCTCCAGCACATCATCGACATGAATGCAATGCGCCAAACCGCTGCCATCGCCCACCCAGGGCATTGGGCGCAGGCGGGCAAGGCGATACAGGAAGCCTGTCCACAACTCCGCACCTGCACCGTAGATCATGCCCGGTCGGATGATGGTGTAGTCGATGCCGCGCAGTTGCGCTGTTGCGCGCAGTGCCGCTTCTGCCTCCGCCTTGCTGATGGCATACGGATCGCTGCCCGGCGCAGGCGGCATGTCTTCCGTAATCGTCCCGCGATAGTTGACCCCATACACCGACAACGTACTGACATGCACGAAACGGCGCACGCCCGCATCGGCAGCGGCATGGACGAGGCTGCGTGTGCCTTCGACATTGACGCGCCGCTGCACATCGATATGCCCACCGAGCGTCGCTGCACAGTGAAAGACGACCGCGCAGCCTTCCGCCGCCGCGCGCAGCGTGTCGGGCTGTGTCAGATCGCCTTGAATGATGTCAACCGATGCAGCCCTCACCCCCAACCCCTCTCCCGAAGGAGAGGGGCTGGGGGTGAGGGCTGCCGGGTTGCGCACCAGCGCCCGCACGCGCACACCTTCTGCCATAAGTCGCCGTGCCAGCTCGCCGCCCAGAAAGCCGCTCGCGCCTGTGATGAGTACCTGTTGTTCGGTCAGAGTCAAGATCGTTGTCCTGTCGAAACTCGCAGGGGCGAGCCGCCGGCTCGCTCCTGCAAGTCATGCTATCGTGCCGAAATCGTCTGTTGGGGCGGCAGCGGCAGTGAGATGGCGAAGCACGCACCGGACAACGGCGAGTCGTTCTCAACCCATATACGCCCGCCGTGCGCTTCGATCACCAGCTTGCACAGCGTCAACCCCAGCCCGTGACCTTTGGAACCGCGCAGAGGCGCATTGCCCTTAATCTGGCTGAAGCGCTCAAAGATGCGCTCGCGCTGCTCCGGCGGGATGCCAGTACCGCTGTCTGCTACATGAATCAGCAGGCTGTCAGGGCATTCCATCGCTTCCACCAGCACCGTGCCTTCGGCAGGCGTGAAGCGGATGGCATTATCGATCAGGTTGATGAGTACGCGGCGCATGAAGTCTTGATCCACCAATGCGGCGGGCAGCGGCAGGACGAAATTGCGTTTGATCGTCACATTGGCATTCTGGATCGAACTGCTCAGCGCATCGATGGCATGGTTAATCATGTCCGGCAGCGGCACAGGCGCAAGCTTGAGCGGCATTTCCCGGCGTTCCAGCCGTGCAATATCAAGCAGGCTTTCGACCAGGCGCATCAGGTTATTGGCGCTGTCGAGCGACAGTCCCAGTGTCTTGCGTAGCGTGTCATCATCATCGGTCACACCTGGTTCATCGAGCGTGAAGCTGAGGCTGCTGATGATCGACGCCAGCGGTCCGCGCAGGTCATGCACTGCCATATGCGTGATCTCATCGCGATACGCCTCAAGCTGCTTCTGTTCGGTGATGTCACGCAGCACCAGCAGCCGACCGGAAATCTGTCCATCCGAGTCGACGACGGGCGAGCCAATTTCTTCGATATACAACGTCTGCTTGGGCGTCTGGCGCGAAAACTCGCGGCGGGTGATGCGCTCCGGCTCCAGGCGCAAATGGCGCGTCAGCACATTCACCTGGTCACGGCTGTAGCCTGCGCCTTCATACGCCTCGTCACTGGCGTAGCGCTGCAACACATCCACCAGACTCTGCCCGATGTGCTTCTCGAAATCGATACCAAGCAGCCGCCGCGCCGATGGGTTCGTCTCGTTCAGCCGCCCCTGCTTGTCCAGCAGAATTACGCCGTCGCGTGTGGAGTTGAGGATGGCGCGCATCCTGTCGTTACCGGCGCGAATATATTCGTGCAGCCGTGTGTTTTCCAGGTGTCCTGCCGCCTGGCTCGCCAGCAGGGCAATCGCTTCCAGATCGCGCTTGACAAAGAGACGCGGCTTGTCAAAGCCCACACAGAGAATCTCGTGGACGCGCCCGCCGCGCACAATCGGCACGCTCAGCGCGTAGAAGTGCTGCCTGTCGCCACTCTCTACCTGGCGAATTTCCTGCACCACCTCGATCTGGCGAGTCTGTGCCGCACGCAGTGTTGCCCCACTAGTCTTGAAAACTTCTGATGGTTTTGCCTGCGCTTCGTCGAGATCGGTCTCTGCCATCGTCGTCAGGCGGGTCTGGTCGCCGTGCGCGTCAACGGCGAACAGCACCCCGCTGCGACCGTTGAGCATATCGAGCGCTGTTTTGACGACCTGCGTCGCCACCACCTGCATCTCAGTGACGCTTGAGAGTTGCAGCGACAGGCTTTGCAGATGCTTGAGCGTCATGATCTGGTTCTGGCGGTCTTCCAGCATCCGTGCGTTTTCGATGCTGATGACGGCGTGGCGTGCCAGATTCTTGAGGAACTCCGTCTCTTCCGGGCTGAAGAAGTCCGGGCGCAGGCTTTCCATTTGCAGCACGCCGATGATGCGGTTCTCGCTGATGAGCGGCACACCGACCGATGACAGGTAAAGATTGGGGTTACTGCTGCCGACAAACAGCGTCGTCTCGCGCGTATCGCGGATCAACACCGCTTCCTGCATTCGCGCAACCTGTCCGATGACACCTTCATCAGTGGCGCGTGGGCGTTGCGACCGTTCGAGCGTGCCGCCGTTCGTGTATTGCAGCACTTTCCACGACTCGTCGCTTTCCTGCAAAATTGCGACCGTGCCAGCGCTTGCCCCTGTCGAACGCACCGCCATCTCCAGCAGCGTCGATAGAATTGTGTCTGGGTCGAGCGCGCTGGAAATTTGCTGCGCAATCGTCGCCAGAATATTGATCTGTTCCAGCCGTTCAGCTGATGCAGCAGTTGTCAGCGTGTAAAGCCGAGCGTTCAGGACATGTGCGGCAATCTGGTTGCTCGCCATTTCCAGCAGTTGCCACTGGTGGTCGGACAGGCTCTTGACTTCAGCATCGCCCAACAGGATGAAGCCAAGCAGGTCGTAATACGAAATCAGCGGGAAGATCGCCAGCGTGCGCCCGTGCAGCCGTAGCAATTCGCGCATTCCGGGCGAGAGGTTGCTGTCCATCTCTTTGTACTGCTGTGGGCGCGGGCGCTGCTGCGTGCGCATCGTCACTAGTTCAGGCACGCGTGCCAGTTGCCACGACGGATCAACAGTGCCATCGGTTTGCAGCGCGTCGCCTTTTAGTTCCATCATAGCAGTGCCGTTATGCTCCACGGTTACCAGTGCCAGCGAAATCGTCTTGACGCTGACCATCTGGCGCAAAATGCGGATCATGTCTTTCAGGACTTCATCCATTGACAGGCTGGCGGAAGACGCGCGCGAGAGATGGGCGAGCTGTGCCATTTCATAGGCATAGTTCTCCATAATCTCATACCAGTCAATGTTATCAAGCAGGCTGGCGATATAGCGCGACAGGTTCAGCAGGTGTTCGCGCTGCGCGGGCGTCAGCCGATGGACACGCTGGTAATACAGGCGCAGCAACCCCATTGGTGTATTGTTGCTGCGCAGAAGTTTTTCAATTGCCATCTGGTAGGCTGACTCCGCCTGGAGTTCCGGGTAGCGCGTTTTGTCCGCCTGTTCCTGATGGATATGCAACAGTTCGTCTCCCAAGATGTCGCTGTGACCAGGCAGTGTTGCCCACTGCCGCCGCTGTTCCGCGTTCAATTCAAATGATGCGATCAGTTCAAAGATGTGTGTTTCAGTATTGAGGCGGTAAAAGGCGGCAGCATCGGCAGCGGTGATGTCCACAGCCGCTTTGACGGCGATATCTATCGATTGGCTGCGGTCAAGCGCTTCAAGCATTTCATGTTCGGCATCCATCACAAGCATGGAAAATGCTTGCGCTTGCCTGGCAGTATTGATGTCCTCTTCGTATGCCGCCTGGCGGCGACGCATATCCAGCCGGTTATAGACAAAAGCAGCGGCGAAGGTGGCTACGCTCATGACTGCCCAGGCATTTTCGCGTAGCCACCAGACCGCCAGCACTGGAACCACCGTATGCAGGAGAAGATCAACTATGAGGACTGGCGGCTGGTATCCAGCATTTTGCAGTGCCAGTCGCAGCGTGTTACCCCCCGCCAGATCACTGATGATCGCCAGGCGCACCATATAGCCGACCAACAGCATAATCACAACAAGCAGGAGATGGGCAAATTGCAGAGTGTCGTAAGGCAGCGACACACTGAAGAGACGGCTTAACCCAAGCACCACTAACGGCACCGGCAGCAGTTCCAGCCAGCGGCGGCTGCTCTGCCACAGCATGTCCGCTGTGTAGACAGGTGTTCGCCGCAGCGTGTTCCAAATGCCGACGGCAGCGCTCATCACAAGTCCGAGCAGCAGCGCTTCGCCAGCACCTATCGAGATGATGGCAACGAGCAGCAGCGCACTCGCCAGACCCGACCAAGGCAGGCGTTCGATGCTATCGCTTTGAAGCAGCCAGTACAGCGACAATGCCAGCATTACCAGCAGGGTCAGCCCGCGCTCCAACGTGAACAGGGAGAGCGGTATTGCGCCAGAAGCAAGCAGGAACAGCGCAATACCCGCCAGCCCTATCCCCAACAGGCGGGTGGTAAGCAACCACCAGCGTTTGCGCGGCACAGACGTCGGTGTGTGAGGCGGCGTGGATGAAAATTGCGAGTTCATGCTTTAGAGTTGCCTTATGCTTGTCTTGATCGTTAATTGTACCAGCTATATCCACTATAATCTAATCTTTTGACTGTGAATTGATAGCATCCATTAATTTACACATTTCAAGCGAAATTCCTAACGCATTTCTAAACATTGCTCCTTCAGATTTGTCAATAGTGCAATATAGTACTTAAGTACCATGAACATCATCCTATTATTGCAGTATGATTGAAGTAGTTCGTTTTACGTATCATGGAAGTGTTTGTTTTCCGTTCGTATTAATCCACTATCCTACTTCGTACCTAACATCACTTGAGGTCAATATGCTAGTCAGAGAAATAACAACAATTTCATTGGAATCTTTCCGTGAGCGTTCACGCGGTAAGAAACTTGTTTTACTATACCCTTGGACGAACTACAGAAATGTTTTTCTAACCTATTATTTACGCAGTCAAGGGCGTGACATCCTCTACTTCCGCGCCTCTTCGGAACAGACCACCCTGATGTCTTGGCTCCAGGGCGTTTATGATGAATTTTCACCTCTGCCCGGCGGTTTTGGCAAGCAGTTGCAAAAGGCGCTGGTGAACGGCGAAACCAAGCAGATGGCAAAGGCGCTTGCCGCTGACCTGGGCAAACATCATAAAGAAACGGTCGTTTTCTATATTGACGAGTTTGACCGTATTCCCTTTGACGAAACGATGGCGACGTTCATGCGCGAACTTCTGGCGAATTTGGCGGACCACGTCCAGATCGCCCTCAGTTCTCGTTTGCTGACGCATCAACCCTGGTATGATTTTGTGCTGCGTGGCGATGCAGTTGTCATGGGAACTGAACGCCGTCGTGACGACCTGATGTTCCGTGTCGAAGACCGCGTGAAGCCACAGCTCGAAGTCTACTCCTTCGGTCGTGGTTATGTACTTGTCAATGGCGAACCGATCACGAACTGGGATGGTGCGCTGCCCCGCAACCTCTTCTTCTATTTTATCGACAATCCGCTATTGACACGAGATCAGATTTTTGAAACTTTCTGGCCCGATTTGCCGATCAAGGAAGCCACAAATGTCTTCCATGTCACCAAGCGCAAGATTAGCGAACGTATCGGCATCAAGATTCAGGAGCCGGGCAGCTACGAACTGACGCAGTATGGCAGCGGCTTCTACACGCCCAGTGACAAGCTGGTGCGCCACTATGACGTAATGGACTTCGAGACGGCGGTCGAACGCGCGCTGCTGACGATGGACGAACGCGAAGAAGTACTGCTGCTCAGCCGTGCGATTGACCTGTACAAAGCGCCGTTCCTGCAAGGTCTTGAGATGAAGTGGATGGTGTCGCGCCGGGAACGGCTGCGTTCGCTCTACGGTCAGGCGCTCATCAGCGTTGGGCGCATCGCCAAGAAGCGTAACGAGTCGGAAAAGGCGTTGGGGCTATTCACCCGTGCGCTGCGCGAAACCCCCGACCGTGAAGACATTCACCGCGAAGTGATGACGCTGTACATGAGCCTGGGCATGGTGGAAGACGCGCGTGACCAGTATCGACGGCTCGAGAAGCATCTCAAAGAGACGCTGAACGTTGAACCATCGCGTGAAACGCGCGAACTCTTCCAACTGGTCATGGAACGCATCCGCTAATTCAGAGTTCTTAACGCAGGGACGCCGTGGTGCAGAGACGCAAGGGGAATTTCCTCTGCGTCTCTTTTTCTTTGCGTCTCTGCGTTAAGACTCTTTTTCTGAAACGTGCGCCTCGCGGAAGCCGCGCCCATACGCCGTATGCCCCTGACCAATGACCACGAATGCATTCGGGTCGGCGTGCAGCACCACCTGGCGTAGCGTGTCTACCTGCTGCCGACCAATCGTGACGAACAGCACGCCGCGCGGCTGCCGCGTGAACATGCCCTTGCCATCCCAGGCGGTCACGCCGCGTTGCAGATCGTGAATGATGGCGTTGGCGACCAGTTGTGGATAATCCGTAATGATGGTCGCCGTGCGGATGACGCTCGGACCTTCCAACGTGTAATCGGACACCACGCCACCCACAAAGACCGCGATCATGGCGTAGAGCGCGCCTTCCCAGCCAAAGATTAACGCCGCCAGCGCGACGATCAAGCTGTCTGTATACAGACTGCTCGTCCCCAAAGGGATGCCATAGAGTTCTTGCAGGATACGCCCGATGGTGGACGTGCCGCCAAGTGTGCCGCCGCCCCGGTATACCAGCCCGCCGCCCACACCACCAATCACGCCGCCATAGAGCGCGTTGAGGAGCAGGTCGTCACTCAGCGTCTGCGACAGAATGGGTGTTAGCACGTCGATCAGCAGCGAATACAGCACAATCGCGAAGAGGGACGCCACGATCACGCGCCAGCCGCCGAGAATGCGATAGGCAAGGTACTGGATAGGGATATTGAGCAGCAGGATCATCAAGCCGACGGGCGTATTGATGAGATGATTGAGGATGATCGCGATGCCAGAGACGCCGCTTGGCACAATATCGAATGGAGCCTGAAAGATGATAACAGCGACGGCGGAGATCAACGCGCCCAGCGTGAGCAGGACGCCATCGGTCAGGAATTGCCACCACAAAAAGCGTCGTTGAGCCGGCATTGGTCATCTCTCCCTGTGTGCGCTGCATCACGGCGAATTAGAGCGCCAAACCGGGTTGAATGCCATTCCCTCTGTGTCCTCTGCGCCTCTGCGGTTCAAACCTGTTTTCAGAGATGAGTTGCCTTGCGCGCGCACGTAGACACGGTATCATCTTGCGCCACGTTCATCAGCACTCGTGAAAGTTCTGTCATTACCATGGCAAGCCTGACTTACGCCGCACCCAAGCGATTGCCTGACCAGTCGCCTCTGCGTCGCCTCCTGACATGGCTCTACAACCACCCGAATGTTACGCTGGCGCTGCTGCTGCTCCTGCCGTTGGGGTGGCTGTTTGTCGTTTACCTGGGCAGCATCGGCGGGCTGCTGGTGCAAAGCTTTTACGCGATTGATGACTTTAGCGGCGTGATTGTCCGCGAATTTACACTGCGCACCTGGCAAGACCTGTTCACCCTGACACATTTCGATGTATTGGTGCGAACAGGGGCGATGGCGGCAGCGGTCACGATTGCCAGTGCTATCATCGCCTTTCCGCTGGCGTACTATATGGCACGCTACGCCGGACCGCGCACGCGCGGCTTGCTTTACCTCGGTGTGATGGTGCCGCTGTGGTCGAGCTATCTGGTGCGCGTCTATGCCTGGAAGCTAATTCTCGCCAATGAAGGCATCGTTAACTGGTTCTTTAACGCGCTGGGGCTGGGCTGGCTGCTGGACGGCATTCTGGCGCTGCCCGTCATCGGCGGCGAGTCGCTGTCGTTTTCGCTGCTCGGCATGTTTCTGGTCTTCGTCTATATCTGGCTGCCGTATATGATTTTGCCGATCAACGCGGCGCTGGAGCGCGTGCCAAAGTCGCTGATCGAGGCGTCGTCAGACCTGGGCGCGAAGCCCGGCTACACCTTCCGCAAAGTGATTCTGCCGCTGGCGTTTCCGGGCGTGGTAGCGGGGTCAATCTTCACGTTCTCACTGACGCTGGGCGATTACATTATCCCGCAAATCATCGGTAATTCAGCGCCGTTCATCGGACGCGCGGTCTATCTCTATCAAGGCACAGCAGGCAACATCCCGCTGGCGGCTGCGTTCACCGTTGTGCCGATTGCGATCATGCTGGTGTATCTGCTGCTGGCGAAACGCGCGGGCGCGTTCGAGGCATTATAAGAGCGAGACATATTCTGTTTTCCCTGGCGTGCTTGGCGTCTTGGCGGTTTAATTCAATTGTTAACCGCCAAGACGCCAAGCACGCCAAGCGTTTCTCTCTGTGTCTCTCCACCGCTGCGCTTCCGCGTTAAGTATGTTATTGCCTATGCTGTGACGACGGCTGCCTGTGCCTGGCGCAGCACATCCGCGAACTGCGCGTAATGCCCTGCCTCGTGCTTCAAGCCGAGCAGATATTGCGCCATCACGTTCAAATCGCCAAACTTCGCCCGTGCCTTGTCCGAAAGCTCGCGGTAGACATTCAGATGTGGGGTGTCCGGAAACGTATCCAGATAACCAAGCTGCATCCGCAGGCTTTCTTCAAGCCGCTGCAACGCCTGTGCCTGCGTTGTGATGTCGCGCCAGGGCGTTTCATAACGCAGCCGGGGTTCGCGCGGGTAGGGGATGCCGCGCGCCAGCACGGACGCGATTGCCGCTGACTCTTCGCTCGTCGCCGTGACATGCGCCACCAGATGCCCTAGCGTCCAACCGATGTGCTGTTCGTCCGGCGCGGCAAACGGGTCGTCTGCCTCCGGGTCATGCGGCACAAACGTAATCATGGCGTCGTCCGCCTGCTCGATGATGGCTTTCAGATGGTCAATGCTGGCAATCGTCGCCTTGCGCAGGTCGCGTACACGGAGCGTGCGCCCCAGTTCAAGCAATGTCTGTTCGCCGCGCTCAATCGCTGTGAAGTCGATCATGGTGATGATCCTGATATAAACAACACCGGTTAGACCATGTAAGAGCGACATTTCTTTCGCGGATTGAAGCTTGTATGGTGAGCGTTGGCTTAATTGACGCTCGCAAGTGATGCGCTGCCCTTGTTGGCGACGATCTGGCGTGCTTCGTCAAGCGTGTGCGCGTGACTGTACACATCAGCGGCAACAGGATCGACAGCCGTGACGAGATTGAGTAGATTTTCGATATACAGGTTATCACATACCAGCACCAGATTGCGCGTGCGGCTGCTGCGCAGGTGGGCGCATTTGCGCAGATGCGATGCGGCTTCCGGTGCCACGACGCAGTCGTTATCCACCATCACAAGCACGTCAATCGGCAGCTGGTGCGTCACCGTTTTATAGAGTTCACGCGCCTGAGCATAGGCTTCATCGCAGGACGCAGGGGTCCATTCCTTGCCATATTCCACGCGCAATATCGTCTGCTGATAGTTATCCCATTGAACAGTAGTGCCCATTGTGCCTCTTGTGAAGCGTTACATGACAACGATGTCATTTTATGGCAATATTTAGCAGGTGTCAATAAGATCACCAGCTTACAAAGCCGCAACCCCCGAAAAGTGGGGGTAGTAATTCTGGCAGGTCATGCAGGGGGCGTATAAATCGTGTTATAGTGGCGGTACTGGTGAACCAGGAATATGACCGATGACGTTTACCCTTCCGATTGCGCTGCTGCTCCTGTTCGTCCTCATCCCGATTGTCTGGCTCGGCTACCCGCGCCTCCCCTTCCGCCGCACGCGCGACCTGATCAGCCTGGCGCTGCGCAGTCTGATCGTGGCGCTGGTGGTGCTGGCGCTGGCGGGCGCGCAGGTCGTGCGTTCGGCAGATCGGCTGGCGGTGGTATTTCTAGTCGATGCGTCGGACAGTATCACTACCGAAGCGCGCGAACAGCAGCTTGTCTACATCCGTGACAGCCTGACGCGCATGACGCCGGATGACGAGGCGGCGGTGATCGTCTTTGGCTCGAACGCGCTGGTGGAGCGCACGCTGTCCGGCGTGCGCGAACTGCCCGGCTTGCGCTCGACGCCGATCACCACCAACACCGATCTGGCGGAGGCAATCCGCATCGCGCTCGGTTTGTTCCCCGCTGATGCCGCCCGCCGTATTGTCATCCTCAGCGATGGCGCGCAGACAGTCGGCGATTCGACACTGGCGGCGCGGCGTGCGGCTGCGACTGGCGTCGAGATCAGCTATGTCCCGTTCGGGCGCGGCGATGCGACGGAAGTGCAGGTGACGGATGTCCGCGCGCCGGACGAGGTGGCGGCGGGCGAAAACTTCGACCTCGCCTTCACCATC
>Ga0224723_1000781_pt1 | contig 21032 bp, 11 predicted proteins | sample Balambano_FR2_Me_FD_161647 | JGI IMG/M metagenome (GOLD analysis project Ga0224723, IMG submission 161647) | Freshwater sediment microbial communities from Lake Towuti, South Sulawesi, Indonesia - Balambano_FR2_MetaG | ecosystem: Environmental > Aquatic > Freshwater > Lake > Sediment | place... | reverse complement strand
CCCTAGGGCTTCGGCATAGCGGCGGATGAAACCCTGGATGAACACGGGCTCTGGCAGTTGCTCGCTGCGGCCTGTTTCCAGAGCCTGGAGCAGAGCCGGACGAATAAAAATTTGGTTAGCCAAAACCTCTAAAGATACGCCCTGCTCTTGTCGCACCTGGCGGAGGTAGGCCCCAATGCTCTGAAGTTGCTCAACTTGGGTAGGCGCTAAATTAGCCACGCGACCTCACTGAACTCGGTGATGAGTAATAACTCTAAACGAAGCTATTCTAATGGATTGAGGTCGCAAGTCGAGCCTCAATTCACGGATATCCTCTTTCAACCCAGGTCAGCAGGCGGTGCTTAGGGCACTTGCCAGGCGCGTTGATGGTAGTCTTCAGGGGCAGGAAAAAGGTCTACAGGCTCTCCGGAATGATGGTGAGCCTGATGATGGCCGTGGTCGTGATGATGGCTGTGGTCGTGATGGGGATCATGGTTATGGCCCTGCGCTTGGTCTGTGCCCACGCTGGCCGCCAGCCGAAACTTACACATCTCACAGTTCATCTGCACTTGACCCCGGTGAGTTTCGAGTTCGCGATCGCGCAAAATTTTCATCAGGTAAGGATGACATCCCATTTCTGGCAAATAAGTCAGCACTGGACTGGGATAGGCCGCTTGCTGCTGGTGGGTAATGTCAACGATTTTCTTGACCAATACGCCAGTAAAAAGAAAGTAGGGCAACACAATAATGCGCTGGGGATCATACAGGCGGGCCCGGCGGAAGCCTTCTTCTAGCCGTGGGTAGGTAATGCCAATAAAGCAAATTTCCACCGTCTTATAGCGGCTGCCCTCCCAGAGAATGCGGGCCAGCTTATACACATCCCCATTGGCATCGGGATCGCTCGCGCCCCGACCCACAAACAGCAGCACCGTTTCTTCGCGGGCGATGTTTTGGGGATTAAAGCGGGGGCCATCCACCGTCGCCAACCGCGCTTGCCAAAGTGCAATAATGTCGGGGGTAATGCCCATGTGACGCCCGTAGTGAAAGCGTACCTGGGGATGGCGCTGACGCGCCCGATCTAGCTGGTTCGTTACATCAAATTTATTGTGGCGGGCTGCAAACAGCAGCACTGGTAGCACAGATATGTCTGTATAGCCCTTAGCCACGCATTGGTCTACGGCCTCTTGAATGGTTGGCTCAGTTAGCTCCAAAAAACAGGGGATCACTGGACGGCTGGTATCCAATGTTTGGTAGGTGGCCGCAAACTCCAGCAGGCGATCGCGCCCCTCACTATCTCGGCTGCCGTGCCCCACCAACAGCAGGGGGCGCTGGCTAGGCAGCGGTTCCCAACCAGGAAGCGGGGATGAGGCAAAATCCTCCGGGGTGGTAATCAGGGGCGCAATAGCCATAGGAAAGGAGAGGGAAGAAAGAAAGACAAACCTGCACAGCAAAAATCGCAGCGAAATAAAAATCCAAGGCTGCCCGGTTATCTTAGCCCAGTCCACTCCAGAGAACTATGCCACGGGTAGGCATTTCTGCCTTCCGCCTGGGGATTTTGGATTTCCCCTCCAGGGAGGGGCAGGGGTGGGTTGCGCAATTTTGCCTTTTACCTTTTACCTTCACACCGACCCCGGAAAGTGTTCAATCTGCGCGTAGCCACTAAACACGAGTTGGTTCCCTTTAGTTTCCAGGCGATTCACCCGCAGCAGCACGCCATCCAGGTTAAAGCGCTCTAGATCTACCATGCGGTTGAGAACGGTGGCTAAGCCCTGGCTAAGGGCGGCTGAAAGAGATTCCACAGCGTCGGGAATGCCATCAGCCAGAAATTTCGCATCGGCAAACACAATGCGACGGCGCTTTTCGACGGCGATTTTAGCCGTCAGTTGAAGCGGCACATCCTGGCGGTTGGGCAGGTCAGTTTTGGCTGCAATCGTTACCTGCTGGTCGGGCTGGAGAGTCATGTGGATGTCTCGAAAGGTAACTGGTTCGCCACCAGACAGGTTAGTAAGGGCCTCGTCCGTAACGCCTTCCAGGTGTTGGCGCACCAGTTGAGCAGCAAAGGCCCGGTTGATGGCTTCTTCTGTCAGCACCACCTGGGCTACGGCCTGGGTAGGCTGACGAAGGCGAATTTTGCCGCTGATAGCCGAGCCCATATCAATGGATACGGCATCGGTTTCAAACATCATTTCTGCGGCTTCAAACTCTTTGCGGATAACTAGGCCCCGACCTTCCATGCGAAAGCTGTCTACCATACCTTGAAGCAGCTTGCTCGGCGGTGAACAGCGCACCGCCACATCAATGTAGTCGCTACGGCTGAACAGATGCCGGAGTGACTGCGTGACAACGGAATTGATCATCCGTTCCCCGAAATCGCTAGCTGCATTTGACTGGAATCCAGTAAAGCCGCCAAACATAGAAGTTAATACCAAGCCAACATCTCTCTTGTTGTAACAAAAGATTAAGCATTTCAACATCATCATTTTAGCGGTGAGGGGCACCTCTCGCGATTTTCTGCCCTCAAACTCAAGCAATGGTTAAATCTTCCGGGCTTTCTTCAGGCTTCTGATCATCCCGCGTTAGGCTAGCTCAGTGTTGGGATTAACCGTTGGGGAGATCGCTACTCTAAAGGCTCTGGTTGCTAGTATCATGACCCCTTGAGGATAGGGTGAGGCGGCTGATTGCACGAGTTCTGAGCGAGTTCTGAGATAGCATTAACCCCTGGTCTGACCGATGGCCAGCCATTTGCCAGTGGCTAACTGTTTACGCACATTCTATGACTTCTACCTCTGCCGACAAATTCAAGTTTGCGATTACTACCCCCCTGTACTACGTCAACGACTTACCCCACATCGGCAGTGCTTACACGACGATTGCGGCAGACGTTGTGGCCCGGTTTTATCGGCTGGCTGGCCATCCGGTGTTGATGATTACCGGCACCGACGAGCATGGCCAAAAGATTTTACGCACCGCCCAGGAGCGAGGCATCTCTCCTCAGGCCCACTGCGACCGGGTAGTGGAGGGTTTTGAGGCTCTCTGGCAAAAGCTCAACATTGCCTATGACCGCTTCATCCGCACTACGGCCCCCCGCCACAGCACCATTTTGAATGAGTTTTTTCAGCGCATGTGGGATCGGGGTGATATCTACAAAGGCCAGCAGCAGGGCTGGTACTGCGTCTCCTGCGAGGAGTTTAAGGAAGAGCGGGATCTTTTGCCCGACCGCTACTGCCCCATCCACACCAACAAGCAGGTAGAGTGGCGGGATGAGTCTAACTATTTTTTCCGCCTGTCGAATTACCAGTCACAACTGGAGCAGCTTTATGCTGAACGACCCGACTTTATTCAACCCGAAGCGCGACGCAACGAGGTATTGAGCTTTGTCAAGCGAGGGCTGCAAGATTTTTCTATTTCTCGCATCAATTTGGACTGGGGCTTTCCGGTGCCCACTGACCCAGAACAAACACTATACGTTTGGTTTGATGCGCTGTTGGGTTATATTACGGCGCTGCAAGATCCGGAAGACCCTCCTAACCTAGAGCAGGCCATCGCCCATTGGTGGCCCATTAACGTTCATCTCATCGGCAAAGATATTTTGCGATTTCACGCCGTCTCCTGGCCTGCTATGTTGCTCTCAGCGGGGCTGCCGGTGCCAGGACGGGTGTTTAGCCACGGCTTTTTGACCAAGGACGGTCAAAAAATGGGCAAAAGTCTGGGAAATACGCTGGATCCCATAGCTTTAGTCGGTAAATACGGGGCTGATGCTGTGCGCTACTACTTTTTGCGAGAAATTGAATTCGGCAAAGATGGCGACTTTAACGAAACCCGCTTCATCAACGTGCTCAATGCCGATCTGGCCAACGACCTGGGCAATTTGCTAAATCGCACACTCAAAATGGCCGCGCGCTATTGTGGAAGTAAGGTGCCTGACGTTGATCCCGCTACCCTGACGGCAGATCATCGCCTCAAAGCAGCGGGCCAATCCTTGGGGAGCACCGTGGCTGATGCCTACGCCCAGTTAAGCTTTAGCCAAGCCTGTGCTGCTATTCTGGCGTTGGTGCAGGCCAGCAACAAGTTTCTGGATGAGGAAGCCCCCTGGAGTCTCTTTAAGCAAGGGAAGCAAGCTGAAACTGAGCGCGTACTCTATGCTGTGTTAGAGTCTGTGCGATTGGCGGCCTATTTCTTGTCACCGGTGATTCCAGGCATCAGCACCGATATCTATCGGCAACTTGGCTTTGCGGTTGACTTCAATCAAAAAAACATTGCTAAGGAGCTAGATTACGATGCGCACGGGGCTTGGGGTTATCTCCAGCCTGGGCAGTCTTTAGGAGCCGGGGAGCCAGTGTTTCAGCGCATTGAGCCGCCCGAAACTGCGGCTTAAGCCATGCGTTACTCTCCGTTTGGCTGCCATTAAACTACTGATTCAATACTTGTAAAACCATCCCTTTTAACAAACTCTGATTTAATACACCTGGATAAAAATCCCATGCTAGACACTCATTCCCTGATCGGCGAAGATGCCATTTTTACCCCAGAGCAGGTGCTCGATAACCGGGGCCGGGTGGCGATCTTTATTGATGGCTCAAACCTCTTCTATGCGGCCCTACAACTTGGCATAGAAATTGACTATACCAAGCTGCTCTGCAAGCTAACGTCCGGTTCGCGGTTGTTTCGGTCTTTCTTTTACACTGGCGTAGACCGCACTAACGAAAAACAGCAGGGCTTCTTGCTGTGGATGCGACGTAACGGCTACCGGGTAATTGCCAAAGACTTAGTGCAGCTTCCGGATGGCTCTAAAAAAGCTAACCTGGATGTGGAGATCGCCGTTGACTTAGTCGCCCTGGTAAGCTACTACGATACAGCTGTGCTAGTCAGTGGCGATGGCGATTTGGCCTATGCTGCCGATGCCGCCAGCTACCGAGGGGCGCGTATTGAGGTGGTTAGCCTGCGCTCTATGACTAGCGATAGTTTGATCAATGTGGCCGATCGCTACATTGACCTGGAACTGGTTAAGGACGACATCAAGAAAAACCCCCGTACCCCTCAACACAATTACACCTATCGGCCTCTTTCTGGCTTGGGCGATTCCGAAGATCTCTTACCAGAAGAGTAGGCCGGTTAGCGGTTAACCAGGAACAAAAAACAATGGCCAAAGCACGACAGATAGCCGTTGGGGTGGCTATAGCCATGCTGGTGGGGATTGGGCTATATAGCCTGTTTCCCTTCGGGCCTGGTGGCTCGCCTCACTCCACTGAGGAAACCGCCAACGAAGCGGAACCTGGCCTGACCCTGCGCGACGTTACCCTGGAACAACCCGACGACAATGGCGAACCCCTGTGGCGGGTTGAGGCCGAAGAAGTGACCTACAGCCCAGACCGGCAGGTAGCGATGATCAAGCGCCCAGACAGCGAACTGTTTCAAGATGGCGAGTTGATTTACAACGTCACGGCTGATACCGGAGAAATTCAGGAAAACGGAGATACCATTTTCCTGCGCGGCAATATTGTGGCCACCGGGGTCAAAAACGGCTCTGTTCTGCGTGGTAACGAACTGGAGTGGCGACCCCAGGAGGATGTGCTAATTGTGCGAGACAACATTACGGGCAGCCATCCTCAACTGCGCGCGGTGGCCGACGAAGCTCGCGTTTACAACCGCGAAAACCGCATGGAGCTAGAGGGCAACGTAATCGCCAGTACGGTGGTGAAAAATCCTCAGACCGAGCCCTGGCTTAAACTTCAGGCCGAGGAGCTAATCTGGTTTTGGGTCGAAGAGCGGATCGAAAGTCCCCAGGCGATTCGGATTGAACAATTCAAGGCTAATGCCATCTCGGATGTGGTAGTAGGTGAGCAAGGTCGGGTAGATTTGGCCGACCAAGTGGCTACGCTTCGGGGTTCGGTGGCCATGCAAATGCTGGAACTGCCCCTCAATTTGGCCAGTGACGTGATGGAGTGGCAGGTGGCCGAGCAATTGGTCAATGTTAATCGGCCGCTAACGGTGGTGCATCCGGAGGCCAAGCTACGGGTTACGGCTCGCCAGGGGCGGATGAACCTGGCCGAACAAGTCGTGACGATGAACCAGGATGTGATTGCGGTGGGAGAGCAGAATCAGTCACGCCTGACCACCGACCGCCTCACCTGGAACGTGCCTGACCAAACGCTATTAGCCGAGGGCGGGGTTAACTATCGCCAGGTTGACCCGGCTATTAACCTAAACGGCAACCGGGGGGTCGGTCGCCTCAACGAACAAACTTTTGTAGTGGATGGTGGTCCAGTTATTACAGAAATTGTACCTAACTAGCGTATGGTTCTGGCGCACCTCGATAGACTAGACATAGCTTGCAAACTCTAGCCTGCCTAATGGGAAGGAATTATGGCCAACAACTTTGATTTGTTTGTAATTGGTGGCGGTTCTGGCGGCATTGCGGCGGCCCGTAGAGCGGCAGAATATGGCGCTAAGGTGGGCTTGGCGGAGGCTGGTCGGCTGGGTGGCACCTGTGTGAATCGGGGCTGCGTACCCAAAAAGTTGATGGTCTATGCCTCCCACTTTCCTGACCAGTTTAAGGCAGCCGCTGGCTATGGCTGGACGGTGGGCGACCACCAGTTTGACTGGCCTACCTTAATTACCGCTCTGGATAAAGAAGTCACCCGGCTCAACGGCATCTATCAGGGTATGTTAGACCGCTCGGGTGTCGAGCTTTTTCCCCACTACGCCCGATTCTTAGATGACCACACCCTGGAGGTTGGGGAAGAAAAAATCACTGCCGAGAAAATTCTCATTGCCGTTGGTGGCCATCCTGTCAAGCCAGATATCCCCGGCATTGAACACACCATCACTTCTGACGATATCTTTCATCTGCCTCAGCAGCCAAAGCGGATTGTGATTTTGGGCGGCGGCTATATTGGCAGCGAGTTTGCCTGCATCCTGAATGGCTTGGGCAGTGAGGTGACGCAAATTATTCGGGCCGAAAAAATTCTAAGGGGCTTTGACGACGACCTGCGGACGGAAATCCATGAAGCCATGAAACTGCATGGCATTAACATCATTGAAAATGCCGAAGTGATTTCGCTCAATAGATCCGGCGAAGGGGTAGAAGTTACGGTGGCCACCCCCCATAAGCAAGAGCATATGCTGGCCGACGCCGTTAGTCTGGCGGCCACGGGTCGTCGGCCCAATATCCACCAGCTGGGCCTGGAGAACACGGGGATTGAGGTACACCACGGGGCGATTGCCGTTGACCCGCACCACCGCACCACCGTCGCCCATATCTTTGCGGTAGGTGACGTAACCGACCGAGTTAACCTTACCCCGGTGGCCATTCGCGAGGGCCGCATCTTTGCCGACACCGAGTTTGGCAATAAACCCGGCCTGATGAGTCACGATACTATTCCCACTGCCGTCTTCACTAATCCTGAAATGGGTACGGTGGGTCTTACCGAATCCCAGGCCAAATCTCGCTTTGGCGAAGAGGATATCCAGATTTACAAAACCCGCTTCCGGCCCATGTACTACACCATCCCTAACATGGAAGCCAGAACTCTGATAAAGCTGATTGTGCAAAAATCCACCGATAAAGTGCTGGGGGCGCACATGGTGGGCGACTACGCGGCGGAGATTATTCAAGGGGTGGCGATCTCCGTCAAAATGGGCGCGACCAAGGCGGACTTCGATGCCACTGTGGCTATTCACCCCAGCTCAGCAGAGGAATTTGTCACGATGCGGTAGGGAACTGGGGTTTAAGGCTTTTGGGTCTTACCGCCCCATCTTCCGCTTTAACTCTTCCAATTCTTGCTCTGTTTCCCAACGCTGGAAGGATTCTTCTACCGGATCCATTGGAGTTTGGTTAAACCCACCAAAGGGCGGCGTATTCCAGCCAGTATCCCAGCTGGTGGTGCGTTGGGCGGCGCGCTCGGCTTCGAGTTGAGCAATCTTGGCTTTTAGCTCACGGCGACGCTCATGGATTTGCTGTTGTAGCGTGCGGGTTTGGTCAATCTGAGCCTTAACGCCCTGCATTTGGCCCCAGTACTGGTTGCCCTGGCGTAAAAGAGCAGCCTCTCGTTCTTCAGCTAGTTTAACCAGGTCGGGGCGGTTGGCGGCTCTGGCTTTATCAATGCGGGTGTGCCACTTTTGAATTTCCTGAGCCGTAGCCAGGATACTGTCCTCTAGCTGTTGTTCTCGTCGCTTTAGGTCGCCTAGGAGTTTTATGGCATCTTGCTCTTGTCCCCGTAGTTGATCCTCCAGTCCAAGTAACTCCAGGTGGGGGTTAGCTTTCAAAAATTCATCCAGCCGGGTTTCTAAAAATCGGCTCAGGTCTTCAAATAGGCCCACGGCGGCGGCTCCTGCGGCGATTGCTGTCTCCAGAATAGCGGCATATAGCGATTTTGGATTTTAGATTGGCGATTTTAGATTGGCGATTTTGGGTTGGGGCTAGAACTGCTGACCGATGTAGATGGAGCGCACGTCTCCGTTGCGACGGATGACGGCTTCTTCGTTAGAGACCGAAACCAGACTCCAACCGCTGTTGCCAATGCGTTCGCCAATGTAGACGCGCTGGGGAACACCGTTGATTTCAAACAGAGCCGCAGAGCGGTTGCCTAGCTCTAGCACACCGACTAACACATGCCTGACGCCTGGGGTGACTGGTTGAGGTGGACTGGCTGAGCCGTTGGCAGGGGGAGTGATGGTCTGGGGCATAGGCGTTACTGCACCGGGCTGGGTGGGAGCAGAACCAAGAGGCTGCGTCGTTTGGTAAGGAACGTAGACGCGCTCAATCACGTTGATGGGCTGGTTGCCTAGTGCCCCTGTGCTGCTAACTGTTGGGGGCAACAGGGAGGGCGTTACGGGCACCAGGGAGAGATCCATCCCCGGTGTGGGGGCAGTCTGGGTGCTAACCGCGCCTTGCTCAACATTTTTGGTAATGACATCCAGCGATCGCTGCAAGTAGGCCAGAAATTCTGCATCGGGTTGGCCACTGGCTGCTCCCATAGGAGCTTGACCCAGGCCTACCTCTAACGCGGGGTTACGCTGCCCCATCCACAGAAAGGCGACAATGCCCATTAGTGAAAGGGCTGTAGAGGTCAGCAAGAGTCGGTCGAACCACTTGCCCAGGCGAGTTCTGGGCTTAGTTGCTGGGGCAGGCGTAGGATTGGCGGCCTCAGCATCAAAAAAGTCTAGCTCACTGGTGGTAGCGGTGGCCAAAGCATTTTCTCTGGCTGTCGCCAATGAGGTGTTCTCAGCCTCCGAAACCAAGACCAGGGCTTCTTGGTCGCTTTTAGTGGCAGAGAGGTCGGCTTCAATCACAGCCAGAGCCGCTTCGTCTCCCTCCAGCAGTTTATCGACATCATTAAAGAGGCCGGCCATAAGTGCATCAGCATAGGTGCTGACTAAGGTGGCAGAGTCTGTGGTGGCCTCTGGCTGGGGGGGCAGAGTTGCGGTGTTGAGGGTTTCTTCCTGACTCATAGGTTCTATCCTGGCTACGGGTTGGCCCATGCTATATCCATAACAACGTGAGATCACCCTTCCATCAAACGCCTGAACAAGGCTAGCGGGTTATAGTCTGCTGAAGTTTACCCTAACTCTTTAAATCTTTCACTAGCTCAACGAAACTTGTATCAAAGCCGGGGATAACGGCCTTTCCTTTCGAGCAACCTTTAGGCCAGGGCCGTTAGAACAACTTGGCCGTCTGGTGTTCTGGCTGGAATTCGTAGCGATCTTTAAAGTTTGTCACGCCATAGAGATTAAAGGAGATAGTCGGCTCGTTGCCCAGAGGCTCGACGCTGTGGATGGCGTTAGCGGTGAGGGCAATCACATCGCCAGGGTTGAGGATTAAGTCGTGGACAGGCTCGATGTGATGGGTATGGGTAGGGTTGGGTCGTCGCTGCCACAGTCGGTTGCGCTCCTGGCCACCCACCAGCGCCACAATTCCCCAGGTGCCGTGGTTGTGAATGCTAGAGCGATGGCCGGGTAGCCAGGCCACCATTTGAATCGTGAGTGGAAAGTCAAACTCTCGGTAGAGAAAGTGAACGCTCCAGCCCGTTTGAGGTGAGGGAGCCTGGTATTCCATTTGTAACCAGTAGGAGCTGATGAGCAGTTTACGGACTAGGGGTGTGATGGCTTCTAGGCGGCTGATGTCGTCAGGGTAGGTGCCGAGAATATCCTCTAGCTCGGTTAAAAAGCGGTAGAGGCGATAGTAGCGATCTGGCTCTGGAATGTCGGGGTTGCCAAAGGCGCGATAGTGGCCATCGTCAGTTACTAGCCAGTTGTAGTTGCCCATTGTTCTTTAAGATGTTCTTCAAGACTGTACAGGGTCTAGGCGAATTAAACGACCTTCTGACTCATCAGTGAGCACGTAGAGAAAGCCATCTGGCCCCTGGCGCACGTCGCGGACTCGTTGGCCAATGGCAATGGAGGTTTGGGTGATGACGTTGCCTTCAGGGTCTAGTTCAATGCGCCGAATATCCTGGGAGACTAAGCCGCCAGCAAAGAGGTGGCCCTGCCATTGAGGGTAGCGATCGCCCCGATATACGGCCAACCCGGAGGGGGCAATAGAGGGTGTCCAGATCACGTTGGGATCAACCATGCCAGGACGCGATCGCTCACTGGTAATCTGGCCGCCTGAGTATTCAAGACTGTGGGTTACAACAGGCCAGCCGTAGTTTTGTCCGGGTTGGAGTTGGTTGAGTTCATCGCCGCCCCGTGCTCCGTGTTCGGTGGCCCAGATTTGGCCGGTGGCAGTGTCGATGGCTAGTCCCTGAATGTTGCGATGGCCATAGCTCCAGAGCAGCGGATCGGCTTCTGAGTTGGCCATAAAGGGATTGTCTGCAGGGGCTGAGCCATCCTCCTGGAGGCGCACAACAGAACCCAGATGGCTTTTTAGATTTTGGGCCTGGTTGCGAATTAGCTCACCATCCAGTTGTACGGGCGGGTTGCCGCCATCACCGATGGCTACCAGCAGGGTGTTGTCAGGTAGCCACAGTAGCCGGGAGCCAAAGTGTTGGCCATCTTCTTTAGTACGGTTGACTTCAAAAATTACGCTCCAATCAGTCAAAGCGCGATTGTCGGTGCTGAGGCGGGCACGGGCAACGCGGGTGCGGTTGGCGCTACGGGTGCCGTGGGCATAGGCCAAGTAAACCCAGCGGTTTTCTTCAAATTGAGGGTGCAGAGCAATATCTAGCAGACCGCCCTGGCGAAAGGCAAAGACTTCTGGTACGCCGCCCAGAGGAGTGGGGTCAAGCTGGCCGTTTTCAATTCGGCGCACTCGGCCTGGTCGCTCGGTCACTAGCATAGAACCGTCCGGTAGCCAGGCTATGCCCCAGGGGTGCTCTAGGCCATCAACTACAGTGACAGGCTGCACAGCATTAACTACAGTGGCAGCCGTTTCTACGGGCGCAGAAGGTGTTTCAACGGCAGGAACTGAGTCTTCGGGAGGTGAGGAGGCAGAGGGGGTGAGGGTGGCGAAGGTGCAACTGCTCAGAGCTAGGGAGGCGGCAATGGGCAACCCGGTCAGTCGGAAATGGGGAGTAACCCAGAGGATAAGGCGAAGACAGGAATTGAACATGGGAGTTTGAGTCAGAGTCAAGGGCCGCAATCTCTCAGATAACCTTGGGAATACGCTCTAGGACATCTAGCTGGGGGCAGAGCTTCTCGGTTCAGGTTAGGAAAGCGACAGGAATTAAGTTTCGTATGCCTATCCCAATCCCCAGGGATGACAGGGCACGCTAAGGCCGTATTCTGTACCGGCTAATCAATTTGGCTATGCTTTCGTCTGCGCTCCACTCCTTAATTATGCTCAGCGGCAAGGGTGGTGTGGGTAAAACTACGCTTGCCTGTAGTCTGGCTCGTCAGCTTGGGCTGCACTACCCCCAAGACACCATTCTGCTGCTGTCTACCGACCCGGCTCACTCTCTGGGCGATGTGCTGCAAATGGCGGTGGATAATACACCCAGGCCAATGACTGATCGGCCTAATGTGCAGGTGCGAGCGCTGGATGCGGGTGCCCTGCTGGAGCAATTTCGGGCTGACTACGGGGATCGGCTGGCTCTCATTGTGGAGCGGGGCAGCTTTATTGAGGGGGAAGACCTCAATCCAGTATGGGACATGGGCTGGCCAGGGTTGGATGAGCTGATGGCCCTGCTGGAAATTCAGCGGATTTTGCGAAATCGCGAAGCCACCCGCATCGTTGTGGATATGGCTCCCAGCGGCCACACTCTCAATCTGTTCGCCCTGCTGGATTTTCTGGATACCCTGCTGGCCTCTCTGAGCCAGTTTCAGGACAAGCATCGCTACCTGACCCAAACCCTGACCGGCCAGTACACCCCCGACCAGGCCGACGAGCTAATTCAAACTATGCAGCACGACCTGCAAGCGGGCCGAAGTTTAATTCAAGACCCGCAGCGGGCCGCCTGTTGGGTAATCGGCATTCCTGAACCGCTGAGCTTGCTAGAGAGCCAGCGGTTTATCGAGGCGTTGGGGCGACTGTGCATTCCGCTGGGGGGCATTGTGGTCAATCAGGTGCAAGTAGATGAGGATCGGGTTAATCCAGCCCAGCGTGAGAGTCTGGACAAGTTCCGCACTCTTGCCCCAGAAAAACCGGCTCTATGGTTGCCCCGACAAGCGATTGAACCCGTGGGTGGCTCGGCGTTGGATGGCATCCTAACAACCATGCAGCCTATGGATTGTCTGCCTGCAGTCAGCCAGTTCCAGCCAACCCCCATTTGGCCCCAGCCAATTCTGCCTGGGCTGGAGGATTTTCTGGCCGCAGGGCGACGGTTGATTGTAGTGGGCGGCAAGGGTGGGGTGGGTAAAACTACTGTCTCTGCGGCAGTTGGCTGGGCCTTGAGCGATCGCCACCCCACCCGCAACCTGCGGGTGATGTCCATCGACCCGGCCCACTCTTTAGGTGATGCCTTTGGGCAACCTCTGAACCATGAACCTACGGCGCTGCGGCCCAATCTCCAGGGGCAGGAAGTCAGTGCCGCCATTGTGCTCGACCAATTTCGAGAGGATTATCTCTGGGAACTAGCCGACATGATGGGCGGCGATGACAGTGGTCTGGAAGGGCTGCACCTGGTTTATGGCCCTCAAGCCTGGCGGCAAATTGTCGCCCAAGCCCTACCTGGCATTGATGAAATGCTGTCGCTGATTACTGTAATGGATTTGCTGGAGCGCAATGAGCAGGATTTAATTGTGCTGGATACCGCCCCTACCGGGCACCTGCTGCGCTTTTTAGATATGCCTACCGCCCTAAGTGACTGGCTGGGGTGGATCTTTAAACTATGGATGAAGTACCGCGATGTGGTGGGTCGAGTCGAGTTGATGGGGCGGCTCCGTACCCTGCGCCAGCGGGTGATGGCAGCCCAAACCAAACTCAAAGACCCACACTATACCGAATTTATCGGGGTTGTGCAGAATCAGTCAGCCGTATTAGCAGAAGCTGAGCGGCTTAACCAGACCCTAACTCAAAGAGGCCTGGCCCAGCGCTACCTCGTCCACAATCGCTATATCTCAGGGCAGGATTTGCCCCCAGACTGTTTTCCTAACCAAACCATAGTGCGCCTACCTGCTCTGCCAGCCACTCCTCTGCCGCTGGAACAGGTAAAAATCGCTGCGCATTTACTTTTTGGTCAATGATATTAGCTCTGAGTTTCAGAGAAAACCTGAAGAGAGTAGAAGCTAGTTTATTAAAAAAACTTGTAAGGTTGGCGACTGGAAATAGCCCTCGCACAAGCAAAACCTACCTACAAAGGCTAAGAACGGGTCGGTGCAGACTGACTTCGTTTGTATAGCTGCGGTTTATTCAGAGAGAAGCTACTGCGTGACTATAACTAACGTAGCAGTTGGCATTAGGAGATGCTACCCATAAATTCCCCTTGCATATAACCTTTTACAAATACTTCCACATACATCTGGTATAAGATAATACAGGAAAAAAGTTTTGTCGTCAGTTTAGATAGTTTTGAATGCTGACGACTATCGTGCTGACTTTGCTTCTGATGAGTCCCTGTAGATCATTCTTATGCAACGAGTTTCTTACACAACAAGTTGTGGCCTAAAAGTAACGCCAGATCAACGGATTGATAAACTATTATGGACGGCTCAATCGCAATTATCGGTCTAAGCTGTCGTTTTCCTGGGGGTGCTGATACGTCAGAGAAATTCTGGCAGTTGTTGCAGCAGGGAACGGATGCTATTTCTGAAATTCCGCCCGATCGTTGGTTAATTTCTCGATTTTACGATAGCGATCCTGACGCGCCAGGGGCGACAATTACTCGCTGGGGTGGCTTTTTAGACCAAATCGATGGCTTTGACCCGCAATTTTTTCGTATTAGTCCTCGGGAAGCGGTTGAGCTTGATCCTCAACAGCGGCTACTGCTAGAGGTTTGTTGGGAGGCGCTAGAGCAGGCTAATTTGGCCCCCGCAACCCTGGGCGGTAGCCAAACAGGAGTCTTTATTGGCGCCTGCTCAACGGATTACTTTAAGCTCAGAACTCAGCTTAATACCCGCGCCACCTTCAATGGCTACACCTACACAGGCGGTAGACCCAGCTTGTTGGCCGGGCGCGTTGCCTACACCTTCGATTTCCAGGGGCCAACCTTAGTGGTAGACACGGCCTGCTCATCGTCACTGGTAGCGTTGCACCTGGCCTGTCAGTCTCTCCGCAATCACGAAACTGACCTGGCTTTGGTAGGTGGCGTTAATGTGCTGCTTGACCCAGGCATTTTCATTTTGGCATCAAAATTGGGGACTCAATCCCCCGAAGGGCGCTGCAAAGCCTTTGATCAGCAAGCTAATGGCTTTGTGCGGGCAGAAGGTTGTGGCGTAGTGGTTGTGAAGCGCCTGACGGATGCTCAGCGAGACGGCGATCGCATCCTGGCTGTGGTGCGCGGTTCTGGCGTAAACCAGGATGGCCACAGCAGTAGCCTAACAGCCCCTGACCCGGATGCTCAGGCGGTTCTGATGGAGAAGGTTCTGGCGGATAGCGGCTTAGCGGCTACCGATGTTAGCTATGTAGAAGCCCACGGCACAGGTACTCCGGTGGGCGATCCAGTGGAGTTTGGCTCAATCTGGCAGGTCTTTGGACGGCCCAATATGGCCCACGGTCAACGGCTAATAGTGGGCTCAGTTAAAACCAATATTGGGCACTGCGAGGCGGCTAGTGGCATGGCTTCTTTGATTAAGGTGGTCTTATCTCTACAAAATGGGCAGATTCCGGCTCATTTGCATTTTCAGAGGCTAAATCCAGCTATTTTGCCAGAAGCTGCCCAAATGCTGATTCCAACCAAAACGATGCCCTGGTCTACATCAGGGGGTAAACGCTGTGCCGCTATTAACTCCTTTGGGTTCAGCGGCACCAATGCTCACGTGGTGGTTGAAGAGGCTGTGATTACGCCACCGGCTCAGCCCCTGGCCCAATCAACCGACCGGCCTTTACTACTGTGCCTTTCTGCCAATAGCCCGGGTGCTCTGCGCGATCAAGTTAGGCAGTATAGCGATTACTTACTGACCCATACCGCGCCCCTAGCTGCAATTTGTTATACCGCCAATACCCGGCGAACACATTTTCGCTGGCGCTACAGCGTTACAGGCCGCTATCTCGATCAGCTTCACCAACAGCTGGCGGAGTTCATCCAAACTGAAGGTCAACCCACAAATCAGAGACCGTCTGGGCCAGAATCACCACAGGTAGCCTTTTTGTTTACTGGCCAGGGGTCGCAGTACCTGCACATGGGTAGACAACTCTACGAAACTCAGCCAGTTTTTCGGCAGGCGCTGGATACCTGCGATCGCCTGCTTCAGCCAGACTTGGGGGAATCGCTCCTGGCTGTGATATATCCCCAAGACCAGGCCAATGCAGAGGCACGCTTGCAGCAAACGGCCATTGCCCAACCCGCCATTTTTGCCATCGAGTATGCCCTGTACCAACTGTGGCGCGCCTGGGGCGTGACTCCAGCTTGCGTAATGGGTCACAGCGTTGGTGAGTACGTGGCTGCTTGCGTAGCCGGTCTGTTTAGCCTGGAGCAGGGGCTGGCCCTAATTGCCACCCGCGGACGACTGATGCAGGCGCTACCCCAGAACGGAGCCATGGCGGCAGTGGCCGCTAGCCCTGATGAACTAAAGGCCAGGGTGGGGTTGCTACCAGATTTGGTGGCCATTGCCGCCATTAACGCCCCTGACCAAACTGTCCTTTCCGGCGAAGCCACTGCCCTCCAAGCGCTAGTGCACCAGCTTGAGGCCCAGGAAATGACCGTGCGCTGGCTGCCGGTTTCCCATGCCTTTCACTCGGCGCTGGTAGAACCGATGCTAGAACCACTGCGCCAAGCCCTTGACAGGGTCGAGTTTGGCACGTTGGCTATACCGTTGGTCTCTAACCTGACCGGCCAACTGGTGACAACAACAGAATTGGCCGATCCCGACTATTGGCTAGCCCATACCCGCCAGGCCGTGCAGTTTGAGGCATCGATGCACACCCTGGCCCAGAACGGCATTTCTATCATGGTTGAACTAGGCCCTCGCCCCACCTTGGCTAGCCTGGGACAGCGCTGCCTGCCTGATCATCCCGCTACCTGGTTGATCTCCCTGCGACCTGGCTATGACGATAACCAGGTCATTACTGAAAGCCTGGCTCAGAGCTACGGCTGTGGCGTGGATATTGACTTTCAGCAGTTTTATCGAGGGCAGCACTACCCCCTCGTTGATCTGCCCACCTATCCCTTTCAGCGCAAGCGCTACTGGTCAGACCTGGCTTACCCTGACCCCAGTACCGGGGCTTCCAGTAGCGGCTATCGACGGGCACTAGAGCCGCCCATCCATCCCCTGCTGGGCCACCGGGGTGAGGTGGGCTTTCTGGGCCAAAGCTACTTTGAAACAGGCTTAAGCGCCCAAAACCCGTCCTTTTTGGCCGATCACCAAGTCAAGGAAACGATTATTTTTCCTGGAGCGGGCTATGTAGAACTGGCTCTAGCGGCTGGCTACGACCACTATGGCGAGAGGCCGTTTACAGTCAACAACCTGCACTTGAAAGTGGCCTTGCCCTTAGCCAAGACTGAGCCTGATCGGGTGCAGGTACTACTGAGTGAGCGCGAAGGTCGATTGACCTTTGAAGTGGTGAGTGCATCAGAGGTCAATCCTGTCTCTGGGGTATCTAACGGTCAGGAGTGGGTTTGCCACGGGGAGGCAGAGATTATTCCCCAAACCACTCAGCCTCAGCCCACCGGGCCGTCGTTAGCTGAGGTGCAGCAGCGATTTAGCCAAAGCGTAGATCCTTATGAGTACTATGAAGAGCTAAACCGTACCGGCCTCTACTACGGACCAAATTTTCAGGGCATTCAAGAACTCTTGATAACCGAATCCCAAACCGAGGCTCTGGCTCGGATTCAGTTACCGGCAGCCCTTTGCTCAGACACAAATGCTTACCGACTGCACCCAGTTTTGCTGGACGGTTGTTCCCAAATGGCGCGCTGGGCGGATGGCAGCAAAACCCATCACTTAGCTAAGGTGCCTTACTTCTATGAGGCAATTACGGTCTACAGGCCAGTGAGGGATCATCTGTGGTGTTACGGTCGTCGGTCTGCCAGTGCTAGTGAGGGCGATCCTAATCCGGCTGTCGATCTGTTTCTCTATACGCCTGAGGGAGAGCCCATTGCTGAAATCACAGGGCTGCATCGCTATACCTTTGAGCGTCTAACCACTGCCGAAGCACCGGCCTCGGTGTTGACTGAGCACGCCTACCAAACTCAGTGGCAGCTTCAGCCCCTACCTGGGCTGACGGCGGAGGCCAAAAACCAGAGACTAGCAGGCTTGACTCTGGTGCTGTGGCCTGGGCCTGAAGCCGACAGAACCGCAGCGGTACTGGCCTCGATAACTGGGGCCGCTGAAGCCGTGGTGATAGTGAGCCTGGGGGATCAATTCGAGGCCAGATCGCCCCACGACTATCAAGTAAACGCTGAACATGCCGAGGATTTTCAGCATTTACTGGCCCACCTGGAGCAGGCTAACCTACCGCCCCTGCAACGGATCCTTCTGTTTAGCCGCCCCTCTGCCTGGGCGACGGCTTTTAGCCCGGTTGAGCTAACTTTGGCTGTCACCCAAAGCTGTGGTAGTACCCTGCATATGGTGCAGGCTTTGAGCCAGCAGGCTCAACCCCTAGCCTGTAACCTCTGGTTAATGACCTGGGGTAGTCAGGCGATCACCGCTCATCCCCGACCTGGAGCCATAATAGACGCGCCCGTTTGGGGTATGGGGCGGGTGATCCGTTCAGAACTCCCTGAGCTAAACTGCCGCCAGGTTGATTTGGATCCCTGGAATCTGGATGAAGCCGGGCAGGTGCTATACGCTGAGATTCTACAGAATGATGGAGAAGAGGAAGTAGCCTATCGGGCGGGCCAACGCTGGGTGCCACGCCTGGTCAGGGCTGACTTAACCCATTTGCAGGCTTCAGCCCGACGATTAGACGTGTCTACCCCAGAGGGGGCCGTGGCAGAATCGTTGCGGCTGGAGATTGGCACGCGAGGCTTGCTAGATACCCTGGAACTGCGACCTGAGCCTCGACAGTCCCCTGGCCCAGAGCAGGTTGAAGTGGAGGTGGTGGCGGCTGGTCTCAACTTCCGGGATGTACTGAATGCATTGGGTACCTATAAGGGGCAGCCTGGGCCATTAGGAGGCGAATTTGCCGGTCGAGTCGTGCAAGCAGGCGAAGGCGTTGACCCAAAGTGGCTAGGCAAGCGGGTGCTGGGCCTAGCCACAGGCAGCTTTAGCCGATATGTGGTCGCCCACCACCAGGTGATTGCCGAGTTGCCAGAGGCACTGAGTTTTGAGCAGGGGGCTGCCATTCCCATCACGTTCTTAACGGCCTACCACACCCTGTACCGTCTAGGGCAACTGCAAGCCGGGGAGCGAGTGTTGATTCATGCTGGGGCAGGTGGTGTTGGCCTAGCCGCAATTCAACTGGCTCAGCGAGTTGGGGCAGAGGTATTTGCCACGGCTGGCTCGGCGGAGAAGCGATCGCTGCTTCGCTCTCTGGGTGTACCCCACGTGATGAACTCCAGAACTACTGACTTTGCTAAAGAGATTCAAGTCATCACCCAGGGAGAAGGCGTTGATCTAGTTCTCAACTCCCTCACAGGGGACTTTATCCCCAAAACTCTGTCACTGTTGCGTCCGGGTGGTCGATTTATTGAATTGGGCAAGGCAGAGGTCTGGACAGAGGCTCAGCTAGCAGAAACCTATCCCCATATCACCTACATCCCTTACTACCTGGGTGATTATCGCGACCATGAACCGGCTTTGGTGCAGACCATGCTGCAAGACCTGCTGGCGCTGTTCGCTGAGGGCAGTCTGCAACTACTGGCCTATCAGTCATTCTCGATTCAGAAGGCAGTCGAGATCTTTCGGCTGATGCAGCGAGGCGGCCACATTGGTAAGCTGGTGCTGATTTTCCGCCAGATCACCCCGCCTCAGCAGATTGAGGCCGAGGGGACATATCTGATCACAGGCGGACTGGGCGGCATTGGCCTACAGCTTGCGCAGCGGTTGGCCGCGCGAGGTACTCGCCATCTGGTGCTGCTCAGCCGCCGGGGGCTGGAGTCTCTACCGGAGGATTCTGAGGCCGCAATCGCGATTCGGCAGCTAGAGCAGCAGGGCACCCAGGTGACGTTGCTGCAGGCGGATGTGTCTGCTTATGAGGAGCTGGCCCAAGCCATCGCCCACATCCGCGCGACTCTGCCACCGCTACGGGGCATTTTCCACGCCGCTGGATCCCTGGCAGATGGTCTTCTGCTCAGCCAGGATTGGCCGCGGTTTCAGCGGGGACTGGCGGCTAAGGTACAGGGCACCTGGAATTTGCACCATCTCACCCGTGATGACGCGCTAGACCAGTTTGTGCTGTTTTCGTCGGTGACGGCGGTGCTGGGGCCTGCTGCTCGTGGCCCCTACGTCGCGGCCAATCTGTTTTTAGATGCGATGGCTCACTGGCGACAGCAACTTGGCTTGCCCACTTTGAGCGTCAACTGGGGAGCCTGGGCAGGCACGGGTATGGCCCAGGAAATTCGCGCCCAGCGTGCCGCCTGGCAGCAGGTGCAAATGCTGTCTCCGGCTGAAGGGTTGGACTGGCTAGAGCAACTGATGGCCTGGGATGTTTACCAAATCGGGATTTTCCCTATCAATTGGCAGGAGTTTCAGCAGCGGTTTAGCGGCAATCGTGTGCCTTGCTATTTTGAGCAATTGGTGACTGAGCCCCTATACTCAGACAACATCCAGGAGCAGTCTACTATGACCTCTAGGTCAACTGTAGCCTCATCTACCCAAACTCAACTGCAGCAAAGGCTAGCGCAAATGCTGGCTACCGCTTTACCAAAGCAGCGCTCTACCCTACTACAAACCCGGCTTGCTCAGGGCATCAGCGCCATGCTAGGGCTAGACAGTGCCGCTGATTTAGATCCTAATCAACCATTGGAAGCCTATGGCTTAGACTCTTTGATGACGGTAGAGCTAAGAAACTGGCTAGCTAAGGAACTGCACGTAGAACTGCCTATGGTCAAGCTGGTTAAAAGCGTTAGCCTGCGTGGGTTGAGTCAACTGTTATTAGAGGCCATGCCGCCTCTAGAATCTGTGGGACAGACAACTAACGGAGTTGGATTAGCCACTGGCTCTGAATCGTCACCTCCCGCCGATGAATCAACGCCAGCTCTAAAAGAGAACAGGGTTAATAACCCTATAAAACCCTTGCCCACTAAGGCTCAGGAAATATCTAGTTCAGCTTCTGTAGAGACATCCAGGTCAGACCAGTACTCCTTTGTGTTGAAGCTGCAGGATTTAATTTACTACCGTAACGACAAAGAACTTACCCCTCTAAAACGGCTGGCCAAGCACTCTATCCGCTGGTTTAGCGGTATTGGGGACATGGATCAGCTAATTCAGGCTTACTGTTCCCAACGCCAGCCAGAGGAAACTTTGCAACAATCCTGTATGCGGCAGCTCGGTTTGACCCTTGATTTTAATGAGGCTGATCTCAACAACATCCCAGAAACTGGCCCCACGGTTGTAGTGGCTAACCATCCCTTCGGGTT
>Ga0224723_1000780_pt1 | contig 21060 bp, 23 predicted proteins | sample Balambano_FR2_Me_FD_161647 | JGI IMG/M metagenome (GOLD analysis project Ga0224723, IMG submission 161647) | Freshwater sediment microbial communities from Lake Towuti, South Sulawesi, Indonesia - Balambano_FR2_MetaG | ecosystem: Environmental > Aquatic > Freshwater > Lake > Sediment | place... | reverse complement strand
CCAGTTCGCCTGCGCCCGCCTGCCCCAATTCACGCAGGTCGGCCGCAAGCGAAACGCAGCGCCGACCCAGCGCACCAATCTGCGCGGCCGTCTCCTCGCAGGGCAGCACATCCACCAGCGCCAGGTCAGCGCCGGCCTCCGCCAGCCCCAGCGCCATGCCCTGGCCCAGCCCGCGCGCCGCACCCGTCACCAGCGCCACCTTGCCGTCAAGCTTGAATGCGTCAAGGATCATCAGCGCTGTCTTACCTCACAACTTGCACACCGGCCATCCTGGCCAGGGCATCGAACAGGCTCGCAAAGTCCTGCTCGGCATAGCCCATCGCCCGCGCCGCCGTCAGCATCTCATTCATCACCGCCGTGGTCGGGAGCGGCACCTCAAGGCCACGGCCAAGCTCCAGCGCAAGCAGCATATCTTTCTGCAGCATCGCCGACGTAAACCAGGCCCGCTCGGGCATGTGCAAAATCATTGGGCCGCGATAGGCAAGCATCGGCGAGGCCGCGACGCTTTTCAGCAGCACCTCGACGGCCGTCTCGCGGCTGATTCCAGCCTTTTCCGCCAGAACCACCGACTCGCAGAAGGCCAACATCTGCACGCCCAGGCTCAGATTGATCGCCAACTTCAGACTCATCGCCTGCCCGCTTGCGCCGACATAGCTGACCGTCGGGCCGATTGCCGTGAGCAAGGGCAGCAGGCGCTCGAAGACCGCGCGCTCGCCGCCGACCATCAGCGAAGCTTTGCCCTGCTCGACATAGCCCGGGCCGCCAGAGACCGGCGCCTCGATCATGTGTGCGCCACGCGCCGCCACCTGGGCGCTCAACTCGCGGATCTCCTGCGGGCTGACCGTGCTCATATCGACGTAGACCTTGCCCGCGCTTAGTCCACGCAAGATGCCCTCGTCGCCCTGCGTGATGGCGTGCAGTGCCGTGGTGTCGGCGATCATGCTAAACGTCACATCCGACTGCGTGGCAACGAGGCGCGGCGAGTCGGCCCAATGCATGCCCATCGCGAGCAACGGCCCGGCCTTGGCCCGCGTGCGGTTGAAGAGCGTCAGCGTGTGGCCGGCCTGAAAGAGCCTGATCGCAATCCGACTGCCCATTTCGCCAAGGCCGACGAAGCCCAACTGCGCCATTGCCAGGTACTCCTGCATTCACGCCACACAATCCACGAGGTAGGTGGTTCACCACGCACGGTTTCTTGCCCAGGGCACCGCGTAAGCCCGCAGACTTAGTACAGCAGATCCAGCGGTGCGATGCCCTGCTCGCGGCAGTAGTTCTGATAGCGCTCAAGTTTTGTCAAATTCGAATCATTCATCCTTCCTCACCTTCCGTGTTGTTATCGGTATAGCCGGTAGACGAAGTAGAAGAGAGGTCAACGCGAGTTAATACCGCAAGTCGAGAGGCTCGATGCCATTTTCGCGACAGTATTTCATATACCTCTCAAGCTTTGAAAATACATCATCTTGGTAAATGATGTTGTCATCGTCGTCAAGGTATTGAATAACGCCCTCCAAGATAAACAGCGTCTGCATCTCTGCGCTCTCGTCGCCGTCAACAACGAGGGTGTGGATGTCGCCCGGCGGCTCGTAGATGAATGTGCCTGGGCGGGCTACCCACTCGCGCTCTAGATAATGCCAACTCCCCTGAACGCAGAAGCCGAGAACCTGTCCGCCACTATGCCGGTGACGGTTTACTTTCCCACCACCTTTGACCTTGAGCAGGTTTACCCAGCGCCCGTTGGCAAGATCAAAGCGCAGGGGCTTGAACCATACCCTGTCTCCTTGTGGCACCCACGGTAGCTCATCGGATTGGATAGCCTGGTCAGGCAAACCCATCTCCAAGATGGTCTGCATCCCCGACACTTTGCTGGTCATGTGTTACCTCCAACTCGGCTGAACGTGCCTCTATTGTACCAGAGCTATGAGATCAAGAATGCGAAAGAAGCAGATGCCTTTGGGTGCCGCTGCAAGCTCCTGAGAGCGTTTCTCAGAGGCATACATGGTCCTTGGTAATCAAGAGGCAGCACTTCTCTGATACGGCCCTTGGTGGGCTTTCTATGAACCGGCTCTTGCCGCGAGGCTACCACACGGCACCTTCCACTGCGAAGGGTGTTCCATCATTTTGGAGATGCCCTCGATCCCTCCGGGCCACCCCGAGGGCATCTCCAAAATGACGCTACCGCGCCCTTCACAGCGGAGCCTTCCTGTGTGGCTTGTTCGCCTCGTCGCCGGTTCCAATCCCTGCCCCACCTGCGGGCCTCAGGCTAGAGCACCAAATCCGAGTACATACGACAGAGAAGAGGAGTAACAACAATGTTCAAGCATGTAGACTTCACCGAAGAGCCGATCTGCCAAAGCCTGGCGCAAGCCTACGCCGCTGTGATGGCGATCAAGATACCGAGAGAACAGTCTCAGATCGAAGTAGCGAGCCACGCTACCGACAAAGACGATGAACTCGCATCGCCTATTACTCAAGAAGTAACAACAGACGAGCAACACAATGAGAATGTACAACTGTCACTCTTCGTTGATCTGGTGCCACCACGAAGGTGTGGCCGAAGCCCGAAGCGGCAACAGATAGAGGGAAAGCGGCGCACCGGCGGCTAAACACACAAGGAAGGCTCACACGTCAAGGGCGCGCAAGCGTCCAAGAGGCGATTCTCCGAGGGACTCGGGGAGTCGCCTCTTGGATTGTTCAACCCTTGATGTTGGGAAGGTTGCCGTGTGGTAGCCTTTGAGGCGCAAGCCGCGTCCCTGCGTTGCCAGCGGAGGGCATAGGATCAGGAGTGTTGTCAAAACAATATATTGTGTAGTATCACAAGGAGAGTGGAGCAGCAACCACCATTCTTACCAGACCAACCAGATGAGCCACAAAATGAACAAACAAGGACTACTGACAAATCGCCGAAACGCCGACGTGTCTCCTCTGCTGACGATGATCGCCGTCGCAATCTGCGTGAGGCGCTTGCAGCGTATAACCTCAATACTCGCATGTTACGTCGTCTTGTCGCGGATGGTGCAGACTTACGCTCTGCACTCAATGGAACTGAACGACGGCTTGCGCCAGAAGCCTACGCCCTCCTCGATGCTTTCACAGCACTCCTCACGCCTATTGCAGCAGAGCAGATAACCAGGCCCAAAGACATCGCTGACTTTCTGATGGTGAAGATGGGTCACTTGATGCAGGAGGAGATGTGTGTCGTGTGCCTCAACACGAAGAACTACATCCAAGGCATACACACAGTTTACAAGGGAAGTGTAAATATGACACAGATACGAGTAGGGGAGCTGTTTCGGGATGCGGTGCGCTATAACAGCACGGCTGTCATTTTTGCCCATAACCACCCCAGCGGAGTAGTTGAACCAAGCCCCGATGATGTGATGATGACTCGTGCGCTGGTGCAGGCTGGCGAGCTACTTAATTGCGAGGTGCTCGACCACCTGGTTATAGCTCAGGGGAAATGGTTGTCGATGAGAGAAAGAGGTCTAGGTTTTAATCCTTGAACTGAACTTATCGAGTAAGCAACAGTTGAGTGAACTGATTTGCTTTCGCCTTTCCTATAGCCTCACCTTGTTTTAATTGGCTTATCTCCTGCATAAGCCGTTTTGCTCTCTCTGGGGCTATTCCAAAAGATTGTTCTAAAAACTTGTGCGAAGACACATTGCATCCCAAAACATAAACAAACTCTAGTAGTTCCAAAAAATTGAAGTCTGTTTGATCGTAATCGTCCGGTGATTGTGATAGTAGCATTACAGAAGCACCTTTTGACCGTATCTCTCGAATCATGTTTTCCAATACCTGAACCCGTTTTTTTACTTTTAGGAAATGATGTGCTTCATCCAACACAATCACAATTCGCATCTGCCGAGCACTCGTTCGAGGGTCTACACTTGAATCAGGCATAAGCATCAACTGTCTGTATAGTTCGTTAAGAACTAAAAAAACACATAAATCTTTCATCGCTGGAAGGCGATGAATATCAAACACTACCGTGTGATCAATGAGCGAATTCCAAATAGGTAGTTGTCGAGACGCAAACAGGTTGTGTTCGGTGAGAGGACGAAACACAGACGTTAAACTATCAGCTCTTGGATTTATTTGATCGAGAGCTTGACGAACCATTTGAAAGTCAGGATATGAATAACCATCTGCATCAGCCATTGTATAGCTGTTGATTATTGCATTGTATAGATTATTCTCTTGAACCTTACCAATATTTGCCTCAACATCTCGTACTACACGTACAATCCTTTCAGCAGCAAAATTTCTTTCTGCCGGTGAGGTGGTTTGAAATATGTTAATTGGAATGGGCTCACGATCTACTTGTATTAGTTGTGCTCGTGTTTCTCTAACAAAATTATTATCATCGGCAATATCGCCCTTTGCATAATCAAATATTATAAAATTAGTTTGAAATTGAGACTGCTTTCGCAGTTCTTTAAGGAGATATTTTACGAAATAGGTTTTTCCACTTCCCGGTTTCCCAATAATACCAACATAGTTATTTGCATGCTCATCAGTTTTATTAAAGTTGATAATATGAGGTTGATTAGTAGATTTCTCGACACCAATACGCAATGAAATAACATCATTGAAACCCATTTCCTTAGTAGGTTGTGCTTCGGTATCAACTACATTCTTTGTAGCCTTTAATCCAGTACGTGCCATTGTAACAAGATATTCATAACCACTATAGTTTTGAGTTTCCTCATGGATAAGTTGCAACCCATGCTCTATATGGCGACGCAAATAAACCTCATACGTATCATCATCAAGCTTTTCACCATAATGTTGTGTGAGCAGCGAACGAAGAAGAAGCGCATCTTTTTGTTCAAGAGTTGTTGTTTCTATTTGAAATCGACTCTTTCCTCCAGATGTTCCATCACTCGAAGGAGAGAAAGGTATTACCTGAAGATCGACTTTGTGCTTTGCTTGTATAGATCGAGCGAGTGCAATACGAAGCGTCCAGAGCAAATCACGACGCTCTAAACGCAGACGTGTACGCACTTCATACATCTGGGTTGTTGCTTTAGCTGAGAGAGAAATCTTAGTTGCCATTGAGCGTGAAATATCCTTCTGTTACGCGAGAAGTTTCCTGGTCAGAATTCTTTTCAATTAAATAGTGCCTGGAAATAAATGGTCTAACCGCATTATATTCATGCCCAACAATCTCCGTGTCTGTGGAGAGGAGAATCACCTGATGACTTGCTCGGGGAAAATACTGCTGAGCAATGTGCGCTCTATGTTCAGAGTCGAGACGACCAAGTGGGGTATCAATAACTATAGGTAAAGAGCGATTCGCTAATCGTGTGAGACCCCAAATAAGGGAAATAGCAAGCAATTCCTTTTCACCTGCCGAAAGCTTTGTCTTGTCAATGACAAGTTCATCTGCATCATAGAGATCAATGGAAAAGTTATTGTCTGGTCTAATAACAATCTTGTGTATCTGGTCTTGCTTTCGTGCAAGCAACGTCCACATTTCAAGTGTATATTGCTGAAGCAATTCAACCTTCCGTGCTCGTAACCGATGTGAAAACTCTTCTAAGGTAGCTCGGAGCTTCTGACAATACTCAACCTGATTAGAAACCTTGGCGTTACGGCCGGCCTTTTCTTCCAGTTCGGTTTGCCGTCTCTTCAACGAGACTAGCTCGTCTTCAATTCTACTAATTTCAGCTTGTAAGGTTTCGATTTCGCGCCGCTTAGTATTCACCTGCTCATTAAGTTGGCCGCGTTGAACATAAAGATCGCGTGTCTCCTCATCAACCGCACGTTGTTCGGCTCGCTGTATCTGTCGAAGTCGTGGTTCAACCTCTTGTAGTCTTTCAAGAGATGATGCCAGTCCTCCGAGAAGAGTGTCATTATTACGAATCCGTTGCTTGATTTGCTCCACATCATGTGGAGACAAATTATGCAGCGTAACTACTTGATGGTCTGATGCCCCCCCAAACACATCATGTAGAATTACTCGGAGACGCTGGCTGTAAAAGTCTTTCTGTTGAGATGTTAATGGTGGCTCACAACCACTTTCTTCAAACACCCTCTGACTGATAACTGAAATTTTAGACTCAGCCTCTTGTCGAGCTGCCTCGGAACGAGCAATTTGTTGCTCAACATCAAGTTGTTCAACAAGCTCTTGAGCTAGCTCGTGCATGACAACAAATGGAAAATTATCCTGAATAGCCTCAAATATGCGCTCTTCAAGAAGCTCTTTTTCCGCTTGAAGCTTATATTTCTCCGTCTCAGCTTCCTCTCGTGACTCGGCACTGACACGACTTATTCTAAATGTCTCTTTATCGATCTGTTCTATACGAATCTCAATTTCATCAATCTCTTCCTCAAGAAGGTGTATGTTTTGCTTACATTCTTCAAGTCGTAGCTCCGCTCTCGCCTTATCAGCGGCAACAGAAACAAGTTCTGATTGTACTACTTTATCTCTATTGTAATCAGACAGTAGCTGCTGACGCACTCTCTGTATATCATTGCTCAAAGTACGATACAAACTTATACCTAGTACCGCCTCAAGTGACTCTTCAAAAGAGCTATCTTCATCTTTAATAAAGTCCTGAATCTTCTCGCCATCAAAAAAGAAGAACTGTGTAACTTCGTAGGGAATAAGTTCGTTTCGTATAAACTGCTCAAATTCTTCCTGATGGACGTATTCAATTTGCTTACCGTCCTGAGTGATTTCAAACCCAACTTCTTCGGCGGATTCGTCATGGGATCGAACATACCATTTGCGTTTCACAGATAGGGTATGCGTAGTATTACCAAACTCAACCTGATCAAATACTATTTCAATCCACATATCTGCCCGAATCATTCTTTTCTTAGCTGCTTTATTGGTTACTGCTGCCACATAACTGAGATAGTCCTCCCTTTTAGCGCCCCTAGAAGGGAAGAGTGTTTTATTATTTTTGCCATAAAGACAAAGAAGCATTGCCTCGAAAATTGAGGTTTTTCCGGCTCCGTTTAATCCGCCAAAGAGGATGATATTTTTTCCTGGTTCCAGGTTCTCCGTTAATCCGTCAATTCGGCATGTTCCTTCAAACGACTTGTAGTTGTGAAGCGTAATGCTATGAATTCTCATGATTTGCTCGTTATGTGTTATTACTTCACGAACGACTTAATCTTAGACCGCATATCCTCGAAAATATTATGACGGCGCAAGAACGAAAGGTGCTCCCGCTCTAGTTCCATGAGTTCACGAACGTGGTCAGGATTGACACCCATCTCTCGGCACACCTCTTCCAAAATCTCATACTCCTCACGCCTGCGATCAGAGATCTCGTCATCTACGATCATGATCCTCTCTCCCTTGATACGTTCATAAATCTCCGCTACCGAGTAGTGAAAGTTACCATCGAAGTTCCATTGCAATTGAATTGCCGCAAGCTCCTGGAGAGATATAAGCTGAAAGCCAACTTGTTGCTCTACTTGCAATAAACGCTCAAGTATTTCTCTACGCACCGGCATCAAGAATGGACCTTTACCCTCCTGTCCAGAACGCCTTCGCGTGTCTCGCTTAGTCTCGTCGTAACGAATTTCCGCAAGCCAGTCACGGAACTCTAGCAGGGGTAACATCCATTTCTCGCCCGTAGCTATCATGCCCATCATAGATTTGTCGTGATCCACGACCGTACATACCCAGCATCCAAAGCGGGAGTTTCCACAGCTCGGGGTAGTGGTATCTATAACCAAGGGACATTCAGTAACGTCATAAGCCTTGTAGTATAAGGCGACCAACTTTTGGTTATCATTACCCCAGGGGTTATTTACTTCTGTCAGGTACCGCCAAACCTCCTGGTTTGTCATCTCTGATAAGGGCGCAAATACGAATGCGTTAGGAAGTACGTGTTTGCGTAAACGCATGCCAGCAATTTCATGTTGCTTTATAGACTTAGACCTATTTGTTGATTCATCTTTGCGTGTACCCAGGAGAATGATAGCCCGACCATGCCTATTTACCGTGCGGGTTATGTAGGCACTTGTTGGGTTAATTTTCATTCTCTCAGTACACCAGCGAAACCAGCGATTAGGTGATGGGTATCCCTTGCCAATCAGGTTAAGCCAGAAGGTGTCCTCAAGCTTTGGTACCGTTTTAACAACATGGAACAAAGCAGGATTATGAGCAAAAAGCCTTGTTTTCCCTACCTCACGGATAGTCTCTAATTGGTAATCGATAAACTCAACAACCTTTGGATTCTCAACCAAGGTATCATTAGATAAGACGTGAACTTCTTTCGTTAGCTGAGACGGTGCGAGTTGTGATAGAGCATAAAAGACTAGTTGGAGTAAAGCAGTACTATCCTTGCCTCCAGAAAAGCCGACTATCCACGGTAGTGCATCCTCTAAATACTGCTCTTGTATCTCTTTGATTGTGGCTGCAATCTTCTCATTGAAGTCATCTATCTGGGTTGCGTCTAGGGGAGCACGCCGCACACCATTAACCATTCAGTCCTCACGCTCCACACTTATGGTAACTGCATTCCTCTTTGCAGTACCCAAACGGCACAGACGTAGTATACACCAAGAATATGAGCTTGCCGTTTAAGTGTTATTATGACAGTAAAGAGCAAAGGACTTACTTCTGCTGTGTGGTATTCTACCATGAGTCTATTACCACCTTGACAACATAGGCATTGCGTACCATAAGAGTTCTGTAAGCTTCTGCTTTAGAAGCTCAATTGCGACCTTGGCCCCGCATCTTCCTTCGATGGTTCTCAACCCACGGTTGCCCACTTTGGAGGGCCAACCTCCTCCGCTCAACAAGCTGTTGCATTACGTGTTCTGGCAGTTCTTCTGACTCACCAGGTTCGAGAATACGCCGCAGCTTCTCATCAAGAACCTCATCAGGCTGCTCTCCTATGACAGCTATGTACCACTCCGACGGCCTCTCAGGAGGAGGTTCGAGGCGAAAACTAGAGAGTGAGCAGTTCGATTCAAGGAAGATAGCTTCCTGAGTTTGATGATAAACTTGAGCCGATAGTGGCTCACTCTCGAAGCGCACAACACGACGATAGGGGAAAGGTTGTTCTTGCGGTGGGTTCTCAGGTGGTACCTGGCGACCGCGTGGTTCTTCACCGGAGGGCATAGCAAGGTGAGTATAGAGTAGTGACTGAGAAACCCCATTGACACCGCTGCTATACTGAGTGTGTTCTAGAGATTATCACAATCCAATTTGAGCTTGGATAGGAACGATCTATGCTGAAGCGTGAGATTGTTCTCATAGTCTCAAACCCTACAGACAAGCATACCGATAGAGTAGTACAAAGTCTGCAAAAATTAGGCGTGGAGTTTATATTATTCTACCCCGAATTACTTGGAGGCAAGAATTACTTCTCCGGGTACGTTCAATCCGCAATCTCAAAAGTAGTGACGAACATACAAATAGAAGCGAATCGATTTAATACGGAAGAAATAAAATCGGTTTGGTATCGAAGACCAAGAGCAGTGGCATTAGATACTTACCAGTTAAGTTATGAGGCAAAAGAGTTTGCCCAAACCGAGTGGCAAGCTGTCATTGAAGGAATATATATACTAGCCAATCATTCTCTGTGGATTTCATATCCGGATAATATACGGCGAGCAGAGAGAAAGATATTACAACTTGACCTGGCTAATCAGTTGGGCCTTATTACACCCGAAACAGTTATCACCAATAACCCTGACGATGCTCGCGATTTCATTGAAGGAATGAAAGGGAATGTTATTGTAAAAGCCATTGGTTCTGGATGGGTGTACACAAAAAACAAAGACGATGTTATTTACGTCCTTACTAATAGGTTGACTGAATCAGACATAAACGATCTGCAAGACATTGAAATATCGCCTGTGATTATTCAAAACGAAGTATCTAAATTGTACGAGATTCGTTCTACTGTGGTAGGTCAACGAGTGTTTTCCATCAAAATTGATAGTCAAAGAAGTGATCGTTCTCAAGTAGATTGGAGAAGATTTGATCTAAAACAAACTCCTTATACACGCTATAAATTACCTCATCATGTTGAAGAAAAATGTATGCTGCTAGTAAAGCTACTTGGCCTTGAATATGGGGCTATAGACATAATTCGCAGAGTAGACGGAGAATATGTATTTCTAGAGATAAACCCTAACGGGCAATTTCTTTGGGCAGAAGAATTGTCGGGGGTATCTATTAGTAGTGCAATAGCAGAATTGCTGGCTGGTATTACACCTTCGTTACAGTCTGCCCAAATATAAAATGAGAGGAGGTGATACAGATGGTCGAGAAGGAGAAACTTGAGCGGGAGCCCTTTCTGCTTCGTTTCCAAGAATATGCGTCAGAGAAAAACAACAATATACCTGAAGGCGCAACTGAACGAGGCGAAAAATCTCCTCAAGAGGATGAGCCACCCAAAGAGCCAACATCTAAGGGGCCATGGGGAGACTAAGGAATAAGTGGAGGACACGAGAGGACAAACATTCATTTTGTCCTCTCGTGTCCTTTAATGCTGTTTTTGATCAAGAACTTTTGACGAATAGATTTTAGGGGTGGGACGTTGTAATTTAATCTTTCTTCATCACTCGTTGTTTTGTTGGTTGGATAACGTCGCCAGGTTCCATTAGTCACCTTGAACTGTGTTCCAAAGTGTTGCTTCTTTCCTTGCGAGATCAGGAATCTATCTAAAGAAGCAGCATAGATCCAGCCACTTTCTTTGCTTCCTAATTGTATTGCTCTTTTAGCGTATTCGTTTGCAAGCTGATAGTCTTCTGTGGTATCGCCGTGATGAAAAAGATATGCGACATAATGGCAGTGTAGAGCGTTGTCTAAGTTTATCTTTGAAAACAATGTCTTCAGTATTTGTAACTTTTTGGTAAATAAAGCATCATATTCAACAAATAATTTTTTATCCCGGCTTAAAGAGGTACGATTATTTATATCTTCAAAATACAGCTTCTTTAAATAGTTATCAGCATTCATTACATAATATATTAACTTCTTTAAAAGCTACGATCAACAATACCTACAGTGCATGCTCCTGCAACGCCTTCCGCTGGGCTTTCTTGGCGAGAGATACATAGATGGTCGTCGTGTCCAGTGTCGCGTGTCCTAGCGTCTCCTGGACGGTCTTAAGGTCTGTTCCGTTGGCAACGTGGTGAGTGGCAAAGGTGTGCCGAAGAGTATGGACTGAAGCTCCCGTGATGCCGCAATCTTCAAGGTGCTTGCTAATCATATGTTGGATGCCGCGCTTATTGAACGGCCTGTTGAACTTCGACACGAAGACGTAGTTGTGGGGAACAGGCGGGCGCACCTTGAGATAACTGGATAAGGCTTGGCAGGCTTTGTAGTTGAGTACGATACCCTCACTTCTGCCTCCCTTGCGCTTCACTCTAGCAAGCCCTACGTTCTCCTCGTCTTTGCTGATACGCTTGGGGACGTCGAGGTCGCTGATCTTGAGCTTTGCCAGCTCTGAAAGCCGCATACCCGTTTGTAGGTAGGTCTCGATAATGGCATAATCTCTTGTGCTGTGGCCGACCGATCGAAGCAGCCGTTGGTATTCGTCTTTTGAAAGAAAACGTGGCTCCTTCTTCTGAGGCGATGGGGGAATGAGCCGTGAGGAAACATCGGTCGTTGTAATTTCCTGACGGTAGAGGAACTTGAAGAAAGCTTTGATCGCGTGGGTCTTGCGGTTGCGGGTTGAGGAAGTAAACGATTTGGCGTCCATCTCGGCCTGGTACGCTTCGAGGTCTGTGAGTGAGACCTGAGCAATGTGTGTGACGCCTCGCTTCTCTGCCAAGTACTCGATGAAAAAGGTTATGTCGTTGCGGTACTCCTGCCGTGTGCGCTCGGCCAAATTTTTTGCGGGCATCCCAACCAGCTCATACAGCTTGAGAGCCTGCGGCAACGTCTCGACGTTGCCAACCCTGGGTATCACATCGTCAAACAGAGAGAGGTCACTGCCCATATAGTGTAAATATAACACATAATTTCAATGTCGTCTAAGTACACCATAGACGCCTCTTAGAAGGCAGAAAACCCTTCTGCGCGCGCCCGTTTTGACATCTAAGAGGTACTTAGACGCAATTAGCACCTTCGTGGGTAAGGGTAGTGCGACAAAGCTCTACTGGTTGACTATGATCCTACTGGCTGATATAGTTATTGCAGTTAGGGGGATCATATGAAAGCTATTGTTTCAGCGGGCGAAGCCCGACAAAACCTGGGGGAGTTGCTCAACCAGGCGTTCTACCAGGACACCTCGTTCATTGTTACCAGGGATAAGAGACCGATGGCCGCTGTCATCGGTGCGAATCTGTTTGCTGAAATCCTAAAAGTGATTGAGAAGAATGATCCAGGGTTGGCCGATACCTTGGCGATTATGACAAATCCAGAGGTTCAGGCAGTCCTTGATGAGAGTGAAGAGGATATTAAAGCTGGTCGAACAGTCCCGCTTGAACAGGTGCTTGAGGACACTCCCTAATGACGTATGTATCGAGTCGAGTTTACGAGCGCTGCTCTACGCATCTTCAAAAAGCTGCCACGGGACGTGCAGGAGTTAATGCGGAATAAAGCAGACGTTCTGAAAGAGAACCCGCTCTCAGGCGAGGTGCTAAAAGGTCGGCACAGAGCATATCGCTCTCTGCATCTGGGATATAAGGGTGTACAGTATCGGATTATCTACAGGATTATATCCTCTGTGCAGATGATTATGGTCGTCCTTGCAGATAAGCGAGAGAACATCTACAAACGGCTGGAAGAGCAGGGCGTGTAGTAGTAGCCTAATATAAATTTCAAATATTTGAGCGTGGAATTCTTTAATATATAAACATATTAAACGCCATAATTTTAAACAAAGACATCGTCTTGGTTCATTCGCAAGATGAAATTGCACTTCAAGGGCTAGTGTTACGAACGAAATACATAAACTCAATGATCAGGAGCAAGAAGTATCCATGTCTGATAAAAGCCGTGAAACAAAGAAGCTGGGGTCATTAGAGACCCCTGACATCCCGAGTACCACTGCTTATGCATCTTCCCCGAGTAAGGAAAAAGGATGGCGGAATTGGGGGGATCATCCACTGATTGTAGTGATAGGAGTTGTCGCTTCAGCAATAGCGATCATAACTGCTCTGGCGTCTCTTCCTATTCACATTATTGGTAGCACTCCTAATATAGACGAAGCCTTTGTGGTTCAAGCTAATAAGGATTGGCAAAGCACTGGTATCACTGTGCGGCGCGGTGACCTTATTACAATTAGAGATATTACAGGGACTTGGACAATAGCTGCCTTCGTAATGCCAAGTAATTCTTTCACAGAGACTCAAAATTTTACAGACTATAGAGGTAATCCTGCCTGGAGTTTAGATTACGACCCCCCTACAGGAAAGTATGCAAATATGGGGAGACTAATAGCTCAGATTGGAAATCAAAACCCATTTGTTGTTGGGAATGAACTGGAATTTGAGGCTCAAACTTCTGGATCGCTCTCGTTCAGAATGAACGACAGAAACTTTGATAATAATGACGGGAGTATATCATTACGAATAATCGTTAAAAGAAGTCAATAATATGTGTGCGTCTAACTGGTAGTTAGACGAGATCACGACTTTCTTAGGAGGAGCATGTGACGACCCGTAAACGATACAACGAGATTCACGAAAAAGCACTCCAGCCGACAGACATGGTTCCACCGGGGGCAAGCAGCGCTTATAGTGGATGCCCTTTTTGTGAGCGAAATGAGGATCACCGCTTTGCAGAACACGATGAGGCTATCCTTCGACGTGAGATAGCAGAGGCACGAAAAGAACTACAGTCGTATGAGCCATCAGACTACCTTCCAAAAGAAACGTTGGGTGGTATATGGAGTGATAAGGCTGATTTTGGAAGAAGATTTCTTGATATGGGGAAACGAAGGCAACAAGAAATGCTTGAGGCCGACGACGATGATTTAATTATAGAAGCCACAGATGAGTATATTGAATATGAAGCAGCAGAAGCAGAGAGAAGGGAGATAGCGCAATTACGAGCAGAGGAGCTAAGGCCCTATGTACAAGATGTATCTGTAGCTGAACTAAGATACAAGATGCGCGATGTTGGTTTGGTTGAAACGTATTACAAGGATACTGACATTCGTGTTACAGACAGTGTGCTTTCAAGCGAAGTACGCTATGGTGATCCTGTTAAAACGGAGCGGATGGACATTGAATTTAACCATATCAAATCGATTAAAAGTGTTCTTATTCTCGAATTGTTCGTATCCATTATTGGCGCACTCTTTATATTTTGTTGTGGAGGAAGTTTATTATTTGGGGCTATTAATTTAGAGAGAACCGCGTTTATAGCCAAACCTCTTTTTGGATGTATTGGATTGATTATTGTATTGTTTGGTTTCAGCTTTCTGTCTTTTGTGTTCAAGAACAACAACAGCCGAAAAATACATATTGTGCTTAACAGTGGCACAAAATATGAATTGGTTTTGGATAAAAAGACCTCAGAGGAAATTAAAATCATACGAAAGAAGATACAGGAAGTACTACAACTTCATAGATTGATGAGGCGGAAATAAAAAATACAACACGAGGAAAAGATAAAATTGTCTTCAAGAGAATAAACTACGATCTTTGCCCGGAGGCAAAGCGAGCTTATGCACCTTGGCAACAACTTCTTCTCTTCCTCATGCTGTACTGTGCCCTATTGGTTACGGAGCAGCTTCTCGATCCATTCGTCGATGCGGTCTTCTAGGTTCGGCCACCTGTGCCTCATCCAGTTCGCGGGTCGGCGGACGGTGTGGTGATAATACCACTCAATAAACCGACAATAGACACCATAAGCGCTCTTCATGACTTCCTCCTGTTGTGATTGTCCAGCGGCCATAGGTAGCTCTGACGAATTTCAGAATTACGTATGGCCGTTAGGCTATATGTGGAGAAGTCACGCTGAGTAGAAAAAGAGAATTCCTCGTGTTGTAAAAGTGCATTCGTGAACTCATATGAGTTCATGGCTTCTCGACATGTAGATGCCTTGAAGCATATACTATAATAGTACAAATCGACCCATTAATCAATACTATGGGACTTATGGTCAAATAAGTACGTTCATAATTGTGCATAAACGCCGCAAAAATAGCCCAAATGATAGGCTATAATCTGCACTATTACGGTATAGTCTATACAAAGCAGTGTTGCTAAAGGGGGCATATATGTCTGAGCGAGACGAAGTTTACCGAGCACTCGACGCGATCATCAAAGAGATTGACGCCTACAAAGCGGCCTGGAATGACGAGGGTAAGCGGGATGAAAATAGCGAGGGTAAAGCCGATCAACTCGCGCCGGACAGCTACGGCGATGACGAAGAGCACCAGTACGATCAAGCTGGAGTGAGCGCAAAGGAGATACTCAGCAATGTCTTCTATGACGGGATGCATTTCCTTGCTGCCTATGAGCTACCACCAGAAGCACGAGGCTTACGCGACCTTGCCAATCTTGCAGGAGATGCGGAGCTGACTGAGGATATGGCAGAACACGTTATTAATCAACTCCGCTCAATCCATAGGCGATTACGCCCTGACTCAGAAGAGAGTTCGTAAAATCGTAGGCTCCCGCCTGCTCATTCACGATATATAGTTCACAAATAGAAAGACACCAGCCACCATTGGTCGGTGTCCTCTAGCTGTCTGCATCTATCTAAACGACGTTATACTCCTTGTGAAGTATGGCTACGAAGTCACTGATCGAGACAATACTCAGCGTATCTACCTGTTGTAGAACGAGCAAATCTTCGTCGCCTGTCACTATATAATCGGCTTGACCAACCAACGCATATGCCAACAGATAGTCATCTTTCAGGTCACGGACGACCTGGGGAAATGGTTCAGAGATAGCTGGCACCTGCTCACCTATCACGAGCAGGTCGGCTATCAACTCCTCCACTTGCTCAAGGGTGATGCGAGCGGCCAGGTGTTTTTTTCGCTGAACCGTTGATCGTAATTCTTCAAATAAATCCTCAAAAACCAGAAGTGTTATTTCATTTTCATAGATAGCTTCGACAAGTTCTTGAATGTTTCCGCTACTATCAGGAGACCATAGATAAGAGATAAAAACATTTACGTCAACCAGGACACGCTTTCTTGAATCATCGATCTCGTCGCTCATATCTAATCTTTCCTTTCTTTTCTAAGCTCTCGATACTCTCACGTACCAATTCATCGGCCAGCCTATCAGCTTGCTCTTCGGTTAAGTCCTCATTCTGTGCGCGAACGCGAGCGCGAAGCTGACGAAGTCGCTCTAGTGCCTCTCGCCGTCGTTGCATCTCGCGCATTCTCCGATTCTCTTTGTCTTCCTGTGGTGAAATAATCACCACCGCCGGTTTTCCTCGGTTTTCCACAACTAATCTCCCCTGATTTTCCAAGACCCATCTCGTGAGTGAACCAAAATTATTTTGTGCGTCTTTTGCCGTTACGGTTTTCGTATCATTCATAATCCTCCTCTAAATAGATACTATTGTAGCTATTATAATGTCTACTTTGATTTTAGTCAAGTTAGTATGATACTTATTCTGTTTTAGAGCGCGCTGCCTATAACTTCAAATACAAGCAACAGCCATATCAGCGCGCGCAATACAGACTGACTTTATAAGCGATATTACCAAGCGAGCATTAAAAAAGCGGAGCATTTCGGCCCCGCTGTGTTCGATTATCTTTGGAAAGGTGCGTACCCCCATTCACTCAATACTTCATCTTGAAGATTAACAGCATAGCCAAAATAGTTATCGGCTTTATCGTAAATGTATATAACTTCAAAGTCTGGAAAGCTCGCCCAACCAAGTCGTAGCTCTTTTGCTTTTGCCACAAAACTTCCTATATCACTCACCTGTTGTTTCGTGATTTCGTCATTATGGTTCATAACCGTAATCACGTCATCGATGATAATTACATCGTACTTATGTATATAACCTAACTGTATTATCATACGTTTCCTTTACTGCAAAGCTTATAAAGAAGCGAGAAGCCTCTTGAGTGAGGCTCCTCGCCGTAGTACAATGTATGTACTACTTTCGCTTACGTGGTTTGACCACGCTCGCGACTACTCGGTACACGACCGCCTCTAAGCAATCGAGACCGAAGAGTAGCACAGCTTCCAGGGGATTACTGGAAGCTTTTTTATTGCTTGTACGCATATGCACGCACCTCCTTTCCGCCTCACGAGCTTTTCTCGCTCGCTGGCAAGGCCAGTGGAACACACGTAGTCAAGGGCAGCTTGTTTTGAGGCATCGACCTCAAAACAAGCTGGCGCAGCGCACCCTTGACCGTGTGATACAATGGCTAACCCAGCGAGCGATGAGAAGAGGCCCCGGAAGCGGCGGCCTCGGAATTATCAGAGGGATAGCTCCGGTAGATGCTGGCGATAAGCCAGGTTCTACTGGAGCGGCACGAGGAAAACTAATGCTGCATAGGCAGCATTTTCAGTTTCATCACAAGTAGTGCCTCAGCACTTCTTGTGATACCTTTTTATTTATATCTACTTACTCTAGAATTTATTTCTTATCCACACTTCCACATCTCAACTGTCCCCACCCTACCCTCAACTTTACCTTTAACTTCATTGATTAACTTAATTAACATTTACAAACAATACTTACCTATCTCTATCTGTACTACAATCTCCACACCACCATACCTAACCCACTTACCCTACTAACCCTCACCCCCAACCCAAACACCCGCCACCACTTTCATACAATACTCGTCCTGATGAACTATCATTTGTCGATCAATCAGATCACCCTCGCGTAGATAAAGCGGAGTGAGGGTGATCTGATTGCGAAGACGTAGTCGAAGAGATAAAGGATAGGGCAGCAGGACGGCAAGAAATAGTAAATGAAAACAACTTAGTGGCGGGTGCTGCGTGGTTGAGGTTAAGCTGAGGGTAAGTTATAGGTAAGTGGGCAATAAAGATAGGCTGGATACATGTAGTGGTCCCATTGAGGGGGGATGGCACCATTGAGAACCGTCTGAAGGCGTAGCATTCCATTAATTACCCCGCTCGAATACGACCGTTTCATTTTCCGCTGTCGTGTAAACAAGCGTAAGCTGATCACCTTGGATTGTAAAGTCTATAACATGCTCTGTGCCGTTGTCCGCATTAGTTCTGATTGTATCTTGGTCGATGACCGTATATGACCCGTCATGGTTCCCCTGTTCTGATCCCCATGTACCATCCTCGTAAAAGATCATTGGAGCATAGTTCGTATCTACAGGTTTCCATATACCCGCAAGTTGTGAGCGCACGTCGCTTGACGATGTATCTTGTACGCCCTGGGTGGTAGCTGTCACTCCCGGTATTGGATCGCCTTTACGAGCCAGCATCAATGTTCGACCTGGCCCCGAAAGTACGAGCATACCTCGTTGCCATTTCAGTGTGTGTCTCCCGTCCAAGCCTGCTTCTGTTGGTTGGTCCATGTCGATCTGTAGAGCATTCCGTGCCTCATAGCTATATTTACCAGCAGACGATGAATAAGGACCGCTAACTACCACCTGATTGTCGTTCTTGAACGAGATCGTAATCCCTGTATCTTGCATAGGCATTTCTTCGGCACATCCGTCAGAGGGGCAAAGAGCAACGAGTGTCCAATCTCCCTCGACGCCTCCTATGAAGTTGCGACCAACAACCCATAGAAGCAGCAGAACAGCTACAGCGCCAAGAAGGTACCGAGCAACCTTGTTCGTGGCTTTAGCTGGTACGCCTAACTCCTCGATCTCCTCACTGCTTGCGGCCTCTCCCTCTTCGTCTTTCAAAATTCTGTCGATGCGAAGCTCCGTCGGCGGTTTGGGAGAGAGAAAGTATGGCACGGCTACATCAAAGACCTGCTCGCGCTCCTCCAGAAACGTCACCAGCTCCATACCCAAGGCAAACTTTTGTACTACCCTATCGGCTGCATACTCACGCTCACGCCAATATGAAGTCCAGAAGGGCGTGAGGAGCCACAAGCCAAACCCACCTCCTGCAATCGAGAGTAGCCCAGAGATGCTGAGAAGTAGCCCCATCGCCAGACAACCGCTTGCATTGAATGTCGCAACGCTGGTGAGCACTGCTCCTGGTGCAACCTGACCAAGCGATCTAGAAATGAGGTAGAAAGGTGGCAGTACGAGGCTACGTAAGGCAAGCTGCATTCGACCATCACCGTTGTTGATGTGGCCGATTTCGTGTGCTAGAAGTGGTGCAAGATGCTCGCTCTTCACCAGAGAACGTGTGAGATAGACGGTGGTTCCGAGAGCAAACGCATTTTCTGTACGGTCGTCGATCACAAAATATGAGGTCGGCAGTTGGTAGTCGGCCAGCGCAGGAGGGGTATTAGCCAATATGAAGTTTCGAGCCTCTAAAATCTTCGCTGCTTCCCGCCGACTCGGATCACGAGCACCGAACGACCAACGGGTCAAGTATGCTCCGGTGGTGGGAAATGTTAGAGCAAACAGGCTCAGCACTACTGGCCCCCACGCAAGAAGGAGGATAACGAGCTGAGCTGTTTCACTCAAGACGAAAAGGCCACTCCAGAGATTACTATCAGCGACATTGCCGCCTCGCCAAAACTCACCCGTGAGCAGCAGTGAAATGAGCACCGTAAGTCGGGCAAAGAAGAAGAAGATTGCAACAACAGCCACGAGCACGAAGTAGCGGATTTGAACTGCTACTAACTCAAGCAGTAACGTAATGGCGTAGAGAAGCCATCCGCGATCAATCCCTTTTAGCCATTGGCCGACGCGCTTCATTGCGTGTCTCCTTGCTCGTACTACAGCTCTATATCTCGCTTCCGTTTCAGACTTCCCTTCTCTTCGGGAAGAGACACTACCGCAGGTAGATCGCTTGGTACCTCAAGCTTGAGATCAGGCGCTTGACTGACCTGTACTTTCACTCCGCAGTTGTTGCGAATGATGAACGCTTCGCCTACTCGTAACTGGCGCACGTCGTCCATCGGTACAACGTGGGCATACTGCCACCTTACAGTACCTTCTCCGCTCATCTTGCCATCTGAAATTTGTAGCCCAAACTCCGGTTGTGTACGAGTGCCCGCCTGCTCAACCACCCGCTCGGGTGATTTAGTACGAAGCACAATACTCGTAATCGTGTTGCCTAAAACTTTATCCTGCACGCCCTCGTCACCCAAAGAAGCAGTTGTTTGTGTCGCAAGAACAATAGACAATTGCGCTGACCGCGCCATAGATAGAAGTTCAACGATGTTGTCACTGCCAAAAGCGCCAAACTCGTCAATGACAAGAACCGCTGGCCGCTTCTGGCGGTTGCCTGCAAAATCTTTGAAGTCCTCAATCAGAAATTGTAAGAGGTTTTTGCCCGTGTCGCTGTAGCTCAATGTTCTCAGCGAAAATATGGCGGCTCGTGTATCCTCCAACACAAAACCGCTCGGGTCTACGAGGTGCTTAAAATCCAGAAGGAGCGGTGCTAACTGAAACAGTAACCCGTTGAAGTGCTCATCCTTGATCTGAGTGAGCTGCCTACTCCATTCCGGATTGCTCCCCCACGTTGCCGAAAGCCAACTCACATTGAGACGCGATGATAGCTCTGCAAAGCTACGTGGTGGCCCTTGAGGGCCATAACAGATGAGGCGCATAATTGTTCGTGCTGCACCGGCCCAATACGCCTCCCCCGCTGTTTCAACTTTTCCTACTCCTGTCATCGCAAGAAGTCGATTGACCAGAGCATACTTATCCCCGACAAATCCATTGTAAGTCGTGGTTGCTCCTTCCCCCAAAGTGAATATCGGCGCGACTCCTCGGCCCTTGTCGTAGCAAAGCGCTTGCACTTGGGTTGCGGTCTGCGGGTCTCCCTTTCCATCGACGAAGATCACATCTCGGTCGGTATTCTTGAGGATTTCATAGATGAGCCGTTTAATCGTCACCGTCTTCCCGCTGCCTGTCTCGCCCAGAATGAAGAGATGTTCGTTCAGGGTACGTTCGTCAAGACCAGCCCATGTCAGTTTGCGCCCTATACTGTACCAAGAGCTTGCAGCAATAGGGTACCAGCGACTTGCAGCAATAGGGTGCCAGAGAGACCGTAGCTCCCAGTTCTCCCATATCCTGTTCCCAGCAGTTCGTC
>Ga0224723_1000778_pt1 | contig 21094 bp, 15 predicted proteins | sample Balambano_FR2_Me_FD_161647 | JGI IMG/M metagenome (GOLD analysis project Ga0224723, IMG submission 161647) | Freshwater sediment microbial communities from Lake Towuti, South Sulawesi, Indonesia - Balambano_FR2_MetaG | ecosystem: Environmental > Aquatic > Freshwater > Lake > Sediment | place... | reverse complement strand
GCAATCTTTTTGCAGCCTGCCCCCCTTTCCCAGCCTGCCCCCGTACGGGGGCAGGCTGGGAAAGGGGGGCAGGCTGCAAAAAGATCGCGTTGGTAGGGTCAGGGATAGATAGCCCAGATGCCGGATCTTCTGCCTCTTGAGCCATCTGATCTTTGAGTACCTCAGTTGCGGCGGTAAGCTGACGCTCCTGACGCTGTAGCGCCTCAAGCCGCTGATATTCTTTGCCCCAAAGCTGTTGTGAGTAAACCGTCCAGCCATAGACTGCCAGCGCAGACGTAACCAGAGAAAACGTCACCACTGTAGACGTTCGTTGAGCGAAAGTTAAAGCCCGTAGCCACAGAGGAGTAGCTGGCTGAGCGGGTAGCTGCACCGTTCGACGAACATCAGCCTGGGAAGCAGTGGACTGAAGCTGAGACTGCCCCGATTGCCGTTCAATAGACAGTTGCAACTGAGTAACTTTAGATCCTCCTGCATAACTGCCAGGTTGCCTGGGTGGAAAGCGGCGGTTAGAAACATTGGATCTAAGTGCAGCAGTCATGACCTTACTCCTCAACTAATGACGATAATGCTAGTCGTTCTTTTCAACCTGTGGTTGCATTGATCTACAGGGGGCTATTTTGCAACAGGACTGCTCGATTTAACAGTACTCAAGTATGCGGCAATGTAACAAGTAAACTACTAAATTTCCCCAATTTTCTAATCAAATCCAAATTTTCTACAAAAACCGGAGTTTCTTGGAAGGAACCTTAGAAGCGAGGTCTGCTTTCACCCGCAAGTAAGCAAGGTATTGGATCTCAAAGCTATCCTTACTCGTTTTGGGTTCTTCAGTTAGGGTAGATGATGCCTGAGTACAGGTCTGATCTGAACAAATTTGAGCTGAATCAAACCTGATCTAAACCAAGCCTGATCTAAATGTAGATCCGACAAACTAAATAATTACACGATAGTTGCCCATTTCAGCAAAATCCTGCCTATAAAATTAGAAAGGGCATCTCTCAGAGATACCCCAATTTGGTGATTTAATTTTGCACAGATTCAGCAGCTTCTAGATCTTTGTGCCGCACTTTGGACAAAAGTTGTTAGTCGCAAGGTTTTCGGTGCCGCAACTGCTGCATGGGATCAGGTCAAGTTGCTGTCCAGATTTGGGGCGCTCAGGTAAACCAATCATTTGAGCGTTGCTCTTGCCAGGAGCCACCATTGGGTAGCAGTTTTCGTCTTTGGTGACGCGGACATCCATCAGTACGGGGCCGTCGTGAGCTAGCATCTCGGCGATCGCCCCCTCCAACTGATCCCGCTCGGTTACAATCATGCCCTTGATTCCAAAGGCTTGAGCCAAGATGACAAAATCTGGCATCCCGACTTCCATGTTAGAAGAGGAGTAGCGTTCACCGTAAAAGGCTTGCTGCCACTGGCGCACCATCCCTTGCCAGCCGTTGTTGAGAATCACTGTTTTAACATTGATGCCATATTGAGCCAGAGTGCCAAGCTCCTGCAAATTCATCTGAAAGCTAGAATCACCGCTGACGCAAATCACCTGCTCATCGGGAAGTGCTACCTTCACACCCATCGCTGCGGGCATTCCAAAGCCCATTGTGCCCAGTCCGGCGCTGGAGACCCAGCGGCGCGGCCCATTCTTAAGGAACTGTGCCGCCCACATTTGATGCTGCCCTACATCGGTGGTGTAGTAAGCATCGGGAGCCTGACGGCTAAGTTCAACAATGACTTCCTGAGGCGCAATGCTGTCTGGGTAGCTGGGTACGACCAGGGGATAGTCTTCTCGCCAGCGCTCGATCCGATTAAGCCATGCTTGAGTTTGGGTGGGATCAGTTGGAATGCCGTCTTCCAGGTCGCGGCGCAGCAAATCGGTTAACACCTGCCGTACATCTCCAACGATAGGCACTTCAGGGGTGCGGTTTTTGCCCACTTCGGCTGGGTCAATGTCGATGTGAATGACTTTGGCGTGAGAGGCAAATTCGTCGAGCTTGCCCGTCACGCGATCGTCAAATCTTGCCCCAATTGCAATCAACAGGTCACATTCACTCACGGCAAAGTTGGCGTAGGCGGTGCCGTGCATCCCCAACATCCCAACTGCCAGGGGATGGTTTTCGTCAAATGCGCCTTTGCCCATCAGAGTGGTAGTCACGGGTAATTGAAAGCGCTCTGCCAACGTGTGGATTTCGGCGTGGGCACCAGCGGCGATCGCCCCTCCCCCGACATACAGCAACGGCTGTTTTGCCTGCCGAATCAGCTTTAACGCCTGACTCAACTGGCGCGGATTGCCCTTCACCGTTGGACGATAGCCCGGTAGCTTAACGCTTCCTGGCTCCACAGGAACGTAGTCAAATTCTTTTAACCCGATGTCCTTAGGTACATCAATCAAAACTGGGCCAGGGCGACCTGAGCGGGCAATATAGAAAGCCTCTGCCACAATTCGCGCCATATCCTCGGGATCACGCACCACGTAGGAGTGTTTGACGATGGGCAGCGTAATTCCGTAGATATCGGTTTCCTGGAAAGCATCACTGCCAATCGCGGTGCTGGGAACTTGCCCAGTCACCACCACCATCGGAATTGAGTCCATCTGAGCGGTCGCGATGCCCGTTACCAGGTTGGTAGCGCCGGGGCCAGAAGTGCCAAAGCAAACGCCTACTTGCCCCGTCGCTCGTGCGTAGCCGTCCGCCGCATGGGAGGCTCCTTGTTCATGGCGAACCAGAATATGCTGAATGCCGCCAGCCGCCTCTGCTCTATAAAGTTCGTCGTAAATGGGCAAAATTGCGCCGCCCGGGTAGCCAAAAATATGCTTGACCCCATGCCGTTTCAGGCTGTCAATTAAAGCAAATGCGCCAGTTGCGCGGACTGCGACCGATTTAGGAAAGGGAATTGCAGGTGCAGACGGAGTTTGGGCAGGTGCAGCAATTTGGGAACGCACAGGAGAAACCTCACGCATAGCTTAGATCTGTATCTAATGATGCACTAAATTGTTAATGATCCAGTCTAGTTCCGATGCTAACTCCTGTCGAGAGTTGTCGAAGGATTTGATTTAATATTACTTAAGACGCTGAAAGCCTTTATGGACATAGGCTTGAGCATTTAAGCAAGGCTTGGCCCGAACGAGTAGATTTGTCAGTATTTGCTGACCTGATCGCGATCGCAATTAGTCAGGTTACGAATTCGCCATGATGATCCAGTAAGTTGTTGAGAAAAGTGGCGGCAGTTGTGCGCTGCTGAGCTGTATCGTCCAGGACTGGAAATGGCGATCGCTCTCCACCTGCAATTTGATAGCCGTAAGTTGTGTGGGGCGATCGCCACAGTTCTAGATGCGGCACAGACGGATCAGCATAAAAACTAGCTGTCGTTGCGCCCAGAGGCGCTGAACTCCAGTGTGTAAAGAAATCGTGGCTGAGACGATACAGCGGGAAATCACCCCTTAGAGGCACTCCCCAACCATCTACTGCAATGAATGCTTTTACCTCGCCACCTGAGCGCTGCCAGGTTCGTGCTGCTCCAATTGCTCCGACGACTCCAGCGCTAAAGCTTAGAAAAACCAGAGACAAATTTGACGAACCAGACCTTGACGAAGTGGATACTGAATCTGAGGATGTTTGACTAGGCTGTTCTGAACTTTGACCGGGCTTTCCTAACCATTCGTGCAGCGTTTCTAGAATGTGAAACGCCGAGTAAGGCGGATAGCGATCGGACGGAAAGACCGAGTATTGAATTTGTGCGGTTGAAGAGGTCTGATTTGCAGCGTCTAGAGCAGCCAAAAGACCTTCAGTCAAAGCAGGCGAATGCATTCCCGGACAAACAATCAGGCTCATATCAGGAACCCGAACTCGATGCCAGGATTGGCTCTGGTTGAGGCATTGCCTTACGGCTAGACTGCTTGCCTCTGGGAGTAATCAGCCAGTTGTTGTTACCATGCAGATGGTCATATAGCCCTACGATCGCAATCATATTCTTGAAGGTAATGTATGGGAAAAGCAATAGCATATGCTTAATGTAGTAGGGAATTGGATACCGCACGGAAGCAATTTTTGCTGTTGCTAAAGTTTGATAGACTCCGCCAAATAGGGCCACAACTGTACTTGCAAGCAAATATTGATTGTCAGAGGATTCAAACGATCCCTGGTAGAGGAACAAGCTGAGAACAATTGGAATAATTTGGATGGCAGTTATGGAATAAAGCTCGCAGAAATAAAGCAGATAAGTCCAGTAAATTTTTTGCCAAAGGCTCAGCTTGTCCGATCGCCATACTCGACGCTGATACTTGAGACTAACTTCTAACCAACCCTGCGCCCAGCGTTTGCGCTGAAACCAAAAAGATCGTCCATCAATGGGTGCAAGCTCTGTCGTGACAATGCTGCGATCGTGCAGAATGCGGTAGCCGTTCAGTAGGGTTCGCAGTGAAGCATCAATATCCTCAGTTAACATCATTGGGTTAAAGCGAATCTGCTTCAATACTGAGGTGCGCCAGTAGCCGTTTGAGCCACCAAAGATGCTGGAGTCGGTGAGAAAGGACTTGGCTGGATGGCTGATCCCGTAGAGTGTCTCAAATTCTATGGCGACATTTTGAGTTAGCAGATTCTGAGCATGATTGCGGATAATGTTGCGTCCTTGAATCACATCATAGCCGCGCTCAATCCAGCGCCACGCTCGAAAGAAGCAATCTGGTGCAGGATGGTGGTCTGCGTCAAGCACACAGGCAATCTCACCCGTCACAATGTCTAGCGCAGCATTGAGGTTCTCGGCTTTAGAGCGGCTGCCCTCAACCCGCAACAAACGTAGCTCCGGATAGGACTGTGCCAGGCTGTGCAGATCGACTTCTACGGGTAAATCTACGGGCGTGTTGTAAGTCAGAATCACCTCTAGCCCACCTTCAGGGCGTTGTACATTGAGCAGGATGTGCCTGAGCGTATCGAGGATAATCGCTTGCTCGTTAGGCAGGTAGGCTGCAATCAAAAATGAGCAGCGGGGTAGGGGGCGTTCGGGTTCCGGCTGTCTAGAACCACCGACCCCCAAAAGCGATTTGGCCCGCTGATGAAACTGCCCAAATCCAGGTTTGACGCTGTACTGATTTGTGGCAAAGCGGCGAAATAAGGCATTGGTAGTTTCTGCAATGATGATTAGCGCACTGGCCATGTAGAAAGTGGCGATCGCCAAGTGCAAGTTCATCAACTCCCATCCTCCTACCCGCAAACAGTAGTAAAAGATGGTGGGGACACCAATCAGCACAACGTGGGTGTAAATCAGCTTGTGTAGCTCGATTGTCCACTTCGTCACTTAGTTACCCTCCGGAGGTTTTTGGATAGATTTTGAACTGGTAGGCGTTGGATGCTAAGGAATGTGAGGAGAGGGAATGAAGAATCAGAAAGGTGCCTAGTAGAGTCGGACTTTTGAAATAGAGGTCTGGATAGAACGTCTCGATAGAAGAATAGTGTGAGGAGTAACTAGGATGGATTATATCGGGAACCGTTTCGGCTGATAGACGAACCGCTGATGGATGGGCTGTGGTCTGGCTCAAGATCATCCTCGTTGAGCCACATCGTTTTTTGACCGTCCGTGATTTGACAGAGATAAACTTCTTTGTCATCCAGAAGCCGCTCTACTTTCGCCACAGTCCAACCTGGTTCACCCTGATAACGAACGCGATCGCCAACCTGGGGCAACCAGGTCCGAATTTGCACCTTTGGGGCGATCGTCAAAACATAGTCAAGGTCACGCAGTACAGCCATAGCCACTCGCTGAACGAATGGAGTCGCGTGATCGGCCACAATCGCCAGCAGCAACGTTCCCACGATCATTGCCGGAAGCAACAGCCAGTAAAGCGATCGGCTGTCTCCAACTACTAAAGTAATGGTTCGGTCTAGCACGAAATTGTGAATCAGGAAATAGCTGTAGCTGTGTGCCCCTAGCCAAAGCATGGCTGATCTGGCTAGACGAATCTGCTCTAGAGATTGAAACACCGCCATACCGCAGAGCGTTAAACCAATCGGTAGCAACAGATCGGCAAATACCCAGCCCAGGCGAGAAAATTGACAAACGAAACCAAGCCCGTAGAACAAAATGCCGAAGGACAGCACCCAGCGAGTGCGCCAAAACAGCGGGCCCTGACCTGCCCAGTAAGCTCGTGCTACCACCATGCCCAAGACAAAGGTGCTGAGCTTTGCAATGAAAGGTAAAAACGGCAGCCAGTCTGCGGCTGTACCTAAAACAACATAGGTAGGATGTCCACCAAATTTGTAGACTGCTAGTGCCCGATAGCCCAAGGTTAGGGCAAGGCTAACCATCAGCAGATTGCGAGGCCCCCATCGCTGAAGTAGATGCCACAGAAAAGGGGAAATCAGGGCAAAGCTGAGGATGAGTGGCACAAACCACCAGGGTCCGCTGCTTTTTAGCAGCAGTTCACCGGAGTATTCAAACATCAGCGGAAAGCTAGCGCCCGCAAAGACATACCACAGATCGGGTCTGTAACTGCTGGTTGCAATTCCGATCGCCCACAAAAATGGGTAGGACAACCAGGCAACTGTCCAAAAAGGCCACAAAATTCGCAAAAATCGGCGCTTTAGAAAGCTGCCAGTTTCGAGCGGTTTCCCCTTTAAGGACAACACCAAACTGAATCCGCTGATTAGAATGAAAACATCAACAAACTGAAACCCAAACCAGCCTGGAAAGCTAAGAATGTGTGCCAGTAAGTTGTGCCCGAAGCGATCGCCAGCTACCTCAATTAAGCGAAGATTGGCAGCTAACCCAAGTGGTTTTGGAGTAAATGCGTAGTCGGTAAATAAAAGCTGAGCGTGGTAGACCAGAAGCATGACTGCGGCAAAAATCCGCATCCCCTCTAGCCACGCTAACCGCTGTGACGAAAAGCCTTTTACAGCAGCCATAGGTTTTTACACCTCTCTCAAGAAGGAGTTAAATTTGGCAGTGAAAACCATCTGGAAAACCGCTACATCTCCAGATAGCAAATGCGGTTACTTGCGCTGAAAACCAAACTTGGAAGTTGACTGAACTAAGCTATTTAGACCCAATGATTTAGACCCAATTAAACTGAACTCAAATTGGGAACTGTAAAGATGCGGAATTGTATGAAAGCCTAGACTTAAAGCAACTTTCTAGCCTCGACAAAGCACAAACAAAAGGGTGTAAACATCTCCTTTAGATATCTTTTTCAGTACTTGTTCATATGCTTTTCTAAAGTCTCGATACACTCCATCTTGGAACTTCTCGCTAACTTGTAGTTTTTAACAAAAAGTGCTTGTATATTACATCACTCCCAGGTTGTACATATTTCTTCATTTGTTGATAAAGAATAATACCATTTTTCCTGAGTTCTGATAGTTTTTACGCCCATAATCCTAAAAGAACAGAACTGAACTTGCGCACTCCTGTGGAGAACAAAGGGCTTAGGAGATTTCTAAGAAAGAATTTACCCTCAGATGGGGGCAGGTTTTGCCAGAATCTTTGCAGTTGACCTTTTGACGCTAAACCTGACCCTACAGGCTTTTTGTTTGCTAGAAATCTCCTCAGGACCCTTGTTTGCATAAAGATTGCCTGACGTTACATTCTGTAGCACTCGAAGAGTTGATTAGGACACGTTGGACTTGCCAAAGCTGCTTATAGCTGGAGTTCCGATTCATCTCTCATCCTTCATCCTTCATCCTTTTGCTATATATAGCGGTAGCCATATTTGCGAAGGTCTGAAGAATTGATTACGGCTGGTGTTCGTAGGGTAATCAGAACCTATACAGTTAGTCATCAACTTCACTGACGCGGCGCAGGTTGATGACATCGCTCATTTTGCGAATCTGGGTGAAGGTGCGATCGAGCTGCTGGTGGTCGCGAATGTCAATTCCCAAATCGATGATGGCGGTTTGTCCTGGAATAGTTTTAACTTGGGCGCTGCGAACGTTGATGTTGTGGTCGGTGAGACGAGACAAGATATCTTTAAGTACACCTACTCGGTCAATGACTTCGATTTGGATTTGTACCAGGTAGGTGTGGACGCGGTTGCTGTTGATAACAGTTGAATTCCAGCTAACAGGAATGAGGCGATCGCCCGGAACGCTCTCCGTGTTTTGGCAGCCCTGCCGATGAATTGAAATGCCGCGACTGCTAAGGGTTACAACACCGATAATAGATTCACCTGGAACGGGGTTACAGCAACGGGCCAGGTGATAGAGCAGCCCTTCTACGCCCGTAATCGGAGAATCTGATGGACGGGTGACAGGGCGAGGGGCGGCGGTCGTACTGCTAGACAGCATAACCATCTTGGCATCATCTGCTGCGATCGCCCCTGCGATCGGCTGTTGAGCTTTAATGGCTTCTCTAATACGGTTGACGACCAGGTTGAGCGTCATTTCTCCGTAGCCCAGAGCGGCGAGCAGGTCTTCCACAGACTGGTAGTTACATCGCTCTGCGGCACTTTGCATCGGGTCGGATTTTAGCAGCGCCTCAAAGCCCTTTTTGCCTAGCTCTTTCTCTAACATCTCGCGGCCGCGCAGGATATTTTCGTCACGGTGCGATCGCTTGTACCATTGGCGAATGCGATTTCGCGCTCCCGTTGTCACCGCAAAATTGAGCCAATCTAGGCTGGGGTGAGAATTTTTCTGAGTGATGATTTCAACAATGTCGCCATTTTGCAGCGGGGTGTCCAGGGTGACAATGCGACCGTTAATTCGTGCCCCAGCACAATGGTTGCCGATTTCTGTATGAATGCGATAAGCAAAATCAACAGGCGTTGCGCCTCGGCTCAGCGGCACCACATCCCCGTGTGGGGTAAACACATAAACGTCGTCGTCAAACAGGTTATCCTTAACGCTTTCCAGGTACTCCTGAGCATCCTTAAGGTCACTCTGCCAGTCCAATAGTTGCCGCAGCCAGGTAAATTTTTCGTCCTCAGCGGTCATGCGAGAACTACTGCCGCCCGTCTCTTTATATTTCCAGTGAGCTGCAATTCCGTATTCCGCAACGTGATGCATTTCCAACGTGCGAATCTGCACTTCGATGGGTCGCCCTGTATTGCCAATGACTACCGTATGCAGCGATTGATAGCGGTTAGGTTTGGGTAACCCGATGTAATCCTTAAATCGACCGGGGATCGGTCGAAATGCATCATGAACAACAGCCAGGGCACGGTAACATTCGTCGTTGTTTTCTACAATGATCCGAACTGCGGCGACATCGTAAATGTCATGAAATTCTTTCTGCTGCCGCTGCATTTTCTGGTAGATGCCGTAGAGATGCTTAGGGCGACCGCTGATGTCATGACAGTGAATGCCCAACTCCTCAAGGCGATGTTTTAATAGTGCTGCAACTCGCTCTAGTCGGGCTTCCCGGTCTGCTCGTTTGTCGCTGACAAACTGCTGCATCTCGCGGTAAGCGTCAGGTTCCAGATATTTGAAGGCTAGATCTTCAAGCTCCCATTTGAACCGACCAATTCCCAATCGGTTAGCTAGCGGAGCAAAGATTTCTCGCGTTTCTAGAGCAATACGGCGGCGTTTGTCGTCGGGCAGGTGTTCTAGCGTTCGCATATTGTGCAGGCGATCGGCCAGCTTCACCACGATGACGCGAATATCTTGCGCCATCGCCAGAAACATTCGGCGAAAATTTTCTGCCTGACGTTCTGTTTTACTGGAAAAGTTGAACTTTGAGAGCTTGGTTACGCCGTCTACCAAGTGGCGTACCTCAACGCCAAACCGCTGTTCAATTTCTTCTGGAGTAACATCTGTATCTTCTACTACGTCGTGCAGAAAACCCGCTGCAATCATCACCGGACTGCCTCCTAAATCTCGCAGCAGCCCCGCAACGGCGATCGGATGGCAAATATAAGGTTCACCAGAAGCGCGATACTGCCCCTCGTGTAGGCTATATCCAAATTCAAACGCCCGACAAATCAACCCCACATCGATTGAGGAATCACTTGAATCACCGTTACTGGGACTGGCACCATTGCTTTGTGTCCTCAAGCATTCTCGCAGCCAGTTGGGTAGGTTCAAGTCAATTGGAAGGGAGGGAGTAGCCGTCACGTTCATGCTGTTACGCTTTGGGAGCTTGGAAGGCTCCGGAGTAGATGTTTGCTGATTCTACGGTATTCAGTGTGCCTTGGTATACGAATTGGTGAAGCAGTGCATTCATCTGCTTCAGGTTAGATGCGCTGTTATTGACTACAGCGAGTAAAGTTAAAAAGTTTTCCTTAAGGTAAAACTGTGCCGCACGGCAGGTCAGAATAACAACGTTCTATCAAAACTACGTCGAAACTCCAGAAATCTACTGCTTGGCTTTACAGTTCCCCTTAAAATGCAAAACTTTGAAGTCCTCGTTCTACTAATATATACAAACTTCTTTACATATGAGCTTAATTTAAAAGTTCTGATTCAAAGTAAAACCTTAGAAGTGTTTTAGAGGTGTCTTTAGAGGTGTCTATGCTGTCAGGCTTGTCTCACCAACACTATCAGCAGTACCAAAACGCATTGCGGCAGTTAAAAATTACGGTTACTCGGGCAAATCCTGATCTTGCCTCGCTTCATGCTGATTTTTTGGAAGTGCAGCAAATGTTTCAACTGCGGATTATGGATACGGATTTGGCACAGATCGATCCGGCAGTTGTGTCGCAGGTGCAGTCTTACCAGACCGAGATCAATAAACAGATGCGACTGCTGGGAATGGACGTGATGTTTTTGCAGGCCGCTCGTCAGCCGACTACAACTCAGCAAAGACAGGCTCAGATGAGCGATCGCATCAACACTTTAATCCGCTATTGCGATGCCCTATTGGGAGAGGAACAGCGCTAAAAATGTCATGATTTTGCAAAAAGGATTTGTTTGGAGAAGTTGCTGTGCAGTGCCCTAAAGATAGAAAAGTAACGCTAACCGTAAGCCGCTTGTCCGGGGATCTGCCAGTGCAGTGCTGCCCTGACTGCAAAGGCACCTGGATTCCGGCTGAAGAATATCAAACCTGGCAAAGTCGCCAACCTCGCACAGATTCTTATCCAATGCCTAAAACGCTGGATGTCGATTATGTGCAGTCACCGCTCGATACCAGAGCGGCTCTCTGCCCGGAATGCAGTTGTTACCTGGCTCGGGCCAGAGTTGGGTTAAAGACCCCGTTCTATGTAGAGCGCTGCCCTAGCTGTGGCGGAATTTGGTGCGATCGCGGCGAGTGGGACGTGCTAGAAAAACTGGGACTGCACACCGCCATTGAACAGCTTTTCTCCAGTGAATGGCAGGCACGGGTAAAAGAGCGAGAATATGCCGCTCGCGAACGCCAAGCCACCATTGAAAAACTGGGCGAAGACATAGCTCAGAAAGTATTTGAACTGGCAGAGCTACTAGAAGGTCATCCCAATGGAGATTTTGGCGTAGCTTATTTAATGCGACGGTTTGATAAGTAAGGATGAAGGATGAAAGCAAGCCTTGAGTAGGAATGGGGCTCAAGCGATCCCCAGTTTGCTAATTCCTTGAATTTCGCCAAATGCTGTCCTCCTTCCTCCCTCATCCTCCCTCATCTCTCCTCCCTCCTCCCTCCTCCCTCATCTTTGCCCTATGCCTAGCTATCAATTTCCCGGCTCCTTCCTCTGGGGATCTGCAACTGCTTCTTATCAGATTGAGGGGGCGGTGAAGGAGGATGGGCGAAAGCCTAGCGTTTGGGATACGTTTAGTGCCAAGTGGGGGCGGATAGCGGGTCGGCAGACGGGGGCGATCGCCTGTGATCACTACCATCGTTATCCAAATGATGTGAAGCTGATGTCCGACTTGGGGATCAAGCACTATCGCTTTAGCATTGCCTGGCCGCGAATCGTTCCTGATGGACGGGGATCGATCAATGAAGTGGGAGTTGACTTCTACAGACGACTGGTAGACTGCCTGCGGGATCACGGGATCACGCCTCACGCAACCCTATTTCACTGGGATAGTCCTCAAGCGCTAGAAGAGCGATATGGCTCCTGGCGCAGTCGGGAAATGGCACAGGATTATGCGGATTATGTGACGGCAGTCGTGTCACGGTTGGGCGATCGCATTACCCACTGGATGACAATCAACGAAATTCCCTGCTTTACCCACATGGGCTACGGCACTCAGCAACCGCCCCATGCACCCGGAACCATCGTCAAAAGCTGCAAGGAAGTTTGGCAAACCTCACATCATGCGCTGCTGGCACACGGGTTAGGCTGTCAGGCAATTCGGGCGGCTTCTCCAGTTGCCTGCTCGGTGGCGCTGGTAGACAATCCTGCTGTGACGGTGCCCATTGACGAGTCACCTGCTAACGTAACCGCTGCTCAAAAAGCTTTTCATACGTGCGGTCAAAATGGCGGGATCATCTTCCCGGCTCTTACGGGTGCTTACAGCCCTGCTCTGCTGGAACAGCTTGGGGATCAGGCTCCCGACGTTCAGGAGGGTGATTTATCAACAATTCACCAACCGCTTGATGCGATCGGACTCAACATTTACACCGGAACCTATGTTCGGGCGGCAGACAATCCTCAGGGCTATGAACTGCTCAGCTTTCCCAAAAGCTATCCCCGACTGCATATGCCCTGGCTCTATGTATTGCCTGATGCGCTGTACTGGGGCATTCGCCATATCAGTGATTTGGGTCGAGCAGATTTATCTGTACTCATTACAGAAAATGGTTGTGCGGTTGAAGATGAGTTGACCCGTCAAGGGGAAGTGCTGGATTGCGATCGCATCCTCTACCTGCGCGAATACCTCAAAGCCGTTCACCGAGCCGCCAGCGAAAACTATCCAATCCGGGGCTACTTTGTCTGGAGTCTAATGGATAACTTCGAGTGGGCATGGGGTTACACCCGCCGCTTTGGAATTACTTACATCGACTACAAAACCCAGACTCGGATTCCCAAGTCCAGTTTCAACTGGTATGCCGAATGTATCCGCCAAAATCGAGTCGTTTAACGAATGTGTTCAGATTTTTGTATAGATGCGGGTTGTATAGATGCGGGCAGAATGCCTGCATCTATACAAAAATCAAATCAGTCTCCGTTCAACCGATGCCTTCAATAATAGGATGGAAGTAAAAAGCAAGTCCTAAAATCGCGTAAGCTGCCAGTAGCAGAGTTCCTTCTAACCAGTTCGATCGCCCATCAGAACTAATCGAATTGGCAATTAACACGGCTACGGCTACGGCTACTAATTCAAATGGATTGAAATCTAGATCCATCGGTTGCCCCATCGCCCAACCCGCCAGCACCAGCACAGGCGCAACAAACAGGGCAATCTGTAAGCTCGAACCCACTGCGACCGAAACAGACAAATCCATTTTATTTTTAATCGCTACCGTCACAGCCGTTGCGTGTTCAGCCGCATTCCCAATAGTAGGCAGCACAATTACGCCTGTAAATAGTTCTGTTAGTCCTAAACCGGATGTAGCTTCTTCTAGCGAACTGACCAAAAATTCAGATTCGATCGCCACCAGCACCGTAGCAGCCAACAGCACCGCGACCCAAAGCCATAGGTTTGGCTTCGCTGAATGTCCTGCTCCATCTGTTTCACCCGCCTCAAGCCCTGCTTCTCCCACATCGCATAGATAGCTGTGGGTTTTCATCGAAAACAACAAGGTCAAGCCATAAACCAGAATCAATACAATTGCGACCGCGACGGAGAGCCGCTGCTGCGTTACTTCATTAATGCCACTAGAGGTAAAATTCACAGCCGTAGGCAACAGCATCGCAATCACCGCCAAATTCATTGACGATGCATTCACTCTGGCTACCACAGGTTGAAAGCTCTGCTCCTTAAACCGCAGTCCACCCAACAGCATCGCCAGACCCATCACTAACAGCAGGTTGCCAATGATCGACCCGGTAATGCTGGCTTTGACCACGTTCACCAACCCGGCCCGCAGTGCAGCCAGAGCGATGATGAGTTCGGTTGCATTGCCAAAGGTGGCATTCAACAGTCCTCCTAAGGTAGAACCTGCAACTACAGCGATTTCTTCGGTGGCTGCTCCCATCCAGGCAGCTAGAGGCAGAATGGCAATACTAGCTGTAACAAATACGGCAACTGCCCCCCATTCCAAATAGTGAGCCAGGATCGAGATCGGCACAAAAACCAGCAAGACAGTAAAAATCAGGTTCTTTGTTGACATCCAGGATTCTAAGTGGTGGGAAATAAGTGAAGAACTACCGCTTTAACCAAATAGAAACGGCTGTAAACATCACGCAGTTAGCATTAGACCATATTACTTTGAAGAAAATGGAGAATGCCACGCGCATACCTATAGGAAACGTTTATATAGAAGTCCCCGTACTATGAGGGCTTCTATACAAAAACAAGGCACGTAGCACGATACCATAGCCACTGCCTTATGTGCCTATCCAAAAACCATTTCGGTAAGGGGGCATTGCTGATTTGATGTATGAATTGCGTAGGGGCGTTTCGCGAAACGCCCCTACAGACGGAATCGATACCCGTGAATCATTCCTCTATTCTGCAACGCCCGGTAAGGGTGAACATTGCCCAACCTAGCTGGGATGTTTCCAACAGGAGTAAAGTCTTCGGATAGACTCTATACCCATTCTTTGTAAAGCTGCACCGAACAAGGGGCTTAAACCCATTGTTTCACTGGAACCTAGAGGATTGATTGACTGACAAGTTTAGGATTCACGCATTCCTCTGGGGAACAGGGAGCTTAAGCCTCTTGTTAATGTGACGGTTAGGAATGAGGCTAACGTGGTTCGGGGTTAGAAGTTACGAGAATAATTGCCGTTTCTGTCGCCCCCCCAGCCGCCAGAGCGACCTTTATCGTTACTTCGTTCTTCGCGGGGTTTGGCTTTGTTGACGCGGAGGCTGCGCCCCATCCACTCAGCCCCATCTAGCGCTTCAATTGCTGCATCTTCTTCTGCTTCGGCAGACATTTCTACAAACCCAAACCCGCGAGGACGGCCTGTTTCGCGATCGGTTGGTAGGTGAACTCGTTGAACCGTGCCGTATTCAGCAAAGACCGTGTTCAGGTCATCCTGAGTAACATCGTAGGAAAGATTACCTACATAAATTGACATGGAATCGCTCCAGAACGTGAGAAAAAGGGTGTAGAGAGGTCTTGATCCGGAGAGTAGCCTGTCAATACTGAAAGCAAACCTGCAACCGAATTCATACTCGGCTAGTAGTCTAGCATAACCCTTTCAATCGGCAATATATCAAAGGTTTTGATTCATTAAGCTGCTGGATCTGGACTCGTTTTTTCAGATGTAGTCACAGTCTTAGAGAAGAAAAGCTGGCTAATCCAGGAAGTGATGATGTGAGAGAGCAGACCTAAAGGACCCGCAAACAGACAAAGGATAAGAGAGTGAATTGTCCAAACACCTGTGCGCTGCCCTTCCCAATAGATCCAGCGACCAATAAACAGATCCATCACCAGGAAGTGAACCCAACCTGTTGCAGCAAACTGTTCACTCGAAAATAGCCGAGCAATGTCAGCTAGTTGAGGATTAGAAAAATCTTGAGCGGTTTCAGGAGTAATTCCGCCTACAAATAGGTAAACATACACGCTAGCCAGAACTAAAAATGGCAAAAAAGACTGCATGACTTTGCGAGTCACAACCCAGTTTGGCAGGAGAATCATCAGTGCCCAAAAGGGCAAAACGAAAAGGTTAGCGGCGTTGAAGAGGTAAGGGAGGGACATGGGGGAGGGATGAGAAATAAGGGATGAGGGATGAAGGGGAGGTGGTAGGCGGTAGGTGGGGTAAAACGGTTTTTCTAACTTATCACTTACTACCTACCCCCTATCTAACACAATTGAATTTCAATAGTGAGTACCTGTTTTGCGATGGTGAATGGCGGTTTTGGCTTCGAGGTCTAGTACTTTGCCGCGATCAACAGCAGCGTAGACGACCCAGTGATCGCCGCATTCCATGCGTCCGCTGACGGAGCATTCTAAGTAGGCAGAAGCTTGATTAAGTATGGGGGAACCGTTTGGCGCTGGTTCTGTGTCTATGTCGATGAAGCGATCTTCCGCTGGAGTAAAGGGTTTGAGGAAGTGTTTCATTAGGCTGAGGTGATTTCCTTCTGCCAAAATGTTGAGAACAAAGGAATTGCCCGGATACATAAGGGATTCGATCGCTCGCTCTTTTGCAACTGCAATAGTTAAGCCAGGTGGGTTAAAGGTAGCTTGAGAAACCCAGGAGGCTAGCATGGCACTGGCAACATCACCGTGCTTTGTGGTGACGACGCAAAGCGAACCAACAATGCGCCCGACGGCTTGTTCGAGAGTAGTGGCGGGCTGGCGTGGCTCTCGCACTTTTTTTGCTTTCTTAAGTACTTGCGCGAAGTCTGTACCCGCTTCTTCGCAGTATTTTAGGGTTAGGTCAGTGGGGGTAAATTTGACGCGGATGGGGTCAAAGCCAAACCGAAACCCTGCATCTTTTAGCTTACTTTCGAGTAGGTCGATCGCTTCTCCACTCCAGCCAAAGGAGCCAAATACACCAGCCAATCGGTCTTGTGGCACAGTAGAAAGAATCATGCCCAGAGCAGTTTGGATTTGGGTGGGTGCGTGACCGCCTAGCGTGGGGGAACCGATCGCAAACCCGTTGCACTTTTCCAGGGCGGCTTGGATTTCGGTAGGATCAGCCACTTCACAGTTGATCGATTCGACAGCGACTCCTGCTTTGGTCATGCCACGAGCGATCGCCTGGGCAATAGTCGCGGTATTTCCATAGGCAGAGGCATACAGCAGCGCGACGGATAGATCTTGCGCTTTTTGCTGCTGGCTCCAGTGCTGATAGGCGTGTGTTAGTTCGGTTAGACCGTAGCGCACCAGCGGACCATGACCTGGAGCATAGAATTTAACGGTAAAGGGAGCAATTTTTTCGAGTGCGGTTGTCACCTGGCGGGCATTAGGAGCCATGAGACAGTCATAGTAATAGCGACGGTCTTCACTCAACACCGTCCAGCCTTCGTCAAACACCTGGTCGCCGCAGATGTGTGCGCCAAAAAACTTGTCTGTATATAGAACCTGAGTTTTGCTGTCGTAGGTGCAGAGGCTGTCGGGATAGCGGGGGCTGGGCGTGGGAATGAAGCGTAACTGGTGTCCTTTGCCCAAATCGAGAACTTCATCGGGCGTTCCGCGCATGATGCTGATGTTGAGCGGCTCGTCTGGCAGTGCAGCGCGAAGGGCGATCGCCCCCGGATTTGAACAAACAAAAGTGGACTGAGGGGCCAGTTCTAAAAGTACCTTTAGCGTCGCGGCCCGGTTGGGGTTGACGTGCCCCAAAATTACGTAATCTATCTGCTTGGGGTCAACGTGGCGCTGTAGAGCGGTTAGATAAATTTCAGTAAAGGACTCGCCCGGTGGGTCAACGATCGCCACTCGATCTGCCGCAATCAAAAATGAGTTGGCGGTAGTGCCTCGCTCCAACGCATATTCGATCTCGAACCGAAGACGATTCCAACTGCGCGATCGCACAATTGTTGTGTCTGGGGCGATCGGCAAAACCTGCACATCCCTCGGCTTTGACTCTGACATAAGCACCTCATCCGCTAAGCGATCGCAACTACAACAAACTGGTGGCGAGATCTGTTCCCCCTCACTCTATCGTCAAATGTAGGAAGTAATTAAGATACGGCTGATTTGCGCTGCTTTCCTCACCTATTTACAGTAGCTATAACACTACGCGCATACCTTTAGAACACGTTTTTGTGTAAAAGCTTCTGGGCAGAAGCTTTTACACAAAAACCTCTTATACCAATTCTTTGTGAAGTTGCACTGAACAAAGGGCTTAAACCCCTTGTTCCACAATCGTAATGCCCACGCTAACAAGGGGCTTAAGCCCCTTGTTCCATAGGGTTCATTCTGTGCAAGCTCAAATTGAATTGGTGTTAGGAGATTTCTAGCAAACAAAATACCTGTAGGGGCAGATTTAGCATCAAAAGCATCGGTCAAATGCAAAGATTCTGGCAAAATCTGCCCCTACCCAGCAGGTTCTGATTCTTGCTTGCTGACTTCTGAAATTTGGAGTTGCTTGACATCTCCATTAGACTCCTCTTCTGTGGAAGAGTCGATTTCAGATAGAGAATGTTCTGATGAAGAATATTCTGATGAAGGATGGGCATGGTCATCTCTATGCGTCACGGTTCGCACCGCAATCAAGAATTCTTTAAGCAACACGGCAATGGGGACAGCAACAACAACGCCCAGCAGCCCTCCGATTCTTGCCCCCGCTAAGATGGCGATAAACACCCAGAACGGATTTAAGCCTGTAACGGTGCCTAAAACCCTGGGTGCAATAAAGTTTTCGACGATTTGCTGAACGATCAGCGCAACAGCCAGGAGTTGGAATGCTAGCCCAATGTTTTGCAGCGCAACAAGCAGCGTCACCAGGACAATTCCCACCGTTCCCCCGAATGGCACTAGCGCCATCAGCCCAATGGTTAAGCCAAACAGCAATCCAAAGGGAACCTTGAGCAACAAAAACGCCGAGGTCAGCCCAAGCCCCATGCAGGTTGCCGAAATAATTTGCCCAAAGAAATAGTTTTGGAAGCTGAGTCTCAGTGTCTTGGAGAAGGGTTGCTGAAAGCGAGTTGGCAACCAGCCAATTAAGCTGCTCCAGATTGCCTGACTATTTTGCAGCAGATAAAACGTTAGAACTACCGTCAGCAGAATGTCTAGCAGCCTGACGACCGTAAACACAGTCAGATTCAACGCCAGGTTCAGAGTTTGTCCGGCGATGCCCTGTAGTTCTCCGGTCAACCGAGCGTTTAGCTGAGCCGCCAACCCATCCAGACTGATCGGCAAGCCCAGTACGCTGATACGCTCATCTAACATGACGAGTTGCCGTCGTCCGGAGTCAATCCATTCGGGTAGCCGTGCTACTAACTGCTGGGCTTGAGTGAAGGCAAGGGGCACCAGTGTTACACCCAAAGCCATCACGATCAAGATTGCTGCCAGGAAGACCAGGATAGCTGCTTGCCCGCGTTTGATTCTGCCCTTTTCTAGCCAGCGAACGGGATAGTTCAACAAGAAGGCAGATAGAGCCGCTGTCAGTATGACGATGAATAGAGAGCGAAAATAGCCGAAGATTTCAGAAAATGCCCAGGCGTTTAGGACGGTCAAAGGGGCGGCTAGGGCGATCGCCAATAGCCGCGATATGGGAGTGAGCGCTTCCCACCACCTGACCAGCCTACTCTTAGATGTGGATGACCCAGAACCAACCATGATCTATAGACCTTAGAGCATCCTAGACTTTAGAGCATCCTATTGGCTATTATGCGGGACTCTGGCACCAGATGCGTGTGTCTGAGGGGGCACTCCAGAGGGAGTGTGTTCAGATTTTTGTGTAAATGCGGACATTCTGCCCAGATTTACACAAAACCAAATCAGTCTCAGAGATAGTAAGCGGGTGATGAGACTCGAACTCACGACATCAAGCTTGGGAAGCTTGCGTTCTACCACTGAACTACACCCGCAGCTCAAGATACTATAGCAGAACTGTTCAGTAGGCTAACCGAATGGGTGAAGTGGAAGTGGGGGCGATCGCCATATTAAATGCCAAAACTACACCAAACGTATTTTTATGGCACTCAGAATTTGCACTGATAACATTTTTGACGGTGTTGGCGACCTCATTGATTTAGTCGGCTTTGATGATCTAATCGGCAACATCGACGACATCGATTTGGACGACTTAGGCGATCTGTTTGATGACTTAGGCGTTGAAATTGGCGATCTGCTTGATGACCTGATTGACGACATTGACAGCACTATCAACGGCAACAACGGCAATAATCGCATTAGAGGGAATCGTCGAGACAACCTTCTGACTGGGCTAGATGGCAACGATACCTTACTTGGTCTAGCAGGAAATGACCTACTCGTGGGCGGCGATGGCCACGATCGGGTAGACGGTGGTATAGGCAATGATATTCTACTGGGCGGCAGTGGCAGCGACACCTACATTGGCGGCAGTGGCAACGATATCTTTATCTTGCAAACTGGAAGAGGACGAGATGTAGTCAGAGACTACAGAGATGGAACAGACAAAATCGCGCTACTCAGCGATGTGGAGTTTAGCGACTTAAAAATTAGTCAGAAGGGCCGTAATACCCTGATCAGTGAAGGCCGTGACTTACTCGTAGTTATGCCCGGTGTGAGAGCCAGCAGCATTACTGCAAACGATTTTGTAAACTTCAGCCTTGCTATAGCTGTAGTCAGCTAGGTTAGGACAAGGACATTTTGGCGGCGCGGCTGAGCCGCGCCGCCAAAATGTCCTAATCAATATGGCTACCGCTATACAATCTCTCATTCGGTTGATGCCTCTTTTTGAGTAGTTTGGTCAGCTAGTAGATGGAGTCGATTTGAAAGCAACCTAAAGCAATGCGTAAGTTAAACATAGGTCTCACTGACGAACAGCGCCAGGGCGTGATTAGCCTGCTCAACCGGGATTTGGCAGATTCTTATCTGTTGGTAATCAAGACGAAGAAATACCATTGGGATGTGGTCGGACCTCAGTTCCGTTCTCTACATGAACTGCTAGAGGAGCAATACGAAGTTTTGACTGAGAGCATCGATTCTATTGCTGAGCGAATTCGCGCTCTAGGCGGCTACCCCATTGGTACTGCAAGGGAGTTCTTGGAATATACGTCCATCAACGAACACGTGGGCGACCTGCCTAAAGCAACTGAGATGGTGGCTCGGTTGATGGATAACCACGAGCAAATCATTCGCAACCTGCGCGGACACATCGACCAGTGCTCTGAAGAGTTTCATGATGAGGGAACGGCTGATTTCCTTACTGGGCTGATGGAAGGACACGAAGAAATGGCTTGGATGCTGCGCTCCTTTATTGAAGGTGACGCAATCGAGCCTTCTGGCGATCGCGTTGGTGTAGAAACCGTCGGCATGAAATAGGGCAGTTCTTCGGTTGAAAGTCCTTTTCCCTAACTCAATCTTCTTAACACAGCAGCTAGCAGCTTCCTCAAGGGGGCTGCTTTTTCTATCGAATCTATTGCCCAACTTAGATATAGCTGTATTCATCGGAGTTAGGACGCTGCTTGTTTGAGAACGGATTCCATCGCATCACGTAAGCTGGGGGATTTGGGCAGCAGTTTGCGAATCCGGCTTTTGAGCCATGCCCAACACTTCTCAA